>Ga0247777_1000010_pt1 | contig 314417 bp, 241 predicted proteins | sample UWRJL154409C5_FD_179937 | JGI IMG/M metagenome (GOLD analysis project Ga0247777, IMG submission 179937) | Plant litter microbial communities from Arlington Agricultural Research Station in Wisconsin, United States - UWRJ-L154-409C-5 | ecosystem: Environmental > Terrestrial > Plant litter >... | reverse complement strand
TCGGAGGACGCACCAACAGCATCCTCACTCGACCCCGACGATCTTCAATCAATCCCACCAGTTTTATCAGCGCGCCCCAGTGGATTCGAACCACTGACCTACGGCTCCGGAGGCCGTCGCTCTATCCAGCTGAGCTAGGGGCGCTTGCTCGAGGGAGGCTTTCTCGCACGCTCGGGAGGCTCGAGCAAGGGCCGCGATGTGTGGCGGCTTTGTGGGCTATTTACGGGGTGCTTTGTTGCTGGCTCCGGCAGCTGAGCCACGTTGGCGGCTCAGCTCCCCATTTTTTTTCTGCTGGGCCGTTATGAACGCGTGATCGCCAGCTAGCCCTTGCTGCATTGGTGGTAAGCTCTGAAAGGCTGCTGCAGCTTGACGCTCGACACCGTCAAGCCGCAGGTCAACGGCGGTTACGAACAGTGGGAGGTGGGTTTTGAACTTAAAATGTTATTGGGGTGTGGGCTTGGGGGCCATGTTGGCGTGCACAGGGTGCGGCTCTGCGGTCGATGAGCAGCGGGACGGCGACGTCGCGGCGGCAGAGCAGACGTCGGAGCCAATCATCGTGGTGGCGGGGCGCAAGTTCATGCGCCGCGATCAGTGGTCGCAGGCTGACTTCGAGCGCATCTCGTATGAGGGGCGCGCCGATCAAGACGGCCGCACGCCGGCGGTGCTCGCCGCTCAGCTGCGCGGGCACGTGGCGGTGGGCAACGAGTACTACATCGAGCTCGAGCCGAATATCGAGCTTGCAAACGAGATCTTGAGTGGCAAACCCGTCGCGGGTACGCCGGACTCCGAGGCGCGCGAAGGGCGCACGATCATCGGCACGGACGACCGCAGCGCGTGGAGTGGTGGAAGCAACAACGTCCCGGCAACGACTATCGGTTTCAACGAGAGCCGGGGCAGCGGTGTGCGCATCAACGACACCACGCTGTATACGGCGGCACACGTGGTCTACGACACGCAGGTCGGCAACAACTGGTTTTGCGCGAATGGTACGACGACGGCAGGCTGCAATCGGCCCCGCTGGCGGTTCGGCGTCAACGGCACGAGCGCGTTCGCCGGCTGGACAGCGTACAACTGCGATGTCATCACGATTCCCACCGCCTTCGTGAACCTGGTCGACACCAGCAACGAGAGCAATTGGGCGCATTGGGACTTTGCGATCGTCAACCTGATCAACTGCACCGGTCGTGGTGGGACGAGCTGGCTCGGTACGCTGCCCTTGACGGATCAGGGGCTGCTCGATGCCTCCGCGAATCGCCTGGGGTACCCAGCTCGAGCGTTGTGCCCGACGGGCGCCAACGGCGATACCGGCTTCGCCAGCGGTACGAGCGTACTGGGCACTGATTGCCCCGGGACAGGCAGCTTTCCCGGAAGCACCTACCGGCTGAACAACACGACGGCGCCCTATGCCGGTGCGCAGCTTTGGTACGCATTCAGCACCGATGTCTGGGCTGGTGATGCGACGTCGATCCGCAGCACAGTCGATCTGACGCATGGCGATAGCGGCGGCCCACTCTATGTGTTCGCGCCCGGGTCGAGCACGGATCGCCGTGTTATCGGCGTCTCTTCTTTGGCACCCAAGACGTACAACGTGTTCAATCGCTGGACCTCGGAGACGCACAATTGGTTCCACGCGTACGCCTCTTTCCCCTGATGAATCGCTACGGCTGGCGCATGTGTAGCAGCAACGCGTATTGGCTGGCGTTGCTGCTCGTCCCCTCCGCCTGTGGCGGCAGCACGCAGGACGGGTACGGCGTGAATGGCGGCGCCGCCAGCGCCGGCGCAAGCTCGGGAAGCGGCGGCCTAGGTGGTGCCACACGCAACGACGCGGGAGCGCCGGGCAGCAGCGGCGCACCCGCTGCGGCAGGTTCCACCGACGGCGGCAAGACGCCATGCTATGGCGGCTGCACCACCCAAGTCGATCGCCCCAAGCCCAGCGCTCCGCCGGTCTGTCCGGCGACTGAGCCGGGTGCGGGGTCGGCGTGCGCGAACGAGTCGCTGCGCTGCAGCTACGGAGATTCCAGCACCGCGCAGTGTCGGCGCATTCATCAGTGCATGGCCGGCACCTGGGAGGCAGATACGAGCATTTCGAGCCGCTACTCTTGCGACCCGTTGCCCGCCGACTATTGCCCCGCCGAGCCCCATCACCAACAGCCCTGCACGATTGCGACCGTCGGCATGCCCTGCACCTACGGTGAGCTCTCGTGCGTGTGCTTCGCGCGCGATCCTGCACCTGGTAAGCCGGGCAATTGGTTGTGCTACGGCCCGCCGGCAAACCCAGCCTGTCCAGCCCTCGTCCCCAATCTGGGCGCGGGCTGTGCATCGAAGGGTCTGGCTTGCAACTATGACGGGGACGCATGCCAGGCAGCGCCGAACAGCTCACTGTTTTGCTTCGACGGCGCCTGGGAAGAAGGCGAGGGCTACAATTGCGCGATCTAGCAAGACGCGCGCTGCGCCTTGCGGCTTTCGGCGGGTCGTTGCTCATCGCGTTCAGCGCGTGCGGCAGAGTCAATGATTCGCACCCGGACGCCACGGCCGGTTCCGCGAGTGACAGCAACACGGGCAGCGCGGGTGACAGCGGTGCCACCGCGTCCGGAGTCGAAGCAGGAGGCCGTGCCGCAGGCGATGGCGGAGCCACGAGCAGCGGGCTCGCGGGCGCTCCTGACGACCCGAGCGGCGGTCAAGCCTCAGGCGAATCGTCGACGGGGCCGCTTTCGAAGCAAGCAGCGTTGTGCGAAAGCTTCTTGGATGTCTGGATGCAGCGCCAAGCGGAGCGCGAGCCCGGGCAGCCCATCCCGCCGCCGGCGCAGAAGAGTCCGTGCTTCGAGTGTTTGCGCGGGCAGGACACGATTTGCGCTTATCCAAACAATGCGTGCGCTGCCATTAGCGCCTGCATCGACCGCCATTGCCTGTGCACGACCGAGCAACCGGTGGCTCTCACATGCAGCGTCTCGAGCTACCCAAGCGACTTGTGCAGCTGCATTCAGAGCTGCACCCCCGCCGACAACTCCCGTTGTGAGAGTGCCTGGGAAAGCTACATGCGCTGCGCGGTAGCCGCGTGTGGCGAGGCTTGCGGGCAGTAGCGACGGCGAAGCCAAGCACACAGCGCAGCCAGCGCAAAAAAACGGAAGTGGGCACCCGAGCTCGGTCCGCTCTTCGAGAGCGCACAGCCGGATGACTCGGGCGCAGCGTACGCCGTGCCGCAGGCCGTTGACCACATGACGTCCGTCGACGTCGGCTTGCCATCGCGATCGAGCGCGGCGTGCTGGCAGGCCACGCTCGGCGACCAGCTGCCTTCGCTCGTGCCGCACGGTGACAAGTCCACGCCACTCGATTGTTCGAGCCAGGGTAACACCGCCGACAGGTCCGTGTAGTAGCCGACTCCGCAGCGTTCGCCTGCCAGGCCGTTCGAGAGTACGCCAGCGACCCACCACTCGCTGCCCGTGCCCGAGTCGACCTGCACGAAGGCGGGGCTGCCGGAGTCGCCAGCGCAGGTGCCCCGTTGGGAATCGCCGATTTCGAGCTCAGCCCCGGAACTGGTGACGGTCGCGGTCGCGCGGCGCTTGATCCCTACCGCGTCGTCCGTTGCGTCCCTTCCGAATCCGACCAGCGTGACGTCGGCGCCTTCTGTCAAAAGGTCGCGCATACAGCCGAGCAGAGCGGGCGCGATCTGGCGTGAATCTAGGGCGGGTTCGGCGAGCTCGCACCAGGCGATGTCTCGCCCGGAGGCGATCTCACCGTGCGGATGCGGCGTGCACTTGACGACACGGCGTGCGCTCCCTGCCGGTTCATCGATAGGATTCGCGGTTCCGGCTTCGTCGTCTACGCGCACCTCGAATTCGTCACCCAGCCAGAACGCTGTTGCGTCGCCGCAGTGTGCGGCCGTCACGAGCAGCTTCGGCGCGAGCAACACGCCCGTGCACCCGTTGTCGAGCCAGCCGACCATGGGCCAACTGCCTTTGGGAGCTTCTTCGCCCCCGCTGATAGTGCTGCTAGCCCGCCCAATCGGCGCCTCTCCCGGAGTCGCCCCGCCACACGCGACTCCCGCGCACGCGAACAACCCGCAGCAGACCCCTCTCCAATCGCGCATGAGCAGCCCATAACACAGCTGCGCGGAGTTGGGCTCAAAGCCCGCTTTGTTCGATCCAGCGCCAGGGCAGAGTGCCGTGGGAGAGCGCCCAGTCGTTGAAGCGTTTCAGGGTCCAGCCTTGTTCGTCGACTTTGCGTTGTTTGAGGCGCGTGACTTCGAGTTTGCCGAGCAGGTAGCTCATGGGCACGGTTGGGCTCATCGTGTACCAGTTGACGTCGCCTTCGGCGCGGCCGCGGGTGAAGCCCATGTGCTTCATCAGGTGTTTGACCGCTCCCTCGTAGCTGAGCTCGCCGGTGTGTAGGCCGCAGTCGATGATGATGCGATGCGCTCGCCACAGGGCGTCATTCAGTTGGTTGAGGCGCGCGAAGGGATCTTTCACCACGCCTTGATCGACCGCCATTTGTTCGCACCATAGGGTCCAACCCTCGTAGAAGACGGAGTGCGCGAAGAGGCGGCGCAGTTTGCTGGGGTGGCGATTGGCGGTGCAGAATTGCAGGTGATGGCCGATGTACGCTTCGTGCGCGCAGGTCAGCGCCACGCCGTAATGTTGGCGAATTTCGGCGGCTTTTTCCGCGGGTTTGTCGCGTAGTAGGCTGAGATCGTTGACCCAGAAGATGCCGGTTTGATCGCGGTCGTAGCAGCCGGGTTGGGTGTACGCGGCGGTGGGGAATTGATGGCGCAGGAATTCTGGCACCAGCTTGACGAGCAGGCGCTCACCGGGCGGCAAGCTCACCACGTTGGCTTTGCGGAATGCTTCGCGCACGCGCTGGGTTTCGAATTCGTACTCCTTGAATAGACTAGGTTGCGCGGGAGACCAGCGCGAGGCGGCGCGTTCGAGGACGGCGCGCGGCTTGCCGCGGCCGAGCTTACGCGCTTCGATGGCCATCTCCGCTTCGAGGCGGCTGACCAGGGTTTGGCCTAGGGCGTGCGCTTCGCGCGCGCCGAGATCCCAACCGAGGCGTTCGCGGATTAGGGCTTCGAAGCGCTCGCGGCCGACGGAAAAGCCGTTGGCGGGGCCGGCTTTGACGCGCTGAATGTGCTTGGAATAGGCGGCGAATGCGGCTTTGGCTTTGGCCAGCAAGGCATCGATCTTGGCGGGCGTGGCCCGCTTGGTGCTCTTCAGCGGCTCGGCAATCGCGTCCAGCAGGCTGGGGGCGCCCGCGCAGCTTTGTACGGCCATGTTCGTCCAGACCGGGATCGGTGCGTCGAGCAACTCCGCGCTGCTCGCGAGGTAGGCGGGTAGCTTGTGCAGTCGCGACAAGATCGCGTCCACCGCGGGCCGTAAGTCATCGGCGTGCTTGACGACCAAGCTGTGAACGCTGCCGATCGCTCCCGAGGCCCAGCGCTCCGGGTTCTTGCGGAACTCTGCCCTTTCGAGCGACCAGAGCTCGGTACGCAGCTCGGCCAGCAGCGCACGGCGATCGAGCCAGGCCTCCCCGCTGAAATCGACTTCGGGCAGACCTTCGATCGTGGTCAGCGTTTCGCGCAGCAGCTTTTCGTGTGCTCGATGAAGGGCTAGCGTGGGGCGTTCGAGCTCGGCATCGAACTCGTGTCGACCCGTGGTCGAGCCATAGCTGGGAAAGCGTGCAAAAGTCTGCTCGACGTAACTTTCCGCCGCCTTTGCAAAGGCCGTCTGCGATGGGTTAGTAACCGCTGTTCGTCGAAGCTCGCGCGCCATTGCAATGAGGGTGCAGGATGGCTCGCGTAAGGTCAATCGTCGGAGCTCGAGTCGCGCTGCCGCTCAAAATCAGCGTATCGTGTGCATGCTGCCCATGCTCGCGATCATCCGCGTCCCGTCGCTCGTCGCGTTGCTCTTCGGTAGCTGCCTACTTGCGTGTGGTTCGTCGACCGACTCGGGAGCACCACTGGCAGCGGCGGGGGTCAGCGGGTCGAACGCAGGGACCGCAGGCGAACCTCAGACGACAGCGGGCGCGAACTCGTTCGCGGGCGGCCCTGGTGGCGGTGGCACCGCGGGCTTCGCCGGAGTGAATGGCGGCGGAGCTGGGAACGCGGGAAGCGCGCGTAACGCGGGTAGCGCAGGCCGAGGAGGTTCGTCTGGAAATCCCGGGTCAGCGGGCACGGCCGGCAGTGCGGGCTCGAGTACGGGCACCGCTGGTAGCACCGGATTTTACGACTGGCCTGGTGGCAACATGGTCGTGACAGTCGACCCAGCCAATACTTACGCAAGCGATCTGAGCGGTTTGCACTACGAGCCCGCGCAAGGCGCAATGCCCGCTGTGCTGTGGGCAGTGCAAAACATGCCATCGAAATTATATCGCTTGCTTTGGAATGGCAGCGCTTGGGTTTCGGACACGAGCAATGGTTGGAGCGCGGGCAAGGCGTTGCACTTTCCGGACGGTCAGGGGACGCCGGATTCCGAGGGCGTGACCAAGGGCGTTCTGGGCAGCACGGCGCTGTATGCTTCTATCGAGCGTGATAACCAAGTGAGCGGGGCCAGCCGTCTCAGCGTGTTGATGTTCGACGGAGCTTCGGCGAGCGATTCGCTCAGCGCAACGCGCGAGTGGAATTTGACCAGTGATTTGCCGAAGGTGGGCAGCAATCTGGGGCTGGAGGCGATTGCTTGGGTGCCTGATGCGTACCTGGTTTCGAAGGGCTTCGTCGACGAGAGCAAGCAAGCGGCCTACGACCCGGCGAGCTACGCCAATCACGCGGGCGGTATCTTTTTCGTCGGCGTCGAACAGAGCGGCATGGTCTACGGATTTGCGCTGGATCACGTGGGGGGCGGCTTCACGCGCGTCGCGAGCTTCGAGAGCGGCAATTCGGGCGTCATGGATCTCTCGTTCGATCGCGATGTCGGCTATTTGTGGGCAGTTTGCGACGACACCTGTCAGGGGCGTAGCAACGTGCTGGACATCGACACGCGCGTCGGCTCGCCGACGCGCGGTAAGTTTCTCGTTCGCCGCGGCTTCGAGCGCCCCGCGTCGATGCCCAACCTGAACAACGAAGGCTTTACGATGGGCAGTGAGAGCACCTGCCAAGCCGGATTCAAACCGGTCTTCTACGCAGAAGATGGCAGCACGATGGGCTTCGCGATCCGTCGTGATTCGATCCCGTGCGGCCCGTTCCTGGGCAACTAATCACGCCGATTGTCCGCCATCGACATCCAACGTGACACCGGTGACGTAGGAAGCGCCGGGGCTCGCGAAGAACACGACGGCGGCCGCCACTTCTTCGGGCTGACCGTAGCGCCCGAGCGCGGTGGCGCTTTTCACGTAGTCACCGTATGGGCCACTGGCGGGGTTCATATCGGTGTCGATCGGGCCCGGCGAGACGGCGTTGACCGTGATCTTCTTCGCGCCCAAATCGCGCGCCCAGCCGCGGGTGTAGGCGATCAGAGCGGCTTTGCCTGCCGCGTAATCAGCCAGGCCGACGAACGGCACGCGCTTGCCGATGGTGGAGCTCACGCTGATGATGCGCCCGCCTTCGCTCATCACGCGCGCCGCCGCACGCGTGGTCGCCGCGACGCCGCTCACGTTCACTGCCCATTGGCGATCCAGCGCCGACTGGTCCGTGCTGGCGTCCTCGATGCCACCGTAGGCAGCCACCCCGGCGTTGTTGACCAAGATGTCGAGGCGACCGAACTGTTCGATGACTTGGTTCACCAGGGCGGCACTCTGTGCGCCATCGGCCTGGTCGGCTCGGAACGCGGCTGCCCGCACGCCGAGCGCTTTCAGGTCGTGGACTACGGCTTCCGCTTTTTCGCTCGAGTTGGCGTAGCTGATGGCTACGTCCGCGCCGGCCGCCGCCAGCGAACGCGCCGTCGCCGCACCGATCCCCCGGGAGCCCCCCGTAACGAGGGCGGTCTTGCCGGTCAACGTTTTCGCCGCAATTGTCATGAGGACACCTTTTCTGTATCAATCACTATGTAATTCATGAGCTAGTTGTAAAGCCTTGCGCGGCAGCGTCAAGAGGATTATGTATCGATTACTATGGAAGGCACTAGCAAGGCTCGAGGTCGCCCGCGCGCGTTCGATCGCGAAGCCGCGCTCGAGCAAGCCATGCTGCTCTTTTGGGAGCATGGCTACGAAGCCACCTCGCTGGCAGAGCTCACGTCCGCCATGGGCATCAGCCCGCCCAGCTTGTATGCGGCGTTTGGCGACAAGCAGGCGCTGTTCCTCGAGGCGGTGGATCGCTACATCGCTCGCGGGGGGGCTGGTACAGAGTCGCTCATGGGTGACGCAAAGACCGCCCGTGCGGCTGTTGCTCACTTTCTAGGGGCAAGCGCCATTCGCTTGAGCGACCCTCACTTTCCTCGAGGCTGCATGGTGGTGCTCGCCGCCGTGAGCTGTAGTGAGGAAGCGGCGCCCGTGCAGCACAAGCTGGCCGCGTGCCGTGCGGGCTGGGAGAAAGCACTCAAGCAGCGCATCGAACGTGGCATCGCCTGTGGGGAGCTGCCCGCGGGCACGAGCGCAGCTGCCCTCGCGTCGTTCTACATGGCGGTCGTCCAAGGCATGTCGCTGCACGCCAAGGACGGCGCGAGCCGCCGCCGCCTGCAGGAGATCGCGGAGACCGCGCTGCAAGCCTGGCCAGCGAGCGCGCGCCGCGAAGCCTGAGGCGCGCCGAGTCGGACGCGCTCAGCGGCCGATGCCGCGCTCTTGGATGACCGCGTTGTTGCGTGCTTCAGCGCGCTGCAGCGCCGGGCGGGCTGCGAGGCGTTCGTCGTAGGCGCTGAGCGCTGGCGTCGGCTCGAGCATTTTGAAGCGCAGCATGTAACGGATGGTTCCACCAAAGATCACGTCCGCCATGGAGAACGAATCGCCTAGCAGGTAGTCTTTGCCGCGGATCGCGAACTCGATTGCTTGCAGCATGGACTCGGCAGTTCCCCAACCGACTTGGCTCGGCTTGGCCTCCCAATTGTTCATCTTTGCAGTTGCGCCGGGTTCGATCACGGAAGGAGCGAACAGAGACCAGCGCAGGTACGTGCCGCGCTGTGCATCATCGAACTTCGGGGCCAGGCGTCCGAGCGCGTAGCGATCGGCAAGGTACAGGCCGATCGCCGCGACTTCGGTGATGACTTGGTCACCGTCGGTCAAGATCGGCAGCTTGCCCATCGGATTGAGCGCCAGTAGCTCTGGTGCTTTGTGCGCCCCCGAGAGCAAATCGACGAAGCGCAGCTCGTAGTCGGTGGCTATCTCTTCGAGCATCCAAAGCACGGTCGCGGCACGAGAATAGGGGTGATGGTACAAAACGAGCGACATGGGGGCCTCCAAGAAAAGTCGGGTTGGAAGGCCGAAGGGTAGGTCCTATTTGCGTCCGTAGGTAGCCTCGTCGTCCAGTGTTTGAGGGGTGCCATCCACGCCCAGCACGTCTGCTACGCGCACTCTGCCCTCCGCGCTGACCCGGTACTTCGCACCGAACGGATGCGGCCGGGTGCCCGCACGCGAGAATAGGTAGAACGCCTGTCCTTGCTCGTCGAACTCGAGCGAAACGTAGTCGGGTTGGGTTTTCGCGAGCTCTCCGAGCAGCGCCTCCACGGACGCCGGCTCGAGTTGCAAAGCGCGCGCCGTGTCGGCCGTGGTCAGCATACCGGCGCGGTTCACGGCCAGCGCGTAAACCGCTTCGACACGCGCTTGCCGTTCCGCCTCCGCGCCCGCGCGACCCAAGCGGCTGCTGGCGATCATGAACAAGCAGCCGACGACGACCGAAACCAGAGCGATCGGTGAGCCGAGCGCGAAGCCGATGTTTTGTGCCGGCCAGAGCAACTGAAAGAAGAGCATCAGCGCTGCCGCGAGCAACAGGCCAAAGATCAGCACCAGCACGCCGACGACTCGGCCGACGCGCCCACCGAGCTTCGAAGGCTGACCGGCGAACGCCAACGCCTTGCCCGAAAACGGTGCGCGCGGCTTGTCACACGCAGAGCAGAACGCGAATACGCCCTTGTACAGAACCGGAGCGTTTTGATGGCAATGCGGGCAGAGCATTAGGCAGAACTTTAGCGCGCCACGAGACAGAGCGACCAATCGATGTCGAGCGTGTGTCGAGGCGCCCGGCCGAGCCGCATGGTCATGCGATGGCGGCCCGCACGCAGCTGGGCGAATCTATAGCTAGAATGCGAAACAGGGCAGGGAAAAATCGGGGCTCAGCGGATCGTGGTGCGGTCCAACAAGCGCAGCTCCATGGCGGCAATCACGGCTTCGACCTTGGTGCTGGCGCCCAGCCGCTCGTAGATCGTGCGCACATGCGAGCGGACGGTGTTGATACTGAGGCTGAGCGCAAGCCCGATGTCCTCGTAGCTGTGCCCGTGGGCGAGCAGCTTCAGGATCTCGAGCTGCCGCTTGGTGATCAGCTCGTCCGCCGTGGGCCCGCCCTCGCGAACGGCCGCCATGCTCGCGGAGCTGCGCCGCGCGCGGTCGAGCACCAGCTGGGAGACGGAGCGGGACATCGGCACGCCGCCCCGAAGCAACTCGCGAATCGCATCGGGCAGTCGGAAAACGTCTTGCGTCAGCAAGTAGCCCCCCGCGCCGGCCTTGATCATCGCGGTCACGCTTTGCTCATCGACCGGTCCGGAAATGACCAACAGCGGAGCGCGGTAGGCGCCGAGCAACCGGCGCACTTCCGCAATGTCATCCGTCCCCGTGCGCTGGAAAGCCACGACGATGGCATCGGGGCGCATGCGCGGCAGCTCCTCCCAACCGCTGACCAGGGACTGAGCGATCCGCACCTCGAAGTGGGGATCGGACTTCAGCGCCTTCTCCGCGAAGCCGCCGTCCATCGCGATCAGGAGGACCCGGGGAATGGGCCCGCCCGAGACTCTCGGATTCCCGCTGCGGTTCACCTGATCACTCGCTCCTGCCTCACCGAAAGGGTACGGCCGAAGCTTCAAGCGCCGCAAGGCTTCGCCACCTGTTTCGAGCTGGGCGGCCACGGGATCCCCGACTCTCTCGCGGTTCACCGCGTGAGTAATTTGACTGATGTCGAATTCTGGTCCGTGGCCGGGTGTCAACGGCAGCGCACGCAGCTCTCCGACATGTTCAGCGCATCATTGGTGCTTGGTTCTACGGACGACGAGTGCGGGCGCGTCTGGACACGGGGCGGGGATGAGCCCTTCCGCCGGGGCGACATATTGCTCGCTGAAGCCGACGAGATTCAGCGAGTCACGCCCACCGACCGGCCGAGTGCCATGTTTACGATCTTCTGGCGGCGGAGTGCGCTGGAGCGAGCGGCGCGCGAAAGTGGCTTCAACGGGCCCCTGCAATGGGCGGTCACCCAGTTGAACGCGGGGCCTCTTTCGGCTCAGTTCGCCGCGCTTCATGCGCTGCTCGACGCGGCGGCCGACGCCGAAGCAATCCTGCACACGTATCGAGCGATTCCCGCCACCCTGCTGCGGGCGGCGAACGAAGGCCCAGCATCCGCCGCGCGGCGCGGGGCTTCGCACCCGGGAGTGCGTCGCGCTGCCAGACGGGTGAGGGCGAGTTTTGCCGAGTCGCTTTCGCTGGACGACTTGGCAAATGAGCTGTCGATGTCGAAATGCCACTTGGCGCGCTGCTTCGAGCGCTCACTGGGCGTTCCGCCGCATCGCTACCGGCGGCTGTTGCGCCTTCAGGCTGCCCGACGCCTGCTGGAAGGCGGCCTCTCGGTCGGCGAAGCCGCGAGCGAGACGGGCTTTGCGGATGCTCCGCATCTAACCCGAGCGTTCCGTGACTGGCTCGGTGTCAGCCCCGCAGCCTGGGGCAGCGCCTGGCGCGCGAGCGATCCATGGAGCAAGCAAGCGCCGCAGACGATGCCGCCCCCGAAGCTCTGAGCGGGCTCTGCGAGCAACTCAGGGCGTGTCGCTCGTGCCACCGACAGGGCAAGCGATTGGTTGCGAGCTGAGCGCGACGTCGTCGATCCAAACTTCGCGCGCGTCGTCCTTCTGGTAGCTCTCCCAGCCGACGTAGGCCTTGCTGAAATCCTGCGGAAAGTACCAAGTGTCGTTGGTCTCGTGGTCGATACAACCCTGGCCTTCGCCGGCGACTGTGAGATCCGCGACGGCCGCGCCGTTCAGCGAGAATTTCTGGGTGTTGGTCTTGCCGTCGAAGTACCACTGCATGCAGGCCCATTGAGCTTCCGGCATCTTGGTTGCCGAGTGCTGCCAGCAATCGCTCTTTTTCCCCGTGGAATCGTAGTTTGCCATCAGGGATTTCATCTGCTGTCCGCCGTAGCGCACGGTGGCCGTGGTGATGCCCTGCGCCGCCACGGGTCCCTCGGCTTGAATCATCGTCCAGTGCACGCCGTCGTTGGCGGCGCTGGTCGCGTAAATCATCATGCGACCGTAGAAGGCGTTGTTGGCGACCGGGAAGGGCGTGCCGGTGATGCCGATGAACGCGCGCTGGTAGTTGTTCACTCCGGTGGTCGAAAACTTCACCGATTGTTTGCCGCTTCGATGGCGCGTGGTGTCGATCGCAACCATCCCGTTGTTGGTGCTAACCGTCCATGGCGCTGTGGGGGTGCCCGTGTAGCCCTCGAAGTCGTCACAGATCAGTGTCCCAGCGCAGGCATCCGCGTTTCCGGCGGTACCGGCCACGGAACCTCCGCCTGCGCTCGCCGCGCTGCCGCCAGTGCCCGCGCCGCCCGGCGTGCCCGTGCCGCCCGGCGTGCCCGCGCTTGCTGTTCCAGCAGCCGCGCCCGCACTCGTTCCTCCGGAGCTCGTCCCACCGGAGCTCGTTCCACCGGTCGTCCCACCAGCGCTGTTGCCGCTACCTCCCACGCTGGTCGCCCCCGCCGCCGGATCGCTATTCGAGGTGGTCGAGATGTCGCAGGCAACGAGCAGAGTGAGCGACGAAGCGAAGACGCACGGAGTCGTGAACATTACTCGACGGAAAACGAGGCGAAGGCGCATACACAAAAGTTTACTACTTTTTGGCCCTCGTGCGTTGCTACTGGAACCAATTCCGCAAGTTGGCCATATTCCCGTAAAATCTCCGACAAATCCGACGATTCTCGGCGTCAGCGGGGGGCCTTGACGCAAGCCCGCGATGCTTATCGCCGTGCCGGTTTTGTGAGGGGTGCTCCGAGCCGCGCGGGGAAAATACCCATGTTCAAAAAATCGCGCCTCGGACAGCCAGGGGTCTGGCGATGAGGCGGCGCTGAATCAATTGGGCAACGCACTCGACATCATCTGCGTGGCAGTGTTATCCCTACACCCGGGAGTCGTGTGCGGCATAGTGGTTGGGCCGCGGTGAACGACCGCTATCAGTCAAGGGAAAGGGAGTTCTGATGTTGCTTAAGAAGTCTAATCTGGTTTTGGCGAGCATTCTTGCCGCCTCGCTAGCGTCAACGATGGTCGTCGGTTGCGGCGATTCGGATGAGCCGAGCGGCGGCGGTGGCGCTGGTGGCGCGTCTGCCGGCGGCGGCGGCAAGGCCGGCAGTGGCGGCGCCAAGCCTGCCGGCGGCAGCTCTGGCAAAGCCGGTAGCGGCATCGCCGGCGAAGACGACACCGGCGAAGCCGGCGAAGGTGGCAGCGGCGGCGAAGCCGGCGGCGACACGGCCGGCGCGGGTGGCAGCACGGCTGGCACGGGCGGCGCAACTGCCGGCACGGGCGGCACGAGCGGTTCGGCTGGTTCCGGCGGCAAGGCCGGCGGCGGCGGCACGGGCGGCGCCACGGCTGGTTCTGGCGGCACGAGCGGCTCGGCTGGTTCCGGCGGCAAGGCCGGCGGCGGCGGCACGGGCGGCGCGGCGGCTGGCGCTGGCGGCGCGGCGGCTGGCGCTGGCGGCGCGGTAGCAGGCGCTGGCGGCGCGGTAGCAGGCGCTGGCGGCGCGGCGGCTGGCACTGGCGGCACGAGCGGTTCGGCTGGTTCCGGCGGCAAGGCCGGCGGCGGCGGCGCCTGAGACTCGTCTCTCGCTAAAAGCGAGTCGAGCCCTGACCCGGTCAACGGGTCAGGGCTCGACCTTTTTTGTGGGTCGCGTTCGCGCGACTTCAGCTCACCAGGTCGTGAAGTACGCCCACGGCTGGTTGCCGGCTGTGGTGTACACGCAATACCCGCCGTTGACCTTGGCGGGGATGCTCGACCAATTCTGGTTGTTGCAGGTCATCTGCGTGCCGTTCACGAACAGCGCGCGCGGGCTCACGAAGTTGCCGCAGTTGCCTCCGTTGATTGGCGCCGTGGTTTGGTGGCAGGTCGCCGTCGAGCCAAGGTTCCCGGACTGCAGCGCACCGTTGAACGTGACCGGATTGGTGCAGAACCCCGAGCATGGGGTGCCCCCGCAGCTGCCGTTGTTCGGATGCGAGCAGGTCGTGCCGCTGCACACGTCGTTGGTGCAGCTGTTTCCGTCGTCCGCACAAGCCGTCCCCGGCTGGGCAGGCGCGTACGAACAAGTTCCGGACACGCAGCTATCTTGCGTGCACGGGTTCGAGTCGTTGCAAGTGCTGCTCGTCGAGCAGCCTTGGCCACGCGCACTCTCCGCGGGTCCCGTGCCACTCGGTACGAAGCCGGTGTTCGTCGTCAGCAGCAGCCGATCGACGCGGAAGCCGTCTTCTCGCATCCACAGGTTGACAGTGTGCACGCCTGCGCTCGTTACGTTGATGGTCGCGACGGGGCCGTCGAGAGTGCTGCGGCTCCAGGCGTACGTACCCGAGAAGCCACTGATGCGATCAGCCGTTGTCGGCCCAGCGCCGTCGAGGCCTGCGTGTACGGTGCGATCCGCGGTGCCTGCGCCCAAGCCACGAACCCAGACCTGATAGGTGCCCGTGGTCGTGAATTTCACCGGGAAATTCAGCTGCGGGCTGCCGGTGGGGTAGCCCGTGTTCACGTTCGCGCCGTTGTTCGGGTTGCTGAGCATGCACTGCGTGCCGGCCGCAGCGCTGTCGCTGGTCAGGTCCCAGGTGTGGCTCGCGCGCGGCGTGTTGAGCGAGAAATGCTCGGCCTCGATCACCACTTGCCCGCCGCTCTCCAAGAACGCACCAAGCGAGCAACTACCGTTGTCGGGATGCGTGCATACACCCGCGCTGCACACGTCCGTCGTGCAAGAGTTGCCGTCGTCCGCGCAAGAGTTGGTGTTGTTCGCATGCTGGCAACCCGCCGCGGAGTCGCAGGCGTCCGTGGTGCAGGGGTTGCTGTCGTCGCAGCTCACGGTGCCATGTTGGCATCCGAGCGTCGGATCGCAGCTGTCCGTGGTGCATGCGTTGGCGTCGTTGCAATTCAGTGGGGTGCCGCTTTGGCAGCCCAGAGTGAGATTACAAGTCTCCGCGCCGTTGCAGACTTGCCCGTCGTCGCACGCCGCGTTGCTCGCTTGATGCGTGCACGCTTTGGTCGTCTCGTTGCAAGCATCCACGGTGCAGGTCACGTTGTCGTTGCAGGCGACTGGGGTGCCGGCCACGCACACGCCGCCCAGACATTGCTCGGTACCATTGCAGAATGCGCCGTCGTCGCACTGAGCGTTGCTCGCGCAAGTGGTTGCGAAGCCGCGCACCTCGACGTCATCGACCATGAAGCCGGTGAAAGCGTTTACCGCTGAGTCGACGGTATCGAAGCCGAAACGCAGTTGCAGGCTGGCCGAAGGCAGACCCGCGACCAGCGCGCTGAGGTCGACTTCACTCGCTTGCCAAACGCCCGAGCCGTCGAGCAGCGCCGCGCCGCCCGTGGTGTTGCTGGCAACGGTGGTGTAGGCCCCGCTATTGACGGAAACCTGAACCGTGGCCTTGTCGTAGGTCGGGTTGTGCTCGGTCTGCAGGTAGTAGTTGAAGCGCAGCTTCAGCAGCGAGCTGTTCGTCACGCTGATCGGCGTGGAGGTTGCGGTACCGGCACTGACCGCCCCTGCGTCGAAGTTGCATGAGCTATCGATGCCGAAGTAGAGGCTCGTCGGGGCGCTGTGTCCTGCCGAGGTCGAAGCGCAGCTGCTGGTGACGTGCCAACGGTTGCTGGTCTCCGTACCCAAGCTGAACTTGCCTAGGCCGTTGCCGAAGTTCTCGCTGAAGAGCGTTTGGACTCCGACCTCGAGGCTGGCATCGCGGGTGGCGTTACCAGCGCCGCCGGTCAGATTGGTGAACTGCAGAGTCGCCTTGTAGTTGCCATTGGCGAGCGTTGCTGCGTTCGTTTGATCGACGGCCACCGTCACTTGAGCTTGTTGCCCAAGCGCTATCTGCCCGGTGGCATTTCCAATCGACAGCCAAGGCGCAGCGACCACTGGCGCGACCGAGTAGGAAATGGTCGCCGCGGGACCAAGGTTCTTGAGCGTGTAGCTCACGCTCTCCGGAGCGAAGGGGCCACCCACGGGGCCCGAAGCAGCCAGCGTCGCGGCTGGACTGACGGAGAGTCCGGTCAGGAGGGGAGGACAGCTCATGCCATGCGCAGTGAAGCCGGCGCAGATCTCCGCGTAGTGAGGCGAGCCGTTGTCGAGAGTGGAATCGTCGTCGTCGAGCGTGAGCAGATCGACCGCGATGCTCGGCCCGATACCGGTACCGACGTGCAACGGCACCGAGCTCAAGGCCAGCGCGTTGATCAGATCGACGTATGTTTCGGGTTGGCTGACGGCCAGCGCTTTTCGAATGCTCCACATCGTGCCCGACAGCAAATTGCCGCAGGCGTGCGCCTCGGACCCGCAGCTCGAACAAGCGGATGCCGAGTATTGGCAGGTGTTGTCGGCATTGCGCAGCGGAGTCGTGCATTGGTTCAGGTAAAACCCGTAGCCAAGCCCGGGATCCCCGGCCAAAAGCGCGGCGACTACATCGCCCATGCCTTCGCCGTACGCGCCCTGGCCGCTGCCGCCCGAGCTCACGATGTGATGCCCGTATTCGTGATACGCGACGCTCGCGAACGAGGTATTACCGTAGCTGGTCGAGCCGAGACAGAAATTGATCGAGCTGCCGTCGTACCAGGCGTTACCCGGGCAATACAGATCATTCCGGTTCACGTTCACAGGGAAGTTCAGCTGCGTCGAAATGATGGGATAGTTCGGAACGTACTTGAGCAGAAAGTCTCGAACCTGATTGGCGTTCAGGTAGCCGTTGGCTTGAGCGCGCAGCAGATCGCTCGCGTTGTCCGCGTTGTGCACGAAGCTTGCCGGGCCGGGCGGCGTGACCGTCTTGAGCAGTTGCTCTGTCGTGCCTGCCACGTTCACGACGTCGAAGTATTGACCGCCGGTCGGTGAGGTCAGGCTGAGCGGAGTGGTGCCCGCATTGGTCAGTACGAAATTACCCGCCAAGTTGCTGAACGCCGAGGCGCTACCGCCGGTGATTTCAGCGTACGGAAAGCCGGTGGGCACTTCGTCCGCGCAGTCCATGGCTTTGGTGCCTTGTGTCGCGAGGCCTGTCACCGTGCCCGCTACGTTCTCGAATACGACGATGTTCTCCGCGTGCAGCACGTCACCCGTGGTTGCGTCGGCGACGAGCCGCCAAGTTTCAGGCGGGTTGGCGGTTTCCGCCGTGTATTCGAGCGCGAGCCGAGGCTTCTCGTCTTGCCCTTCTTTGCCTGCGAACACCACGGGGGTCGTCGCAGAAAGCCGAGCAATGCTCTTGGGCGCTGGCAACAGGCGGCCGCTCGAGTCGGTCATGCCGCGGATGGCGATCAGTGATTTCGCGGGATCGGCCGCGGCACTGGCGGTTTGGCTGGGCAGCGCGAACGCCGACAGGTTGTGTACATAAGACGAAGCCCAAACGACCGGGTTGTTGCCCTGGTTCTTGACCAACGCGAGCAGCCCAGAGCGGAATACGGGTACGCCGCCCTTGGTTTGCCCGTAGCGGTACAGCCAAAATTTGTATTGGCCCGTCTTCCGGTCGTACATCAGGCCGAGCGGCTTGGGGGCGCCCATGGCGCTGGAATTCTGCGAGAAATCTCGTTGCACGAGGTCCGACGCGGAGATGCCGAGCGATGCGGCGTGGGCTAGTCGGAAGCTCTCCGCCGAGTCGTTGAGGGTCGCGCCGGTGGCTAGCGCGGTGCCGTACAAACGCGTCGGATGCCCGATTGCCGTGTCGATCTTGGCGCGCGGGAACGCGTCTTGCAGCGACTGAAGCGCCCCTTTTGGCGCAAGCGCATGACTTACTTTCGGAGTGTCCTCCCGCCGCTCGCTACTACAGGCCGCCAGTAGCGCAGACCCCCCAAATACACCGATGCCTATCAGTGCCCACGACCGTATTTTGCCCATCCCGCTATCCTCCAATCGATTGAAAGAATCCCGCTGAAACGGTCGCTGCTTGGCAGTAACCACTCCATGCCCAACCCCAAACTCGAGGATGGACCTGCCCCACCCAAACCAAACGCGCCCAGCGTTTTCATTAGGCCTCAGCCTTCATTTCGTCAACCCAAAAACGAAATGGTGAATCAATCACCAATACCGAACGTCAATCTCGCTAGCGCGTTAGCTCGCTAGCTCGCGTGTGTCGCTCGGTTCTGCTGGCTCTCACTATGGGAATACTGAGTCTCTCGGAAACGTAAGCCGACTAAATCCTTGGGGTGGCTTTTGCTGACCGACCAGTTGGAGGCAGGCGCCGCTTCGCTTCGAAGCGGATTTGCGCTCGATATGCTAAAGCCGGAGACCGATTCAAATGAGCGGTCGCAAGCACGAGCAGAACGAGCAGCAAGAGCCCGGGAAGAGCTCAGGCAGCAACGACCCTCTACACGGGGTAACGCTAGAGATGATCATCACTACGTTGCTCGAACGCTATGGATGGGAGGAACTCGGACAGCTGATCGACATTCGCTGTTTTCAACTCGACCCGAGTGTCTCATCGAGCTTGAAATTCCTCCGTCGAACTCCTTGGGCCAGAAAAAAGGTCGAGGACTTGTACCTGTTCGGCCCGTCCACTCGTTGACGAAAGAAGGGGGCGATCGCGGTCCCGCCGCGCACCTCCTAGTGCGTTGAATTCCCGTCGCGTCGCACTCGGCCTTTCGCGCCCGAGTGCGGGACAGGCGCGTGCTGCGAGGTGCGTGGCCGGATCGCGATCGCCCCATGGAAAAGTGCCAGGCGTGCCCCGCCCCTAGTCATCCGTGTGACGAATGGCGCAGCGCGGTGACACGCGAGCAAACCCTCTGCGGCAGCGCTCGAGCGGCGGCGTTTTTGCTTTCCATCCCGCGCGGGACTGGGCATTTCAGGGCTCATGCTCAGTCGTCGTGCGTTTGGGATGCTCGGCCCGGCTGCGGTATTCGAGCTGTGCCGACCCGTCTTGGCGCAAGCGTTGCCGTCGCGCGAGCTTTTCACGCTCGCTCGCAACACCAATGCGAACGTCCTCAAATACGCGGTGCGCACGGGCAAAGATGGCCTGCTCGACGCGGCCAATCCGATCGAAGCCTATTGGTTGATGCTTGCAGAAAATGGCCGCCGCGAAGCGTTGACCTGGACCGAACGTCACCTCGCGTATGGCTTCGCCGCGTCGGATGCGAGTCAACGGGGCTGCGTGCTGCGTCTCACGGCGTGTCCGGAGCGCGCGTTGCACGTGCGCGCGATACCGGGAGGCTATCGCGCCGAAGCGATGATCGCGAAGCAACCGGCGGTGCTGCAGCGCATTTTCGTGTACGCCGAACAGCACGCGCTCCTGCCCAGCGTTCGCTATGTGGAGATCTCGGGGACCATCGCCGGTGGCAAGCGGGTAACCGAACGCATCGTGCCGGCGGCGAGTGAGTCGTAATTGAGCGGCGCTGCCGAGCTGTGACGCGCGCTGTCGCCGAAGTGTTGCCCACAGTCTCCAATCACGCGCGTCGTCTCGACGTATGAGCGTTCTTCCGAGTCGGTGCGCGCGAGGGTGCGCGCTCTCGAAATCGAAGGGAATCGAGCAATGCGAAGGTTTTCAACGTCGTTCACGCTATCGCTGTTGGTTGCGAGTGTTGCCCTGGCTGGCTGCTCTGGGCACACGGAAGAGCCGCAAGAACCTTGTCTGCCGAGCGGCGGCGCGAGCGTTGGCGGTTCGCCCGGCGTGGCGGGCGCGAGTGTTGGCGGTTCGCCAGCCGCGGCGGGCGCGAGCGTTGGTGGCTCGCTCGGCGTTGGCGGCGCGGCGAGTGTCGGCGGCGCGACGGGGGCGGGCGGTGGGGCAGGGATGGGGCAAGTCGAAGGTGGGAGCAAACCCAACCAAGCATTGCTCGATGTCTTCGGCATTCCCAAGAACGCGCCGACCGGCCTCGTCGGTCGCGCGGTGCTGCCGGCCGCGACGTTCGTCGAGGGCCCGAGCTCGGGTGCGCTTGCCGGCGGCAATTTCTCTTCTCAACCCGTGCAAGGGTTCTCGTGCCTGGTCGACGTGAAAGACGGCTCGTTCTGGGCCATGCCCGACAATGGCTACGGTTCGATCGAGAACTCGGCAGACTTCCGGCTGCGTGTGTATCGCATTCGCCCCGAGCTGAAGACTCAGGCGGGTGGCGGTGGCAGTGTTTCGGTCGAGAGCTACCTCGAGCTCCGCGATCCGGACCACAAGATCAAGTTCACGATCGTCAATCAGTTCACGAACGAGCGCGTCCTGACCGGCGCGGACTTCGACATCGAATCGTTGCGCATCGCGGCCGACGGCACGCTTTGGATCGGCGATGAATTTGGCCCGTTTTTGCTGCATTTCGACCCCTCGGGCAAACTACTCGACGCGCCGATCGCGCTGCCCGATCCGGATCGACCGGATCAAGAGGTTCGCTCACCGCAGAACCCCTGGTTGGAAGAGGGCTCTGCGGTGCGCTTGATGAACGCGTTCCGCGCGCGCGGTGCGGCCTATGGCAATCCCAAGCCGCCCGTGTTCTCGCCCTGGCACGTGCATCTCGTCGATACCGATACGACCGGCAACCGCGGCTTCAACACGCAGCGCGATAACCTCGCGCAGCCGAACACCCCCGGCCTGAACGGTGACACGGGCCTGATCGCCGCCAATGACGAGGTCGTGCGCTTGACCAACAGCCCGGGTGCGTTTCCGAACATGCAAACGTCGGGCTACCCAGTCGTCACCTGGACCGTAGATGATTCGGCCCGCATGAGCGAGCTCTTGGCGCTCGGCGTCAACGGCATCATCAGCGATCGCCCAGACCTTTTGTTCACGGCGGTTGCCAACTTCGACGCCAACAAGGACGGCGTGAAGGGCGACTATCTCGACGCTGACGGCCTGATCGACCCGAGCAAGTTCGATGCCCAGGCCCATCGAGGGGGTCGCGATTTGCGCCCGGAAAATACCTTGCCCTCCATGGAATCCGGCTTGGATTCGCTGATCACGACGCTCGAGACCGACTGTGGTCTGAGCGCGGACAACGTGCCCGTGCTCTATCACGATCGCGTGTTCGTCGCGGAGTCTCCGGGCGAAACGGGCGGCAAGTCGCGCCGAAAACTGGGCGACGAATTGCCGCTACGCATCCGCGACGTCACGCTCGCCAGCATTCAAGATCCGTTCAATCCGATCTTGAACGACGGCATCATCCGGACCGGCACCCCGCAGTCCAACAATCCGTCGCTGTCGCCCGTCACGGCCGCGTTCTGGAAATCGCAGGGCCGACCCGACGCCAAGGGCGACTTGTACCTGATGACCAGCCTGGACCAGCTGTTCGACTTCGTGGCCTTCTACGTCGACTACTACCAAAACGGCGCGGGCAAGTCCCACCCGGACGCGACTCGTCGCTGGAAGAACGCAGCTCGCGTGCGCTTCAACATCGAGACCAAGACCGATCCGCGTGAAGCCGAGTCGACGAAGAGCGTGGGCGAATTCGTGACCGCGATCGGCAGCCGAATCATGGCGCACGGCCTGCAAGACCGTGCGGATCTGCAGAGCTTCGATTTGCGCACCCTGCTCCAAGCTCAGGTCGATTTCCCGCTGATCCGCAAGGTCGTTTTGTTCGGAGACTTCGGCTCTTGCCCGAACCCGAACAGCGCGGACGCCGCCTCGGGTGCCACTTACTGCGACGACAGCACGAACCTGCAGCCGCTCGACATCACCCAGCCGGTCACCCAAGACTTGGCGGACAACAACAACTCGCCCTGGCTGGGCGGCATGTACTGGCCCTATCGCCGCACGACGCTCGACTTCAAGACTCGTTCGCAAACCAGCGGCGGCTTCGAGGGCATGGCCGTCTCGCCCGACGGGACCAAGCTCTATCCGATCTTGGAGAAGCCGCTCGATGGCGTGGGCAACTCCATCATCGCCAGCGAGTTCGATACATCGACCAAGAAGTACACCGGCAAGCGCTTCACGTATCAATTCGACAAGGGCACTTCGATTGGCGAGTTCATCCTCTTCGAAGACGACAAGGGTTTGATTATCGAACGCGACAACTCACAAGGTGATTTGAATGGCTTCAAGAGCATCTTCCAAGTCAAGCTGCCCAAGGCCGGCGGCGCGATGAAGAAGGAGCTCGTTCAAGACCTGATGAAGATCGCCGACCCGAGCAATCTGTCCGTGGGCACTGGACTATTCGGCGATGTTGGCCTGGGTAACCCTTTCTCGTTCCCGTATCAGACCATCGAGAGCGTGCTGGTGATGAGCCCGGATACGATCGCGGTCATCAACGATAACAATTATCCGTTCAGCATCGGGCGCCACATGGGCACGAAGCTACCGGATGACAACGACTTCATCTTCATCCGCTTGCCGAAGAAGCTGTACTGATTCTCGCTTCTCGCTCGTTTCGACTTCCCTCGAGAACGAGCACGCTTTCGGGTCGCCGGGCTGGTCTCGGCGGCCCGCACTTTGTTTGTGACCCGCGCGACGCAAACTTCGCCGAATTGTTACGGCGATGTCGCTGAAGCGATCGGCCCGCTCATCTACGTTCGCGGCAAATTGGGCCTCGCGCGTCGCAAGCGCCCCTAGGAGATTTTAGCGATGATTCGGATTTCTGCTGGCTCGCGTTGTGCGGCCTTGCTCGGTTTGATGGGGCTCTCGGCGGGCTTGTCGGTGTTCGGGTGTAGCGCGGCGGATTCGACGGCGCCCGCTCACGAAGCGACGGAAGACAGCGGCTCCATCGGGCTCGCGTTGCAGGCCGGCGGTGTGACCTTGAACAGCGTCGGCTACACCATCATCGGCAATGGCTACAGCAAGTCCGGCACCATCAACGTAGCCGGCAGCTCGCTGATCTCGGCGGTGATCGGTGGCATCCCGGCGGGGAGCGGTTACTCGATTTCGCTCAGCGCGAGTGACGCGACGAACAGCGCGATCACCTGCTCGGGCTCGGCTAGCTTCAACGTGAGCGCCGGCGCGACCACCTCCACGCAGGTGAAGTTGCAGTGCAAGACGCCGGCCAAGACCGGCAGCGTGATGCTCAACGGCACGCTCAACGTCTGCCCGGTGATCGACTCGCTCTCGGTCGCTCCCGCCGAAACCACCGTCGGCAATGCGGTCGGCTTGTCCGCAACGGGCAGCGATTCGGACAAGCTGCCGAGCGCGCTCAGCTACTCGTGGACGAGCAACTCGGGCACGATCGCCGGCGCGGCTTCCGCAAATGCGTCGCTCACCTGCACCAGCGTCGGCCCCGTGACCGTCACCTTGACGGTCAGCGATGGCGATTGCACCGACACGCTGACGCAAACCGTGACCTGCTCGCCCGCGGTGAGCGGCAGTGGTGGCAGCGGCTCCGGCGGTTCGGCGGGCGCGAGCGCTGGCTCCGGCGGTTTCAGCGCTGGCTCGGGCGGCGCGATCGCAGGAAGCGGAGGAAGCGCCGGCGCGTCGACTGGTGGCGGCCTGATCAAAATCAACGAAGTCGAATCGAACGGCGGCATTCCGGGCGACTGGGTCGAGTTGTACAATGCCGGCACGGCTCCAATCGATCTCTCGGGCTACATCTTCAAAGACAACGACGATACGCACTCGTACACGATTCCGCCGGGTACGGTCGTCGCGCCGGGCGGGTACTTCATGCTCGAGGAAGCGGCTTTTGGTTTCGGCCTCGGCGCGGCTGAGTCAGCGCGCCTGTACTTGCCCGGCGCGACCACGATTGTGGACAGCTACACCTGGACGGCCCACGCCAGCACCACCTACGGTCGTTGCCCGAACGGCACGGGCGCGTTCGGCACGAGCGCAACCAGCACCAAAGGCGCGGCCAATGATTGCGGCAGCAGCGGTGGTTCGGGCGGCTCTGGTGGCGCGGGCGGCGCCGGCGCGGGTGTTGGCGGCTCTGGCGGCTCTGGCGGCGCGGTCTCCGCATTCGAAGTTTGGCCCGGCCAAAACGCGGTCGTCACCGTCGATGTCGCCAATACCTTCCCGAGCAACCTGAGTGGCTTGTTCTACGAAGCCGCACAAGGCTCTTCGCCAGCGGTGCTGTGGGGCGCACTGAACGGTCCTTCCAAGATCTACCGCTTGATCAACGACGGCACGAATTGGGTGCCGGATGCGAACAACGGTTGGGCCGCGGGCAAGACCTTGCACTACGCCTCTGGCCTAGGCAGCCCAGACACCGAGGCCGTAACCAAGGCGGCGGCTGGCTCCACGGCGCTCTACATCGCATCCGAGCGTGACAACGAGAACAACGGCGTGAGCCGCTTGGTCGTAGCGATGTTCGATGGCACGACGACCACCTCGACGATCAGCGCCGTGCGCGATTGGGACCTGACCGCGAACTTGCCGGTCATGGGCGCGAACCTCGGGCTCGAGGCGATTGCCTGGATCCCAGATTCGTTCCTGGTCTCGAAGGGCTTCATCGACGAGAGCAAGAACTTGCCCTACGACCCGGCCAGCTATGCCAACCACGAAGGCGGCATCTTCTTCGTCGGCATCGAAGGAAATGGCACGATTTACGGGTACGCGCTCGATCACGTGGGCGGTGGCTTCACGCGCGTCGCGACCATTGCCAGCGGCAACCCGGGGATCATGGATCTGAACTTCGATCGCGAAGTCGGATACCTTTGGGCCATCTGCGACGACACCTGCCAAGGGCGTTCGAACGTGCTCGATATCGATACGCGCGTGGGTTCCCCGACGAAGGGCAAGTTCTACATCCGCCGTGGCTTCGAGCGCCCGAGCACGATGCCGAACATCAACAACGAAGGCTTCGCGATCACACCCGAGGCCAGCTGCGTCGGGGGCTTCAAGTCCGTGTTCTACTCGGACGACAGCAACACCAACTTGCACGCGATCCGTCGCGATTCGATCCCCTGCGGTCCGTTCCTGCTCTGAAAGTCGTGGAAGATGCTCCGCGCGTAGGGCCGCGCGGAGCGACGTTTCGAGAATGCGTCGGGAACCGCCGCCAGACTCGCAATTGCTGATTTTCACTGCTCGTAGTTCGACGCGGACCCAACTTCGAGACTCATTGTGAGAGGGCGCTAAACTCCTGCTCTCGCCGTCCGTTCTAGCGGTTCGATGAGATCCCCCTCAGAAAGCAATCGTGATCCCGACTCGGTCGAAACCGTCCCCGCGTCCGAGCTGGTGACGGAATCCGGCGCGCCGATTTCCGATGGCTGGGATAGCGAGGCCCCCACGGCAGTGCACTCCCGTCGCCCGCTGTTCGCCGGCCCGCCGCGCCTGCCCACCACCTGAGTGGCCGATCGGGCCGCAGGTCGGACCTAGAACCCGAGTTTCCGAGGCGGAGATTGCGGGACCCTGCACGCGGCAGTACGTTCCCCCGAATGCAGGTCACGGTCGTCCCATGCCTCACCGATAACTACGCGTACGTGCTGCTGGCGCCGGGCTCGAAGCGAGCCGTCGTGGTCGATCCCAGCGAAGCTGAACCGATCGAGCGCGTACTCGGTGAGCTAGGTGTCACGCTCGGCGCCATCCTCGCGACGCACCATCACCTCGATCACGTCGGCGGCAATAGCGCGCTCGCGGAGCGCTTCCCGGGCACCAAAGTATTTGGCTACGCCTCCGATCGCGGTCGCATCCCCGCCCAGACCGAGTTCCTCGAGAACGGCGCGACGATCGATGTGGAAGGCTTGTCATTTCGCACGCTGTTCATCCCCGGCCACACCAAGGGAGCGGTCGCGTATTTCGGTGAGGGCGCGGTGTTCACTGGCGACACGCTGTTCGCGGGCGGCTGCGGTCGCTTGTTCGAAGGCACCCCCGCGCAGATGTACGAGTCTCTGAACATCACCCTCGCCGCGCTGCCGGACAGCACGCTGGTCTATTGCGGTCATGAATACACCGCGTCCAACCTGCGCTTTGCGGCGCACATGGAGCCGGAGAACGCCGCCGTTGCCGCCAAGGCCGCGCGCGTCGCCGAGCAGCGCGCGCGTGGCGAGGTCACCGTGCCTTCCACGCTAGCCGACGAGAAGGCCACCAATCCGTTCATGCGCGTCGACAGCTCGGCGATCATCGAGCGCGTGTCGAGCAGCCTCGGGGATGACCGATCTCCCGCCGCCATCTTGGGTGCCGTGCGTGTTGCCAAAGACAAATTCTAGGCGCGCGCTCGCGGCCATCGCGCTCTTTTCGCTGTGCGCGCCTGCGGCATGCAAGCGCAATGCGCCGCCCGGTTCGGAGCCGTCACGCGGCGCGCAATCACTCGGAACTCCCGCGCGCATCACGCGCGATCAACCCATGCTGCCCGCGCAAGAGATCACCTGGGACTATCCTCAAACCGAGCTCGGCCCGATGCGCGTGGTCGTACTCATCCCCGAGCGCGCGGCGGACCAACGCTTGCCCGTCTTGGTGGCGCTGCACGGGCGCGGTGAAGCGCTCAAAGGTCCAGAGCTCGGTGCACGCGGCTGGGTCGACGATTACACCTTGCCCACGACGGTCCAACGCCTGCACCGTCCACCACTCACGCTCGACGATTTTCACGGCTTTGCCGATGACGCTCGCCTCGCTCGGCTCAACGAAAGCCTCAATCAACGCCCGTATCAGGGCTTGATCGTGGTTTGCCCATACACGCCGGACGCGCTGCCCGCCGACGAATCGATCGACAAAGCGTTGCCCTTGGCGCGCTTCGTCGTCGAGACCGTGCTGCCGCGGGCATACCGAGAAACCCCCGCCATCGGCACACCCGAAAGCACCGGCATCGATGGCGTGAGTCTCGGCGGCCGCGCCGCGCTGGGCATCGGTCTCCTGCGCCCGAAGGCGTTCGGGGTCGTTGCCTCGTTGCAAGCCGCGTTGCGCATCGACAACTCAGCCGACATCCTGCGCCGCGCTCGCGCAGCAAAAGCCGAGAAATCAGACTTGTTCGTGCGGCTCCTGACCAGCACTGACGACTATTTCCTCAAGGCCAATCAGCTGCTCTCGCTGGATCTCAGAGCACTCGGTATTCGCACCGAACTCGTGACCATCCCTGGTCCGCACGACTACGAGTTCAATCGCGGGCCCGGCGGCTTCGAGATGCTCGTGTTCCACGATCGCGTCCTCCGCGGTCAGCCCGAGTTCTGAATCGCGCGCGCCGCACCGTGTGCTCAGCCGAAAGCTTGCGCTTCGAGCAATTCAGCCAGCGTGCGCACGATGCGGCCCGTGCTGTGATCGAAGCGCACGCCGATCATTGCCCCCCCGCCTTCCGGATCGGGCAACCTGCGCGACCAGACCACCGCGCCGCTCAAGGTGAGCGGATCCCAAAGGTGCGGCGTGTCGATGACGAGCTCGACGCTGGTCCCGGTAGCGGCGGAGTCCGACGCTTCCACACATGCGCCGCCGAGCCCGAGGTCGACGATTCGCACGTCGCGGTTCCAAGCCACGTCCGCGTCGGACGCTCGCAGCGCGCCGGGGAGGCTGACCGATTGCCGCGAGAGGGCGCGGAAATGCGACGGGCGCTGCTCTATCGGCGAATCAACAGGTTCCATTAATTCCGTTGGTGTTGGAAATGCGTCCGGCCGTTGCTGCCATAGCTAACTAGTTGGGGTTCTGGAGGCGGCAAGGCTACGATAGCTTGCCCGACTCGGTTCCGTGAAGCCCCGGTGAAGTCCGAGGGTTTACCAAGTCTTGGGTCCTTTGGAGCAACGCTTTCATGAGCCAGGATACGCGAAAAGACCCCCGCGCAAAGGTGCTCACCATGACGGTCCGCTACAAGAGCGCGACCCTTGATGAGTTCATCGAGCATCACTCGTACGATGTCAGCCGCGGCGGCATGTTCATCAAGACGCCGTCACCGTTCCCGCCGGGCACCCTGCTCAAGTTCGAGGTGAAGATCGCCGCGGACCAAAAGGTGATCCAGGGCGTGGGTCGCGTGGTCTGGAAACGAGACAGTGAGACGCAGGCGGATGTTCGCCCCGCCGGCATGGGCGTCAAGTTCATCAAGATCGACGATGCCTCGCGCAAAGTGATCGACACGCTCGTCGAGTCACGTGGCGATGCGACCAGCGCGTACGAAGCGGGCGGCGGCGATGGCGGGAACGCACCCGCGCCCGCGACGACCACGACCCCCGGCGCTGGCGTCACTGCGAAAGCCCCGGCCGCCACCACCGAGGCACCCAAGCCGCCCAATCTGCGCAAATCCACGATGATCGGTTTGGGCGCGATGAACCCGGCGAATCGCGTGCCTCCCGCAGCGGCTCCTGCCGCGGAAAAACCCGCCGCGTCATTCTTTCCGGAGACCAAATCGGAAGCCGAGATGCCGGCTCCCGAAGATCGCACGGTGATGAAGCAGGCCGCTGAGCTCCTGCAAGACGCCCTGCGTGAGGCGGGGGGTTCGATGTCCGAGGTGGGCGCGAGCCCGAAGGCTGCCGAGCCGCCCGCAAAAGCGGCGGCTTCTTCGTCGACACCGCCCGAGTCCAAGCGGAGCGCAGAGCCAGCTGCTAGTGCGCCCGCGGCAGCCAGCGCGGAGGCCAAGCCGGAAGCGAAGCCGGTCTCCGACAAGCCACCTGCTGCCGTTTCGGTAAAGCCCGCCTCCACTCAGCCGGCAGGGGCCAAGTCCACGTCGGTCAAGCCGGCCTCGGCCAAGTCGGAGCCAGCTAAAGGTGCAGTGACCGTGCCGGCAACGCGCAAAGTGGGAGCCGTGTCTCCCGCGCCCGCGAGTCGTCGCGTTTCCGTGCCTGCTGCGGCACCCGCCACCAGTAGTTCTGGCGGTGGTGGTCGCGTGGTCGTAATCGCGCTCGTGCTCGCGGCAACTGGCGGCCTCGTGTATGCGTTCTCCTCGGGCAACAAGCCGCCCGAGCCCGCGCCCGCGGCTACTGCCGAACCCACTGCTTCGGCAGCGCCGGTCGCTCCGGAAGTGCCGACCGCCGCGCCCAGTGCGGCGCAACCCGCCGAAAGTGCGGCGCCTGCGGCGTCGGTCGCGCCGCCTGCTTCGGCCTCGGCGGCGCCCGTCGCCGTTACGCCTCCAGTCGCTCCGCAGCTGCCCGCGGTTCCGGTAGCGAAGCCGGCACCGGTGCAGCAAGCGCGGCCTGTCGCGAAGCCAAAGCCGGCCGTCGCTGCGCCGAGCGAACCGAGTGAGCCGGCCGCACCCAGCCAACCCACCGCGGAGAAGCCCGCCGCTCCGCCGCCCGCTGCGGAAAAGCCTGCCGCTCCGCCCGCTGCGGAGAAACCTGCGGCTCCTGAGGCCCCGGCGCCCAAACCGGTGCCGAAGCCGAAGCCAGCCGAGCCGGCCGGTGACAACCCGTACTGAGACGACGCTCGATTCATGAGCGGCTCCTCCCATCCTAAAGGAGGCGAGGTAGATCCGCGCATCGGCACCCTACTCGCCGAGCGCTATCGCATCGACGCGTTGGTCGGCGAAGGCGGCATGGGCAAGGTGTATTCCGCCGAGCACGTGCTCATGCGCAAGCGCTTGGCCGTCAAGGTCTTGCGGCGCGAGCTGACCAGCGTGCCCGAGGTAGTCGCGCGCTTCGAACGCGAGGCGATGGCGGCGGGCAACATCGAGCACCCCAACGTTGCGGGCGCGACCGACTTCGGCAAGCTCTCGGACGGCGCGGTATTTTTGGTGCTGGAGTTCGTCTCTGGGCACAGCCTGCGCGACGAAATCGCGCGCGCACCATTCACCGTGGACCGCGCGCTGCACGTGGCGCGGCAAATCGCCAGTGCGCTCTCGGCCGCTCACGCGCAGGGCATCGTGCATCGCGATCTCAAGCCAGAGAACGTGATGCTGGTCGAAAAGGGCGGCGACCCCGACTTCGTGAAAGTCTTGGATTTCGGCATCGCCAAGGTGCCGCTCGGGGACGCCGCCAGCGCCGGCCCGAAGCAAGGCAACCCGATTACCAAGGCGGGTATGGTCTTCGGCACGCCCGAGTACATGGCGCCCGAACAAGCGCTCGGGCAAACCGTGGACGGTCGCGCGGATCTCTATGCCCTCGGGGTAATTCTGTTCGAAATGCTGTCGGGCGTGCGTCCCTTCAGCAGCCAGAGCTCGGTCGGGATTTTGGGTCAGCAGCTCTCCAAGCCCACGCCGACGTTCGCGGAACGCGCGCCGGACTTGCTGGTGCCACCCGCGGTCGAGCAAATTGCGCGCAAGCTCCTGGCCCGCGATGCATCTGAGCGATACGAATCCGCGTCGGAGTTGTCGCGCGCGATCGACGCGCTCTTGGCACCGATCCCGGGCCACGGCGTGTATCGCTACACGTTGGCCGACGGCTCGCGCCCTTCGCTGAACGAAGACCTCGAGTCGAATCAGCCCACGTTGGTTCGAGCGCCGCCGGCAGCTGCAGTGCCGGCGCCGCCGCTGAGCGATTGGCCACTGAGCGAGCCGCCGCCGCCGGCTGGCCCGCCCGGGCTGCGGACCAATTTCATTGGTTTCGTGCGCGCTTTCGAGCGCAAACGGCGTCGTTTGCCGCCGCGCGTGCGGGATCTACTCAGGCCCGTACCGACTCCCGCTCTGCTGCTCGCCAGCTCGGCCTTGTCACTGCTCCTCGTTACACTGCTGATCGTGGCGCTGGTGAAGGGTGTGAGCGCGCTGCGCGGCGATCCGCAGCTCGCGACGAGCGCGGCCGCGAGTGCTTCGGTCAGTGCTGCCGCATCGAACGTTGCTCCGCCGGTCGCGACGGCCTCGGAGAGTGAGCTGCAAGGCGCACAGAAGACGGGCGTCGTCGCGCTCGAAGCCTTGGTCGAGAAATACCCGCAGGACGCGCGGCTGTCGCTGGAGCTTGCCCGCGCCGCGCTCGCGGACAAAGACTACGTGAAGGCGGTCGGGGGGGTGCGCCGTGCGCTCGCTCTCGACCCGACTCTCGCCGAGAGCAAGCAAGTGGCGACGATTCTGTTTCAGACGTCTCAGGTGAAGGCCGCTTCGGACGCGAGCTTCGCGCTCCTGTTTGGCCCGATGGGCTCGCATGGCCCCGACATTGCTTATGACCTGGCGGCAACCGAGGTCGTCAAGCTGTGGGTGCGCACGCGCGCCGATCAGGGGCTGAGATCGCCGGATTTTGCCAAGCTCACGACGCCCGAGTTGGGCATTGCGGTGGCGCTACGCTTTGCCACGACTTGTGCGCAGCGCTACGACCTCCTGCCTCGCGTTCGCGAGATCGGCGACGAACGCGCGCTCGGCTACCTCAATTTGTATCGCGCAACGACCGGCTGTGGCCGTCGTCAGAAAGAAGATTGCAACAGCTGCCTGCGCGCCGACTCGCGCTTGAACGACGCGATCGAAGCCATCAAGCAGCGCAAAAAGCCCTAGCCGGGTGCGGGCTCGCTACGCGCCTGCATCGGACAGTGCGCGGTCCACGATCACGCGCATGATGTCGAATGGCACGGCGCCGATGAAGAAGTAGTCGTTCACGAGGAAAGCGGGGGTGCCTTCCACGCCCAAGCCGTTGCCGGTGTCGAAGTCTCGTTTTACTTCGCTGTCGTGGCGCATCGTGCCGAGTGCGTCGCGAAATCGCGCTTGGTCCAAGCCGACCTGGGCCGCGAACTTCTCCAGTCCATCGGCGTCGAGCTGCGGATTCGGCGAGGCGTACACGGAGTCGTGAAATTTCCAAAAAGCTTCGGCTCCGCCTTGCGCGTACGCTTCACGGCCTGCGTTGGCGGCGAGCCGAGCGTGCGCATGAAACGGCAGCGGATAGTCGTGCCAGACCAGCCGCACTTTGCCCGTGTACACGCGGAGCATTTCCGTCATTACGGGGTGCACTTCGGCGCAGAACGGGCACTCGAAGTCGCTCCACATCTGGACCACGACGATTGCCTTGGCCGCGCCCAAACTGGGGTTGGCCGCGTTCGGTGTCGGTACTCGGGTACGCTCGAGGCGTGTGACCGGTAGATCTTCGAACCGAATGGCGTTTCCCGAGTCGACCTCGGGACCGAGCGTCGCGCGGGGAGGCTTTTTCGTGCCTCCCCCGCAACTTTCCGTGAGCAACAGGGCGGCACACAGCGCCGCCCTGATTGCCACACGGAAGCTCACTTACCTTCCGCCTCTTTCAGAGCGCGGTTGATCAGCTTCTTGAACGCTGACTCCGGTTGTGCGCCGCTGATGTAGTAGCCGTTGATCACGAACGCGGGCGTGCCGTTGATGCCGGCCTTGTTGCCCGCCTCGGTGTCCGCGTCGATCTTGGCCTTGTGCTTGTTGTTGTCGATCGCGCCCTTGAACTTTTCCATGTCCAAGCCCATTTCCTGGGCGATCTTCTCGAGGTTCGCGCGGTCGGTGCGGGCCTCGTCCGCGCCTTCGGCGTTGAACAACTTGTCGTGGAACGTCCAGAACGCGGCAGAACCCTTCTGCGCAAACGCTTCTTGAGCCGCTTCGGCGGCCTGGGGCGCGTTCTTGTGGAACGGCAGCGGCATGTGGCGCCACACGATCTTGATCTTGTTGCCGTACTCCTTTTCGATCGCTTGGACGGTGGGCTCCACGCGCTTGCAGAACGGGCATTGGAAGTCCGAGAACTCCTGGATCACGACCTTGGCGTTGTTGCCACCCTTGGAGGCGCTGCTGGCGTCGGGCGCGGGAACGTCTTTCTTCTCGGGCGCGGGCGGGCCTTTGCCCTCCTTCATGATCTCTTCGTACACTTTGCCGCGCGAGATCCCTTTGCTCACGAGGCCCTTGGCCTTGGCGAGTTGTTCGTCGATCGACTTCTTGAATGCGTCGAACGGTTGCGCACCGCTCAAGCGCACGCCATTGACGAAGAAGTGCGGGGTGCCGCGCGCTTGCAGATCGGAGGCCAGGTCGACACTGGAGTCGAAGCGGTCACCGAATTTGTTGCCGTCGATCGCCTTCTTCACGGCGTCCCAGTCCAAGCCGAGCTTTTCGGCGATGCCCTTGAGGTCTTCGTCTTCGAGCTTGGGGTTGGAGGCGAAGATCGCGTCGTGAGCATCCCAGAAACCTTTGTCGCCCTTTACCTTGTAGGCGAAGCGCGCGAGCGTCGCCGCCGGCTTGGCACGGGGGTGGAACGGCAGTGGGTTGTCTTTCCAGACCATGCGCACGTCGTTGCCGTACGTATCCGAGACCTGCTTCAGCGTGTCTTCGACGCGCTTGCAGAACGGGCACTGGAAGTCCGAGAACACGACCAGGGTGACCAGCGCGTCCTTCGGGCCGCGTACGGGGTCGTCATCCAAGACGTTGACCTTCCAGACGGCCTTGTCTTCCTCTTCCGCGTCCGGCTTGGCGGCGGCGGGTGCGGCGGGCTTGTCCGGGCCGGCAGCCTGGTTCTTGTTGGTCAAGCTGACGTACACGTCGGAGGCCTTCGTGCCGCTGGCGGTCAGCTTCTGGGCCTCGGCCAGTTGGGCGTCGATCACCTCTTTGAATTTGTCGAACGGCTGAGCGCCGCTGACGGTCACGCCGTTGATGCGGAACGCGGGGGTGCCGTTGGCGCCAATCTTGTTGGAGAGCGCCATGTCCTCGTCGATCTTCGCCGAGAACTTCTTGGACGCGAGTGCTTCCTTGAACTTGGCCTTGTCGACGCCCGCTTCACCAGCCCACTTCTCGTAGTTCTCCGGGGTCAGCGCCTGCTGATTGGAGAAGGCGGTGTCGTGGAACTTCCAGAACGCTTCGCTGCCCTTCAAGCCGAACACGGCCATGGCCGCTTCGGCCGCGGGGCGCGCGTTGCTGTGGAAGGGGAGCGGCTGGTTCTTCCAAACGAAGCGAACCTTCTTCGGGCCGTAGGTGTCTTTGATCTGCTTCAGCGTCGGCTCGACGCGGCTGCAGAACGGACATTGAAAATCGCTGATGGTGACGATCGTCACCGGTGCGTTGGCCTCGCCCCACTGCGGGTCTTTGGCGCTCACGGGCACGCTTGCGCTGCTTTGATCGGGAACGCTACCCGCGCTCCCAGATTCGGCCTGAATGTCGGGGCCCTTGCCTTTGTCGAGGCCCCACATCAGGAACATGCCGGCTAAAAAGCTCATAAAGAAGCCGACGATTGCGGTTCCCTTGTTCATGATTGTCTCCCAAGCTCGCACGTGCCCGGGCGGGTCAGTGCGAGCGTTTCCTGTTACGAATGGTGCTAGCAGAGAAAAGATCTTGAGCGGCCTGCGCGCAAGCGCGGGTCCGATGTAAACGAGCCACGTGACGCACTGATGACGTCACGCCTCGTCGTGAGACTTCGAGCGCGAGTGTGCGCTCAAACTCGCGGAGGGCGGTCGATCGAGCGCGCAAAGCCAGTGGCGAGCAGCTCGTGATCAGGTGCCGCGCTGCTCGTGCGCGCCGCGGCGGAGCTCGCTCCGAGCGTCGGCAAGATCGGCAGCGCGCGAATCGGCAGGTCGGGGAAGCTCAGCTTCTCGGGTGCTTCGCGTTGGGGCGTACTCGCGATGCGCAGCGGCGAGCCGTCTTGGCATGGGCTGCCCGCGCTGACCGAATCAGAACTCGCGGGCGTTCCGATCGGCGGAGCGGCGACGGTTTGCGCGCGCATGCCGCACATCGGCACGGCCGCCGACGCGCTCGAGGCCCAACCCAGACACAACACGAACGCGGTCAGTGTGCACAGTCGCACCAACCAGGCGGGTTGCGGTTGAATTGCCGAGGGCATGGGGTCGAGCCGGGGGCAGTCTAGTCGGACTCCCTCCCGACACAACCGGCGGGCTCGCCCCGACATTCCCTCCTAGTCGTGCCCTCCGGAAAGCCCTTGACTATCAGATGAGAAACACATGTCAGTTTCTTGCCTACATCGGACTACCTAGGCACAGTGGGGCCCATGGACGCCCCCGAAGCAACCGGTAACGACACGAAATCACAAGAGAATACGGCCTGTGATAGTGATGCCCTGCCGCGTCGCTTCGAGCGCTACACGCTGCTGAAGCGCATCGCGCGGGGCGGCATGGGCGAGGTCTACCTGGCCACCGCGGGCGGCATCGAGGGCGCCGAACGCCCCTGCGTGGTCAAGACGATCCGCCGTGAGCACGAAGAGGACCGCTCGTTCCTCGCGCGCTTCCTGGATGAGGCGCGCATCCAGTCCCAGCTGCAACACCCGGGTGTTGCTCAGATCGTGGAAGCCACCAACGATTGCACTGGCAAGCCGTACGTGGTGGTCGAATTCATCGAGGGTCGGAACCTCGGCGATGTTCGGGCCCGCGCGGGACAACTCGGCATGCGCATGGGTTGGCCAGAATCGCTCGCGGTCAGCATCGTCATGGCGGATGCGCTGGCGCACGTGCACGAACGCACCGATGCCAGCGGCAAGCCGCTCGATATCGTGCACCGTGACCTCAGCCCGCAGAACGTGATGGTCAGCTACGCGGGGGACGTCAAGTTGATCGACTTCGGTACGGCGCGCGGACAAAACCGACGCTGCCAGACGATTGCCGGCATCGTGTTCGCCAAACCCGGCTACGTGGCTCCCGAAGTCGCGAACAACACCCCGGGTGGCATCCCCGCCGATCTGTACGCGCTCGGCATCATGCTCTGGGAGATGCTCGCTGGTCGCCGCTTCTTGGCCGGCGATGCCTCACAGCACATGGCACTGGTGGCCGCGGGCAAGCGCAACCCCACCGAGTTGGCCTCGCTGATCGGCGCACCCAAAGAGCTCGACGCGCTAGTCGCCAAGCTGACCGCGGTGCGCCTCGAAGACCGCTACAGCTCGGCTCGCCAAGTCATGAACGACTTGGTTCGTTTGCTGCAACGCGCGCCCAGCATGGCCGACGGCGACCGCAGCGTGCGCGGCCGCATCGCGCAGCTGATGCAAAAGTTGTATCCGGCCGAGCCCGCGCGCACACGCTCCGAGTTTGCGCGCTTGGTCGCCCAAGCGCGCGCCACGGACGTGCCGGCCGCGGTGCTTCCGCCGTCGCCCGTTGCGCCCGCGGTCGAGGTCGACCCGACGCTATTGCCTGGCACCCGCTATCGTCTGGTGCGCGTGATCGGTCGCGGCGCGATGGGCGTCGTGCACGAGGCCATCCATCTCGATTTGATGCGCAGCGTGGCGCTCAAGGTCTTGGATCCGGAGCGCATGGGCGTGGACGCCGAGCGCCGCTTCAAAGTCGAGGCGCGCGCCATCGCCCAGCTCGAACACGAGAATCTGGTCAAGCTGTTCGAGTTTGGCGTGGCCCAAGACGGCCGCCCGTTTTACGCCATGGAGCTCCTGAGCGGCGAGTCCCTGGACAAGAAGATCGAGCGCGAGAAGGGCATGGACTATCGCGAGGCGATCGCCATCGGCGTGCAAGCCTGCCGTGCGCTCGAGACCGCACACACGGCCAGCGTAATTCACCGCGACATCAAGCCCGCGAATTTGTTCTTGTCCACCGACGGCAAGCTCAAGTTGCTCGACTTCGGGGTGGCCAAGGCCGCCTTCAACGTCGAGTCCGACGGCGAAGGCCTCAGTATCGTCGGCACGCCCGAGTACATGGCCCCCGAGCAAGCGCGGGGTGAGGCCGACCAGCGCAGTGATCTGTACGCGCTGGGCGTCGTCTTGTTCGAACTCTTGTCGGGCCGCTTGCCACACGAGGCCGAGAGCCCCGTGCTCTTGCTCGACGCCAAATTCCGCAAAGAACCCGAATCGCTCCGCAAGCTCGTCCCCGAAAAAGGAATTCCGAAAATGGTCGATGCAGCAGTCTCGCGCGCGCTCAGCACTGAACCCGAACATCGCTACCGCTCTGCCGCCGAGCTGCGCAAAGCCTTGGAGGCCGCGCTCGAAGAGCCCGAAACCACGCCCGTGCGCCGCAAATTGCTGGCTCGCGGCCTTGCCTCCGCCGTCGCTCTGGCCGTGATCGGCGTGGTCGCGGTCGGCGCGGCTCGCCCCGAGATTCGACAAAAAGCGGTAGCGGCGATGGCGCCGATGATCGAGAAGGCGCACGCGCTGCAAGCGCGCGCCGCCGAGCGCATGCACGGCGCACATCCTGCCGCTGCCGTCGTGGCCGCTGCGCCGGCGCCGGTTCCCGCGCTCGCCATGCAGCCCGCCGCCGAAGTGGTGCTGGCCGCGCAAGAAGAAGTCGTCGCAGAACCGGCACCCGTCGCCGCGTTGCCCGCCGAGGCGCCCGTGTTCGATGCCGACGCCCCTACCACCAACGAAGACGGTGAGGTCGACGACGACCCGACCCACGCAATCGCCGAAAAAGTCGCGCTGGCCTCGAGCACCAAGGGCGAGACCGACTCGAGCGCTGCCAGCGCGATTGCCCTCGCCCACGAACTGACAGCAAAAGGCAACAAGCTCAAGGCCTTGAACGTGCTTCGTCGCGCTGCGAAAACGTCGCCCAACGACGCGAATGTGCTGCACGAGCTGGCCAGCGCAGCCGAGCAGGATCGCGCCTGGGGCGAAGCGGTGCGCACCGTGAGGCGTTTGGTCGAAGTCGACCCGAGCGCGGAATCGAAGCTCGAACTGGCTCGACTGGAGCGCAAGACCGGCCACCGTGCGCGGGCCCTGGAGCTCACGCGCAGCGTCCTGAACGAGAACGCGGACTCGCCCGAAGCCCAAGCCATGCTCGCCCAATTGGGCGAGGCCCCGCGCGTAGCCCTACAAAAGTAGCTGTTTTCCGTAGGGGGAGGGGCTCCGGCGTCGCAGTTCGAGAAGCTGGCTCCTCGGCTGGGTTCTAGTGCTAGAACGGCGCCGGACTCGGATTTCAGACACGGATGGCTCTCCCCCCTAGCGTTAGTAACAAGTCGCTCATCTCGCTCGTGACGACCGCGTCACCTGCAAAAGTGATCTTGAAGTTGGCGTTACCGACGGTGTTCGCCATGCTCACCCAGAGCGCGGTCAACGAAGTCGACGTCATTTTCTTCTCCCGCCTGCCGTGTCCGGAGTCATCTACCGCGCAGGCCGCGCTCCTGCCGTCTCTGATCTTGCTCTGGATGTTCGGCGGCTCGCTGAGTGCCATCTCCGTCGGCACGCAAGCGATCGCGGCGCGTCGCTTCGCCGAAGGCAAATCGGTCGACGCGGGCGCGGTGCTGGTGAACTCGTGGGTGTGCTCGCTGCTCGCGGGCATCGTCTTCACGGGCATCGGCTACGTCGTGATGCCGTACGCGCTGCATGCGTTGATCCGCGTGCCGGAAGTGCGTGAAGCCGCGCAGGGCTACTTGAACTGGCGGCTCTTGGGCATCACGTCGATGGCCGCGACGTTCTCGTTCAAGGCCTTCTTCGACGGCATCGGTAAGACCCACGTGCACATGGTCGCCTCGGTGGTCATGAACGTGATCAACGTGGTGCTGTGCATCGCGCTGATTTTCGGGCATTGGGGCGCACCGCGCATGGGCATGACCGGCGCAGGCCTGGCCGGCGCAGCGTCGTCTTGGGTGGGCCTGGTGATCATGGTCGCCTGGGCGATGCTCTCGCACTACCGCATCAACTTTCGCCCCTTCGACCTCACGCGGGTCGTGCGCGGGCTGATCTCGCAGATCTTGCGCTTGTCGGTGCCGAGCGCTGTCGCCACCGTCGCGGTGATGAGCGGTTTCGCGTTGTTCTCGGGCATCGTCAGCCATTTGGATAGCGTTTCACACGCCGCGGTCTTGAACTCCGAATGCCCCGGCGGCCGTGCCGAGGCCGTCAATGGCGCGGCGACGATGATGATCGTCGGCATCCTCAAGCTCACGTTCACCGCCTGCTTGGCCTTCGGCACTTCGACGGCCACGCTCGTCAGTCAGTCACTCGGCGCGGGCCAACCCGACAAAGCCGCGCGCTTCGGCTGGGTGTCGGTCCGCCTCGGCCTATTGATCTTCGGCGTCGTGGGGCTGCTCGAAGGCGTGTTCCTGACCAAGCCGCTGCTGCACTTCATCACCCAGAGCCCCGCCGTTTACGAAACAGCGCTCGTGCCGATGCGCATGATGGGTCTGTGCACCCCGCTGATCGCGGTCGGCATGATCCTCACCCAGGCGCTATTCGGAGCCGGGAATACCCGGTTCGTGATGATCGTCGAGCTCGTGCTGCACTTCTTCTGTTTGGTGCCCCTGGCCTGGCTGTTCGGCATCACCCTCGGCCTCGGCCTGCCAGGGATCTGGGCATCTGCCGCGATCTACGTGCTCTTGCTCACCAGCGTGATGGTCTGGAAGTTCCATCGCGGCGACTGGAAGACGATCAGCATCTGAGCCGTGAGCGAGGGAGGGGGGGCGCTCGCGACCCCGCAGCGCACCTCGCTGTGCGGCAGGATTCCCGACCGACGCCGAAGGCTTCGCCGACGTCCCACGCGGCTTGCGAGCTCAAACAGTCTCCAGTTGAGGCGAAACTGTCGTTCGAGCTCGAGCCCGCGATTTGGCCACGAGCCCGATTGACTCAGCTCCGTGCCAATTGACGGCATTGAATAGCGATATAAAATCGCATGTTTAGATCGGTGGCTGCGCCATTCGGTGCGGCGCACCCTGTGTCAGGCTGTGCCAGTGACAGCAGGCCCGCGCTTGATGGACGCCCAGATCAATGAGAGCGACCAGGGATGGACCCCACTCAAGTACAGCGAATACTCGAAGGCGTCGTCGCCACGCTCACCAACGTTGGGCTGAAGGTGATCGGTGCGCTCATCCTGCTCTTGATCGGCCGTTGGTTGATCAATTGGGTCATCTCGATGGTCCAGCGCGCCTTGGAGCGTCAGAAGGTCGATCCGACCCTGTTGCGCTACGTCGGTACGGTGATTGGGGTGCTCGCGAACATCGCGCTCGTGATCGCCATTCTCGGCTACTTCGGCGTCGAGACGACTTCGTTCGCGGCCCTGCTCGCGGGCGCGGGTTTGGCGATTGGTACCGCTTGGGGCGGTCTGCTCTCGAACTTCGCGGCCGGCGCTTTCCTCGTCATCTTGCGCCCGTACAAAGTCGGAGATTTCGTGAGCGCTGGTGAAGTGGTCGGCACCGTGACTGCGATCGGGCTGTTCGTTACGACGCTGGACACTCCGGATGGCGTACAAACGCACGTCGGGAACAACAAGATCCTGAGCGGCACGATTCAGAATTTTTCTGCCAACCGTGTTCGGCGCGTGGATCTCACGGCCCAGCTTCACTACTCGGTCGACGTGGCAGACGCAGTCGCTCGCCTCACCGCCAAGATCATCGCGATTCCGAACGTGTCCAAAGAGACGCCGCCCGTGATCGAGATCGTGAGCTTCACCGAGTTCGGCCCCGTGCTCGTGGTTCGTCCGTTCACGCACACGGACCACTACTGGCAAGTCTATTTCGACACCAACAAGGCCATCGTGGCCGTGGCGGGCGAAGCAGGGTTCCCACCGGTCGAGCGCAAGCTGACACTGAAGAACGCCCCCGCGAGCTGAGCTTGCCAGGGGGCGCGCGCGCCGGGTTTCACCAGAGTGAGACGGGTTCGTCACGCGCGGTACACCACGCTGGGTTTGAGTGAGCGCTCGCTACTTACTCACCCAGCGGAGTTACAATCATGTCTTTCGATCGCAAGCTCTTCTCGCGCCGCAGTGCGCTGCACGGTACGGTCGCGGTTACCATTGCTCAAATCTTGGCTGCTTGCGGCAGCGACGATGACAGCACGAACGGAAGCGGTGGAGCGCACGCGGGCGGTGGGGCCGGGCGCGGCGGTGAAGCGGGCCTGAGCGGCGGCGAGGCGGGCAGCGGCGCTGCAGCAGCAAGCGCGGGCGAGGGCGGCGCGCCGGGCGAAGGCGGCAGCGGCGGACAAGGCGCAGTCATCGAAGGCAGCTACGGCCCACTCGTCGCTCACGACGGTGTGATCTCGCTGCCGGAAGGATTTCGCTACGTTGCTTTCGCCGCGGCCGGCAGCTCGATGAGTGACGGCTTGACCATGCCCGGTGCTCACGACGGCATGGCCTGTTTCGCGGGCAAGGGTTCGCAGGTCATCTTGCTCCGGAACCACGAGCTGTCATCGAACGACGAGCCGAGTGACGAGGCCAAGGCGTACGACGCGCTCGGCGCGGGTGGTGTGACCGCCACCATCTTCGATACCGCGACGGGCAAGGAGCTGAAGAGCTACCAGGCTCTGCTGGGCACGATCGAAAACTGCAACGGCGGGACCAGCCTGAGCGGCTCGTGGCTCACCTGTGAGGAGACGACCGAGGGCGAGGCGGCAGGCTTTTTGAAACCACACGGCTATGTGTTCGAGGTGCCCGCGACCACGCAAGGCTTGATCGCCGCTCCCGAACCGCTGCGCGCGATGGGGCGCTTCGAGCACGAGGCGGCGCGCCAAGACGAGATGACGGGCGTCGTATACATGACCGAAGACAACGGGGATCCCGCAGACGGCTTCTATCGCTTCGTCCCCAAGGAAAAGCTCGACCTAGCGAAGGGCGGAACCCTGCAAATGTTGGCGGTCAAAGGTCAGCCTCAGCTCGTGACCTACACCGGCCAGCGCGTGGGCGTCGAATACGACACTGCGTGGGTCGAGATCGCCGAGCCCGATCCAGAAGACGCCGAGGATGACGCGGGCGCCGTGTTCAAGCAGGGGCTCGCGCTCGGCGGAGCTCAATTCATGGGCTTGGAGGGCCTCGCGCTGCAAGAAGGCGTGGCCTACTTCGTCGCTTCGGAGGCGGGTGACGCCGAAAAGGGGCAGGTCTGGAGCTTCACTCCGAAGTGTGACAGCGGCGGTACTTTGAAGCTGCTGTACGAGTCGACCGATGGCGCCGTGCTCGACCAACCGGACAACATCACGCTCTCGCCAAAGGGTGCGATCATGATGTGCGAAGACGGCGACGGCGAGGACATCGACGGCGGCGACAACTGGCTGCGGGTACTCACCCAAAGTGGTGAAGTGTTCGACTTTGCCCAGAACCTGAAGCCCATCGATTTGCACGAAATCGACGACGAGGATTTCCCAGACGCGGCGCTGGCTTTCGGAGCCAGTGAGTTCTCCGGTGTTTGCTTCAGCCCGGACGGCAAATGGTTGTTCCTGAACGTACAATACCCGGGGCTCACGCTGGCCATCACCGGGCCCTGGGAGCGCGGAGCCATCTGAGACTCGCTACGCGAGTCGCTCGCGATCGTGCCTGGCGGAAAAATCGATGATTGGTCCGACGGGCACGATGCGGGTCGGGTTCACGTTCGGATGGCTGGTGAAATAGTGATGCTTGATGTGCTCGAGATTGCAGGTCTCGGCCACGCCCGGCGTTTGGTACACGTCACGCAAATAACCAAAGAGCGCCGGGTAATCGCTCAAGCGCCGCAAGTTGCACTTGAAGTGATAGTGGTACACCGGGTCGAAGCGCAGCAGCGTGGTGAAGAAGCAAATGTCGGCCTCGGTCAGCTCTGCGCCCAGCAAGAAGCGCTGGCCTTGCAGGCGAGCCTCGTAACCATCGAGCGCCGTGAATAGCTCGCGCACGGCGTTCTCGTACGCGCCTTGTTTGACGGCAAAGCCCGCTCGATACACGCCGTTGTTGATCGGCGCGTAGAGCGCGTCGATCTCCGCGTCGATCGCGGCTTTTTTGTCGAGCGGGCAGAGCTCGCGCTGCCGGCCGGCGAAGGCGTCGAACTCACGAGAGAGCATCCGCAAAATCAGGCGCGACTCGTTGCACACGATGGTATCGGTTTGCTTGTCCCAAAGCACGGGTACCGTGACGCGCCCGGTATAGTCGGCCTTGGCCCGCGTGTAGACTTCGTACAAGTACTGCGCGCCGTGCAGCTCGTCGGCGATCGCACCGGGGAACTCGCCGAACTCCCAGCCATTGTCGCCCATGTGCGGGTGCACCACGCTGATGCTGATCGCGCTCTCTAGGCCCTTGAGTGCGCGCGCAACCAAGGTGCGGTGCGCCCAGGGACACGCAAAACTAACGTACAGGTGATAGCGCCCGGGCTCGGCGCGGAAGCCGCTCGAGCCATCCGCGCTCACCGCTCCGCGAAACTTGGTCTCTTCGCGCACGAAGTGACCTTTGTCGTCGGCCTTGTACCACTCGTTGCTCCAGTGTCCGTCAATCAGCTTGCCCATCGCTCAATCATGCCCTTCCGCGGCTCGAGCGCACATCTCCGTACTCCAAGATTGTGGCGAGATTCGGCCTGCTCTGCGCAATGTCCGCAATTGTCGAGGCGCGAACCGTATACTGAGGCGCTGCCTAGCCTCTACTCGAATGGTCGCGCTCGGCAGCTTCGAAGGCGAAATGACAAATCATCGGGCACTGGTTTCGGTCGCGCTGCGAGCGTTGGGCGTGGGGCTTTTGGCTTGGTGCAGCGCGCTGTGCGCGGCTTGTTCATCTGCTTCGCCGTCGCCTTCAGCGGTGGCCGTCAACCCGGACGGTGGGGCGGGTGCCGGTGACGGCGCGGGCGGCCGCACAGCCGTCGAGCCGGGCGGCGCCGGCGCCGGCGCAGGTCCGAGCGGGAGCGCGGGCAGTGCATCGCTCGGCGCTGTGACATTCCACAAGGACGTGGAGCCCATCCTGCAACGCAGTTGCCAGAGCTGTCACATTGCAGGAGGCATCGCGCCTTTTCCGCTCCTCACTTATGCGCAAGCGCGAGCATTCGGCGCCGCGATTGTCCAACAAACGAAGAGCCGGGCGATGCCACCGTGGCACGCGCAGAACACCGATGAGTGCACCGTCCCGCTCGGCTGGAAGAACGACACGCGCTTGAGCGATGCCGAGATTGCCACGTTCGATGCCTGGAGTGCGGGCGGCTTGCCCGAGGGGGACCCGAAGGATGCTCCAGCCCCGCGCGAGCTCTCACCGGGTCTGCCCGGAGTGCAACTGGAGCTAAAACCAAACGCGCCCTTCGCGCTTGCGCCCGGCGGCGATCAGTTTCGCTGCTTCGTTCTGGATCCGAAGCTCACCAAGGACAGCTTCGTGAACGGCGTATTCGTGGTCCCCGGCAACGCCGCGGTAGTGCATCACGTGCTGGTCTTCACCGATCCCAAGGCCAAAAGCCTGGCCAACGCCGACGCTTCGCTCAGCTATGACTGCTTCGGCGGCGCGCGGGTCGACGAATCGCAACTGCTGACCGCTTGGACGCCCGGCGGGATCCCCATGGAATACCCAGCGAATATTGCCACCACCCTGACGGCTGGCACGCTGCTGGTGATGCAAGTGCACTACCACCCGCACAGCGCGACCGACGTGGACTCGGACGCCTCGCGCGTCCAACTTCGCTTCAACGACACTCCGCCCCAGTACAATGCGGTCAACGTCCTAATCGGCAATTTCAACGGCTCATCTGCGAGCGGCGACGGCCTATTGCCAGGCCCCGATGACCCCGCGGCGGGCCCGAAGTTCCTAATCCCCGCCAACGCCAGCGCACACACCGAGACCATGCAATTCACGCTCAAAGACGACGCATTCCCGGCCGCGTATGCGCCGCGATTGTACGGCGTGGGTGGTCATATGCACTACGTCGGCGTCGATGAAAAGGTGACCCTCGTTCGCGCGGATGGCTCGAGCGCTTGCCTGATGCAGATCCCGCATTGGGATTTCGATTGGCAACGCCGCTACGACTACGACGCGCCGATCGATCAGCTGCCAAAGCTCAACCTCGGCGATAAGTTCAATATTCGCTGCACCTACGACAACACGATGGCCAATCAGAAGGTCGCCGCGTCGCTACTCGAGCAAGGCATCGCTGCGCCCCGCCCCGTGACGCTAGGCGAGAGCACCCTCGACGAGATGTGCCTGGTCAGCATCACCGCGCTTTTTCCTGCCCAATAGCCAATCTCGTTCGAGCCTTTGGCTTTTCGCTCGGGAGGACCTCGAGCGCTTCTTTTGCGCAGCTCGATCAGGCGTAGCCATGCACGCTCGGCTTACGCGGGAACGAGCCGGTATCCGACGCCCAGTGCGGTGACCAGCCGTTTCGGGCTGGTCGGATTTTCTTCGAGCTTCTGGCGGAGCAGCTTCACGTACACACGCAAGTAGTGGATCTCGTTCACGTGCGCCGAGCCCCACACGGCCTGGAGCAGCTGCCGATGGGTGACGACGCGGTCTGCTTTGCGCGCGAGCACGTCGAGCACTTCGAATTCGGTGCGAGTCAGCTTGATCTCGACGCCTGCCAAGAACACGCGGCGCTTGCCGGTCTCGATGCGCAGATCCCCGATCGTCGTCGTGTCATTGTCTTGCCCCTGCGTAGTCGGCCGACGTAACGCGACTCGCACGCGAGCCATCAACTCACGCTCGCGGAATGGTTTGGTGACGTAGTCATTGGCGCCGCCATCCAGCGCGCGAACTTGATGTTGCTCTTCGGCGGATGCGGATAGGACGATGATCGGCAGCTCGTATTCGGCGCGAATGCTGGCCGTCACCTCGAAGCCATCCATGTCCGGTAGGCCGAGGTCCAAGATCACGGCGTCCGGCGCACGCACGCGGATGAGGCGCAATGCTTCGCTGCCGGTGCCCGCCTCTTTCACTTCGTAGCCGTAGTTCCGCAGCGCGAGCGCGACCACGCCCCGCAGATCGCAATCGTCTTCCACCAGCAGCAAGAGCGGACGGTTCACCGGCCGGCGCTCCTTACCGTTTCTCTAACCAGCATCTACTTCGGTCTAACGCGGGCAAGGTTGCAGAACGTCGCATCCCCAACTAGATGTAAAAAATATTTATGTCTTGGCAGTCTTTTGGCGGGACCTGAGAAACAGGCAACCTACCGAAACCTGGTAGCAAAGGGGCCCCCGTGGGAGGAAGACCATCGATGCTGAATATAATTCGCGAAATAGCTGCATTGGGCGCAGGGAAGAAACTCAGGGCCCTGTTGTCGCTCTTGTTGATCGCCATCGGCGTGGCGCTACCGAGCGCAGCTCACGCGCAGAGTGCCGAGCCCGCGAAGGCGCCAGAAGCAGTGGCTGCTGCTGCTGCGGTGCCTGATGCGAAGAGCATGGATGAACGGATCGCCGACCTCGAAGCGTACATGAACAACGGCGCGCGCGTGGCCAAGGAATCCAAAGTGGCAGGACCCGGGCCGGGTCACAACGGTTGGATGATGGTGTGTGCCGCGTTGGTGCTGTTCATGACGCTACCTGGGCTCGCGCTCTTTTACGGCGGCATGGTGCGCACCAAGAACGTGCTGTCGGTGATGGCGCAATGCTTGGCCATGGCGGGCATGGTGACGATCTTGTGGCTAGTGATTGGCTACAGCTTGGTTTTCGCGCCGGGAACCCCTTTCATCGGTGGCACGAAGTTCGCGATGTTCGCGGGCGTGGATGCCATGCCCAACGGTGACTATGCGCAGTGGGTCTCGCAAAACGTATTCGCGATGTACCAGCTGATGTTCGCGATCATCACGCCCGCGCTAATCGTAGGCGCGATCGCGGAGCGCATGAAGTTCAGCGCGTTGATGCTTTTCACGTTGGCGTGGATGTTCATCGTCTACTTCCCGCTGGCGCACATGGTGTGGGGCGTAGACGGCATGATGAATGGTGTGTGGAACGCCAATGCCTCGATCAAAGCCATCGATTTCGCGGGTGGAACGGTGGTCCACATGTCCTCCGGCTGGTCGGCGATCGTGCTGGCGCTGATCGTGGGCAAGCGCCGCGGCTTCGGCAAGGAAAGCTTCGCTCCGCACAGCTTGGTGCTGACCATGGTCGGCACCGGTATGCTTTGGGTGGGTTGGTACGGGTTCAACGCCGGCAGCGCCGTGGCCGCCGATACGATCGCCTCCAACGCCTTCGTTACTACGACCATCGCCGCGGCGGTTGCCTGCGTGGCCTGGCCGGCGGCCGAGTGGGTCACGCGCGGTAAACCGACCGTGCTCGGCTTCTGCTCCGGTGCGGTCGGTGGCTTGGTCGTGATCACGCCTGCGGCGGGCTTCGTCTCTCCGATGGGCGCGTTGCTGATCGGCGTGCTCGCGGGCATCGTTCCCTTTTTGGCCTGCACCAAGCTCAAGAATGCCTTGGGCTACGACGATGCACTCGATACCTTCGGCGTGCACGCGGTGGGTGGCACCATGGGCGCGTTGATCACCGGTTTCTTGGCGACCGCAGACGCAAACCCCAACCTCAATCTGAACCTCAAGGACATCGTCGGCAAGACGTTGTGGCTCGAGCAGTTGAAGGCGATGGGTTTCACGATCGTACTTGCCGCAGTCGTCACGGCTGGTCTGGCCTACGCGCTGAAGGCGACCATCGGCTTGCGTCCCACTGACGAAGACGAGGAGCTCGGCTTGGATCTCTCGGATCACGGTGAGCGCGGCTACCACACGGGTGAGTACGGCGGCGGTCACTTGGAGCGAGACGAAGAAGAGGGTCACGCATCCGCGCACTGACGGCTGCACGCAGTCCGAGCCCGAGCGGGCGATTTTTTCGCCTGCTCGGGTTTCGCCGCTCGTTTCAGTGCGGCGCGGTTTCGCGGGCCAGAACCAAGCAAGCGACTTCGCTGCGCAGGTTCACGTCGTCATCGGCCAAAGCGGTAGCTGCGTTGCTGTAGTCACCCAGATTGGTCAAGCCGCGCGCTGCGTGTGAGCGGACTTCCACCTTCGGATCACGCAGATTCTTGAGCAGCGCGGCTGCTACGCTGCTGTCACCAGCGCGTGCGAGCGCGCTCTGCGCGTCGCCTTGGGCGCGCAATTCGGACTCCGAACTCGGCTTGCCGTTTGCCATCTCGCGCAAGCCGCGGAGTGCATCGCTACGTCGACCCTCGACGCCGATCAAACGCGTGAGCGCGACCACGCGCAGCTCGGGGCTCGCCTCCTTGGCGGCCTTGGCGATGGCAATCTCGGTCTCGCTGTTCATCGGCGCGACGTTCAGTGCCAACCGCTTCTCGTCGTCGCTTCCGTCCGAGATGGATCGGCGGAGCCGCGCGTTCGCGACCGTCGAGTCCTCACCACCGGCCCGCGAAAGCGCGTAGGACGCGCTCACGGCGGCCAGCCCCCCGCCACTCTCGGCCGCCCACACCAGCTCCCGCGCTCCACCCGTGGTGAACGAAGCCGGTTCGCTCCAAGCGTCGACGATCGCGATGCGCGTAGGATCGTCGGCCTGAGCCCAAAGGTCCTTGAGCGCGAGCACGGCGCGCTCTCCGCCGATCGCGCCTGCCGCGTGAATCGCCAAGCTCTGGCTTCGTGGATCGGGATCGACGCGCGCTGCCTCGAGTAGTGCTTCGAGCTCGGCAGCGCCGCGCACGGAAAGCGCGGTACCGAATGCAGCGCGCCGCACTCGCTCGTCCGGATCGACGAAGAAAGCCTTGCGCATGTCGGCGTCGATCGGACGATCGGCGGCGCGCGCGGCGACCGCGCGCCAAGCGCCGCTGTTCGCCCGCGCGTAACGGTTCAAAAGCTCCGTGTTCTGCGCGGCGTGCATTTCGACCAAAATCAGCGTTAGTTCTGCGCCGACGTCGTCTTCCTTCCGGGCGCGGCGCTCGATTGCGGGGCGGAGCGGGCGCGCGCAGCTGCGAAGCGAGCGAATGCGAAGCGCACCCGCGCTGCCCTCCGCCGAAGTCACCTCGCGTTCGGCGACCGCTTGCGCCAGGTCGACCACCGCGGCATGGCTGAGCTTGCCGGCTTGTTGCGCGCTCTGGATATCGCGCTTCAGCTCCGCCAAGTTACCGTACAGAGCCGTGCGAGCGGGCGGCTTTGGACCGCAAGCCGCGAGCATCAGCAAGCAGAGCGAGTAACGCCCCACGAAAATCTCGGCAACCCGGCGCACGCGGAGCTTCAATTGACGCTGCTGGATGACTCGGTTTGTGCGGCTTCGCTGCGAGCGGACGCGGCGATCTGGTCCCGCCTTTGCGCGGCGGCCGCCACGAAACCCTCGAACAGCGGGTGAGCGACCATGGGGCGGCTCTTGAACTCCGGATGGAACTGACAGCCCACGAAGTAGCGATGCTCGGGCAGTTCCACGATCTCCACCAAGCGGTCGTCCGGGCTGGTGCCGCTGAGCACGAGGCCCATGCGTGTGAGCTGCTCTCGGTACTCGTTGTTGAACTCGAAGCGGTGGCGATGCCGCTCGGAGATCTGCTCGTTCTTGTACAGCTCGAGCGCGTGACTGCCCGGCTTGAGCGTGCAGGGATAGGCACCCAGGCGCATCGTGCCGCCCTTGTCCTTCACGCCACGCTGGTCCGGCATCAGGTCGATTACGGGGTTCGCGCAATCCTTCTCGAACTCGGTGGAGCTCACGCCTTTCAGCCCGCACACGTTGCGCGCAAACTCGATCACCGCGAGCTGCATGCCCAAGCAAATGCCGAAGAAGGGCACGCCTTGCTCGCGCGCGTAGCGAATCGCCGAAATTTTCCCTTCGACGCCGCGATCGCCGAAGCCGCCGGGCACCAAGATGGCATCCAAACCGCTGAGCAGCGCGGGCGCGCTGCCTCGTTCGATTTGCTCGGAATCGATGTGCTCGAGCTGAACCGCGACGTCATTGGCGAGGCCGCCAGCGACGAGGGCTTCGTTCAACGATTTGTAGCTGTCCTTCAGGTGAACGTATTTGCCCACCACACCGATGCGCACGGAACCCTTGGCCGGCTTCTTGAAGCGCTCGACGACGCGGATCCAGTTGCTCAGATCTGGTTGACGCGACCAAATGTTGAGGCGCTCTGCGATCTGATTGTCCAGACCCTCGGCGTGCAGCACGAGTGGTAGCTCGTAGATACACGACACATCTACGGCCGAGATCACGCTATCGACCGCGACGTTGGAGAAGAGCGCGATCTTCTCCTTCAGCCCTTGAGCGAGCGGGCGGTCGCTGCGACAGATCAAGATGTCGGGCTGGATGCCGATCTCGCGCATCTCGCGGACGGAGTGTTGCGTGGGCTTGGTCTTGAGCTCGCCCGCGGTGACGATGTGCGGCACGAGCGTTACGTGCACGCTCAGCGCATTGCCGTTGCCAGCCTCTAGTTTGAGCTGGCGGATCGCCTCCAAAAACGGCAGCGACTCGATATCGCCAACCGTGCCACCGACCTCGATGATGGCGATGTCGACGTCACTCGTGGCGTCGTAAATGCGGGCTTTGATCTCGTCCGTGATGTGCGGAATCACTTGCACGGTGGCGCCCAAATACTCGCCGCGCCGCTCTTTGGTGATGACCGCCTCGTAGATCCGGCCGGTGGTCACGTTGGCGCGGCGCGTCAGCTTGGCGGACGTGAAGCGCTCATAGTGACCCAAATCCAAATCGGTCTCTGCACCATCCTCGGTGACGAAGACTTCGCCGTGTTGGTATGGCGACATGGTGCCCGGATCCACGTTGATATACGGGTCCAGCTTCATGTGGGTGACGGTTAGCCCGCGGGCTTCCATCAAGGCTCCGATCGAGGCAGCGGTCAGACCTTTGCCGATCGAGGAGACGACTCCACCCGTGACCAGGACGAACTTGGTGCGTCGACTCACCGCGGGACCTCCATCACGTGTTCCACGTTTCATGCATTCGTCTCGCGTGCATCTCAACCATTGTAATCACCGGCAACGAGCACCGCAGCACAGTGTTCTTAGAATACGCCTAGCACGCCAAAGCCGACGGTGTTTTTCCCAGCGTCGAAAGTGGGGCGCCAGTCGAAATCTTTGTGGCGAAGCGCAGCACGTGCGCGCTTCGCCTTTTGTTCCTGTGTCGGCATAAACAAGCCTTCGCCTGCGAGCGCGAGGCCAGCCGCTTGCCCGATGCCATCGAGCGATGTCGCAATTGCGCCCAACACGACCAGCAGCGTGTTGCACCCGGAACCGCCGCCGCAGCCCGTGTGCGAAAGCGCCATCCACGGGCCGACGATCGGGATTCGCAGGTCTTTTGCCATTGCCGGGTCATCGACCGCGTAAGACACCCCCAAAGCTGCGCCGTACCAGACCGCCGTGCTGCCCAAGCCCACGAGCATCATGTTGCGCCGCGCGGATGGCGGCGGGTATTCGTCGAGCGTGACGTTCGGGCTCGGGGGCAGGGGATCCGATGGATCGGGAGCTTGAGCTGCCACGGCCGCCGTGGCGGCAGACGGCTCGGCGGCCGCTCGCTGCGGTGAGACGGTGGCCATCAGACCGAATAATCCCAGCGCCAACATAATTACACGTGAGGCGGAACTAAGGGCGGGGCGGGGGGCCATGCGGGGCGGACTCTGCACTCAGGCCGGCGCTCGATGCAAGCGGAAGCTGACCGGTCTGTTGCGCGTTGCCCACCCAGGATTTGGCCCAGCTCGTGGCCGCATGGATACTCCACTCGTTCCCGTGAAGAGTCGCTCAATTCGGCTGAGTTATCCGTGCGCAGTGCTGGCCACAGCGCTGATCGTCGGCGGTGCGCCGCCTGGCGCGCCGGGGCTCACGGGCTGCGCGGCCCCGCCGCCGCGCTCACCGGACGCAGAAACGAGCGCGCCGAGCCCTGCTCCGCCGCTGATCGCTTCGGGGCCGGTGCCGAGCGCACTGATCGCATCGCCGGCGCCGAGCGCGAGCGCCGCAAGCAGTGCCGCCGAAGTGGCGCCAGCGCCGCCAACCAGCAATGAGCCCGCCACTCCCACTCCGCCTTCGGCTCCGCCTCATATCTGGAAGGGCGGCGAGTTTCAGCGTGCGATCTCGCAGCTCGCTCAGTGGGTCAAGAAGAACGGCGGCAGCCTCGGCGCAGAGCTGGATGACGTAGCGAGCGGCGCCGTGCTCGGCAGCGCCGCCGCGAACACCCCCGAAAATCCTGCCTCGAATCAAAAGATCCTGACCACCGCCGCCGTGCTCCGCCACTTCGGCGCCGATTTTCGCTTCCGCACCGTGCTTTGCGGCGCGCGCGCGGGCGACAGCGTAGCAAAGCTCGTCCTCCGCGGCAGCGGGGATCCCTCCCTCGGCAGCGAGGATCTACAAGAGTTGGCCAAGGTCTTGGCGCAGTCGGGCGTGCGCCACGTCGGCGAGCTCCTGATCGACCAGAGTTACTTCGACGGGCATTTCGTGCCTCCTGCGTTCGAACAGCAACCGCAAGAGTGGGCCGCATTTCGCGCGCCCGTGAGCGCGGTCTCGCTCAACCGCAACGTCACCACGTTGAACGTCGCACCGACGGAGCCAGGCCAGCCTGCGCGAGTCTGGTTCGAGCCCGAGGGCTTCGTGGACGTGAGCGGCACGGTGCGCACCGAAAAGATCGAGCGCACCCAAAACGTCAAATTGACCTTGAGGGAGTCCGGAACGCGGCTCGCGGCGCTCGTCGGCGGCGCGATTCAACCGAGCAGTCCGCCCTTCCACTGGTCGCGTCGCGTGGAAGACCCGAATCTGCTCGCGGGCTACGGGCTAAAGGCCGCGCTGGCCGCGGACGGCATTCAGGTCAGCGGCAAGATCGCGCTCGGGGGTGAGGCCGAGCAAACCGTGCTTGCCGCCCACGACTCACGACCATTGAGCGAGATTTTGCCCGAGCTCGGCAAAGACAGCGACAACTTCTACGCGGAGACGCTGCTCAAAGATTTGGGCGCCAAAGTGAAAGGCACGCCGGGCACCAGCGCCAACGGCGCGGCCGTCGTGCTCGACTACTTGCGCGAGATCGAAGCGCTCGACGCTGGCACCCGCATCAGCAATGGCTCCGGCCTGTTCGATGCCAATCGCGTCAGCGCACGCACGCTAGTAAAAACTCTGCTTCACGCCTACCGCGACCCCGCCCTCAGTCGTGTGTTCGTCGATCAACTCGCGGTCGGCGGGGTCGACGGCACGCTCAAGCATCGCTTCCTCGCGTTCAAGAAACAGCGCTCGATCCGCGCCAAAACCGGCACGCTCGACAGCGTGATCGCGCTCAGCGGCTATACCTTCCGCCCCGATGGCTCGTCTCCCGTCGCCTTCTCGCTGATCGTCTCCGGCATCACCGGCAAACATCCCGAGATCCGCAAACGGGTCGACGAAATCGTGTCCAAAGTAGCCACCACCCTGGCTCGCGACGCCACTTAGCGCTGGGAGTGGGCGCTCGCGCTCCCGCCGCGCACCTCACAGAATGCCGTGTCGCCACTCAACCGCCTCCGCGCGCAAACACGCGCCGGCCACGGCTGTGGGCTCGCGAGCGACTCCCTGAGTTTTGACCGCCGAGCCGCAGAGATCACAGAGATCAGAAGAGTAGGGAGATGGGGTTCGCCGTGGCCCGCCGAGCTCGGCATTGAAAGGCACGAAGGTCGCTCCTCGCGCGCGCAGCGTCGCGTCTCCGCCGCCTGCTCACTCCCGCGTTAGCGTCGAGCGGAGTAACACGACGCTGCTCACAAATTTTGGTGCGCGCGAAGCGCAGCACGCTTCGCGCCCCAGCGCGCGCCAAGCAGCTCAGCCGCATGCCCGGAAATACGTCGAGCTTTCTGACTTTGGCACGATCAGATCACGATCCTCGAACGAGGCTGGGCCAACAAGAACTGACCGAACAGGCGCGTGCGATCTCTCAGCGAAGCGCGATCGGCCCAGCGCCCCAGAAAGCCGCTAGGCCAAAAATCTCAACCGAACCCTCCCGCGCGCGCCGCGGCGCGCCGCGCTACTTCGCCGCCGCCGACGTGGTGCTCTGGTAGAGGTCGATATTCTTCTGATACTCGCCGCGATCGGTGATGCTCATCGAGAGGAACAGGATCACGAAGAGCACTGCCGTCAGGAACAAGATCAGGTGGAACTTCTTGTCCCAGAACAAGTGCATGAAGAAGGTGACGACAAGGGCGGCCTTGATGGTCGCGATCACCATGGCGACGACCAGATTGCCTTCGCTGCCCAGATCGAAGCTGGTCACACTGACCGTCAGGATGGTCAGGCCCATCAGCGCGGCGAGCACGCCGACCAGCATCCACACCGGCATGGTGTGAGCCAGGCCGTGATCTTCGTGGCCGGAGTGCGCGTCAGCGGCGAGCGCAGCCTCGCGGCGAGGCGACTCTTCGGGCTCGTCCTGCTCGGTCGGCTCTAGGTCGGGGTTCGGAGCCGTCGCGTCTTCGCGCGGCTCCGGCGGCTGCTCTTCCGAAGATCCCTGCATGGACTTCGGTTCCTTGTCGGCGTTTTCGGGCTTGTCTGAGTCTGCCATGTGAGCCGTCCGCTATCAGTGAATGAGGTAGAGCAGGGGGAAGAGGTAGATCCAGATCAAGTCGACCAAATGCCAATACAGCGCGGCGTAGTCGATTGGTCCGAAGTATTTGGGCCCGAACTCACCCTTGTTGGCGCGCAGCAAGAGCCAGATGAACACGCCAATGCCGCCCAGCACGTGGATGCCGTGCAGACCGGTCATGAAGAAGTAGATGCCGAAGAAGACGTGCGCGTTGCGCGGTTTCGACGGACGCGTCGGATCCTCCGCCATCGGTCCGATCACGCCGGCTTTGATCAGCGGTTCGATCTGCTCTTCCGTCGGTTTTTCGAAAACGCCGGTTTCGGGCGCAACCGTGGAGCCTGCTGCCACCGCTACCGGGGCGGCTTTCGCCTTGTCTTTCTCTTCGGCGGCCTTGGTCAGCTTCTCGGCGTACTCAGCGGCCTCCGGGTGCTTGTGCTTGAAAGACTCCAGCTCCCAGACCTGCTCGGTCGGGTGAAACGCGGGGCCAGGCAACAAGCCGTCATGAAACTTGTGCTCGTACTCGAAGAACTTCACGACCATGAACGTGCAGGCGCACGCGATCGTGATGACGATGTTGAGCACCAACAGCTTGCGTTGCGCGAGCTGCGCGTTGCGCACGGACCAAGCGGCCGTGAGGCTGCTGATCAAGAGCACGCAGGTGTTGATGGCACCCATCGTGGTGTTCAGGAAGTAGTGCGCGTACACGAACACTTCCGGATGCATGCCGCGGTACACGGTGTACGCGCAGAACAAGCCGGAGAAGAACAGCACCTCGGTCAGCAGGAACAGCCAGATGCCGAGCTTACCCGCGTCGAACTGCTGCTGGTACGTGTCGAAATGATGGGCAAGGTGGGGGCCACCGTGACCACCATGTGCGCCGTGCGCGTCGTGCCCGCCGTGGGCGGGGGCGGGCGCGCCGTGTCCACCCTTCTGGGCGGCCGTCGTCGCTGATTGCGAGGTGCTTTCACTCATGGTGTCGTCCGATATTCGAAAGTAGCGAGGGAGTGAGGCTGGGCTTCAGGTAGACGAAGACGATTTGCGAGGGATGTAGCCGCCGATTGCTTCGTCGTACATCAGGTTCTCGTAACCGTCGTAGGGACCAGCAGAGACGACCGGGGCCTTGTGGAAGTTGTAGTAGGGCGGGGGCGACGAACACTGCCACTCGAGCGTCGCACCACCCCAGGGGTTGGCCGCCGCGGTCTTACCGTTCTTCAGGCTCTTCCACAGGTAGAACGCGGTGAGCAAGAAGCCGATACCGAGGGTGTACGCGCCGAGCGTGGACAGCACATGGAGTGGCTGAAACTCCGGCAGGTAGTTGTAGTAGCGACGGGGCATGCCGCGGCTACCGAGGATGAACTGCGGGAAGAACGTGACGTTCAAGCCCAAGAACACCAAAGTCGCGCCGATTCGGCCGGCCTTTTCCGGATACATCTTGCCGGTGAACTTCGGCCACCAGTAGTGGAGCCCGCCCATGAAGGCGGTAATCGCGCCGCCCATCATCACGTAGTGGAAGTGCGCGACCACGAAGTAGGTGTCGTGCAAGTGCACGTCGACGCTCATCACGGCCAAGAACACGCCCGTCAGACCACCGATGGTGAACACCCAAAGGAACGCCAGCGCGTACAGCATCGGCGTGTCCAGGTGAATCACGCCCTTGTACATGGTCGTGATCCAGTTGAAGACCTTGATGGCCGTCGGGATCGCGATCAAGAAGGTGATGGCGCTGAAAATCGTACCGGCGAGCACTGACTGCCCGCTGACGAACATGTGGTGGCCCCAGACCAAGAAGCCCAGGAACGCGATGGCCAAGCTGCTGATGGCGATGAACTTGTAGCCGAAGATCCGCTTACGCGAGAAAACCGGAATGATTTCGCCGATCACGCCGAAGGCCGGCACGATCATGATGTACACGGCGGGGTGCGAGTAGAACCAGAAGAAGTGCTGGAACAGCACCGGATCACCGCCGAGCGTGGGGTCGAAGATACCGATATGCACCGTGCGCTCGATGATCATCATGAGCAGCGTGATGCCGATGACCGGCGTCGCGAGCACCTGAATCAGCGCGGTCGAATACAGCGCCCAGCAGAATAGCGGCAGGCGGAACCAGGTCATGCCCGGCGGCCGCATCTTGTGCATGGTGACGATGAAGTTCAGGCCCGTGAAGATCGAGCTGAAGCCGAGGATGAAAGCGCCGAAGGCCGCCGGTACGACCGCGGTCGAGGTGGTCGTGCTGTACGGCGTGTAGAAGGTCCAGCCGGTGTCGACCGCGTTGATCGCCAGCGAGCTGAGCATGAACAGCGCGCCCACGATCCACAGGTGGTAGCTGGCCAGATTCATGCGCGGGAATGCCACGTCTTTGGCGCCCAGCTGCAGCGGCATGATGATGTTGCCGAGCGCCGCCGGGATGCCGGGGATGATCACCAAGAACACCATGATCGCGCCGTGCAGCGTGAACATCTGGTTGTAGGTGTCATGATCCATGATCGTGTGCCCGGGCGAGAGCAGCTCCGTCCGCACGAGCAGCGCGAAGAGCCCGCCCAAAGCGAAGGCGAACAGCACCGAGCACAGGTACATGACGCCGATGCGCTTGTGATCGAGCGTGAAAATCCAAGACAAGACGCCCTTGTCGTGGGTCAGGTAGTTGTCCGAGCTGCTGGAACGTGGCGCGACTACGTCGGCCGTTGCGCTGGGGGATGCCATGGTTCCGTTCCTTTATTTCAAACTCTTGATGAACTCGATGAGCCCATCGATGTCTTTGTCGCTCAGCTTGCCCTGGTAAGTGGGCATGGCGGGAGCGAAGCCCGCGACGATGTGGGCTTGGGGATCCATCATCGACTCACGAAGGTAGTTTTCGTCGACCTTGATCGGCGGGCCGGCGGTCATGGCTTCCATCTTGCCGAAGGCGCCCTTCCAGGAGGGGCCGACCTTGGGTGTGCCATCCGTGCTGTGGCAGGTGGCGCAGCCTTGCTTCTCGTACAACATCTTGCCGCGGTCGACGCCGACCAGGCTGTCCGCAGCGGCAATCGTGCCCGCGAGCCACTTCTCGTATTCGCCGGGCGCGTGAACGACGACGCGCGTGATCATGTCCGAGTGGGAAGTGCCGCAGTACTCGGCGCAGAAGATCGGGAACTCGCCGACCTGCGTGGCTTTGAACCAGAGGTCCGTGTAGCGGCCCGGGACCGCGTCCATTTTGGTGCGGAAAGAAGGGATGTACAGCGAATGCAGCACGTCCACCGAGTTGATCACCATGCGCACGGGCGTATTGACGGGCACGTGCAGTGCGTCGTCCGGGGTTCCGAGGCCGGGATAGGTGAAGAGCCACTTCCACTTTTGGCCGGTGGCGCGAATCTCCATCGCCCCCTTGGGCGGCGTCCGCAAATCCACGAAACCCTTGAAGCCGCCCACGAACAGCGGGACTACGATGAACAACGGGATGATCGACCAGGTGAGCTCGAGCATGGTGTTGTGCTCGCTCGTCTTCTCCGCGATCTCGTTGGCCGCGCGGGATTTGGCGCGATACTTCGTGCAGAAGCGGAACATCGCGTAGGCGATCGCCACCGTGAAGAACAGCGACATCCAGACCATGAAGTCCCAGAGCGCGTCGGTGTTGCCGGTCGTTACGGAGGCGCTCGGCGGCATCCAGAAATACGGCGAGTCCGGAAGCTTCGGCAGGGTCGGTTCGGCACCGAACAGGCCCGATGCAGCCGAGGCTAGGGTCGAAATGCTAGCGGTCATTGCTCTTCGCTCTCGTTCTTGCGCTTCTTGTCACGCTTCGAAAGAACCGTCAGGAAACCTGCCAATAGGAAGACGGTCGCGCCGCCCCCCGCCCGCATGATGTTGCGCGCGACGGGGGCGTAGCGTCCCTCATTGGCGTCGTAATGGAAACAAAACAAAATCAATTGGTCGACCGTCGTGCCGATTTTGCCCTCGGACGACTCCACCAATGACAGGTGCAGGGTCTTTTCCGGATACTCGAGGCCGTACAGATAACGGTCGATTTTACCGTTCGGCGTGCTGAGTACGACCGTCGCCGGGTGCACGTACTCTTTGCGTGCTTCGTTGTAGTGGTAGGTGATGCCCAGGGCCTTGGCCATCGCCTTCACGTTGTTCTCAGAGCCGTGCAGGAAGTGCCAGCCGCCTTCGGAGCCCGGGCGCGCGTACTGAGCCAGATAACGTGCCTTGGTGCGGTGCGCGAGCTCCTGCGTCTCGGTCGGGTCGTAGCTGACGGTGACGATCCGGTACTCCTTGCCGATCGTCCAATCCACCTTCTTCAAACCCTCGACCAGGCCCGTCAGCTGCAAGCTGCACAGCATCGGACAGTTCGAGTAGTTCATGGTCAGGATCACCGGCACGCTGCCGTCGAAGTAATCCTTGAGGGTGACCGGCTTGCCGTTCTCGTCCTCGAACGAGAGATCCATCGGCACGGGCGCCGAAAGGTGCTCCTTGACGTCGACTCCGACCAGCCGGCGTGGCAGCGGCTCTTTGCGCTCTACCTGTTCCGACTGCGGCACCAGATCTGCGCGCGCGTCGCGCGGCGCGGCGACGAACGACAGACCTGCCACGAGCGCAGTCAGAATCCAGGTTGAGAGACGCATTGCCATGCTACTTCGATCGGTGGTGCTTCACTTATTCGTGGGACCGGGAGACGCGGCGCCCGGGGTGGCAGCGGTGGGCGTTGGGAGGGGAAGCGGGGAAGGCTTGCTCGAGCTACCCGGAGCCGGCTTCTTTACTTCGCGGCCGGGTTCGGGTGTCGGACCTTTGCCGCCGTTGGTCGCTGGCTCGGCTTTGCTCGTCGCTCCGGCCCCACCCGCCGCGGGCTCCGTTGCCACTGCGGCGCTCGCGTCCGGCTTCGGCGGAGCGGGCGGTGTGGCGCTGTTCGGATCGCGCGCCAGTTCGGCCACGACCAGACCTTTGGCCACATCGATGGGCAACGTGACTAGTCCCTTGCCGCGATCGAGGTACTTCGCGGGGCCATTCAGCGCGTCGTGCTGCGAAGCCTTGAGCGCCACGACCACCTGATTGGCGTCTGCGTCTTTGACCGATTCTTCGATCTCGATGTCGTGACGCACGAGGGCGGTCACGGCAGCGGTAATCGACAACATCGCGAACAGCCCGACGGCGACCAGGGTGCCGAGGGCGCCGGTGTTGATCTTGTCAGCCTCGGTGCCTGCGACCTCGGCTCCGGTATCTACGCTCGAAGGATCCGTGGACATCCAAATCTCCTAGATATTCTCGAAGGCCAGCGATTTGGGTAGGCGAGGATCGTTCTTGGCGAGCAGATCCAGGCTCTTGGCGCGATAGGCGACGCCCGCGATGAACAACGCGAGCACGCCAATCCAACAGGTGAGGTCGATCAAGGCGAACGGCACCTCCGTGGCGTTGGGCAGAGTCGGCATCACGAGCCAGTACATGTCGACGTAGATCATGACCAACTGCCAAATGCACCAGAATGCGAGCGCCTTCCGGTTGCGCTTCACCCACCGTGACAAGAGGCCGAAGAACGGGATCACGAAGTGGCCGAACAACAGGAACCAGGACAGCGAGCCCCAGCTATTGGCGAAGCGAATCTTGAACCACAGCGTCTCTTCCGGGATGTTCGCGTACCAGAGCAGCATGAACTGGGAAAAGCCCACGTAAGCCCAGAACACGGTGAACGCGAAGACCATCTTCCCGAGATCGTGGAAGTGGTGAACGGTCACGCTCGAGGTCAAGCGGCCCTTGCCCTGCAGCCACATCAAGGTCAGCGCGAGCGAGGAATTGACGGCCAGCACGCAGCTGGCGAAGTAGTAGACGCCGAACATGGTGCTGAACCACTTGGGGTCGAGCGACATGATCAGGTCGATGGCACAGAAGGTGATGGTCAGCGCGAAGCCAATCATCGCCGGGCCTGCCAAGCGCCGCATGGTGACTACGGTCTTCGCGGCCGCCGCGGCGGTCTCTTTGTCCTGGCCCAGGCTGCGCTTCAGGAAGAAGCGTGACAGCAGAGTCCAGAAGCCGAAGTAGACCACGAAGCGGATCGCGAAGAAGGTCGGGTTCAGGTAACCGATCTTGTTCGTGAGCTCGTGGCTCTCGTGCATGAGCGCGGCGTCGGCCCACAGGTACATCACCGGCTTGCCCATGATCAGCGGCAGCACCACCGGCAGGGACAAGAGCGCAAGCACCGGCGCATTGCTGGCGATCAGCTCTGCGACGCGGCGAATCACCGTGCTCCAGTGCGAGTTCACGATGTTTTGAATCGTTACCCACCACAAGGCGCCCGCGCCGATGGTCATCACCCAAACGAACGCGACCAAGTACGAGTGCGAGAAGCGGTTCCAGCCGTCATTCTCGTTCATACCCAGGAAGGCGCTGATGCCCAGCGCCACGACGCCGACGCCCGCTGCCTTGATGAACAAGGCTTGCCCGACCTCGGCCAAGCGGATGTTGTCGCCGCCAGCGACCCCGTCGCCGCTGCCCGTACTTACTTTGCTGCCCTTTGTTGCCATTTTCCGTCAGGGTCCTTTACGGCTCACTTGAGGCTTGCCCGCGCATCCGGCGGAACGTCGTTCACGCTGCCGCTCCGGCTGCGCTGCAAGGCACGCACGTACATGATGATCGCCCAGCGATCCTCGGTTTTGATCTGAGCCGCATAGCCCGGCATGTTGCGGACGCCGTGGCTGATGCTGTTGAAGAGCTCTCCGACCGGCATCTGGCGCAGGTTTTCCTGGGTCATGTTGGTCGGCGGGACCCAGGTACCCTGGGCTAGCGAATCCGCGCGCTGGGCGACCATGCCGTCCCCGAGGCCGATTTGGCCGTGGCAAGGCGTGCAGTAGATGCCGAAGCGCTGACGCCCACGATCCATCGTGGCCTCGTTGAAGGCGATTTGGCTCGGGAACGTGCGGGTCCAGCCGTCGCCTTCTTTGCCCTTGTAGAACTTGTCGTCATCGCGCGCGTCGCCCACCGCGACCGTGCCGTCGATCTCTGGCCGGGTAGCGCGGTTATCGGCGAAGAACGAGTTTTCGCGTTGCGCTTTGTACTTGGGCTGCGAATCCATGTCCTGGATGAGGTGGATTCGCGGGCTCGAGCTCTTGGTGTAGCGGGCCTTGGCGGCCAGCGCGAACGGCACCACCGACGCGACGGCGACGATGATCAAGCCGTAGACCAAGCCGGTCGGCATCTTTTCCTCGGTGACGCGATCTTCCAATACGGCTTCGATGGCGACGGCATGGGTGCTCTCGAGCAGCTCGCGAGTCTCGACATCATCGAACTTCGGGTCGCTGGCCTCGATCATCAGGAAGAACTTGTCGTCGGTCACCCGCGCGAAGCGCCGGACTTGATCCAGCGGGTGCGACGGATGCGGCAAGTTGTTCAGCATCAGCATGCCGACCAGCGTCGTGATCGCGCTGAGCAACACGGTGAGCTCGAACATGATCGGCACGTTGGCCGGGATGCTCCAGAACGGCTTGCCGCTGACGATCCACTTGTAGTCGTGGGCGTTGGTCCACCACTGCAGGGTGATCGCAGTGGCCAGGCCGATCAGGCCGGCGCACAGCGTGAACCAGGGCAAGATGGTCATCTTGATGCCCATGGCATCGTCGATGCCGTGGACCGCGAACGGGGAATAGGTGTCCCACTTGGTGAAGCCGGCCTGGCGAATCTTCTTCGCGGCGTGCAGCAGCTGCGGCGGCGTATCGTACTCGGCGAGCAAGCCGTGCACGGGGGCGGGGCCGGGCTTTACGGACGGTTTTTTGACGTCGCTCATGGTCGTGCTCAGTGGTCGCCGTGAGCCATGCCGGCCGGGCTGAAGGCTTTGACTTCAGCCATGGCCACCATCGGCAGGTAGCGGCAGAACAGGAGGAACAGGGTGAAAAACAGGCCGAAGCTACCGCCGAGGGTCATCAAATCGACCGGGGTCGGGATGAAGTAACCCCAGCTCGAGGGCAAGAAGTCGCGGCTGAGCGAGGTGCAGATGATCACGAAGCGCTCGAACCACATGCCCACGTTGACGATCATGCCGATGATCAGCGTGGCCCACGGGTTGGTGCGGACTTTCGGGAACCAGTGCAGCTGGGGGAACAGCACGTTGCAGCTGATCATCGTCCAGTACGCCCAGCCGTAGGGGCCGAACGCTCGGTTCACGAAGGTGAAGACTTCGTACTTGTTGCCCGAGTAGTAGGCGACGAAGAACTCCATGCCGTACGCGTAACCAACGATGAGTCCCGTGGCCATGATCACCTTGTTCATCAACTCGAGGTGACGAATGGTGATGATGCGCTTGAGCCCGAAGAACTGGCGCGCGGGTACGGCCAGGGTCACCACCATCGCGAAGCCGCCGAAGATGGCGCCGGCCACGAAGTAAGGCGGGAAGATCGTGGTGTGCCAGCCCGGGAGCTGCGCGGTCGCGAAGTCGAACGAAACGACGGAGTGCACGGAAAGCACGAGCGGCGTGGCGAGCGCGGCCAAGATCAGATACGCGCGTTCGTACACGTGCCACTGGCGCGAAGAGCCGCGCCAGCCCATGGCCACGATGCCGTACGCGACGCGGCGAACGGTGGTCGTGGCGCGATCGCGGAAGGTCGCGAAGTCCGGAATCATGCCCATGTACCAGAACAAGATCGACACGGTGGCGTAGGTGCTCACCGCGAAGACGTCCCACTCCAGCGGGCTTCGGAACTGCGGCCACATGTCCATCTGATTGGGGATGGGGAACATGTAGTAGGGCAGCCACGGGCGACCGATGTGCATGCCCGGGAAGATGCCGGCACAGACGACCGCGAAGATGGTCATCGCTTCGGCGAAGCGATTGATGGCGGTGCGCCAGTTCTGACGGAACAGGAACAAGACGGCGCTAATCAGCGTGCCGGCGTGGCCGATACCGATCCAAAACACGAAGTTGACGATCGGGAAGCCCCAGGCGACCGGCATCATGTTGCCCCAGGCGCCGATGCCGTTCCAGATCACGTAGCCGAGGCTACCCAAGAACATCACGAGCAAGAGCTGCGCGAAGCCGAAGGCGATGTACCAAGCGCGCGGCGGCGTCGGTGTCTCGGCGATGCGCGACACGTTGTCCGTGATGCGCGCGAACATGTTCGCGCCCGCGGGCGGCGCTTCGTACGGGTTTACGTCGCTGATAGCCATGAATCAGCCATGCTCCGATTTCGAGTGTTCCGCGTGCGTTGGTTCCGCGTGCGCTTCGGGCGGGGTGAGAGCGGGGTTCGGGTTCTTGATTTTAGCCAGGTACTGGACGCGCGGCTTGTTGTTGAGCTCGCCGAGCAAAGCGTACGAGCGCGGCAAGCGTTGCAGCGCGGTCACCTGGGCCTTGCCGTCGTTCAAGTCGCCGAAGACGATCGCGCCGGTCGGGCAGGTCTGCTGGCAGGCGGTCTTGATCTCGCCGTCTTCGATCGGGCGCTTCACGTTCTTCGCCTTGATCTTCACGTTTTGGATGCGTTGCACGCAGAACGTGCACTTCTCCATCACGCCGCGCGAGCGGACCGTGACCTCGGGGTTGAAGACCATGGCTTTGACCTTGGCCTTCGGATCGTCCGTCGGGGTGAAGGGGGTGATGCCGATCGTGTCGAGGTTGTAGTTGAAGTAGTTGAAGCGCCGAACCTTGTACGGGCAGTTGTTCGAGCAGTACCGCGTGCCGATGCAGCGGTTGTAGACCATGTCGTTCAGGCCTTCGCTCGAGTGCATCGTCGCACCCACCGGGCACACCTGCTCGCACGGGGCGTTCTCGCATTGCTGGCAGGGCAGGGGCTGGAACGACACTTCCGCGTCTTCGGGCTCACCCTTGTAGTAGCGATCGACCCGCAGCCAGAGCATCTCACGGCCCTTGGCCACGTTCTCCTTGCCGACGACGGGGATGTTGTTCTCCGCCTGACAAGCCGTGACGCACGCCGAGCAGCCGATGCACTTGTTGAGATCGATGCTCATGCCCCACTTGTGCCCGTCGTACGAGACGGGCGGAACCCACAGGCTGAGCAGCGGGTTGTGCTCGACGATTTCATCGACGAACTTGGGGTCTTTCTTGAGCTCTTCGACCGTGCCTTCGCGGACCAACGCGGGCAGGCGATCTTGCGTGCCCTGTTGGCCGATCTCGCCGACGGTGTAGATGTCCTGCGTGCTCGACACTCGGTACGGCACCGTGCCGTGGCTCTGTACGCTGACGCCCGTGGCGATCGCGTAGCCTTCCACGGTGCGTACGGCGTAGGCATTGCCGCCGACCGGATCGATGCTCTCGGAGACCAGCCCTCCGACGTGCCCAGCCGCAGTGCGCCCGTACCCGAGTGTGATGCGCAGTGAGCCATCGGCGTGCCCGGGTGCGATCAGCGCCAAGAGAGTGATCTGGCGATTGCCAACGCTGATGGTGACCGAGTCAGCATCGCTTACGCCCAGCTCTTTGGCGGTGCGTGGGCTGATCATCACGGCGTTGTCCCAGGTCAACTTGGTCATCGACTCGGGCAGCTCTTGTAGCCAAGCGTTGTTGGCGTAGCGGCCGTCGATGATCTTGGGGTCGATCGAGAACACCAACTCGAGCTTGCCGTTCGTCCCGCCGAGCGAGCCGAGCTCGGCTTCGGCGAGCGCGATCTTGGTCAAGGGCGTGAGTTTCGGCTCGGCGTGGGCGGCGGCGGTGCCGTCGATCACGCCGCTGGCCAGCGCTTTGCGCCAGCTGTGCTCCGCGCTGAGTTGCGGGTGCGTCGCACGTACGAGATCGAGCCCGCTAGGTGCCGCGCTATCGGCGCCACCCGCGAACAGCGCCACGACTTCGAGGGCCGTTCTGCCGCCGTGGAGCGGCGCGATCAGCGGTTGTACGATGCTCAGCGTGCCGTTCCAGGACAGCGCGTCTCCCCAGCTTTCCAGGTAGTGTGCGGCGGGCAAGTGCCAGCTCGCGCGCTGCGAGGTTTCGTCTTCGTACAGGCTCAGGTGGATGCTGCTCTTGGCTTTCGCAAGCGCGTCGCCGAAGGCCAGGTCCGCGGGCGCGGTGAAGACCGGGTTGCCGCCCAAGATCAGCAGGGTCTCGACCTTGCCGCCGTTCAGCTCTTCGGTCAGAGCCTTGAGGGCGGCGACGTCGCTGACTGCTTCGGCGCCCGTGTCGTCGGTGTAGAACACCGTGCGGCCGACGTTGCCGAGCACCGCGTTCAGGCGATGCACTAGGGCGTGCACCTCTGGCGGTTGGTGCTGACCCGCGACCAGCACGCTATGGCCGATGTTTGCCAGCAGGTCCGCCGCGACGCTGTCCAAAAAGGCCGCGACCTTCGCGTCCTTCAGGAACTCTGCGGCGGGCTTGTCTTGCGCGGCGCCGAGCTCGGGTAGCGGATTGGCCTTGGCGCTGATCGCCGCGTCGAGGTAGGCCACGACCGACTTGATCAACCCGGCTTTCACGGCCAGACGGTGATCCGCGATACCACCCGTGAGGGTGACGCTCGATTCGATCGCGTACACGCGGTTCATCTCGCCAGCGTCGGGTACGCGGTTCTTGGTCAGCAGGCGCGCGTTGGCGAGCCCGGCCGGGAAGGTCGGGTGCACCACGTCGGCATCGAGCGTGACCACGACCTTGGCGGCGTCGAATGCGTAATGTGAGCGGTAGGCTTTGCCGAACGCGAGCACGCTGCCGGCGCGGGGGCCGTCGAACGCGGTGGGCTCGAAGGTGACCCACTTGGCTTGCGGGAACGCAGCCAGTAGGCGTCGCTTTTGCTCAGCCAAACTCGGCGAGGAGCTACGCTCTGCGAGCACGCGCAGGCCTGCGCCGCCGCTGGTGCGCAGCGCCCCGGAGAGCTCGGTCAGCGCTTTGCTGAATTCGCCCCAAGAGCTTTCTTTGCGCGCAGCACCGGCGCCGCTCACGACGCTGCTGCTGCGGTCGGGATCGTACAGACCGAGCACCGTGGCCTGGTGGAAGGCAGCCGCGCCGCCCAAACTATCCGGATGCGCGGGGTTGCCTTCGATCTTGATCGGGCGGCCGTCGTAGCTTGCCGCATACAGGCCAACGGCGCTGCCGTTGAGCTCCATGGCGGTGGCGAAGTAACGGCTGGAGCCAGGAACGGTGCCTTCCGGCCTGCGTGAGAGCGGCAGGATCTTGTCTTCACGCCAGCGGCAGGCATCGAGCCCGGCCAACGACATGGACGCACCCATGATTTGCATGAAACGTCGACGACCGGGAGAGTTCGGCGGTTCCTGATCGAGCGGCGCCGCGAATTCACGCGCGGCGAGCTCGAGGAACTCCGGGCTCTGTTCGAGCTCCGCGAGGCTCTTCCAGTAGGTCGGCTTGGACGTGTCACCCGCGCGCGCTGGCTCCGGTGTGACGGAAGCGTTGGACAGAACGCTGAGCCTCTTTTTGGACTTATCGCTTATCGATGACATGTCGAGCAGTCGGTTGGAGGAGCAATGTGGTTCTTCTCGCGGAACTCTTTGCCGAACTCTGGGCTCGGTTGGGTCCAAGTCATATTGGTGACCTCTTCGACCGGCCGGAGATTCGGCTCTGGATTGCGATGGCAGTCCAAGCACCAGCCCATGCTGAGCGGCTCGTGCTGGTAGACCGTTTCCATCTGGTCGACCCGACCGTGACAACTCACGCAGCCGATGCCGCGGGTCACGTGGGCGCTGTGGTTGAAGTAGGCGTAGTCGGGAAGGTCGTGGACCTTCACCCACTCGACGGCTTTGCCCGTCTGGTAGCTCTCCCGGATCGGAGCGAGCTTGGGGCTCGTCGTCCAGACTTTGCTGTGACAATTCATGCACGTTTGCGCCGGCGGGATGGCCGCGTGCGAACTGTCCTCGACGGTGTTGTGACAGTACCGGCAATCGATGCCGAGCTGGCCGGCGTGCAGCGCGTGGCTGTACGGGACCGGCTGTTCGGGCATGTAGCCGACGTCCGTCGTTTTGGGGGAAGCGCCGTACCAGATGAGCGCGATCAAGTAGATCGGCGCAACTCCAAGCACGACTCCTGCGATCTGCCGAGTTTTATTGGCCCAGCGCGGGAATACGAACAGATTCATCACCAAAAACCGAGGCTGGTCGCACGTGCTTCGCCGAGCGCCGCGCGAATTCGTAGGGGAGGAGGGAGCATTGGCGAGGCCGAAACTGGTTCGGACGGATCCCTTCACCCGCGGGCTTCGAAACCGAGCCGGTTGGGTTTGCCCGTGGTGCCGCAAAGAGCGAACGGGTCCGACGCCTTCGGAGGAATCTCCGCCTGCGCGTGCGCGCTTATGCGCTCGCCTCTGAAAAATGTAAAGAGAAGGTCGTTTCGCAGTCGCGGATTAGGTCATAAACCTATGAATTTATAGGCTCTTTCTCGCGTGCGCAGGGCGCCGAAACAAGTTTCGGGAGCGCTTCCACAGGGGCACATTTCCGCGACACAAAAGCCAAAACCCCCGTGCCTAAGTTGGGCCGGGGGTTCGGTTGGGTTGCTGAGATTAACGGGCGCCCTTTTCGGGGCGCCCGGCAGCGGCTTTATTCGCTTAAAAATCGCGCATTTGACGGCGGATTTTGCCGATCGCCTGCTCTTGCAGCTGACGGATGCGCTCGCGCGACAGGTTGTACTTGTCGCCGATCTCCTTGAGCGTGAGCTCGTCTTCGTTGTCGAGACCGAAGCGCCAGCGAATGATGCGTGACTCAATGGGGGTGAGGGTGTCGAGCAGCCGCTTGACTTCCTCGGCCCATTTTTGATTCGCCAGACTCTCGTACGGTGAAAGCGAATTTTCCTCGACCAGGAAGTCGATGAAACGTCGGCCGTCTTCATCGCCCACCGGGCGGTCGAGGGAAAACGGCGTATCGGCGTACAGATCACGAACCTTGTCGAGCTTGTCGCGCGGGACGCCGGTCTCCTTCTCGAGCTCCTCGACCGAGGGCTCCTTGCCGGTGCGAGCGATGATTGTTTGGGTGGCGCGCGCGACGCGATTGTACGTGTCGAGCATGTGCACCGGGATGCGCACCGCGCGACCCTTATCGGCCAACGCACGGCTGATCGCGTGGCGGATCCACCACGATGCATACGTGGAGAAACGGTAGCCGCGCGCGTGGTCGAAGCGCTCGACCGCTTTCATCAGGCCGATATTGCCCTCTTGAATGAGGTCGATCAGGGGCAAACGGCCACGGTTGTAGCGCCGCGCAATGCTGACCACGAGCCGCAGATTGGCCTTCACGAAGCGGTTTTTCGCCAAACGTTGGGTGGTGTCGGTGGTCTTCACGCGCTCGACGTAGCGGCGGTAAGCCTGCGTGTCGGGCACCACCACGCGCTCCGGATCTTCTTCCGGGGCATCGTTCACCACATCACGGGCGGCACGGTTGGCGTTGGACATCCAGATGCGATCCGAATCCGGCAAACGAATGTCGCGCGCCAGCGTCTCGGTTAGCTCCGTCCATTGACGCAGCTGGTCGGCGTGCAGCTTCGAGCGCTGCTTGCGATACACCTTGGTCAGCTTGCGCAGCTCAGCGACTTGGGAAAGCTCGGGACGCTCCTCCGGGTTCAGCGAGGACACGTCACGCTCGAGCTGCTCCAACACGTGCTCGGCAGCGGGCACGTAGGCGAGCAACGCCGCCCAGTGCTCGATCTCCGCATTTTCGACGGCCTGCGCGGCTTGCAGCTCTTCATCCGGACCCATCACCTGATGGGTGGCCATCTCCCGGAAGTAACGGGAGAGCATCGAATCGCTCGAACCATCGATCACGCCGGGCGTCGGCGCTTCGGATGCGAAACCGCCCGCGTCTGCCGCGAGGTCTGGCGTTTCCTCCGGCCCGTCCTCGGACGATGCCTCGGAGCTGACCCCTTTGGGTGAACGACGGACCGCGGTATCCTCTACGGAATCCTCGCGGTACTCTTGGGTCGTATCTTTCGCGGAAGCGGTCTTGTTGGACATGGCTGCCTTGCGGGGGGATGAGGGGGAGGAGCTGCTAGATGGCGCACCCCGTTGAGCCGCTACGCCCGTGGTGGCGTGACGCTCGGTCGATTGTTTTTCGGGTGTGGTCATCAGCGGAGTTTTCAGCAAGTTGCGTGCCGGACGTTTGACGCTCGCGGGAGCTGCTTCCCTACTGAGTTGCGCGGAGGCACCCAGTTTTTTCGCGCCGGGCGCACTGGGCGCCGGGGCGGAGGTTTTGGTTTGGGGAGCTCTGGAGGTCATTGGGCGGCCGGGGGGTTTGAAAAAACGCTTCAATTAACAGTACGGTCAACGTACCGAAACAGATTCATCGAATTCGCTGGTCGGTGGGCCGATTTTGGAAAAACCCCAAAACTGGCTTGACTGAGGCCTCCGCTAGCGGCAAGGCGCCTCGATTTCTTAGACAAAGTCTACGGCTGGTTTGTTCCTGGCCGTTAGTTCCGCCCTTGAAATTTCGTGTAATTCATTTCAGGCTCGGTCGGCATCGCGTCAAGGCTCGCGGGCCAGAAACGCCAAATCCTGATGTAGGCGTGACCAGCGAAGCGTGGGGCCTCGCAAGATTTGCGATGTGCGCCACGCGGCACATGAGTTGGCGATCTCTGCAGCACTCGGATCAGAATGTCGCGGCCGAGGCGCGACGATCAAATCTTGGCGTCTCGCTGTCCGGGGATGAGACCCGTGGCGTCTCACCCCAGGAAATGAATTCGCGTGGCAGGAATCCATAAGCTGTTGGTACCCGGTTGGTCCAAAACCAATCAGCGAAGTACCGCGACGTCTGTGTCGGTTTATTACAGCGAGCGGAGGGGGCCTGCCGCGGAGCTGCGGAGCGACGTCAGAACTGCGCGATGAAACGCGGGTCGTTCTCGAACAACAGCCGAATATCCGGAATGTTGTAGCGAAGCATCAACACACGCTCGACACCCATGCCGAAGGCGAAGCCGGTGTAGCGCTCCGCATCGATGCCGCAATGGGTGAGCACGTCCGGATGGATCATGCCGCAGCCGAGGATCTCCAGCCAACCGGTGGCTTTGCATACGCGGCAGCTGGCTCGCGTGCCGTCTTCGACACTGCAAAACACGCAGCCCACGTCCGCTTCGGCGCCCGGTTCGACGAACGGGAAGTAGCTCGGACGAAAGCGCACGGGAGTGTTCGGGCCGTACAGTCTCCGCGCGAACTCCGTGAGCACACCCTTCAACTCGGCAAAGCTCACCCGCTCGTCGACCAAGAAGCCTTCGATCTGGTGGAACATCGGCGAGTGAGTCACGTCGTCGTCGCGACGGAACACGCTGCCGCCGCTGACGATCGCCATCGGTGGCGCGTGTGTGCTCATCTCGCGCACTTGCACGTTACTGGTGTGCGTGCGGAGCAGGACTCGACCGTCGGGCTTGCTGCCCTCGACCTTCACCCAGAAGCTATCCTGCATGTCCGTGGCCGGGTGGTCCGGCGGAAACGCGAGCTTGGTGAAGTTGTGCGACTCGAGCTCGATCTGCGGACCCCACGCCACTTCGAAGCCGAGCGAGCGGAAGATCTCCAGGATCTCGTTCATCACCAGGGTGATGGGATGATGATGCCCGCGTTCGGCAACGCGCCCGGGAAGGCTCATGTCGAAGGGCGGCGCGTTCAAGTCGGCGGCGCGCAGCGCACCGAGCAACGCGCTCAAGCGCGCTTCGAACGCGGACTCGACCTCGGCACGGACGCCGTTGACGCGTTCACCGAGCTCCCGCCGCTTGTCTGCTGGGGCTTGCCCCAAGCTGCGCAAGATGCGGGTGAGCTCGCCTTTTTTTCCGAGAATTTCGGCGCGAGCATTTCGAAGCTCCTGCTCGGTAGCAGCAGCTTCGAAGGCGGAGCGCGCACGCGGTCCGAAGGCCGCGAGGTCCGCCTCGATATCGAGCGTCGGGTCGGACACGGCGGCTCGGAACGCTATTTACTTGGCGACGGCAAGTGCCGCGAGCTGGGTGAACGCACCAGTGTCGTTCACGGCGAGATCGGCGAGGATCTTGCGGTCGAGCTCGAGACCAGACTTCTTGAGGCCGGCGATCAGACGCGAGTAGCTGGTGCCGTTGGCACGAGCCGCCGCGTTGATGCGCGCGATCCACAGAACTCGGAAATCACGCTTGCGCAGCTTGCGACCAGCGTATGCGTATTGCCAGGACTTCCACAGAACCCGCATCGCTTGGCGATAGCGGTTCTTGCGGCCTCCGAAAAAACCTTCGACCTGGTCCAGCACGCGCTTGTGGCGGCGGCGGGGCGACGGACCTCGTTTGACGCGCGACATTCTAAATTCTCCTCAAACTTCCCGGCTCACCCGTAGGGGAGCATGATCTTGACTCGGTGCTCCATGGCCGCATCGACCATGTCGTTGTCGCGGAGGCGACGACGGCGCTTGCGCGACTTGCCGATCATCCCGTGCTGTGCGTTGCCCTTGGGGCGGCGAACGCGGCCGCTCCCAGTCACTTTGAAGCGCTTGGAGGCAGCGCGATTGGTCTTCATCTTCGGCATGGGAATTCGACTCCGAGAGCGAGGGGCCTTAGCACCTTCGCAAAGCCGGCACGCGGACAAACCGCAAAAAGGGGCCGGGGGGCGGACTTATGGACGAAGCTTCGAGGCTCGTCAAGCATGCGCCTTGGGTGTTCCGGCGTTTTTTGGCTGGCTCGCTCTCCAGACCAACTTTCGGCCCGCGGGCGGGTAGGAATCGCCCTGTTTCCGACCGTTTCATGACGAGACGGTGAGTGTGCAGTGAACCAAAGCCTCTACGCTGGCCGGTTTGTGCTTCGGCCCGGTTTTTAGCACTAGGCCCGCACAGGCGTGTGGTAAGGGCGCACCTCGATGCCGCGTCGGAACGATATCCGCAAGATTCTGCTGTTAGGTTCTGGCCCGATCGTCATCGGGCAGGCCTGTGAGTTCGATTATTCCGGGACCCAGGGTGCGAAAGCCCTGACCGGGCTCGGTTACGACGTGGTGCTGGTCAATTCGAACCCAGCCACCATCATGACCGACCCGGAGCTGGTCCGACGCACTTACGTAGAGCCGCTCACCGTCGAGACGGTGGCGGCGATCATCGAGCGGGAGCGCCCGGATGCGCTGCTACCGACTTTGGGTGGCCAGACCGCGCTCAACCTCGCGCTGGAGCTGCACGACAAGGGCGTGCTCTCCAAGCACGGGGTGCGACTGATCGGCGCGCAGGTGGACGCGATTCGCAAAGCCGAAGATCGCGTGCTGTTCAAGGACGCGATGACCGCAATCGGTCTCGAGTCGCCCGTGTCTGCCCATTGTGAGAACTTGGCGCAGGCGCTCGAAGTCGTCGAGAAGACCGGCTACCCCGTGATTTTGCGGCCGAGCTTCACCATGGGTGGCTCTGGTGGGGCGGTTGTCGAGAACGCCGATGAGCTCGCGCCGAAGTTGGAGTGGGCGCTGTTGCAGTCGCCCACGCATCAAGTGTTGGTCGAAGAGAGTCTGATCGGTTGGAAGGAATACGAGCTGGAGGTGATCCGCGACGCCGCGGACAACTTCATCGTGATCTGTTCGATCGAGAATCTCGATCCCATGGGCGTGCACACCGGTGATTCGATCACGGTTGCGCCGTCGATGACCCTCACCGACCGCGAGTACCAGAGGCTGCGCGACGCGGCGCGCGGCGTGATGACCGAAATCGGCGTCGAGACCGGCGGTTCGAACGTTCAATTCGCGATCGATCCCAAGACGGGCCGCGTGCTGGTGATCGAGATGAACCCGCGCGTGTCGCGCTCGAGCGCGCTGGCGTCCAAGGCCACCGGTTATCCGATCGCCAAGATCGCCGCCAAGCTCGCTGTCGGTTTCACGCTCGATGAGCTCGAAAACGACATCACCGGAACGAGCGCCGCGTTCGAACCGACGATCGACTACGTGATCGTCAAGTGGCCCCGCTTCGCGTTCGAGAAGTTCCCGGGCTCGGATGCGCGCCTCGGCACGCAGATGAAGAGCGTCGGCGAAGCAATGTCGATCGGGCGTACGTTCCCCGAGGCGCTGCAGAAAGCCGCGCGCTCTTTGGAGACGGGCAAAGCCGGCTTCGTCAGCTTGTTCGATCGCATCGACTATCGGAACTTGAAGTTCTCGCCCGACGCAGCTCGCGATCTGGCCCACGACGCGCCGCCCCTCGCCGCGCCCAAGCCGACCCTGCCGCCGCCCGTCGGCGACGAGCTGTGGGCAGCGCTCGAAAAAGCGGTGCGCGTGCCCACCGCCGAGCGCCTGTTCTACGTCGGCGATGCGCTGCGCCATGGCATCTCGCCCGAGCGCCTGAACAAGATCACCGGCATCGATCCCTGGTTTTTGGCTCAGCTAGAGCGGATCGTGAAGCAAGAGCAGAAGATCAAGAGCGCGCCCAGCCTGGACGCGGACTTGCTGCGCGAGAGCAAGCGGCTCGGCTTCAGCGATGTGCAACTGGGCGCGCTGCGCGACCAGCCGGCAGCAGAGATCTTCAAGCTGCGTGACCAGCTCGGCGTGCGTGCGGTGTTCGCGCGCGTCGACACCTGCGCCGCCGAGTTCCCCGCCAAGACTCCGTACCTGTACTCGACCTACGAGACCGAATCCGAGGCTGACGTTTCGGACAAGAAGAAGGTCATCATCTTGGGTGGTGGCCCGAACCGAATCGGTCAGGGCATCGAGTTCGACTATTGCTGTTGCCATGCCGTCTTCGCGCTGCGCGAGCTCGGGCTCGAGACGATCATGGTCAATTGCAACCCGGAGACGGTGTCCACCGACTACGACACCTCCGATCGCCTGTACTTCGAGCCGCTGACGCTCGAAGACGTGTTGGCCATTTGTCGTGAAGAGGCCTCCAAGGGCGAGCTCTTGGGGGTGATCGTGCAGTTCGGCGGGCAAACTCCGCTGAAGCTGAGCGTTCCGCTGGAGAAGGCGGGCATCAAGCTGCTCGGCACCAGCGCAGACGCCATCGATCGCGCGGAAGACCGCGAGCGCTTCGATGCGCTCCTGACCAAGTTGAACCTGAAGCGGCCGCGCGCAGGCATCGCGCGCAACATCGAAGAAGCTCGCAAGATCGTGGCCGACATCGGCTTTCCGGTCTTGGTCCGGCCGAGCTACGTGCTCGGCGGTCGCGCGATGATGACCTGTTGGTCGGACAGCGAGCTCGACGCCTACGTGCAACTTGCGATCGACGCCGCGCGCGAAGAGGGCGGCTCGCAGATCCTGCTCATCGATCAGTTCCTGAAGAGCGCCACCGAAGTGGACGTGGACGTGGTGTGCGACGGCAAGCGCGCCGTAATCGGCGGCGTGATGCAGCACATCGAAGAAGCCGGCGTGCATTCCGGTGATTCGACCAGCGTGCTTCCTCCGCACACGCTCGACAGTGAAGTGGTGGCGCGCATCGAAGACGAGGCCAAGAAACTCGCGCTCGAGTTGAACGTGGTCGGTTTGATGAATGTGCAGTTCGCGGTCAAGGATCACGAAGTGTACGTGCTCGAGGTGAACCCGCGCGCGTCGCGCACGGTGCCGTTCGTGGCCAAAGCCACGGGCCGCCCGCTGGCCAAGATCGCGGCCAAGGTGATGGTGGGTAAGACGCTCGACGAGCTGAACATCTTCGACCGCGCGCTGCCCATGCACGTTGCCGTCAAAGAGTCCGTCTTCCCGTTCCAGAAGTTCCCGGGCGTCGATACCATCCTGGGTCCAGAGATGCGCTCCACGGGCGAGGTCATGGGCATCGCCGGCAGCTTCGCGCTGGCGTTCAGTAAGTCGTTGGCGGCCTCGAGCGTGCGGCTACCGGATCACGGGGTGGCCTTCATCAGCGTCAAAGACGACGACAAGGAGATCGCTTGTCAGGTGGCGCGCCGACTGCGAAACCTCGGGTTTTCGATCATGGCCACCGGGGGCACGGCGACCGCCATCGCGCGCTCGCGCATCCCGGTCGAACGCGTCAACAAAGTGCTCGAGGGCTCACCGCATGTGGTGGATGCGATCCACGATGCGCGCGTGCAGCTCGTGATCAACACCACGCAGGGCGCCAAGGCGATTGCCGACAGCTATTCGATCCGGCGCAACGCGCTGCTGTCGAACGTGCCTTACTTCACGACCATGGCGGCGGGCGCGGCAGCGGTCGACGCTCTCGAAGTGAGCGCGCTCTTGACCAAACGTGGCGAGCTCGTGAAGAGCTTGCAGGAATGGCATGCGCGCTCCGCCGAAGGCGAGTGAGTCAGCGGGGCTCGCCTTCGAGAATCGGTCGTTGTCTTCGAAAATGGGAGACCCGACGCTCGGCGCGAGCCAATAGATAGCGGATATTCTTGGGTTTCTCGGCGCACCGTCGCTGGGACCCGAACTTGCTAGGTGGTGCGCGTTCGCCTGAACGAGCAGAGGAAGCCCCAGCATGCGCCATCGAAGACTCCAGTTGTCGTTCCTCACGGCCACCGCCCTTACTGCCTGCACCGCGCTAATCGCGTGCTCCACCGACCAATCACCGTCCGTACGGGCAGATGAAACGCTGGGGACGGCGGAATTTGCAATGCAGGGCGCGCCGGGCGTGACGCTCAACACGGTCTCGTACACCATCGTTGGACCGGCCTCGTTTGCCAAATCGGGCAGCTTCGACGTGAGCCAAAGCACTCGGCTGGCTGCGCTGATCGGACCGCTTCCCGCCGGCCAGGGCTATGCCATCACCCTGTCTGCCAATTCGGTGGATGGCGCGAGCAGCTGCTCCGGTAGCGCGCAGTTCGATGTCGTTGCGCAGCAAACGACGCCGGTCGCGGTTGCATTCAGTTGCCACGAAGGCGCCCGAACTGGCAGCGCGCTCGTCAACGGCGTGCTCAACATCTGTCCGTCGCTCGACGCAGTGAGCGCGAATCCCGCCGAAGTGCTGCTGGGTACGAGCATCGCCCTGTCCGCCCGCGCCCACGATCCGGACGCAGGCCCTGCCGCGATCGGCTATCGCTGGACCGCGGCGTCGGGCTCACTCAGCGATGCCAACGTGTCGAACCCCACCTTCACTTGCCCGCAGCCTGGTTCGGTGATGTTGAGCGTCTCGGCCTCCGATGGTGATCCGCTCGCCAGCTGCGCGGATAGCCGCTCGATCACGGTGCACTGCTCAGCTTCTGGTGGGAGCGGGGGAGCTTCTGGTGGGAGCGGGGGAGCTTCTGGTGGGAGCGGGGGAGCTTCTGGTGGCGCAGTCGGTGGCTTCGGCGGCGGCGGAGTCGGTGGCAGCGCCGGCAGCGGCGGAGGCTTGGGGGGCGCAAGCAGTGGTGGAGGCGAGCACTTGGTCGTCTATCGCGTCGGTGACGGGTCGGGTGCGCTGGTCAGCAGCGGCAACGCCGTGTTCGTCGATGAGTACACCGCGTCGGGTTCTTTGGTGCGGTCGATCGCCATGCCACTCGCCGTCAACGGGAACAATCGCCGCTTCGTCGCGAGCGGAACTGCCACCTCCGAAGGGCTGATGACGCGCTCCACGGACGGACACTTCGTGTTGCTCACGGGCTACGACGCGCCGCTTCCGACGACCAGTCTCGCCGGTACGACGAGCATCGCGGTACCGCGGATCGTGGGGCGCATCGCGGCGGACGGCACCGTCGACACCTCGACTCGAGTAACGGACGGCGTGAGCGGCAACAACCCGCGCAGCGTTGCCAGCTCGGATGGCAATCAGATTTGGTTCACGGGCGCCGCGGGTGGCGTGCGCTACCTCACGTTCGGCAACACCGCCGCAACCACGACGCAGCTCAGCACGACCGTAACGAACCTCCGCCAGGTCGGCATATTCGGCTCGCAGCTTTATGTGTCCGATTCATCCGGATCTGCGGTGCGACTGGGCGCAGTGGGTGTCGGTTTGCCGACGACCTCTGGCCAGACCATCAGCAACGTGCCTGGCTTTCCACTGACCGGTAGCCCCTACTCCTTCTACTTTGCCGATCTCGATGCCACCATCCCCGGCGTCGATGTGTTGTTCGTGGCCGACGATGGCTCGGGTGTCACCAAGTACTCTTTGGTTGCGGGTTCGTGGCTAGCCAACGGCACCGTCGGTGCTGCGGCGGATGCCTATCGCGGCCTCACGGCGACGGTCAACGCTGGAACGGTCACGCTCTTCGCAACCCGCAAGGGTGGTAGTGCGGCGTTGGGTGGCGGTGAGCTCGTGTCCCTGGTCGATACTAGCGGATACAACGGAGCATTCGTCGGCACGCCGAGCTTGTTGGTTTCCGCCGCTGCGAATACCGCGTTCCGCGGCGTTGCCTTGGCGCCCAGCCCGTAAATCGTTGCAAATAAAAGAAGAGTGAGCCGCGGGGCGCATTGCCGCAGAGGTAAGGCGCTGAGCCCCGCGTGCGTTTCAGGTGACGTCAATGCGGCGCGTTCGCAACGGAGCGCCTCCCGCGAGCGCGTGGCGAAGTGCTGCGCTCGCACCCCCTGAGTCAGATCCTGGGTCCGTGTCCAACGTGCCTCTCTGAAATCTGGAGGGCCGTTCCGAAAATCGGCCGGCGTGCTCACGCGGGCTGCTGATGATTACGCAGGGATCGAGGGCATTTGTCGCTGGCCCTCCGCTTGCACAGTGGGGAAAGAGCTGCTGGCGCCTGTGCCGCGCTCTCGAAACTAAAGGATGTCCCCGTGACGCAAGCTCGAAAACTGACGTCAACTTCCGTTCTCTCGTCCGCATTGGCCTTGAGCTTTTGCCTCGCGATAGTTGGCTGCGGCGAAGGCGCGCCTGCGGCGAGCCAGTCGGCAACGGAGCAAGCCGGCCAGGGCTCGCTCGGACTTACCCTGACCTCGGGGGCAACGTTGACCTCGATCAACTACACCATCATTGGCCCCGGATCGTTTAGCAAGGCTGGCGCGATCGACGTGACCAACAGCACGACGATCTCGGGTCTGATTGGTGGCATCCCGGCGGGCGTGGGTTACGCAGTCACGCTATCAGCGAGCACCGCTGACGCTTCGCTCACCTGCGGCGGCTCGGCGACGTTCAATGTCACGGCGCGCCAGACCACGCCCGTGAGCGTAGCCGTGACCTGCAAAGAGCCGCCGAAGACGGGCAGCGTGTTGGTCAACGGCGTGCTCAACATCTGTCCAGTCGTCGATGGTCTCAACATCACCCCGAGCGAGCTCGTGGTGGGTGGCTCGGTGGTCGTCAGCGCTGCGGCGCACGACGCCGATGCGGGTCCTTCGGCCCTCAGCTACCAATGGACGGCCTCGAGTGGCACTCTGAGCAGCGCGACCGCACAAAATCCAACGTTCACTTGCGCGACGGCTGGAACCGCGACGCTCACGCTGAAGGTAGCCGACGGCGACTCGGCTGCCGACTGCGCCGATTCGGCGACCGCGACCGTCACGTGCAGCACGCCCGTGTGCGCGGGCGGTTGCGACGACGGCAATCCCTGCACCACTGACGTCTGCGCTGCGACATCCGCTTGCACGCACGCGACCGTCGCCGACGGGACGCTTTGTCAAGGCGGCAATCTCAAGGTCAAGCTCCTCGGCTTCAACGACTTCCACGGTCAGCTCTCGACGGGCAAGCTCGTGGGCACGCGTGCGGTGGGCAGCGCCGGAGTGCTCACCTCCTATCTCAAGACGGCGCAAGCCGGCATCGAGAACCAGACCATCATCGTCCACGCGGGCGATCACGTGGGCGCTTCACCAGCGGCTTCCGCGCTCTTGCAGGACGAGCCCTCGATTCAATGGCTCAACCTGTTGGCGAACAGCGCCTGCAGCTACGCGGACAAGCTGAACCCAGCGTGTAACGTGGTCGGCACGCTCGGCAATCACGAATTCGACGAGGGCAAGACCGAGCTGCTACGCCTGCTCAACGGCGGCAACCACCTGTCCGGCCCGTTCCTGGAAGACCCGTACAAGGGCGCACGCGTGCCGTACGTGTCGGCGAACGTCGTCGACGAGGTCACGAAGCGCCCGATTCTGCCGCCCTACGTGATCAAGCGCGTTCAGGGCGTGCCCATCGCGTTCGTGGGGGCCGTGCTCGAGGCAACGCCGACGATCGTCACACCGACGGGGGTTGCTGGCCTCAAGTTCTTGGACGAGGCCGACGCGGCCAACAGCTACGTGCCGGAGATCAAGGCGCTCGGCGTGAAGACCATCGTGCTGCTCATCCACCAGGGCACTTCGCAGTCGTCGTACACCACGGCGACCAACACCGCCTTGACCAACTCGGCCATCAACGGCAGCGACATCTTGGACGTCGTGAGCCGGCTCGACAGCGAGTTCGACGTGGTCGTGAGTGGTCACTCGCACTCCTTCACGAACCTACTCGTCACCAACAGCGGCGGTAAGAAGATCCTGCTCACGCAGGCATTTTCTGCCAGCACCGCGTACGACGACATCGATCTGACCATCGATCCGGTGAGCAAAGACGTGGTGAGCAAGTCGGCCAAGATCGTCACGACCTACGCGGACGTGGCGCCGGGCAATGTCCCGGATCCCGCCGTTGTCGCGCTCACCTCGGCGGCGGAAGCCAAGGTTGCACCCCTCGTCAGCCAAGTCGTCGGCTTCGCTACGAAGAGCTACACCCGTGACGGCGGTTCGACGGGTGAGTCGAGCCTGGGCGACATCATTGCCGATTCGCAGAACGTGGCCGAAGGCACTCAGTTCGCCTTCATGAACCCGGGCGGCATTCGCGCCGACCTGATCGTGCCCGTGGGCGGAGCCAACTTCACTTGGAACGACCTGTTCACGATCCAGCCCTTCGGCAACACGCTGGTGAAGATGAACCTGACGGGCGCGCAGATCAAAGCAGTCCTCGAGCAACAGTGGACCGCGACCACGACGCGAATTCTGCAAATCTCCGGCTTTGGTTACACGTACAACACGACGCTGCCGATCGGCGGCCGCATCGTCGAGATCCACGACGCCGGTGGCGTTGCGCTCGACCCCGTGGCCGTCTACTCGATCACCTGCAATAACTTCCTGGCCACGGGCGGTGACGGCTTCACGGCGTTCGTCGGCGGCACGTCTCAAATCGGCGGCCCCGTCGATCTGGACGCACTGATCGAATATACGGAACACAATAACCCGCTGCCGGTGCCGGCGATGGGCCGAATCATTCGTCAGAACTGAGCACACTCGCTCTGCACCCGAACGGGTGGGCTGGCTCCGAGCCATGCCTACCCGTTGTCGTTGCCGCCTTCTATGTCGACCCAATCCTCCCGACTGTTCCTCTTCCTACTGCTCGCATCCTGCTCCAAATTAGCGGCCCCTGAGGAGTCGGCGCGCGGTGCCCTCGTCGCGCGGGTTGGCCAGGCCGAGATCCACGAGGGTGACTTGCAGCGTGCGATGCTGCGCGATCCGGGCGCGTCGCCCGAGCGCTTCAAGAGCGCAGACGCGCGGCGCGAGCTAGTCGACGGGCTGGTTCGCTTCGAGTTGCTCGTTCAAGCCGCCGAGCGGGCGGGCCTGACGAAAGATCCAGATGCGATTCACGCACTGCAGCAGATCGCCGTGACCAAGCTGGTCAATCGCACGCTCGGCGAAGCAGGGTCCCCCGAGTCGATCACACAAGCCGATGTCGAACGCGAATACGCCGCCCGGCAAGCGAGTGAGTTCACTTTGCCCGAAGCGGCCCAAGTGCGTCACGTCCTGGTCACTGACGCCAAGCTGGCAGACGAAGTCGCAGCGCAGGCCAAGACGTTCGCTCCCGCCGACGACCAAGCGTTTGCAGCGTTGGCGTCCAGCCGCTCGGAGGACGTCCAAACCCGGGCCATCGGTGGCGATCTCGGCTTCGTCGACAAGAACTCGCGGCTTGCGCCGGCACTCGTCGAAGCGGCCCTGAGCCTGAAAGTCCTCGGCGAAGTGGCGGGGCCGATTCGAACCGACTCTGGCTATGAGATCTTGCGTCTCGTGAGCCGTCGCGCAGCGGTCGTGAGTGCGCTTGGCTCCGTGCAGGGGCAGATTCGGCAACGTTTGTATCAAGAACGCCGGGCCAAGGCGCTCGAAGGTTACATCGAGCGGCTGCGAGCCGAGACCCGCGTCGACCTGGTTGACGGGTCTAGCGGGCGCCAGTGATCACCGAAAGTGCCGCATAGTCGCACAAAACCCGCGCGGAATCGCGGAGGCACCTCGTTGGGTGGGAGCTTTGCTAGACTCCGGCGGGTGCGTCACCGGTACCCGTTCGAGGCCCTGCACTGGCTCCGCCAGCAGCGGGTCGATCGCCAAGCAAATGTTTTGGGCGAGAGCGCGCAGCGCGCAAGCCGCGCGCGGAGCGAGGCGGAGCGCGCCGAAGCTGCCCGACGCAGCACCGAACAGATGCACTCGGCACTCTCGGCGGCCGAGCAAGCAAGATTGGACGAGGGCCTCGTGCGCGCCTCTGATCTGCAGACCGTCGCGGATTGGCAGAAGGGCGCTGCCGTCGAGCTTGCGGTCAAGGCCGAAGGCGAACGGCGTGCTCGCGAAGCGCAAGCTGCGGAAGCCGCGGCCGAAGCCGCCGCCCGCCGCGCTCTCGCTATCGCCAGCAACGAAGCGGAGCTGATCGACGCTCATCGCGACACCTTTCGGGCCCAGCGCGCCGCCGTAAGAGAGCTTTCCGAAGAAGAGGCCGCGGCGGAGCAGTGGAATGCCAGTCACTTCTCGTCGCGGCGCAGCTGATGCGTAGCCGCCTTTGGTTTTGGGTCGCTCTGCCGCTCGCGGCGTTGCTGGTTGGCTGCGAGGCGCGACAAGAGCCGGAAGGGCGCGTCGCAAAAGCACCGCCTTTCCGCATCGTTCCCCCTGCAACGAGTGCGCCGCTGAACGTCCCCAGCGCGACCTTCTCACTCAGCGACTTCCGGCCTCTATTGACGATTCCGGAGCTGTCGGCGGTTGCGGCCGCCCTGGACGCGGGGACGCCCTCCGCCGCCGCGCGCGAACTCTCTGGCTGGCTGGATAAGTCACCTCCTGCCCCCGGGGAGCGCTTCCGTTACGACTTTCTGCTCGCTCGATTGCACGAACAAGCTGGCGAATTCGCGCCCTCGTTGGCCGCCTATGGGCGAGTCAGCCAGGGCTCGTCGCCGCTCGTCAGCTATGCGCGAGTCGGTGAGGCGCGCGCGCTCTTGGCGCTTGGCCGTGCCAAGGAGGTCGTCGCGCGCAGCGCTCTGGTGGCGGACGGCGAACCCGTCGCGCGTTTGAAATGGCCGGTGCTCGCGGAGGCGGCCCGCGTGCAGGGCGATCGCAATTCGGCTATCCAGGCCTACGAGCACGTGGTGTCTGGGCTGCCGGCGGGCGCGGAGCGCGCCGAGAACGAGCTGCGTTGGGCCAGCGCCGTGCTCGATGCTTCGAGCGCCGCTAGTACCGATCCATCGGCACAAATCTTGGTCGCATTGAGCCTCTCGCGGCGCATCCAAAACGAGCCCAACGTTGGTCGCGTTGCGTTGCAAAGCGCCCAAGCGCTCGAGGCTCGCGCGCTGGGTCTCTTACCGGAGCCGTTACGAGCGCAACATCGCGATCGTGACCCGGCAGAACGGCTCGAGCGCGTGCGCGCGCTCTCGGATGCTCGCCGCTTTGCAGACGCCGAGCAGGCCGCCGAACAGACGCTTGCGGCGCTGCCAGAAACCGAACGCGCCGGCACGATCGGTTGCGAAGTACAATTCCTGTCCGGCAAGGCCTTGGCCGCGACACGCGCTTACGCGCGGGCCGGCGACGTATTCGAGGCCCTGCTCAATCAGTGCAAGGATCCGGACCTACGGGCACGCGCGCAGTTCATGGCCGGCAAGGCAGCGGCCAGCGACGGGCAGCACATGTTGGCCGTCAAGCGCTTCGCAGCGCTGGAGCAAGATGCCCCCAAGAACTCCCTGGCCGACGATGCTCGCTTGTACGGCGCTTTGTCCTATCTCGAACTCGGCGTCGAGGCGCGCTTCACCGAGCTGCTGAGCGCTCTGCCGGACGACTACCCGGAGGGGGACATGGTTCCCGAGGGCTCATTCAGGTTGGCTCTGCGCCGGCTGGACAAGCAGGATTTCCAGGGCGCGGTGCGTGTTCTCGAACGCGTGCTCGGCAACAAGTTCAGTGTCACGGCGCGCGCCGCCGACTTTGCCGGCCGCGAACGCTATTTCCATGCGCGCGCTCTGGCTGCTACGGGTGAGTCGGAGCGAGCACTCGGGGAGTACGAGTCGCTGATCAGAGACTTGCCCCTCTCGTATTACATGTTGAGCGCCTACAGTGCGCTGCATGTTGTCGATGCCGAGCGCGCGCGGACGGTCTTGGCAGGCGCGCTTGCGGCCGTACCCAGCGGACCGGTGGTCGTCACGAATCGCACAGAATTTTCGGGTCCGGGCTTCACTCGAGCGCTCGAGCTGTTCGGCGTGGGAGATCTCGAAAATGGTGCGCGTGAGTTGGACGCGCTTGGCCTCGCGGACAGCTCGCGCCCCGAGATCTTGTGGGGACTCTCCAAGCTCTACGCCGAGGCCGGAGCCGTGAAGCTGTCGCACGCGGCGGGGCGTCGGGCGCTCTCTGCTGCGCCCTCGACATGGCCCGCCGACGCTTGGGTCGACGCTTGGAAATTGGCATATCCTGCGCCATTTCAACAAATCGTGCAGCGCGAAGCCAAGCGCACCGGCGAAAATCCAGCCCTGATCTACGCCATCATGCGTGAGGAATCGGCGTTCGATCCAGACGCGGAGAGCCTCGCCGATGCCTACGGCCTGATGCAGTTGATCGTGCCGACCGCGAGGAGCATCGCTCGTCCGCTCGGGCTGCCCTCGGATCGCGCGTCGCTCAAGCGCCCGAGTGTGAACATCGCGCTCGGTACGGGTGAGTTGGCTCGGTTGGCCAAAGCATTTCCTGAAAATGCGCTGCTGGCGATTCCGGCGTACAACGCTGGGCCCGGCAACCCCAAGCGCTGGTTACGGGACCGGCCGAACGCCGACTTCGATCTCTGGGTCGAGTTGATTCCGTACGTCGAAACACGCCGGTATGTGAAACGGGTGCTCTCCAGCCGCGCGGCATATGCCTTCTTGTATCAACGCGAGGACTTCGAACAATTCGCGGTGCTACCGAACAAAATTCAATGACGCACGGTTGACGCTCCATGCGTGCGGCGGGAAACTCCCCGCATGGCTCGAACTCCCTCTCGCATGTTGCCGCTTGGCACTGAAATCCCCGCGTTTTCGCTGCCAGACACGGTAAGCGGTGGCGTGTTCGCTTCGACTGCGTTGGCTGGCAAGCCGGCGGTCGTGTTCTTCATCTGCAATCACTGCCCGTTCGTAAAGCACATTCGTGCTGGGCTCGCCGACTTCGGGCGCTATTGCCGTGATCACGGCGTGGGGATGGTCGCGATTAGCTCGAACGATGCCGAAGCGTACCCAGCGGATGCCCCGCCCGCCATGGCCGTCGAAGCCGCCGAAGCCGGTTACGTGTTTCCGTATCTCTATGACGAGAGCCAAGCGGTCGCCCGCGCCTTCGACGCGGCCTGCACTCCCGACCTCTATATTTTTGATGCGTTCGGCAAGCTCGCTTACCGCGGTCAGTTCGACGGCGCGCGCCCGGGAAATGATGTGCCGGTGACGGGGCGCGACGCCCGCGCCGCGGTAGCGGCGTTGATCGCGGGAAACTCGCCCACGAGCGATCAAATTCCGAGCATCGGCTGCAACATCAAGTGGAAAGTGTAAGTAGAGAAATTCGCTCGTGAGCGATTTCGGCGCGCGCGCCGCGCTCATTGCGAATGCGTAACTTGCGCGCGGCGCCTTTTCAGCGCCTGATGACGGCAGAAACCGTGATGACTCGACGATCCAAGCGACCCTCCAAGAAAGCATTGTTCGGCGCGGCCGCGCTCTCTCTACTCAGCGGCTTGGCCGCGGTCGGCTGCAAAGGCAGCAGCGGTGAAAGCCGAGTCAGCCCTTGCGAGTCGATTCTCACCTGCGGCGCGCCCTGCTCGGCGCAGGCGACTTGCACTTCTGGCCAATTTTGTAACGCGAGCAACGTCTGCACGGCCGAGTGCACAGCGACCGACGCCAATTGCGGGTCAGGTCAGGTCTGCAACTCGAGCGGTAAGTGCGTGGCGGGTGGCACGATCGATCCCGGCGTCCAGCCGGGCGAGGAAGACTTGCCGGACGGATGCGTCAAGGACGAGGTCAAGGTCACGTCTCCGACCCCCACGGTGATCATGCTGATCGACCAATCCGGCAGCATGGACCAACAGTTCGGCAGCGGTGCTCGTTGGAACGTATTGCGCGACGCGCTGATCAACAAGGACACGGGCATCATCTCGACGCTGGAGTCCAAGGTGCGTTTCGGGCTCGCTTTGTATACGAGTGAGAATGGGTTTGGTCCCGGCACGCCGCCCAAGGTCTGCCCGATCATCACCGCGGTCCCGCCAACTCTGAATAATTTCGCGGCCATCACCGCCAAGTACTTACCCAATGATTGGAAAGGCGACACGCCGACCGGCGAAAGTATCGACGCCGCGGTGAAGATTCTCGACGGCGTGACCGAGGAGGGCCCGAAGGTGATCGTGCTCGCCACCGACGGGGAGCCAGATAGCTGCGCGGATCCGAATCCAGGCGACCAGATGGGGCACGACGTTGCACGCGGACTTTCCGTATCCGCGGTGCAGAACGCATTCACGAAGCAGATCAAGACTTACGTCATCAGCGTTGGCAACGACACCGGCCAAGAACACTTGCGCGCGGTAGCCAATGCGGGCCAAGGCCTTGCCGTTGACGTGGATACGACGAACCGCTTCTACCTCGCCAACAATCAAGCGGAGCTCGCGACGGCATTCGACACAATCGTGAGCGGCGTGCGTTCGTGTGTCTTCACGTTGAACGGTACCGTCGCCGCAGACCGAGCCAGCACCGGCAACGTGCTCTTGGACGGGAAATTCCTGATCTACATGGACCCGGACGGTTGGCGGTTGAACTCGCCGTCGGAGCTAGAGCTTCAGGGCGCGGCGTGCGCGACGCTGAAGAAGAGCGGGGATCACGACTTGAAAATCGGTTTTCAGTGCGGTGATTTCGTACCGACTATCCCGAAGTAGCGCGTGATTGACGAGCGGCGCCGCTCAGGCGCGCGCCGCGAGTCGAGTGGGGGCCGCGCCTCCCCCGGCCATTTCGCGCGCGATTCGGCGCCAGTCGTCGAGTTGATGCGCCACGCCGAGGGTCCGCAGATACGAGAGATCGATGGCGGTGGTGCGCGCGGGAACTTCGTCCAGCGCGGGCACGTCGGGGTTTTGCGTCAGCAGATTGCCGACGTACAGCGCGGCGGCCGCATCGAAGACTCGAGCGCCAGGGGCCGGTTCCAAATGGTGCGCCACCGCGTGCACTATCCGTGGCGGGAGGCCCCACAGCCCGAGCAGGTAGGCCCCGACCTCGGCGTGCGTCGAGCCGAATAGCTCGATTTCGGCTTCGTACAGCGGGGCCTTGCTCCGCGCGCTGCTGGAAAGCGCGATCGAGAAGCGTTGCGCAGCGCGTGCCGCGAAAATCAGCTGCCCCACGTCTTGCAACATGCCTGCGATCAGTACCGAATCTGGTCCCGATTCTTGGCCCAAGAGGCGCTTGGCTAGCTGCGAGGCCGCGGCCGATCGCCGTTGCAAGGTATCGATCGAGAAGTCCGGAATCGCGCGCGACACCGGGAACATCTTGGACACTTCGATCGAGAGCACGAGCGCCTTGATCATTTCGACGCCCAAAAATGCGACGGCTCCCCCGATCGAGCTCACTTGCCGTGGCAGTCCGTAGAGGCCGGAGCTAACTAGCTGCAGCACGCGAGCCGATAGGGCAATGTCCTTCTCGACGATCTCCGCGACGGTGCGCGTGCTCGCGTGCGGGTTACTCAGGGCGTTGCTGATCTCGACGTAGGTACGGGGTGCTGAGGGCAACTCGTTGCTACTGCCGACCAGCGTGCGGAGCTCGGGGCGATTCAGGATGCTGCGCAGACCACAAGCGTTGTCGAGCGTCACTTTGAGCAGCTGAGCGTCGCATGGCTTGGCGATGAACTGATGGGCGAAGGGCAGCGCGGTGCGGAGCATATCGAGCCCCGTGTGACCCGATAGCAGGATGCGAACGATGTCGGGATGTGACTCCTGAACACGGCGCAGCAGCGAAGTTCCGCTCATGCGTGGCATCTGCGCATCGACCAAGATCACATCGAATGCCTTCTGCTGAAGCAGCTCGAGCGCGGCGTCGCCATCGGTGACGAAGTGTAGGTCCCAACAGGCTTGCTGCGCGTGGCGGCGCAGAACGCGATCGATGCTGCGCAGGATCAGATCATCGTCGTCCACGAACAGGATGCGTTGGGGTTCCCTGTCTCGACGACTGCTTCGCCGTTCAGAGCTGGGCGGAATTTGGCTCGTAGCTGACATTGCCCACCGGAAAGATACGGCTTCGAGGCCGTTGGCTTGAGTAAAAGCGTAGCAATCTGAGTCACTTTCCCCGCGCTGGGCCAACACTCGTGCAGCGCTTTGTCGTACCCTGAACGGACGTTGCGCCACTGGTCCCGTTCGTTAATCTTCACCTTGCTGCTGATCGGGGGCGGGGGAGCGTCCTCGGCGTCGGCGGGTGCGGGTGCGTCCGTGCCGGTCGTCGACCTACACGTGGACCTCGCCTACCAATTCAATTTCAAGAACCGTGACTTCGCCTCCAGCAGCGGGCAGTTCTCGGTCGAGGCGATGCGGCGCGGGGGAGTCTCTGGGGTTGTACTGCCGCTGTACGTTCCGCGTGACGCATCCCCGAGCGGACCGCGTGTAGCCGATCTCGAGCGCTCGTATCTTCGGGTCAGTCAGGCGCTGTCGAGCACGCCGCCTTTCGCGCCGGCAGGCTGTACGAAAACGCCGGGCGCAGTGCGCACCTTCTATGCATTCGAGGGGGCAGGCCCACTGGCAGACGATCCGGATTCGCTGCTGCTCTGGTCGAAGCGGGGCTTGCGCATCGTTGGGCTGGTGCACACTTACGCCAACGAGCTCGCGAGCTCTTCGGGCGATCCGGAACCCAAGCCCTACGGCTTGACGGAAAAGGGCCGCAGCTTCGTGCGTCGCGCGTTCGGGCTCGGTCTGATCGTAGATGTTTCGCATGCTTCCGATCGCGCCGTGAGCGATATTCTGGCTTTGGCCAATGAACTACATGGCATCGTGGTGGCCACGCATTCCAATGCGCGCGCCCTCGCTGACCACCCACGCAATCTCAGCGATGCTCAGCTGCGAGCGATTGCCGCAACCGGTGGAGTCATCGGTGTGAACTTTCACGGCCCCTTCTTGGCTCGAGGTCGGCGAGCCAAGCTGCGCGATGTCGTGCAGCAGATCCAACATCTCCGCAGCGCGGCAGGTATCGATCACGTGGCCATCGGCTCTGACTTCGAGGGTGACATTCGTCCGCCCGACGAGCTCCGCGATGCCAGTCGATTTCCCGAGCTTGCCGCGGCGCTTGCGCGCGCGGGGCTCGAAGCCGCCGAAGTGCGCAAGATCTTCGCTGAGAACGCGCTGCGCGTACTGTGCGGCAAAGCCAGTGACTAGCCCGCCTTTACAGCGCGGGCAGGCCTTGATAGAGCGGAAAATCCCATGGCAACGCTCGAAGCTCGCTGTCTCGATGCCTTCCCCGATTGGCTCCGCTCGCTGGCCGATGACGCTCGCGCGCTGGCCTCGGTGCTGGAGAGTGAAGGGAGTCCGGTCGCGCAGCGTCGCTCCGCTTCGGCGCTCAACTACTTGTTCAAGTCATTGGATCTGATCCCCGATGGCCTGGAGGACCTGGGCTTCATCGATGACGCCTTCGTCGTCCGTGCGGCGGCCGATGCGGTTAGGCTCGAGGCCGAGTCCGAGCTTTCCGCAGACGCTTCGGGCACGCTCGCGCGTCTTTCAAGCGAAGCCGAGCTGGTGCAGGAATTTCTGGGTAGCGAGTACGGACGCCTGACCAAGTACGTTGCGGGTCTGGAGCAGGGCTCTGCCCGCGGCCGCAGCGTGGCCTCGATCTTGGCGGACGAAGGCGTGCGCGCAGACTTCGTGCGTGAAGTTCGCGAGTGGGCGGAGAGTTACGTCGTGCCAGGCTTCGGTCGCGACCAGCGCAACCTAGTCAAGCTACGTTCGTTCTTGCTGGCGAAGCTGCCGGCCTGATCAGCGACGCGCTTCGCGATCCCCGACGGGGGGAAAGCCGAGCATCGCGGCGGCTTGCTCGGCGCGCGCGCTTTGCGGCGTGTACACGTCCGTCTCGGGCGTCGAAAGTGACGTGCGCGGCGCTCGTCCGTTTTGCACGCAGTCGAGATCCTCGGCCAGTTCGAGCGCAGAAGCGTAGCGATTCGCCGGGTTCTTGCGCATCGCCTTGAGCACGATGCCTTCTACATTCGGATCCAGGTCGTCACACAGCCAAGATGGAGGCGGGGTGGGTGACGACAAGTGGTGACGCAGCAGTGTGGTGCTCAGCTTGAGATCGAACGGCAGCTGACCGGTCAGCATGCGAAACATCACCACGCCCAGCGAGTAGACGTCGGTGCGCGCATCGACCGGGTCGCCCAGGACCTGTTCGGGGGCCATGAATTGCGCGGTGCCACGCACCGCGTGCGCCTCGCTCACCACCGCCTGACCTTCGACCTCGGCCAAGCCGAAATCCAAGATCTTGAGCTCCTTCGGCTCGCCGTGCTTTACGGTCAGAAACAGATTGTCGGGCTTGATATCGCAGTGAACGATGCCGGTGCGGTGCAGTGCGGCGAGCCCCGCTGCCGTCTGCGCCGCGTACGAGAGCGCGGTTTGGCAGGGTAGCTGCTGCACGCGGAACAGCAGGTCGGCCATCAACTCGCCGCGCAGCAGTTCCATCACCATGTACGGTGTGCCCGGCTCTGGGTCGCGCACGGCCAACGTTCGCACCACATTTTCGTGGTGCACTTCCAGTGCGGCGCGTGAGCCGATCAAGAAATGCCCGCGTAGTACGGGACAGCGCGCGGCTTCGTCGGTCAGGATCTTGATCACGACGTCCTCTTCGCAGAGCTCGTCCCAACCCAGATAGACCTTGGAGGTGCCGCCCCGGTCGAAGTAGCGATCGATCGAGTAGCGACCAGCCAACAGTGGCGCGCGTGGCCGCGGTTTGGACTTGGGTGCGGCCTCGCGAGGCAACGCCGCTGCGGCCACGGAGGAGACGGGTGTCACGCGGATCCCGCGTAGCCGCTCCGGGAGCAGGTCCTGCGGCAGGGGATGGGATGACAACGCGGGCATGGAGGGGCCGTCCTTGGTAGACACCAAATGCCGCGCGATACGCAAATTTGTTGCGCTTTTATCGACTCAGCGTCGCCTGGCCGTCCAGGCAAAGCTCAAAAAGCCTGCGATCAGCCCGAGGCCCCCAAATGGCGTGATGGCTCCGACTACGCGCGGCGCGCCCAACGCCAAGGCGTACAGGCTGCCCGCGAAAAGTGCGCTGCCGACCAGAAGCAGCCACCCCGGGGCCGCGCTCTTTCCGTGCTTGTCCTGAAATAGGCCGAAAAGCCCCATGCCGAGAGCACCCACGAGCAAGTAGCGCGTCGCGGTCTCCCACCAGCCGAGCTGCGCTTCGCCGATCGTGCCACGCAGCCCGTGCGCGCCAAATGCACCCATGCCGACGCCCAGCGCCGCGCACACCGCGCCCAGGCCGATGAAGTTCGCTTTCATTGCGGTTGGGCGAGACTAACCCAGGCGTCGTCGCCTTCTAGCTCGATGCGGCAAGGGACCAAGGATTTGCCTAGGCACGGGCCGTGGTCGCACACGCCGTCGGCGACCCTGAACAACGCGCCGTGGTTCTTGCAATAAATCCGATCGACGTCCTCGGCGTAGAACCGCCCATCGCCCAAATCCAGGTCAACCGACCAATGTGGGCAGCGATTCAAGTAAGCAACTAGGCCCACCTGTGCATGGCACAGCAAAAATCCCGGTACCCGCTCCGTGCCTTGAGCGAACTCGAACGTTTGCGATTGTCCGGGTGCAAGCAGGTTCGCCCCGGCAATGCGCAGCCGGGGTAAGCTCAAGGTTCGGCGGCGCGAGAGGGACCGGGCGCCTGCGGGGGCTCGTGTTCGCCCGCAGTCAGCTCGTTCATCAATTCACGGCACTCTGGCTTGCCCTTGAGATGGGTCATCAGCACGTTCGAGGCTTCGAAGAAGCTCTTCTCGTACTTGAGGCCCTCACGAGCGCGAGCCGCCACCTTTTCGCGCCCGGTCGCCAAATCCTCTTCCAAGGCTTCGGCGTAGCGCGCGAGTTGGCCGCGTAGCTCTTCGATTTGGCGGCGCAGATCAGCGGCGCTGGCTTCGCGCCCGGTGCGGCGCGTTTCCCGCGTTTTCAGCCACTGGCGTTGGGCTTCGACCATGGCGTGCGCGGCGCCGGCCTGTTCGTAGATGGCTCGCGTGCCGATACCCGCGCGATCGGCGCGGTCGGCATTGGCCACGCGCTCTTCGGCGATTTGCTCGGCTCGGCCGAGTTCACGCCGCGCGGCTTCCTCTTCCTCGCCATAGGCAGCGGCTTCGCGCAAGACGCGCGACTCTTCGTGCGCCAGCTCTTCTACCTTGCGGCCGATTTCTGCGCGCAGCGCACGGCCGCGCCGCTCGAGCGCCTCCAGCTTGCGGGTATGACTCGCGACTTCGCCTTCGAGACCGCTGGCCTTTGCCGCGAGGTCCCAGAGCGTAGCCAAGGCCTGCGCGACCTCCGGAGCGGCGTTCGCCGAGGGGTAGGCGCGAGCGACCATACGCGCAAACAAACCGGCGCGGCCGGCCCATTCAATCACGCTCGGCGTGCGCGGGGGGGGAGGGGCCAGCGGAGCAGCCGCGGGCGGTGCTTCCCCAGAGCCTTCTTTTTCCCAGGAGGCGCTGGGCAGCGAGCGCTGCAGAGCCTTCAGCTCTTCGAGCAGATGATGGCCGTCGCGGTAACGCTTGCGCGGGTCCTTCTCCAGCAGACGAAGCACGATCCGCTCCGCCACGGGATGGCAGTCCTTGCGGATGCTGGTTGGACGCGGGGCGGGAGCGGTGCGCTGCATCTCGAGCAAGCTGTCGCGATCGCCGGCGCGAAACGGTAGCTGCCCGGTGAGCATCTCGAAAAACAGCACGCCGAGCGCGTACAGATCCGAGTGAGGACCTGCCTGCTCACCGCGCGCCTGTTCCGGCGACATGTACTCCGGCGTGCCGAAGACCGCGCCTTTGGGCGCGAGCCGTGGGTCGTGGGCGAGGGCCGCGAGCCCGAAGTCCAAAATCTTCACGAAGTCTTTCCTGCCGCCGCGATGGGTGAGCAGGATGTTGTCGCTCTTCAAATCGCGATGCACGACGCCCAAGTCGTGGGCGCGGGAGAGGGCTGCGCCCATCTGCTCCAGGATATCGACGCCGCGGTTCAGGGGCATCGGACCGTGCGCTAGCTCGTTCGAGAGCGGCGTTCCGACCAAGTACTCCATCACCAAGTACAGCTCGCCATCGTCGGTCTCGCCGATGTCGTGAATGTCGATGATGTGCGCGTGGTCGACGCGATTCGCGGCGCGCGCTTCGCGCAGCATCCATGCGCGAAGGTGCGTTTCGCCGCGCAGATCGGGGCGAATCAACTTCACCGCGACGACGCGATCGATGAGCACGTGTCGAGCGCGGTAGACGATCCCCATACCGCCTTCGCCGATTCGCGCTTCGAGGCGATAGCGACCGGCGATGACTTTGCCGAGCGCCGGGTCGTCGGCTTTCTTGGTACGAGGCGCCGCCACGGCGGGCTTCTGCGGAGCAGGCTGGGCCATGTTTGTAGTCTAATCCCGAGGGGACGAACGGCTGAGATTAGCCGCAACCTAAGAGACTAGCATTACTATTGTCCCGCCCGACTAGCTGAGTTTCAGCGCGACGACTTTTGTTCGTCGGTCACGAGTCGCGTCGGGCGTTCGGTCGTGTGGTCTCGCGCGGTCGTGTTGGCCGCGTTGGCCGCCAACGGCGATGGCAGATCAGAACAAAACGCTGAGCACGGGCACGCGTAGTTCGGTCGCCTGGTTGACACCGTAAAGTGCGAGCTCGTTCCTGCTGTACACGTTGCGCACTTCCACCGCGGGCACGCCCAGCGTCAGCGCATCCGCCGAGACACCGATGAGTGCAGGTGGGCTGAGGTGGTAGTCGAGCGGCAAGGTGCGATGAGCTTTCGGCTTGTGCTTGCGGAGCGAGCTCGTGGGCGCGGGAGCTGGCGGCGCCTCGGCGGGCGGCGGAGCAGTCACTTCATTCCCAGAAGGCGAAGTCGTCGCCGGCGCAGGTTCGGTAGGGGTTGGCGCTCCGCTCGGACGCGGCGGTTCAGCGACGGGTTCGTCGGAGGGCGCGCGGTCTTGCGTGTAGCTGGCGGGGGGTTCGTACGCGGTGGCACTCAACACGGCAACCGTTGTCGGAATGATCAACGCCATGCCGCCCGCCAACATCAACATGGTGGTCTTCGGGCTCGCATCCTGCTCGATGAAATAGCCACCGACGCCGCCCGCGGCCGCACCACCGACGCCGCCCACCAAGTACGCCCAGGCCGGCTTCACTTTGAACGCCGCCTCCGTCGCCAACACGATCTCCGCGCCCAGCAGTGAGCCGCCGACTATCCCCTTACCGGTGCTCGACACATCCTCGGCATGCGCGGTGAGAGACGCAAAGGTCAGGGTCGCCAGTGTGAGCGTGCCAAGGAATGAAGTCTGGATGCGCATGGATCCTCCGCTAGACATCGCTTTACCTAGGTTGCCCGACCCGGTGCGAATGTTCGTGGGACCATAACACACGCTCGCGGTGGGCCTCCAAATGTCCCGGGCTGCGCAATGGCGCCGGGCCGTCGTCTGCCTCGATTGCCGCGATCTGCTGGCCCACCGTCCGGGCGGATTCGCCGAGAGTGTGGCTAGACCGCTCGCTTTCCAGCGCCGCGGAGGCGCGCTCCGGGTAGGCTCGGGCAAGTGAGCCTGGTTGCTCGTCGCACTGCACTCGCCGGCCTGGCGGCCTTCGCCGGCGCTCTCGCGCTGTTTTTTTGTGTCGGCGGCTTGCGCCTCTATCCGCGAATCTCCGGCCAGCACTTGCCGTTGTCGCTGATTTGGCCGTTCGCGCGTCCACTGCTGGCCGCCGCGTTGGAGGTTTCGTTTCTGGTCAGTGTCCCCATCGCCTTGGGCGTCGCAGCAAGCACGCGCTCTGCCCGCAGTGCGGGTGCGGTACCCTGGCATACGACAGCTTGGGCGACATGTTCGTTGCTGGTCGGGCTGGGCGCGCTCAGCTTTGGTGTGTCGTCGTGGCTCGATGGTCGAGGCACGTCACCGGGACAATTAGCCACGGAGCTGGTCACGTCTGCTCGCGAGAGCTGCGTGGAGAGCGCGCCACGCGCCGAAGTGACGGTGCCCATGCTCGGCTTCGCGTGGGTCTGTGAAGCCGGTCGCGCACCCCAGCTTTCGGGGCGCGCTCCGATTGGCAAGCAAGCCACATTTCGCGCTGCTGCCATCACGTTGAGCGAGGATCTCAAGCGCATCGCGCTCGACGGGTTTACGCTGGCGTTTCCGCTCGCCGCGTTCCAAATCCAAGTTCAGGTTCACGCCAAGCACGCAACGCTCAGTGGGCTGCCTCCGTGGGGGCGCTCGCGTCGCATGCCGCTCGGATTGCGCATCTGCCTATTCACGTTGAGCGCGGGCCTGTCAGCTTATGGCGTCGGCAGACTCGCCTCGCTTCGCCCATGGCTGCCCTCTTGGGCCGGCGCCATGCTCGGTGCCGGTGCCTCCGCTTGCTTATGGTGGGCCGTGGCTTGGCTAGAGCGCCAAGAGCCGCACATGGCGACCTACCTAGCCCTGCCGGCTGCGGGCATAGCGGGGGCGGCCCTGGCCGGTTTGGCCCTGCTGGCGGTTCAACAGATCCGTCTGCGCTATGGTCGGCGCATCGGTACCCCCGCAGGACCCTGAAAAATCTCAATAAACACGGTAGCTTCCCGAGCAGATTGCTGGAATTGGCACGCGGTGGTACGAGGCGCGGGCCTCTGGCCGCTGCCAAGGCGTCACTGAGTTTTCACCGCTGAGAGCCGCGCTAAAAGGCCGAAGGTGCTGAAGGATGCAATCGAGCGTGCCGGGTATTAGCGGCGATCGCGACAGTTCCGTACAGGCGGGCGGTCGCTTTTGGTCGGCATTGGTCGAGCTCGGCAAGCCGCGCCTGGCCGGCTTGGTGATGGTGACGATGCTCTGTGGCGCACTGGTCGCCCCGGGCCCTCGGCCGCTTGGGCGGCTGTTGATCGCGATGCTGGGCACGGCCCTAGTCGTCGCGGCCGCCAACGCGCTGAACATGTACATCGAGCGCGACACCGATGCCTTGATGAGACGGACCGCGTCCCGCCCGTTGCCCACGGGTCGGCTATCTCCCGATGTCGCTCTCTGGTTCGCGCGTGCGTGCGGTGTGGTCGGGCTGAGCTTGCTCGTGGCTTACGTCAATCTAATGAGCGCGGCGCTCGCGTTCGCCGCTCTCGTCAGCTACGCGTTCGCGTACACGCCGCTCAAGCGCAGCACTGGCTACGCTCTGCATGTGGGTGCCGTGCCCGGGGCAATTCCCCCGTTGATCGGCTGGGCGAGCATGACCGGGTCGCTCGCGCCTCGCGCATGGCCGCTGTTCTTGATCCTACTCGTCTGGCAGCTGCCGCACTTCCTGGCGATCGCGACCTTCCGACGTGAGGAGTACGCGCGCGCCGGGTTGATCGTGCAGCCGAACGCGAGCGGTCTCGCTGCGACCAAGCGTTCGATCCTGATCTATTCGGCGCTGCTGCTGGTGGTCAGCTGGTCACCGCTCGCGCTGGGCATGGCCGGGCCTTGGTACGCCGCAGTAGCGACGGTGCTGGGGCTGGCGTTTTTCGGTTTTGCTGCCTTCGGCCGTGGCGAAAAGACCGTTGACCGCTGGGCCAAGCAGCTGTTCTTGGCCTCGTTGCCGTACCTGGTTCTGGTCTACGCCGCGCTCGTCATCAGCGCGACGTGAGCCCGCCGCGCGCCCAACGTTAGCGGGCGCGCGAACGACGCAGGGACGAGGACGACGACGCGCGAAAGCTGCGCGCTTGGCGGCTCGGCGCGGTGCCGCTCACGGGAGCATCGGCGGCATCGAGGGTCATGGACGCGAGCCAGGCAAGGATCGGACTCGTGCCGAGCGGCTTCATCACGACCGACCCCAAGGCACGCGCGCGGGCTACGAGCGCGCGATCGGTAGAGCTCGTGAAAAATAGCACGCTGGGCACCTTGCCGTTGGCCATCAGCGTGCGCGCCAAATCGACGCCGTTTCCGTCTGGCAAATCGAGATCGAGAATCGCAAAATCGAAGGTTTGCGCCAGCGCGCGCGCCGCGCTGCACGAGCGAGCGCTAGCCACGGAAAAGCCGGCGCGTGCCAGAGTCCGCGAAAGCGCGCGAGCTACGGTCACATCATCTTCGACTACCAGCAGACGCTGCGGCAAACTTTGCATTCCGAATCCCCATTCGATGCGCGAGGTGGGCGGACCTTATCAAATCAGCCGCTGCCTGAACATATGCTCTCTATGCGCAGCTCCAATCGTGATTGATTGCCGCGAGTTATGAGCAACTCCTTGATGCACCACTGTACGGTGCATCATGTGGGGGAAGGCGCTACTCGCCCGCGTTTGGTGCGCGAATCGAGGCGACGGCCCGTTGCGGAGCGGCCACTTGCTTCGGTGAGAGCAACGCGGCGACGACCAGCCACAAAGCGGGCAGTGGCATGTCCGTCGCACCCAAGGACAATAGCGACATCGATATCACGACGCTGGCGCGACTCCGTTCGCCCGGCTTGGCTACACAGGCGCATGCCGTAAACAGCAAAGCGGCGGTCACCGTGAAGCGTAACGCACCTGGCATGGCGGCAGTTTGCGCGCGCGACAGCTGCCCCAACGCGCGTTCGGCGAGTACGCGCAGCACGCTCGCGCCCGGCGCGCTGCCATGGGCCGCGAACAAGCCCAGCGCCAGCGCCGGCACGAGCACCATCGCACCGACAATCGCGATCTTGCGCAGCTTGCCGTGTCCTAGATAAGTCAGACTCAAACCGAGAGTCACGAGATCGAGCAGCGTCGCCAGCGTCGCTGCGGCGATCACCCAGTGTCTGCTGCCCAGATCGAGGTGCTCTGCGCTGCGACTCATCAGCTCGCGCGCCAACAGATGGGCGAGTCCAGAGAGGCCGGCCGCGCCGAGTACCAGGCCGCTTGCTCGCGTTTCGCGCGCACGCAGACTGGCGAGCGCGCCCGACAAAGAGGCTGCGATGGCGGCGAACGCCATCATTCGACACAGCTCGGGTGCGAGTGGACGCGCCCACGCCGCCATCACCAACGCGATCACGATCGCGCTGCCGGGCAACGCGACCAGGCGGTACCCTAGATCGAGCTTGGGCAAACGGAGGGCCCCGCCCGCCAATCGGATCGCGGCCGCGACGCCGCCCGCGGCGACCAATTGGCTCAGGAAGGCCGCGACTCGGCCGCTCAGCGTGATGAAGGGCGCGATGCCCACGGCCAGTCCGGGGATCGCTGGTGCAATCCCGCGCCCGACGATCGTCGCCAAGATTGCCGCTCGCGTGAGCATGGGCAAAGAGACCCCAGAGGTCTCTTCTGATTCGGGGACGGGCAACTTAAGCTCGGTCAATTCTGGGCGACGGAGCTGCCGCGCGGCCCTGTGTTCTGACCATGGCGCTCACGGGGAGACGTCTCGGTGGGATCGCTGGGCGCCGGTGGCGGCGTGACTTCCGTGGGAGCCGTGCCCGGTTGCGCCTTCAAGATGAATGGTCGCGCATTGAGCGTCGAGCAAGCGTACTGGTTGCGATGAAACTCCCAATGCAAATAGACCTTGCCGTCGGGTGACACGATCTCGCGCGGTGGCGTGCCGAACGGCGCCGCGCGCTTCACGGAGTCGAGCGCGGCGATGTCGAAGGCGGTGATGCCACTGAACTTGGTCACGCCCATGCGCACCACGTTCCCCGACTCTTGATCCAAAACGATCTCGACCTCGGTGCTGAGGTCTTGATTGTTCATGGGGTGCGCGGCCGGCAAATTGTCGAGCGAGCCGAGAAAGGAATCCGCAAATATCGGGTGAATGCGATTGTGGATCATGCTCAGATAGCTGCCGAACGCCGAGGCCGCGGTGTTCAGCGCCGTCTGATTGCCCAGCTGAACGCTCGGGGTGTAGTTCTCGATCGCGCTGCGCCAGCGGCTCGGGTCCATCGGATGCCAAGAGCCGACGTGCGCACTCCGGCGGCGTTCCCCATCGACTTGCCGCTCGCGCGCGAGCTGGTCTTTACCGATCGCCGCGACCGCCGTGCGCGGCGCCAAGTTCAAGTTGATACCATTGGCCGTCGTGCCCGTGGAACCGAAGCCGAACAGGGCATCACCTCGGCTGTGTCGCTTCGGCAGCGGCCGCGCCTTGCGCGCTTTGGCCTCGGCTTGATCCACCATGGCTTGGCGAGGACCAGGTACGGTGAAACGCCCGTTCTCGGAGCTCACTACCTCGGGGCTGGCTTCGCTTTGTTTGGACTCGGCTTGGGCTTTCTGCCCCTCTTGTGCCGGTGCGTTGGTCTGAGAGCGATCCGCGCCAGTGCGCGCGCCTGTTTGGTCTCGAGCCGGCTCCGTGCTGCGTTGGTGCACTGGTTCGGTCGATGGCGGACGCATCAGCGCCAGCTTTTCGGCGTCGGAGGCCGCCTTCTCGGAGGGCGCGTGATCCTTTTCGCCCGGATGATCTTCGGATTGCATCACCTTTGAATGGTCGGAATCCCCCGGCGATTTGTCGGGGCTCGAGTGCTCTCCGCCGGGCGTGGGCTTGGCATCGTTCTGATCGGCGCTGGTGATGCGCGCCTGCGTTTCTTGCAGCACGTGGTTCGCCTTGTCGGCGATGAACGCGGCATTCGGGTTGTCCGGCTGCTTTTCGTCCTCGACGACCTGACGCACGGCGATCTTTTTCGGGATCGTCAGCTCAGGCGGCGGCTGCGCTGGGGTCGCCTCGGCTTTCTTCTCTTCCGGGGGCGGCTTTGGCTCTTCCGGCGCCTTGGGTGCTATCGGAGGGGGTTCGACCTTGGGCGGTTTGACGACTTCCTTGACCGGCGGTTTCTTTTCCGCTTCGGGGTCGTCCTTCTCCGCGTTCTTCGGGTCCGGCTCTTTGATGTCTTCGGGCTTGTCGGGCTCGTCTTTCTCGACGTCCTTTTCGATCGGCTTGTCCTGCTCGTCGAGCAACGCCACTTCGATCGGCGTACCGACACCGCGCACGTGATTCTGCACGCTGCGCGCGAAGCGCTGGATGTCCAAGCGCTGCTCGATGATCTTGGCTGTTTGGTCCGCGCCGCCGCTCCACAATAGGTGGACCACCACTGCGGTGGTGATCCACAAAAAGAGCGGGATGTTTGCTTCGCGGCGCATGGTCCTTGGCCGGCCGGATCGCGGCGATCGGCCAGAAAAAAGCTAACATCGAGGGGCTCGGCCAGCAATCTTCCGGGGATTTGCGCTGGCTTATCGCGAGATCCGGCCCGCTAGGAGCCGGCCCGAGCCCAAGCTGCCGCGTGCGTGCGCGCGTCACACTTTGCTGATCGACTCGAAGTGGTCTGCAATTTCTTGCGCGCTCCATACACCCGCGTCGCTCTCCTTGTACTTGCCCGGGCTCTCCACCACCTTGAACACGCTCATCCGCGCCCCGGCGACCGCCAGCACCACACCGGTCACGTCGTTCGACAGGCTGGATGCGAGGAACAGATGCGCGGGGGCAACGTGTTCGGGCGACAAGGTATCTTCGATCTTGGAGAACATCGGTAGATCCTCGGTCAGGCGGGTCTTGGCGATCGGGGCTACGGCGTTGACGCGCACGCCGTACCGTTGCAGCTCGATCGAAGCGGTGCGCGTCAGGCCGTAGATGCCTGCTTTCGCGGCCGCGTAGTTGGCTTGCCCGAAATTGCCGAGCATACCGGAGACGCTCGTGGTGTTGATGATCGAACCCGAACCCTGCTCTTTCATCTTCAGCGCGGCGGCCTGAGTGCAAAAAAAGCTGCCCGTCAGGTGCACGTCCAGCACCGCTTGCCACTCTTCGCGGCTCATCTTCAGAAGGGTTTTGTCACGCAGAATACCGGCGTTGTTCAACAGCACATCGACGCGGCCAAACGCGGAGATCGCCTTGCCGATGATGGCATCGGCGCCTTCCTTGCTGGAAACGCTGTCGTAGTTGGCTTCCGCGCTGCCGCCGGCCGCGCGGATTTCGGTCACGACCGCGTCGGCGGCAGCAGGCGCCGCCCCAGCGCCGTCACGCGCGCCGCCCAAGTCGTTGACCAGCACGTGCGCGCCTTCGCGCGCGAAGAGCAGCGCGCTGGCTCGGCCGATGCCGTTGCCTGCGCCAGTTACCACCGTCACTTTGCCGTCGAGAAGTCCCATGCGGCGGAGTGTAGATTCTTCTCGGCTCGGTTAGAAATGAAACACGAGGCCCTGGGCAGTGCGCTCTGCGGGCGCGTCCTTGCCGTGGCTCACGAGCGCGTCGATACCGACCGCGAGCGCGACCCCCGCCGCCGTCCCGAGCACATCCCAAGTGAAATCACGCCAGGAGGGATCGCCATGGCCCGCCAGATCCCAAAGCTCTTTGCTCGCGCCCAAGGTGAGCGAGAACGCGCCGCCGAACACGGCGCGTTCAGTACGGCTCTCGAGCCATGGGCTGGACGCCGCATAACCACCCGCCGCTAGCCCCACCGACACCCCAAAATGCAGCGCTTTGTCCGGGCCAAACCAGGGATCGGCGTCGCTGGCCGCCACCGTACGCGAGCTCAGTGACAGTGCGAGCCCCAACGCGAGCGGCCCGATGGGCCCAATGGGCGCGCGGATCATGCGAGATTGCGACGACGGCGCCCAAACCACAGCACGCCCAACCCGAGCAACGCGCCAAGCGCCGCACGGCTGCTGGTCGACTGCGCGCCGGCCGTGCTGACTGCGCAGCTCCCAGAGACATGCGCGGTCCTGGTCGTAGACTGGGCAGGGGTGCACACTCCGAGCGATTCGGAGCAAGTGTAGCGATCAGGGCAGCTACTAGCGGCGGCACTGCAGGGAGGGACACAAATGCCGGGTGGCGTGCTCGTGGCCGAGAAACATTGATACGTTCCTGGGCAGTCACCCGTGCAGGCGGTACCCAATGGATCGACGGTTGGCCCGACCGGCGCGGCGGGAGGCGAGGCGGTGCCAGACGAGCTTCCGCCGCTCGCGCTGACACCGGCGTCCCCGGCATCGCCAGATTCGGTTGCCCAGCTTGGCGCCGAGTAGCCTCCGGAGGTCGCGGCCGCGATCGCCGTGCTGCGCACGAAGTCTGCCCAATTGGCGACGTTCGAGTAAACCGCGAACGTGCAATCGTCGTCGCCGCGCGACGTCACGCCGAACACGCGGCCATCGGCATCGAGCGCGGGCCCTCCAGAATCCCCCGAGCAAACGGGGCTCTTCCCGACCCATTCGTCGTCTTCGGCGTCGTACGCTTGCGGGCACTTGGCGCCCACACAGAACACGGACGAGGTGTCGAAGCGCATTCGAGTCCCGGCGCTCTGTTCGTCTTTCGGATCTTGAAGCCCGTAGCCTACGGCGGCAAAGGCTTGCTTTGCGCCGGGTGCGTGGTCGAGGACCGGTTCGATCGGTTTGGCGTCCGACCCGGGGATGCCGCTACCGCTCAATATCATCAGTGCGAGGTCGAAACCGCATACGTCGCTGCTGCCCGGCGCTTCGAGGATTTCCTTGATCGCGTACAGCTTGCTGCCGCTCTGTGGCTGCGCGTCGGTCGATACGAACAGCTCGCGCGGGTTGTACTTGGCCGTGAATTGGCTCGTGTCACAGCTGACTTGCGGCGTCGAACCGTCGTCGATTCGGGACACGCAATGGCGCGCGGTCAGCACCAAATTCGGAGCGAGCAGCGAGCCGCTGCAAATCACCCCGACTTGGTTGTGGGCCGCCATCGCCAGCGCGACCACGCCTTTGGTCGTGGTGTCCAGGTGCCCGCCGACGATCGAGCTCGAGGTAGCGGCTGTTTGGCCGTCCCCATCCGCGTCGGTTGTCCCAGCGCTTGCGCACGCAACTGCACCGACCAGGGCCAGGGGCGACAGGGAGAAGAATGTGAGCGCGCGCCTGGTAGCTTTCAAGTGGGCCAAAATGATAGCTCCCAGCGCCGTAGGTCGCAAGCGTCGCCGAGCCCGGGCCGCAACGCAAACCAACGCTCACTAACGCTCTGGCAGGAATGTTACGCTCCGCCTCCGCTGTCTCGTTTCGCCTCGTTCGATCGCTGCTGGCTCCCGCTCGCCGACCGAGTTCACACCGCCCCTGCTGCTTCATAAACGGTAACACTCGCCATGACTTCTCCGACATCTAGCCCGACCACGCCCACTAGCCGCCGTATCTTGGTGACGAGCGCTCTGCCGTACGCCAACGGTCACATTCACCTGGGGCATCTGGTCGAATACATCCAGACCGATATTTGGGTGCGCTTTCAGCGCATGCGCGGAGCGCGCGTGATCTACATGTGCGCCGACGACACGCACGGTACGGCGATCATGATCCGCGCGCGTCAGGAGGGGCGCAGCGAGGAAGACCTCATCCGCGACATGAACGCCGCGCATCGCCGCGACTTTGGCGGATTTCAGATCGCGTTCGATCATTATGGGAGCACCAATTCCGAACGCAACCGCGAATACTGCGCCGAGATCTGGAGCGCGCTTCGCAAGAACGACTTCGTCGCCGAGCGCGAGGTCACGCAGCTCTTCGACCCCAAGGCAGGCGTGTTCTTGGCCGACCGCTTCGTGAAGGGGATTTGTCCCAAGTGCGGCACGCCCGATCAATACGGTGATTCTTGCGATCATTGCGGCAGCACCTACAGCCCGACCGATCTCAAGGATCCAGTGAGCACGCTCAGCGGAGCCGTGCCAGAGCTGAAGAGCGCGCTGCATCTGTTCGTGAAGATCGAAAAGCTGCGCGGCTTCTTGACGGAGTGGACGCAAGAGCCGGGACGTTTGCAGCCCGAAATTGCCAACTACCTGAAAGGCCATTTCTTGGCCGACGAACTGCGTGACTGGGACGTGTCCCGGCCGGCGCCTTATTTCGGGTTCGAGATCCCGGACGCCCCCGGAAACTATTGGTACGTCTGGTTCGACGCGCCGATCGGCTACATGGCGGCGACACGAGAATGGTGCGACGCGAACGGCGAGCGCTTCGATAGCTGGTGGCGCTCGGAAAATACCGAAATTTACCACTTCATCGGTAAAGACATCGTGTACTTCCACACGCTCTTTTGGCCCGCCATGCTGCATGCGTCGGGCTTTCCGCTGCCGAAGAGGGTGCAAGTGCACGGCTTTTTGACGGTCAACGGCGAGAAGATGTCCAAGTCGAAAGGCACCTTCGTGCAGGCGGCCACCTACTTGGAGCATCTCGATCCGGCCCACCTTCGCTACTTCTACGCCAGCAAGCTCGGCTCCAAGGTCGACGACCTGGATCTCAATTTGGAAGAGTTCACGGCCAAGGTGAACTCCGACTTGGTGGGCAAGGTCGTGAACCTGGCCAGCCGCACTGCGCGCTTCGTAAAAGAGAGCGGGCTCTCCGCTCACTACCCGGACGATGGCGGGCTATTCCGCGAAGCGGCCGCGCGAGGGGAAGAGATCGCCGAAGCCTACGAAGCCTGTGACTTTGCACGCGCGATGCGCCAAGTGATGGCCTTGGCCGATCGCGCCAACGAGTACATCGATCGCGAAGAGCCGTGGAAGCTGAAGAAACAGCCGGAGAAAGCCGCTGAACTGCGCGACGTATGCACGGTTGCCTTGAACCTTTATCGGCAGTTGATCGTGTACCTGGCGCCTGTATTGCCCAAGCTCGCCGAGCAGAGCCAGAAGTTGCTCGGCGCGCCCTTCGACCGCTTCGAGGCGGCTCAGCATCCCCTGGTCGGAACGTCGGTCGGCGAATTCGAGCACCTGATGCAGCGCGTGGACCCGAAAAAGCTCGAGGCGGTAATCGCCGCGACACGCGACGCCGCGACGGATGCCGGTGCGGTGAAGGCAAGCGCCAACACGCCAGATGCGGCGGGGCCCAGCCCCGCCACGACGAGCGCCGAGCTGCCCGTCGACGATGGCGCGGCGCTCGCAAGCGAGCCGCTCGCCGCCGAGTGCTCGATCGACGACTTTGCGAAAATCGACCTGCGTGTCGCTCGAGTGTTGAGCGCGGAGGCGATCAAGGAAGCGAACAAATTGCTGAAGCTCACCGTGAGCCTCGGCGGCGGAACCACACGCACCATCTTCGCTGGCATCAAGGCGGCGTACACGCCCGAAGCGCTGGTTGGGCGCTTGGTCGTCATTGTTGCAAACCTGGCACCGCGCAAGATGAAGTTCGGGACCAGCGAGGGCATGGTGATCGCGGCGGGGCCGGGCGCAGCCGAGGTCTACGTGCTCGCTCCGGATAGCGGCGCAAAGCCCGGTCAGCGCGTGCATTGACCGTAAAAAAACGCGGGGATTGCCCGCTCGCGTGGCTGTGACCGAGATTGCGGCCGGCAATTCCCCGTGAAGGAATTCTCATGCCTCGTCGGAAAAGTTCCTGGCAGCGCGGAACGGTTTGACGGAGCGGGGGGAGGAGTGCACGCTTTTTCTCCCGGGTGACGCTCGACACCCCGACGCCACCACAAGCTCTCACCCCATGCGCATCGCCCTCCGTTTGCTTGGCTCAGCCTGCGTGTTGTCGCTCGCGGTTGCTTGCTCCAGCGCAGCGCCGAACCCCGCGCCTGCGCCAGGCGCGCCGCCCGACGATCCTCCGGCCGATGGCTTGGTCTGTCAGGCAAACCAGCACCCCGCCGCACCGATCTCGCTACTCACGCGTGCGCAGTACGATGCGACGATCGCCGACCTGCTCGGCGACAACAGTCAGCCCTCGTCGAGCTTCCCCGCCGAGAACGAAGTCTCCGGGTTCAACAACAACACGGAGGTGCACATCGCCAATCCGCTGCTCGTCGAGCAGTTCATGAACGCGGCGGAAGGCATCGCCGGTCGCGCGGTTGCCGCCAATCTCTCGACGCTCGCCCCGTGCGCAGGCACGAGTAACGCCGAGCGCGCCAGCTGTGGTTCGAGCTTCGTGGCAAGCTTTGGTAAGCGTGCGTTTCGGCGCCCGCTCACGACTGACGAGGCCCAGTCGTTCAATACGTTGTTCTCCGGTCTGAACTCGACCCGCGGCTACTCTGCTGCGGTCGAGCTGACCATGCAGGCGCTCTTGCAATCGCCGCAGTTCCTGTACCGGCTGGACTCCGAGCGTGCGCCGACCGTCGAGAGCGGAGCCGTCCCGCTCGATTCGTATCAAATCGCGTCGCGGATGTCGTATTTTCTGACCGGCTCGATGCCGGATTCGGTTTTGTTCGGAGCCGCGGATGCGGGGGCTTTGTCGAGCACCGCGGAAATCGAAACCCAGGCTCGGCGCTTGCTCGAGACGAGTCGCGCCAAAGCCATGGTGCGTGACTTCAATCAGCAGTGGCTACAGCTCGATCAGTTGGCGGGCCTGGCGCGCAATCCACCGCAGGGCATGGCAGACGTCAAAGGCATCGGCGCAGACTATCGCGAGTCCTTGCAGCAGTTTCTGGACCAGGTCTTTTGGGAGCACGGCGATTTGCAGTCGCTGTTCTCTTCCCCGCAAACTTTCGTCAATGCGCGTTTGGGCGCCGTACTCGGGCTAGAAGCACCGGCGAGCGGTTTTGCAGCGGTGAGCGCGGCGCCAGGTCGTGTCGGGCTCTTGTCTCAGCCTGGCCTGATGGCGATGCTCGCGCATTCGGATCAGTCCGGCCCGGTGCAGCGCGGTGTCTTCGTGCTCCAGCGCCTGCTGTGTATCGACGTCCCGCCGCCGCCACCCGGTCTCAACCCGGTTCCACCCGATCCCGATCCCAATTTGACGACTCGCGAGCGCTTTGCCGTGCACACCGCCTCGTCGTCTTGCTCGGGCTGCCACAAGTTGATCGACGGTGCCGGTTTCGGCTTCGAGAACTACGACCAGCTTGGCCGCTACCGCACCGAGGAAAATGGGCTACCCGTCGACGCTTCGGGCGAAATGATGGCCACCGGCGAGCCAGCAGTAAACGGCCCCTACACCGGTGTGCTCGAACTCTCGAATCGCCTGGCGCAGAGCCCGCGCGTCGAGCGCTGCTTGGCTACCAATTGGTATCGCTACGCGATGGGTCGCGTGGAGACCGAGGCGGACGGTTGCAGCTTGCGCGAAGTCGAGCAGAAGTTCACCGCGTCGGGCGGCCAATTCAAGGAGTTGCTGGTCGCAGTCACTTTGAGCGAAGCGTTCCGCTATCGCCCCGCCATTCCGGGAGACATGTGATGGATCGCGTGCGCAAAAATCCGGAGCTCAGTCGTCGTCATTTCTTGCGCGCGGCAGGCGGCGCGGCCGTTGCGTTGCCGCTCCTGTCCTCACTGCGCGCGGGCGCCGCGGGTGAGAATTTCCCGAAGCGGCTGGTCTTGATGTACACGCCGAACGGTGTAGTTCCGGACGCGTGGTGGCCAGAGAACGTGGTCAGCGAGACCAGCTGGGACTTGAACACGATTCACACGTCTTTGGCGCCGTTCAAAGATCGCCTGCTGTTCCTGAAAGGCATCGACCTCGCCGTCACCAACGACGGTCCGGGCGGCCTCCATCAAAAGGGCATCGGGGGGCTGTTCACGGGCCAGCAACTGCAGAGCGGAGATCTGTTCGTCGACGGCTGTGGTCAGCGTGCGGGCTGGGCCAACGGCATCAGCATCGATCAAGAAATCGCCAAGACGTTGGCGGTGGGCACGCCGATCAAGAGCCTCGAGCTCGGGGTGCGCGCGACGGAAAACGACGTTCAGGGGCGCATCGCCTACGCCGGGGCGGGCGCACCTCTGCCGCCCATGAACGATCCGAGTGAGGTTTTTCAGCGCCTGTTCAGCGGCTTCGGACAGAATACGGACCAGCTCGCGGAACTCCGCGCGCGCCGGCGATCGGTGCTGGACACGGTGCAGGCCCAATTCAGATCCGTTTCAGCGCGGGTGAGCAGCTCGGATCAGCAAAAGCTCGAAGCGCACCTGACTCTGGTTCGGGATCTCGAGTCACGTATGGCGACCGGGAGCAATGGCAGCACTGCGTGCGTCGCGCCCGCAGTGCCCGCCGCGCTCGACGCAAATAGCGAAGACGACATGCCGACCATCGCTGGCTTGCACTTGGACATGCTGGCCACCGCGTTCGCCTGTGACTTGACGCGCATCGCGAGTTTTCAGATTTCGACTTCGCTCAATCACATCCGCTACCCGTGGTTGAACAGCATGGGTGAAGGCCACGCCTTGTCTCACATGGGACCGAGCGATGCGGACGCTTATCAGGAGCTCGTGAGCCGCCAAACCTGGCACAGCCAAATGCTCACCAATTTCCTGACTCGCCTGAGCCAAATCCCAGAGGGCTCGGGCACCGTGCTGGACAACACGCTCGTGCTCTGGGGCAACGAGGTCTCCGAGGGCAACACGCATTCCCACCAGAGCATCCCGTTCTTGATGGCCGGTGGCGGCTGGTATTTCCGCACCGGGCGCTCGCTGCAGTACAGCAACACTTCGCACAATGACCTGTTGGTGTCGGTGTTGAACGCGATGGGCACCCCGGCGGCGACCTTCGGTCAGGCCGATCTGTGCGACGGGCCGCTATCAGGCCTGGTCTGAAGCGGCGGATCTTTGCATCCCGCTCGGATTTGCGCTTAAACGCCGGCATGGGCGTCCTCAATCGCGGCCTGTACGGTCCTTTCCTGGCCCAGCTCGTGGTCGTGCGGCGCTGCAACCTGACCTGCACCTACTGCAACGAGTTCGACGAAGAGTCGGAGCCCGTACCCACCGAGGTGCTGAAGGCCCGCATCGACAAGCTCAAGGCGCTGGGCACGTTCAGTCTGGAGTTCACCGGCGGCGAGCCGATGTTGCACCCCGACATCGCCGAGCTGATCCGCTATGCGCGCACGAAATCATTCCACAAGGTGATGATGATTTCGAACGCGTACCTACTGAACGAAAAGAAGGTACGCGCGCTGAACGAAGCCGGCCTGATGGAGATGCAGGTCAGCGTCGATGGCGTACTGCCGAACGAGATCACGGTCAAAGTTCTCAAGCCGATGCTGCCCAAGCTGCGGATGCTGGCGCGCACCGCGAAATTCCCGATCGTGCTGAGCGCAGTCTTGGGCGCAACCACCCCCGGTGAAGCGTTGCAAGTGGTGGAAGCGGCGCGCGAGTTCGGATTCCGTCCGCGCGTCTTGGTATTGCACGACGGCAGCGGGCAGATGCACTTGGATGAAGCGGGGCAAGAGGCCTTCGCGCGCGTCAAAGAGATGCTCGGTGGTCGTCGCTTCCGCGAAGCTCATGACTACCGCGAGCGCATTCTGCTCGGTGGCATAGCCCCGTTCAAATGCCGTGCGGGTAGCCGCTACCTGTACGTGGACGAGTTCGGTGACGTGCACTGGTGTTCGCAGACGCGCGGCGTGTTCAAAAAGCCCCTGCTCGAGTACACGACGGGCGACCTAAAGACCCAATTTTACACGAAAAAGACCTGCGCGGATGCGTGCACCATCGGCTGCGTCCGAACGCAAAGCGCGTACGACGAATGGCGCGCTCAGCCGCTCGATTTCGAAGGCCCGCGGCGCTTGCCGCTCGTCCAGGGCTGAGCCCATTGGCGCGAGATCCTGGTCGCTTCGTCATCGACGCGCGTTACGTCTCCTCTCGTCCGAGCGGGATCGGTAACTACGTCGCTGCTTTGATTGCGCGCTTGCCCGCGTTGGCGCCGGACGCGCGCTTTCACTTGTGGACGCATCCCGAACGCCCAACTCCGGTGAGCGCGCCCAACGTGACGACTCAGGTCGTGACTGCACCGGCGGACGGCTTGCGCACGCTGCTCACCCCCGCTGCGCTCGCGCCACTTGCCAGCGACGACGTCGTGCACTTCCCGTTTAGCTTGCTCGGGCGCGGTTTGCCTTGTGCTCGCGTGGTCACCATCCACGACCTGATGTGGCTCGAGCATCCGGCCAAGGTGGATGCTCGGCCGCTCGTGCGCCGCGTGCGCGCTAGTTTCTATCAGGCGGGCATGCGCCAAGCACTGCGCAGTGCGACACGCTTGATTGCCGTGTCTCGAGCCACCGCCGATCGCGTGATTGCCGTCGCGCCCGAGAGCGCGTCGCGCGTGCGCGTGATTCACAACGCCGCGAGCCCGGCGTTCGTGCCCCCTCCGGATTTGGATGCCTCGCTGCGACGTGCCGCCGCGTTGGTCGGTAGCGACGCGCCATACTACTTGGTGGTGGGCAAAAATGAGCCTTACAAGGCTCACCAGCTGGTGTTGCACGCCTTCGCACGCGAGGCTCGTCCGGGTGAGCTGCTGGTGCTCGTACAACGCACTCGGCGTGGTGCCGGCTTGTCACGTCTGGCCCAAGAGCTCGGTATCGAAGATCGGCTTCGTTGGCTGCCGACGCTCTCCGAGCCAGACCTGGTCACGGTGGTGCAGGCGGCACGCGCGCTGCTACAACCGTCGCTGGTCGAAGGCTTCGGCATTCCCGCGTTGGAGGCGATGGCCGCTGGCTGTCCGGTGATCGCCAGCGACACGCCGGCTTTGGTCGAAGTATTGGGCGGCGCTGGCTTGCACGCCAGCGTGGGCGATGTCGCCGGGCTGGCGGCAGCGATGAACAAACTGCGCTCCAATTCCTTGCGTGACGAGCTGCGCGCTCGCGGCTTCGAACGCGCGCGGGACTTCAGTTGGGACACGGCAGCTCGGCAGACGCTCGAGGTCTACCGCGAAGCCGCCGCGGCGGGCCCGGACGAGGCGCGCCGTGCTTGATGTATTGGTCGACATGACCGCGCTCGACACGCCCTCGCGCGAACGAGGCATCGGCCGCTACGTGAAGCACCTGTGTCGCGCGCTCGCGCTCCGCGATACTTGGCCGGAAACAGCCGGCTGCCACTTTCGCATCGCGGGGCTCACGCGGCATCGTGGCTCGGCACTAGGCGCGCTCGACGAAACGCTGCAATTCGCCGGCGATCCGCGGATAAAGGTGGGGTTCTGGCAATATCAGCGGCACAAGCTGGAGCGGCGCTTGTTCTTGGGCGGCCTTGCGCGGCGGGTGGCGCCAAAGCTTCTGCATTTGCCCGACCCGCCGGGCACGCCGATCGACATGCGCCAACCGCGCATCGTGACCTGTCACGACCTCATTCCGTTGGTGCTCGCCAAGCAATACCTGGCGCCGGTGCCCGGCGCGCGCACGCTGCAATGGCTGCGCGACTACGCTCGCTACCGAACCGCGCAACGGGTGATCGCGATCAGCGCCGCAACGCGTCGCGATTTGATCGAGTACGTAGGAGTAGCTCCCGAGCGAATCGACGTCGTTCACTCGGGAGTAGACCACGAGCGCTTCAGCGCCCAAGCGCCGGATGGCGAACGGGATCGTGTCGCGCGTCGGCTCGGTTTCGACGCGCCATTTCTGCTCTGCCTGGGCGCCAGTGATCCGCGCAAGAACTTGCCACTCTTGGTGCGCTCGTTCGCGCAAAGTGGTGTCGCCCGCGAGCTGATGCTGGTGTTCGCAGGACCGATCTCGCCGCGCAAACGCGCGCACTTACTGGAGGCGATTCGTGGCAGTCGAGTCGAAGACCGCGTGCTGATCTTGGGCTACATCGACGACGCGCTGCTCGTGGCCCTGTACCGGCAGTGCCTGGCCTATGTGTTTCCCTCGTCGTACGAGGGGTTTGGCCTGCCGATTTTGGAAGCCATGGCATGCGGCGCGGCTACACTCACGAGTAACCTGTCCGCGTTGGGCGAGGTCGTCGGTGACGCGGCCTTGACGCTAGATTCTCTGGATCAGGACGTGTTGGCCAATGGCATTGCTCGCATTACTGAGGATGGTAGCCTTCGGAGCACGCTACGTGCGCGCGGGCTCGAACACGTGAAAGCATTTACTTGGGAGCGCTGCGCGCGCCAGACTCTGTCTTGCTACGCGCGCGCGCTCGATGAGAGTGCGTCATGAACCCGGCGTTGCTAGCCGCTGCAGCGTTGGGCGGAGGCCTCGGCGCCCTGGGTTTGCACTATCGCGCACGCGTGAACGGCCCATTTACGCCGACGCGCTACGTGTGGAGCCGCGGTCTCGGATTGCTCTGCGATCACAACGGCGGGCTCGGCTTCGTCAAAGGTCAACGCGGAGGACGCGCCGCCATGCGCTTCGACCCTGCGCTTTTCGAAAGCGTGAAAGACGGTGACCTCGTCTGGATGAGGATGATCGCGCTGCCCCAATTCCTCGCCGAGGCCATGCCGCGCATTCGGGCTCGCTTCGGGCTGGTAACGGGCGACGAAGATTGGGCGATTCCCTCGGGATTTCCGGGCTCGGAGCAATTGCTGGCCGACCCGCGAGTGGTGTGTTGGTTCACACAAAACTACGACGGTAGCGACCAGAACCCAAAGCTGATGGGGCTACCGATAGGGCTCGATTTTCACACCATCAGCAACCGTCGCAAGTGGGGGCATTGGCCGGCGACGCCGGCGGCCCAAGAGGCCGAGCTCGAGGCACTGCGCAGCGCCGCTCCCGCCAACCGCGATCGCCTACTCTGCGTCCACGCCGATTTTCATTTCAACAAGCACAAAGCGCAAGTTTGGGGTGACGACCGCGCCGCGGTGCAGCGCGCTCTATCCGGCAACCCGGACGTGCAATTTCAGACACGCAAGGTTTCGCGCCTGGAGCTGTGGCGGGAAAAGACGCGCTTCGCCTTCGTGGTCAGCCCCCACGGCAATGGTCTGGATTGTCATCGCACTTGGGAGTCGCTGGTCTTGGGCAACATCGTGATCGTCAAACGCTCCTCGCTCGATCCCTTGTACGAGGGCTTGCCGGTGGTGATCGTCGACGACTGGCACGAAATCAGCCACGATAACCTGCTTCTTTGGCATGCTCAGCACCAGCGAGCTTTCCAAGATCCCGGAGTTCAGGAGCGGTTGACCAACCACTACTGGATCGCGCGGATGCGCCGTATCGTCGCGGAGCGGCTCTAGAACCCCTGCGAAAGGGCGTAGATCGCGAAGCGTTGCCCGCTGAATACTGGTGGCGCGCCGAAGTCGAGCTCGTGGCCGCGGGTCACGACGACGTAGTCGGGGCCATATCTTTGTCGCAGCCGGGACAGGCGCTGCGCATCCAGTTGCTCGTAGCCCTGGAGATCGACGGCGCCGCGGAACGGGTGATGCCCAGTCACCTCTTCGATGCGCGCGTACCATTCGAGAACTTCCGAGGAACGCGCGGGCTCGGTCCAGTCGACTACGATCGCGCGCCGACAGCGCATCCGAATGTCTACCTCACGGGGCGGAGTGAGAAGCAAGGCATCTTCCGGCGTGTTTCGGGATACCCATGCACATAGCTCCGCAACCGTAGGATCGCCGCCATTGAGAATGTTCGAATAGCGTACGAAGCGAGAACAGCGCGCAACGTTCACGGCCAGCAGCGTCGTCAGTAGGGCGCCGGTGGCCCAGGCGGATGGTAGGCCCTCGCGCGCCGCACTGCTGAACCGTCCGAGCCAGCCACTGCCGATCAGCACTGCAACGAGCAGAAGCACGATGACCAGAAGTGTCGCGTTCCACTTACCGGTCACCGCGGACCCGAGCAGTAGTAGTGCGACGCCCGAGCCTGCGAGCGCTCGTGCACGCCGATCGAAATCGGCCCATGTTCGCCGACCGTCACAAATGACGGTTACCAGTGCGGCTGCCAAGGCCGCTTGAGCCAACAGCTCGGCGACGGCGCAAATGCGCCAGGCAAAGAGTTGTCGGACCAAGCGCACCACGACCACGCTGGACATCAGCGCCGCTGGGATCACCAGCAGCCAGCAACCGAACAACAACGAGAGTATTCGGCGCTGGACGACTCGGCCACGCTGCGCAGGCCCGATCAACACCGCAGCGCCGAGTAGCTGGAAGCCGACCCAGAACGAGAAATCCCAAGCAAAGGTCGGAACGACGTAATGAAACGGGGCGCCGATCTCTTGGTAGATATGTTGGGCTTGCACGGCGAGCTTCGGGTCGGTGCTGCCCAGCAAAAATGGTAGGAAAAAGCACAGGACCAAGAGCGGCGGTCCCAGCCCGGCAAGCGCGCGCGAAAAGAATCGTTCTCGCACCGAGACGAGCCAGGCGACTCCGAACACGAACAAGCACAAGACCAAGTAGTTGCAGTGAAAGGCGCCCGCGAATGCCAGACACAAGCCAGACAGCAGCGGGCGGCCTGCGATGAAGGCTGCTGCCGCGGCCAGTGTTCCCAGCGCGCCAAGGGTCGATGGCTGAAAATACTCCGAGAGCGCGTAGGTCATGCCCGGCGCCAACGTGCGCGTTATCGACGCGAAGGTCAGCAAGAGGCAGAAACCGGCTAGCGTGCGTTCGCGAGGGAGAAGCCTGCAGAGTACGTGATGCAGCGCCAGCATGGCGAACCCGACGGCGATGACGTTGGCCCAGGCGATGAGCAATCCGGTCGGGTCGAGGCGCAAGAGCTGCGTCGTGAGCCAAACGTAAGAGGGGTGATACACCTGGCACTTTGCCAGCCAATCCCGCGTCCAGAGCGTGGGATGCAACGTCCGTAGTGGCTCGAGCAGGTAATAGAGTTGATTTGCCTTGGCGTAATTCAAGCCAAAGCCGAGCCCAAACAGGAACGCGAGCAGGATCGCCGGGCCACCCCGGATCAATTCGCCCTTTTTCATGCGTTGCTCCGATAGCACAATCGCGATCCGAGCTGCGACAATCCCCGTCAAAAGTGCGGTTTTTCTAGGCCCTGCGCTGGACGCTATTCGGGCGGCCATGCTAAAGGCTTCGCCGGTGACGATGCTCATCTTGATCGCAAAGCCCGGCCTTCATCGAGAAAGCCGGCTTCGTTGAGGGCGTCACGCGCCATGCCGATCGGCCTTTTTCACCCTGCCTTCCGCGGCATCGGCGGCGCCGAGATCTTGGTCGCAACTTGGGCCCAATACATGAAGCGGGTCGGCGTCGATGTCCGAGTCGTGACGATGGACCTCGATGAGCGTCGCTGGCGGAGCTGGTTCGAGGGCATTTCTCTGACGGTGACTGCGTCGGGTTCGTGGCTCGATCTGCTCTCGAGCGATCGGCGCAAGCTCGAACGCGCGGTGCCCCGCATCGAAGCCTCCCTGTCGGACTGCGGGGCCGTTCTAGCCAGCAATTTCCCCGCCAACGCTCTGCTCGGGGCATCGAGCATCAAGGCAAAGCGCGTCTGGTTCTGTAATGAACCATCCCGCAAATTCCACCTCGTAGCGACGAGCCCTCGACTCCACGAACAGGTGCGTTCATCGCCGGGTGGTTCGAGTGACGTCGAGCGAGACTACGTGCGTGCGCTTGCGAAGTACGAGCGAGCGCAACGGCGACGCGCTTTCCGCGATGTCGTCCAATTCGATCTCCAAAATACCGTAAAGCTCGACGGGCTTCTGGCACTCACCGAGTTCGGTCGTGACAGCGTGCGCCGGGTTTACGCCCGAAGTGATGCCACGGTGGTCTATCCGATGGTGCGCTTTCCCGCCCGCCGCGCGCGACCCCGCGCGGGCCTCGATCGATCGGGGCTCAAGATCTTGACCCACTCTCGCCTCTCGATCTTGAAGAATGTGGATACGGTGATCCGCGCCTTTGCAAAGGTCGTGGCAAAGCTGCCGGGGTCGGTGCTGCACGTCGTCGGTGAAGGTGGGCACAAGAAAAGGCTCGAGAAGCTCGCTCTCGACCTCGGGCTCGCGAACTCCACGCATTTCCACGGGCACCTGCCCGAAGCCGAGCTGAACCGCGTGTACGATGACTGCGACGTATTCGCGCTGCTCCCGCTCGACGAACCATTCGGCATGGTCTTTCCTGAAGCGGCTGCCCGCGGGCTGCTCTTGGTGGGGCCCGATCACGGCGGCCCCCTCGAGATCTTGGATGGCGGTCGTCAGGGCTTCTGCTGCGATCCATTCTCACCGGAGGCGGTCGCCGAGGCGTTTCAGCAGATCTGGCGGCTTTCGGATGCCGAGGTGGACGCCCGGCGCGTGGCCGCCGACGACGCTTGTCGCGCCCGCTTCAGCGAGGCCGTGATCGGTCCTCAAATCCTGCGCGCGCTGGGCAGTGCGGCCCGCGCCTAGCTCGAAGTCCGAGGCTCTTAGCGTGTCATTTCAGAGTGGGCGATCGCGACCCCGCCGCGCACCTCTCGCCACGCTCTATTGCCGACATGGGCATCCCCACCGCAGGCGCGAGATCGCGCGCTAAATCAAACCGCAAAAAGCGCTCAGAACACTCCCAGAGTCCTCAACCGCCGAGCCGCGGAGATCGCCGAGATCAAGAGAAGAGGGATTGCGGGCGCGGGTCGGCGGATCGCGTCGTGGAGAATGCGAGCCTTCGGCGCGGATCGTTGTCGCGAATTCTGCAAAGCTCGCGGCAAAGTGCCGATGTCCGACGCCTCTTGTTCGGTAGGCGCGGCCAGAGCTAACCCAAAACCTTTCTCTTTCCCTCAGAGCTCTGCGATCTCTGCGGCAATTCCCCCTCCGGTCTCCGCGTCCGCGACGCCGAGGGCTGGGGGGCTCTGCGCGCGCTACGGGCTGCTCGTCGCGGACTTCTTTCGACTTCGCAGCATGAGCATCGCTTCACGCAGCGCCGAACGGTCGAACACAGCGGTGCTGCCAACGAACACGACGATCGCTAACAAGGCGGCTGCCGTCAGGCTGAACACGCCATTGGCCCAGGGCAGAAATAGGACACGAGCAGCAACCGCCGTCACCAACGCAGAAGCGAACCCGCCGCGAATTTTGGGCCAAAGCTTGGCCTCGGGGATCACCTGTTTGACCACCCACAGGATCGCCACGTTGCCGACCAGGACGTGAATGCAGTACCCGATCGCGAACGAGAAAGCGCTGCTCCTGATCTGCATCGCCGTGGTGACCGCGCCCCAATTCAGCACCGTCCAAACCAGACCGAGCACCATCATGACGCGCGGCTTGCCGATCGCGTCGAGCGCACCGTTGATGATCGGGACGAGGTAGCTGAACGAAATGGCGCCCGTAAACACGTACAAAGTCGGTAGGGCAGGCAACCACTTTGGCCCGTAAATCACGGCCACGATGCTAGGCGCCAGACCCGCGAGCAAAGCGACGAACAGGAACGTGACCGTGGCAGAGATTTGGATGGTTCGCTCGAGAGTACGCGCGAAGGCAACCGGATCGTGTTGCAAGCGGCTGAGCAACGGGAAATTGACGCGGCTCAGGATTTCTACGATCGATACCGGGAAGAGTGAGGTATTGCGCGACCAAGTGACGAGGCCCAGCGGGTAACTGCCGAGCGCTCGCCCGGCGTACAGCGGCATGATGGCGGCGTTCGCAAAGCCGATGATGTGCTTGGCTTGAAGCACCACGCCGAACTTGAGTATCGGGCGCAGAGCTTGGCGATCGAAGTGCAGACCGGGTAGCCAGGGACGGAGCGCGAATGCAGTGATCAAGCCCACGATCCCCTGCACCAGTACCCCACCCACGAGCGCGGACGTCCCGTAGCCTCGGTGGGCGAGCACCACCGCCGTGCCGTAGAAGGACAGGCTGAGCATCAGGTCGATCACGGACAAGCGCCCGAAAAGCAGCTCGCGCTCCATCAAGATGGCGGGAATGGTGCGCAGCGAAGTCAGGAGCAGTGAGAGCGAGAGCGCGCGCAGCATCCAGGCGGCATTTGCCGGCATATCTGGCCAAAACCGCACGACCCAGGGCGCGCTCGTGAATACCGCCGTGGTGACCAGCAGCACGAGCAGCAGTTGAGACCAAAAAACGCTGGAAAGCTCCCGCTGCGTCGCGGCTTCCCGCTTCTGGATCAGGGCTGCGCCGAAGCCCGCATCGCCGAATAGCGTAAAGAACGATAACGCAAACTGGACGATCCAGAAGAGTCCGAACTCGCCAGGGCCAAGCACGCGGGCGAGGTAGACCGTCCCGGCGAGGACGGTGAGCTGCTGTAGCGCAGTTCGTCCACCGAGAATCAAAACTCCCAGTCGAGCGCGACGACCCAAGGTCGCGCGATCGAGGCCCTGAGCGCCGAGCTCGCCCGACGTAGAGACCACTACAACTGGTGAACCCGGGGGCGGCGGCGTGGGCGGCGGGCTGGACAAGCCAGGAAGCTAGTGGCGAGTGGTACCCAAGGCAAGCCAGTCCTGGCGCTTCGGGCCGCGGATCGAGCCGCAAAACGAGGCGGTCTTGGTTCGGCAGCCCCGTTCAAGAGAAAATGCGGCGCGACCACACGCTGAACGTCCTGAACCGCTAGAGCAGCCGGAGAGACGCGCTGGCTCGCGCTCGATTCAACGCGCGATGCGCTCCAAGACGACGCGCCGCGCGCGCGGCTTCGTGCGGGCGATGCGAAACGCTCGTTCGATGTGTTGCGCTTGGCTCTCGGCCAACGATCGGCTGCGCGCGTGAATCAGCGCGAGCGGCTGTCCGCGCGTGATTCGCTCGCCGCGCTGTACGCACAGTTCGATGCCTGCGCTCGGGTCGACCGCCTGATCGGCGCGCGTGCGCCCCGCACCCAGCGCAATACCGGACATGCCGAGCGCGTAGGCGTCGCACTCGCTCACGTAGCCCGAGCTTCGCGCCAGAACCGGCAGCTTCGCTTTGGCATTGGCCAAGCGCTCGGGGTGTTCGACGACTCGCACGTCTCCGCCGTGGGCCTTGACCATACGCGTGAAGCGATCGAGCGCGGAGCCATCCGCCAAGGCGCGTTCGAGTCGCGCCCGCGCGCTCGGCAAGCTGCGCTCCGCTTTGCCGAGCAGCAGCATCTCTGCGCCCAGCGTCAGGGTTAGCTCACGCGTATCCGTCGGCCCAGAATTTCGAAGAATCTCGATCGCTTCGCGTGTCTCCAGGCCATTGCCGATGGTGCGTCCGATTGGTTCTTCCATGGCCGTGAGCAAGGCCACGACGCGTTTGCCAGCTGCGCTGCCCACCCGCACGAGGGCCTGGGCCAGCGCGCGCGCCGATTTCAGGTCCTTCATGAACGCGCCTTGGCCGACTTTCACATCCAAGACCAGGCCGTCGATGCCCTCGGCCAGCTTCTTCGACAAGATGCTGGCCACGATCAGGGGGATGCACTCGACCGTCGCGGTGACGTCACGCAGCGCATAGATCCGGCGATCGGCGGGCGCGAGCTCCGCGCTCTGCCCGATCATCGACGCGCCCACGTCACGCACCACGCGCTCGAAACGTCGTGCCGTGAGCTGCACTCGGTAGCCCGGGATAGCTTCCAGCTTGTCGAGCGTGCCGCCGGTGTGGCCCAACCCTCGGCCGGAGATCATCGGCACTGCGACGCCGCATGCCGCCACCAACGGGGCCAGACAAATGCTGATCTTGTCCCCGACACCGCCCGTCGAGTGCTTGTCGACCTTTGGCGACGTGACCGACGGCAAGCGCAAGACTTTGCCGGAGTGCAACATGGCGTGCGTCAATGCCACGGTCTCGGCATCGGTCATCCCGCGCGAGAAGACGGCCATCAGCCAGGCGCTCATCTGATAGTCGGCGACGGCACCTGCGCCGAAGCGCTCGATGAATTGGCCAATCTCCTCGGCTGAATGGCGGTGGCCGTCGCGCTTGCTCCGGATCATTTCGACCGGATTGAATGGGCCTTTCATGGATTGCGAGAAGCGTACTACTTTACGGGCAACTCGTGGAACGCGCGCTCGGTAGGCCCAAGGGCAAGTTCACTCAGCACAGACGGCTGGATCGTCTGCGCGAGATCCTGGAAAAGCACCCGCGCGGCATTTCGCTGTACGATTTGGCCGACGCGCTGTCGGTGACGGTGCGCTCGATGCGCCGTTACTTGAAGGAGATCGAGCGCGAGTACGACCTGGAAAGCGTGCCTGCTCGCGGTGGCGGTCCACTTTTGTGGAAGGTGCGCTCCGGCGAAATGCCGCGCAAGGTCGAGCTGCGGCGCACCCAAGCCTACGCCTTACTCGCGGCGCGTCGCTTGTTCGAACCGATGCGCGGCTCCGCCTTGTTCGAGGAGATCGACTTGGCGGTGGGCAAGCTGCTGGCCTTCGCGCAGCGTCCAGGGCGGGGGCCGAACGCGGGTCTCGCCGACGCGCGGCTCGAGGATCGCTTCTTGTACTTGCCGCACGCCCCCAAGAACTACGCGGAGAAAACCGAGGAGCTGGACGACCTGTTCCAGGCCGTGTCCGACCTTCGTCCGTTGCGATTGTCTTACAAGAGCGCGTTCAAGGCGGATGAAGAGCGGATCACGATCCACCCCTACGCCTTGGTCCTACATCGCGACTCCGTGTATTGCGTGGGTTACCACGTGGACAAGGCCGAGGTGCGCACGTTCGTGCTCGATCGCATGCGGGACACCGAGTGCGCGACCACCGAGCGCTTCGATTTGCCGGCTGATTTCCAGATCGATCAATACTTCCAAGGCGAGTTCGGGATCTGGAAAGATCCGAAGCCGCACCGAGTCGTGATCGACTTCGACGCGCGCGCTGCAGAGTACGTGCGCATGCGAAAAGTCCACGCCTCGCAGAAGCTCGCGGCGATCGGCGGGGGAGGCGTGCGCCTGACGATGACGGTCGGCAACCTGAACCAGGTCGTGTCTTGGGTGCTCGAGTGGGGCGCGCGGGCCAAGGTCGTGGAACCCGAGGATCTCGCCGATCGGGTGCGCGAAGAGCTGGAAGGTGCCCTTGCGCTGTACGCGGGCAGCCCGAAGCGCGCGCGCAAGCCCCCGAAAAAATGACTCACCCCCGGCGCGCCGGGCCACGATTTGTTTCCGCTCGGGCGAGCTTTCGCCACTATTGGCGGCGAAAGTGCCACGGTCTCTCGCAAGAGACCGGGCTCGGCTGGCGGGAAGCGACAGGAAACGAAATTCTTCCTGATTTGAGCGCTAGTTTCGCGCCGATTCCGTAGTATAGGCACTCGGTGCGATGCATTTCGGGAACGATCTCCGTTTCCGCGGATGAGCGCTACGTTTAGGTGGATCTAATGGCTGATGGAAAAATTAAGAAGTTGACTGACAAGGGTTTCGGTTTCATCGAGACCGCAGGCGGGGAAGATTTGTTCTTCCACATGTCAGCCGTTGAAGGCGTCCGTTTCGAAGACCTCCAGCAAGGTCAGGCCGTTTCGTTCACGAAGGGCCAGGGCCCCAAGGGTCCGCGCGCCGAGAACGTCAAACCTGGTTGATCGGCTGTGACGGCGTAAGCCGTCCGTGAAACGGGAACTTTTGCTCTGCAGAGGTTCCCGTTTTCATTTTGTGTTCGCGTTGCCGCTGCAGTGACGAAGCCGCGGTTCTGATCTAAGAGCGTCCGAGGTGCCGTCGGAGCGCGAAGCCGGAGATTTGGGGCGATCCCGAGACGCACGTCGGACCTCGCAAGCGAACCTGGCCACGGCGAAGCCGTGCGCTATCGGCGATACGCGCTAGCGCGCGGCTTGCGTTCGGTACTGACGATAGTGGCCGAGCACTTTGACCACGTAGTCTTGCGTTTCTTGATACGGCGGGATGCCACCGTAGCGGATGACGGCGCCCTCACCCGCGTTGTAGGCCGCGATCGTCAACTGGATGTCACCGTTGAACAAGTTGGCCAAGACCCGCAGATAGCGAACGCCACCGAAGATGTTCTGCCGCGGATCGAATGAGTCGGTGACCATCATGCGCTCGGCGGTCTGCGGAACGAGCTGCATCAGCCCTCGGGCGTTTGCCGGCGAGACCGCGCGCGGGTCGAAGTCACTCTCGACGCGGATCACCGCGCGCACGAGCTCCTCGGGAATTTGATACAGCGTCGCCGCTTGGCGGATGTACTCGTCGTAGCGACTGAAGCGCTCGGGCGAGTCATCGCTCGGCATGAAGACCGCAGCCTTGCGCTCCTTGGCGTAAAGCTTGGCGCCTTGCGCAGGCCGGCTGGTGAAGCTGATCGTCCCGTCCGCATCGACCTGCTTGTAGATGTCGGCGTAGCCCGTGTCAGCGATGGTCGAAACCGCGAGAGCGCCCAGACCCGCCAAAAGCATCCGGGTCCGTCGGGGAGGCGGGGGCGACAGGTCTGCGGATTTCTTCATGCGGGAGACTCAATCGTAGCGGGCAGAGCCCAGATCAGTCCAACAAACGCGCCCCGGTCGCGAGACATTCCCAATTCCCGCTCGTTTACGCGCCCTTATGAGCTGCCGCACCCACTGTGGGTTCCAGTGTGCACCCAGCCGCACCAAGCACAAACCTAGGTGCGTGCGCAGCGCCGCACGCTTCGCGCCGCAGCGCGCGCCAAGCACATCAGCCGCATGCCCGGAAATTCGTCGAGGTCCGCCGACTTTGGCAGGATCAGATCACGAGCTGCGAATGAGGCTAGGCCCACGAGAGCTGACCGGCCAGGCGCGTGCTCTCCACGGGCTTCAGCGCGGGCGGCGCAGCGCCCCCGTCCGAGCGTGCGCAAACGAGAGTCTCCCACCGCGCGCCGCAGGCGCCGCGCGTCCTCATAAAAGGACGCGTCCCGACGCGCCTACCTACCCGTCAGTCATCACCGGTCAGATACGTGTAGCTGCGCAACGACTCTTCGTAGTGCTGCATCAACGTGCGCATCTGCACGTTGGTCAGACGGCCCGCGCTGGTCGCGCGCTCGGCTTGACGGCGTACGGCTTCGATCATGTTTTCGGGCACGTACTCCACGTAGCGGAGTACATCCGTCACGCTGTCGCCCTTGATCACGTGGCGGATCTGGTAACCCTCATCGCTCAGCGCGACGTGCACCGCGTGCGTGTCGCCGAAGAGATTGTGCAGATCACCGAGGATCTCTTGGTATGCGCCGTTCAAGAACATGCCCAGGTAATACGGCTCGTTTTCATCGAAGCGGTGCAGGTCGAGTGAACCCTTCACGTCCTCCACGTCGATGAAGTGATCGATGATGCCGTCGCTGTCGCAGGTCAAATCGGCGAGCTTGGCCGGGACCGTCGGCTCTTGCTCGAGGCGATGAATCGGCATGATCGGAAACAAGTGATCGATAGCCCAGATGTCCGGCGCCGACTGAAACAACGAGAAGTTGCAGTAGTAGATGGCAGACATATTCTGCTCGAGGTGCTTGAGCTCCTCGGGCACGAAGCGCAGGCGTCGCAGCGTGTGGTGGATCTTCTCGCAGCAATTCCAATACAGGCGCTCCACTTGCGCGCGCTCACGCAGGCTGAGGTAGCCGTATTTGAATAGGCTCTGTCCCTCTTCTTTGGCCTGACTGGCGTCGTGGTAGCTCTCTTGCACGTTCTTGGGTTGAATGCCGCAGTACGTGTCGAAGAGCTCCTTCAGCAAGCGATGTGACTCGGCCTTGGGCTCGACTGGTTCGCCGAAGCGCACTTCGTTCGCGCCCACCACCTCGAACACGAGAACGGAGTGATGGGCGGCGACCGCGCGCCCGCTCTCGCTCACGATCGTCGGCACCGGCACCTCCGCTTTGACGCACGCGGCTTGCACATGCGACACGACGTCCGCCGCGTACTCTTCGAGCTGGTAGTTCTTGGAGGCGTGAAAATCCGTCTTCGAGCCGTCGTAGTCGACGGCGAGGCCGCCGCCCACGTCGATATAGCCCATCTTGCAGCCGAGCTTGGCCAGCTCGACGTAGATGTTCGACGCCTCCTGCATCGCATTCTTGATCGGAATGATGCTGGAGATTTGGCTGCCGATGTGAAAATGCAGGAGCTGCAGGCAATCGAGCAGGTTGCGCTCGGTCAAGCGATCGACGACTTCGATCATCTCCGAAGTGGTCAGGCCGAACTTCGCGCGGTCGCCCGCCGAATCCGCCCAGCGCCCGACGCCCTTGGTCGTCAGCTTGGCGCGCACGCCGAGCTGCGGCCGGATGGCGAGCTTCTCGGATGCCTTGAGCACGATATCGAGCTCTTCCAGACGCTCGAGCACGACGATCACGGTCTTGTCGAACTTCTGCGCGAGCAGTGCGGTCTCGATGTAGCTCGAGTCCTTGTAGCCGTTGCAGATGATCAGACCGCCGACGTCTTGCATCGCGGCCAGCGTGATCAAAAGCTCGGGCTTGGAGCCTGCTTCGAGCCCGAAGTTCCACTGACGGCCGCTCGACACGACCTCTTCGACGAGGTGGCGCTGCTGGTTCACCTTGACCGGGAACACGCCGCGATAGACGCCCGCGTACTCGTACTCGGCGATGGCTTTTTGGAATGCTTCGTTGATCAAACGAATGCGGTGACCAACGATATCCGGAAATCGGATCAAGAGCGGCAGCTCGAGGCCGCGCGCTTTCAGATCCTGCGTCAGCTCGAACAGGTTGATGGTCTTGCCCTGATCAGGGCTCGGCGTCACTTCGACATGACCGCGCGGATTGACGTGGAAGTACGGAGCGCCCCAACCTTGGATTTGATAACGCTGCGTGCTGCGTTCTGTCGTCCATTCACCGGGGCCATTGTCGATGTCGACGCTCAGGCGTCGGGTGGATTCCGCATCGGGAGGCGTGGGCGAAAAGCTGACGTGTTGTGCCATTGGTGTTTTGGTGCGGCGGAATATAACCGGTTACGCTGGCTCGGGGGACCGAATATTCGGTGTCTTCCTTGTGGCGTTCTGGGGCGCCGAACCGCGCTCCCGCGCCCCGGGGACTAGAGCCGCAGCGCCCGTCTAGCCTAAACCAGCGCTCTTCTGCTCCTGTTCGCGGCCAATCTCCCGCCCATTTCCCCAACCCGGGCTTTGGGTTGATGGTCAGCGATTCAGACGCGCCGCGGCGCAGCCTTCGGCGTCGCAGACGGGGAGGAGGCAGGCGCCGTGATCGGCCGGCAACCACGCGCGCTTCGAGGTGCGTTGCGGGATCGCGATCGCCCCTCTTTCAATCGCTACAGAGCTCAGTTCCAGAACACCTTGGGCAAGGCGTCTCGGTGCCAGAGCGCGAGGAAATCCATGGAAAATGCCACTGTGACGTGGACCAAGAAGCCGGAGTAGATGCTGCGCGTGCGCATCGCGAGCGAACCGAGGACCACGCCTGCGACGATCGCTCCATGTGCTTCCAGGTACGGCTTTCCGTAGTGGATCATGCAGTACGGCGCCGCCATCACGAAGATGGCGCCCGCGCCGAACGACTTCCGGAGCGCGCCCACGATCCAGCCGCGGAAAAACAGCTCGAGGCAGAAGAACTGCAGCCAGTAGATCGCCTCCCAAATCGCGAAATCGAACCAGCTGCGCGAGGCGAGCTTGTAAAACGGGTAGTAGTTGCCGAAATCGGGCTGCCGCGCGACCAGCAACATGGCCGGGATGACCACCGCCAAGCACAACCCGTAGATCCAGATGTGCTTGAAGAAACCGCGACCTCGTAGGCCCATGTCCAGCAAGCTGTCCTTTGGGAAAAGCAGCTTCCAAAGCGGGAATGGGATCAATACGTAGCCGGTGACGCGTGCCAGCACCCACCAGCAGTAGCTATAAAATTCGTCGTATTTCGCCATCTGCAAGCGCGGATGGTGAACTTCGAGCTCACTCAGCCAAGGGCGGAACCAAACGTCGTAGAAGCTGCGTCCCCCGTAGTACTCCTGGAGGGTCAGCACCATGGCGACGATCACGAGGCACGCCGCGGGCCGGCGATAGTCGAGGCCTCCCGTGCCGCGCTCCTTTTCCGCCTCTGCATCCAGTTCGCGCCAGGTGTGCCGGAAGAACCACCAGATCCCCGGCGCGATCGCGGCGATGATCGGGATCGGCAACAAGGCCTTGACCGGCGGGTAACCGAGGAACGAATCGAACCACGACAGCGTCGCGAGGTGTGTCGTCGGGAGATGAACGGGACCCACGAAATGGCGCACGGGCAAGCCCAGCATCGGCTTTAGCCGCCCTGCGCGATTTCGACCGCTCGAGCCAAGCGGCTCAAGCTCTGCTCACGACCGAGCACGGTCATGACATCGAACAGCGGCGGGCTCGCGCTGCGTCCGGTGAGCGCGACGCGCGCCGGCTGCGCCACGTCTTTCATGCTCACGCCTGAGCTCTCTACCCACTGCTTGAGCGCGTTCTCCAGAGGTTCGGCCTGCCAAATCGTTGCCGCCGCGAACAGCTCGCGCAACGCGGTGAGGTGCGGTGCGGCGCTGGGCGTCAGGAACTTCTGGCGCGCTTTCTCGTCGAACTCCGGCGGCTCGCGGAAATAGAAATCCAAATCGAATGCCGCATCGACCAGCGTGCGCGCTCGTTGGCGCACGCCGGGGATGGCCGCGCGCAGCAGCGCCTCGTCCGGGTTCTCGATGCCGCGCAGCGCGAGGAACGGCTTGACCCACGCCACGTACTCGTCGAGCGAGGTGAGCTGCTCTTGCTTGAGCTGCTCGAAGGCCACGTCGGCGAACTTCTTCTCGTCGAACTTGCCGTCGCCCTTGTTCACGTGATCCCAGGAAAATAACTCGATCAGCTCTTGTCGGCTGAAGATCTCTTTGTCACCCGAAGACCATCCGAAGCGTACCAAGTAATTGAGTACACCCATCGGCGAGAAGCCTTTGTCCCGGTACTCCTTGACGCTGACCGAACCGTTGCGCTTGCTCAGCTTCTCGCCTTTGGCCGAAAGCATCATCGGCAAATGTGCAAATTCCGGCGGCTCCCAACCGAAGGCGCGATACAGCAAGATCTGTTGCGGCGTGTTGCCGATGTGATCGCGCCCGCGGGCGACGAGGGTGATTTCCATCAAGTGGTCGTCGATGGTCGCCGCCAAGTTGTACAGCGGGTAGCCGTCGGTGCGCATCAGTACGAAGTCTTGCTGCGCGGAGTTCGGCGTGCTGATGAAGCCGAACACTTTGTCGGTGAAATCCGTGCTTCCGCTGCTCGGTGAACGAAAGCGGACCACGAACGGCAAGTCGGGCTGATCTTTGCGATCACGACAGGTGCCCGGATATACGAAGTTCGCTTTCGGGTTCCGCGCTTTGAGCGCTTCGCGCTGCGCGTCGAGCTCCTCTTTGGTGCAGTAGCAACGATAGGCTTTGCCTTCGCTGATCAGCTGCTCGGTGTGGGCGCGATACAGGGCCTTGCGCTCGCTTTGAAAGTAGGGCGAGAACGGCCCCTCGACTTCGGGACCCTCGTCCCACTGCAAACCCAGCCACTTCAGGTCGTCGAGCACCGCTCGCACACTATCGATGCTGGAGCGTTCCTGATCGGTGTCCTCCACCCGAAGCACGAACGTACCGCCGTGGCTCTTGCACCAAAGCCAGGTAAACAACGTGGAGCGGACGTTCCCGATGTGCAGGTAGCCGCTCGGGGAAGGCGCAAAGCGCATCCTCAAAGTCATGGAGCCCGCGGTTAGCATGCGCGGCCTTCTGCGTCATCGCGGCCCATTCTGCCGGCTTTTGGGCCGGTAAACAGATCCAGTTGCAACAACCCCCCCCACTTGCTAGAAACCGCGCCCTTCGTATGGCCCGCCTCGGGCCGGAGCCAGGATCATGAAAAAGACGCCCGTCAGCCAAGTCAAAGAGCGCTTCGAGTCGAAGGACAAGCTCGTCGCAGCCGTGCAGAAACTCGCCACCGCGGACCTGTGGTCGGATCGAGTGAACTCGGTGAAAGGCCTCGGCCGCGTCTCGAACGCCAAGCTCGTTCGCTTGCACGACACCCTGACCGACGCCAAGAAGCGCTTCGGTAGCCGCGACAAGCTGATCAGCTCGATCGTCGAGCTGAACAAGCGCGTCAAGGACAAGGGCTTCGCTGCCAAGCTCGCCGCGTACCCGCTGCCGCAACTGCTCGACCTGCACGCCGCCGCGACCCGCGCCAGCAAGCGCGCCGAAGTAGCTGCGAAGGCCAAGCCGGCCAAGGTCGAGAAGGCTGCCAAGCCGAAGGCCGCCGCTGCTGCCAAGCCGAAGGCTGCTGCGAAGACCGCCAAAGCCTGATTCGCCGTAGGAGCGCTCTCCAAACGCCCCCCGGGGCGCTCCTACTGTCAGCGATTCAGACCGAGCGAAGAACGAGACCGAGCGCTCCCCTCAGGAGCGCTCAGAGTCCCTTTTCACTGACGAACGCGTTGGTGAAGGCCGCGCTCTTCTCGTAGCTTCGCTCTAGATCGCCGAGCAGCTTTTTCTCAAGCATCCCCCCGACACCGAAGATTTTCGCGGTCGCGGTGGCGCGCGCGAACCGCTTGCACTTGGCATCGCCCATGGGCTCGGTCCACATCTCGACGTTGACGCTGATCTTGTCGCTCATGCGGTTGGGGACCACCTGCACCTGGTAGCGATGGGTCTTTTTGTTGAAGATCCCGCGCTCTTCGTAGCCCGCGCTCTCACCGATCACCGCCTTGAGCGCGCCGGGTAGGTCGCCGATCGGCGGCGAGGCTTCGATCGTTCTCAGCACCTCGTCGCCTCGCTCTTCCGATTTGAGGACGCGCCAAACCGGGAACTTCAGCGTCTGCTGGAAAAGTCGTTGGTTGTAGTCATCGTCGAAAAAGACCTTCGTCCAAAAGGTTTCTTCGCTGCAGTTGAAGACGTGTTCGACGCGGATTTCAGCCATGGCGGCGGAGGCTAGCACTCAGCGCGGCCGGCTTCAAAAAAGCCGAGCCGGAGTGCACCCGCCACCGATGCCGGAGCTGGTGTAAGCTTTTTGGCCATGGCAATCGGCTCGGCGAGTGACGCGATTGCGCGAGGAGCGCCGCAGGCGCTGCCTCGTCGTCGCCTGAGTTGGCTCGCGCAGGCTCGGGCCGTGCTCGCCAAGGATCTCGCCATCGAGCTGTCGACGGGCGAGGTGGTGATCACCAGCGGCTTCTTTGCGCTGCTCGTGGTGATCATGGCATCGCTCGCGTTCTTCGGCGGGCCGGCGAGTGGACGGATCGTCGCGAGTGGCGTGATCTGGCTCTCGCTGGCGTTTGCCGCGGTGCTGGCGCTAGGCAAAACCTGGCAACGCGAGCGTGACGAGTCCGCGCTAGATGGACTCTTGGTTGCGCCGCTCTCGCGCAGCGCGATCTTCGCCGGCAAAGCCATGGGCGTCTTGGCATTCCTGGTGATCGTCGAATGCGTCGTGATGCCAGTGGCCGCGCTACTCTTCTCACTCGATCTGGATCAGGTGGGCCTCGGGTTGTTTTGCATCGCCCTGTTCGCGACCCCGGGCATCGCTGCTTCGGGCACATTGTTCGGCTCGATGACGGTGCGTACTCATGCCCGTGACCTGCTCTTGGCGGTCGTGCTCTTTCCGCTGCTTTCGCCGACATTACTGAGCGCCGTGGCCGCCACGCGCGAGCTCTTGAACGGCGCTCCGATCTCCGAGTTGGCCGACTACTTCAAGCTCATGGCCGTGTTCGACGTCGTGTTCATTTCTGGTGGGCTCATGTTGTTCGGCACGCTCGTCGAACGTTGACCGCCAATTGCGGCTGGCTGTGCGCGGCTCAGAGCCGCTTACCGAGGCCAACCACGTTGAGCGTGCGAAATCCTGCGCGACGAAAGAAAGCTTCGGCAGGCACGCCGCTGCGCGTTTCGCAAAACACCTGCACCGCGCCGCGCTCCTTGAGAGTTCGCAGCAGGAACTCCAGCACGAACGAGCCGATACCCTTGCGCTGCTCGGCGGGAGCGACGCACATCTCCTTCAGCTTGAAGTGCGAGCCTGCCACCCACGCTTCGAAGTAGCCGAGCGACAATGCGATCGGCGTGTCGTCCCGGCTTGCCAGCACTCCGAGCCCATTCGGTGCCGCGAGGATCCCCTTCAGCCGTTCACGCGCGGCGTCGATGCCCCAGCCCTCGTCCCAGGGCGGCGCGTTGAAGGTCTGTTGGTACAGCGAAGCCGCTGCTTCGAGATCATCCAGGCCCATGATGGACAAGTCCACGGTCGACATCGTGACTTTAGTTTAACATGGGCTACTCACGCAGATATTGCGTGTCGGGGTTCTCGCGACGCCAGATTACGTTGTCCATGAAGTAATGATGAACGTTCACGAACACGAACAGTACGGCAAAATATGGGGTCGCCCCCAGCTCGCCGAGTGTTTCATGGGCGCGTCGGTGGGCCGACAGCCGCGCGCCGTCGAGTAGCTCGGGCGCGCCGTGGAACAGCAGCCAGCCGAGCGCGAGCGCCCCCGCCGCCAAAAGCAGCATGCGTTGGCGAGCAGGCGGGCCGAACAGCCGCGCCTGCTCGGCGGCGCGCGCCTGGTTCTTGCTGAGCAGCCAAACGAAATACAAATACTGGACCGAGTGCAGCGCGGGGATCATGTACAGCAAGAGGGGGTCGGCGCTCGAGTACACGGACCACGCCCAAATGGAGACCAACAGGCCCGTCAGCGGAGCGAGCGGCGGCAAGCGGCGTTCGCGCTGCCATTTGCGGAGCAGCACCCCGGCCAGCACGAGCGCGCTCAGCGCAAACGAGAGCGCGCAAATGCGTTCGAGCCAACGCGGATGGGCGAGGGCGGCATAGACCACTCCCTTCTCCTCGGACTCGACGCTGGCGCTCGCCGGACTCGCCCAAGCGTAGGCCCAGCCCGCGAAGCAATGTGCCAAGAAGGCATACCTCTCGACCTTGCTGTAACGCACGCCATGCCGCGCCGACAACACGCTCAGGACTCCAAAGCCTTGTTTGACGTAGTGCCAGCCGACCAGCAAGAACATCAGTTGAATCGCCAGGCCGAGGCTTCGCGCAGAGCCGCTGGCGAGCGCCGACAACAGCCACGCCGCGAGTGAAATCGGGATGATGACGCCCGCGAGCAAGTAGCGCACGCGTTGCCAGCCCGCGAAAGCGGGACCGAACGCACGACGCCGGGCGTCCTTGTAGAACAGCAGATACGTGACGGAAAAATGCGGATCGTTGATCAGATGAGCGCCGTGGAACATCAGAAAGCCCACCGCAAGCTCGGCGGCATCGAGCCCGATTGCGACGCGTACCAACCAGAGCAGCGGGTACAGAAACAGGGTCGCGCCGCCGACCACCAGGAACTCCACGCTGCGCGCAACACGCCCGCTGCCGGAGGCGAGCGGCGGCGGGGCGGCGTACGCCGGCGAGCGCGAATCCTCGAGCGTTGGGATTGTCGACGCGTCGGCCACGGAACTATTATAGGCTTGCCCTCGCGGATGCGGAAATCGGTCGCAATTTACGGCGGAAGCTTCGACCCCCCGCACGTCTCACACGTGCTGGCTGCGGTGTATGCCCTGAAAATCGGCGGCTTCGAGCGCGTCTTGGTCGTGCCGGTCTTCGAGCACGCATTTCACAAACAGCTGACTGTGTTCGAGCATCGCACGCGCATGTGCGAGCTGGCGTTCGCCGGCATCGAAGGCGTCGAGGTCACTAGCGTGGAGCGTGAGCTGGCCACGCCGAGCTTGACCTTGCGCACTTTGGAGCACCTCGCCGCTCGACATCCGGAGTGGAGCATGCGCCTCTTGGTGGGCTCGGACGTTCTCGGTGAAACGAGTAAATGGCACGCTTTCGAGCGCATCAGTCAGATTGCGCCTCCGTATGTCGTTGCGCGTCCTGGTTACGCGCACCCAGATTCCCGCGCTGCGCTCCTGCCCGACGTCTCGTCCACGCGCGTGCGCGAAGCTCTGGCTACACCGAGCGAAGGAGAGCACGAAGGGTTGCTCGCGGTCAGCGTGCCTCGCGCCGTGCTCGCGTACATCGCGGAGCACGGGTTGTATCGAGCAAGCGACCCAGCAAAGGGCTAGACCACGCGGTTGCCGCCGAATCCGCGGATTATCGAAGGATTTGCGAACCTTCGGCGGGGGGCGTAGCATCTCCTTCGATGCCGAACGCAAGCTCGGAGGTCGATTGCGAATTTTTGGCGCGTGCTCCGATCTTTGGGGGGCTTCCCGAGCGCGTGATCGAGTTGATCGCGGCTTCGATGCGGCGGGTCCACGCCGTGCCCGGTGAACTGCTGCTGCGGGAGGGCGATCCGGCGCGAAGCATGTTCGTCGTTCGGGAGGGCGAGATCGAGATTTTCAAGCGCGGGAAGGACGGTGGGGAGCAGCGGCTCGCGATACTGAGGCCGGGTGACTGCCTGGGAGAGATGTCACTCATCGACATTCAGCCTCGCTCCGCAACCGCGCGCGCCCATGGCGCTGCCGTGTTGTACGTCCTCGAGCTGGCTGAGATCGCCAAACTCTATGGCAGAGATGTGGAAGCCTACGCGCTGCTCGTCCTCAATATTTCCCGTGAGATCAGCAGGCGCCTGCGCTGCGCGGATGAGCTGATCGTGAGCATGGGGGTCACCGCCGATGCCCTATGGAGCGACGCCGCCGATGTGGCGGTGCGCTCCACGAAATTGGTCGCCCCGGAGCCGTCCTAGCCGGGCTCGCTAGACCGGCGAAACCCCGAGATCTCGCAAGCATTCGCCCGCCGCGAGGTAGCCCGCACAACCTATCACGGAACCCGCGGGATGCGTGCCCGCGCTCGCCGAATAGAGTCCGGCGATTGGCGTGCGGTGCGGCAAGCGATCCGCGAAGCCGAAGCTGTTGTCGATGTGATGGATGTGTCCGTGGCTGATGCCGAAATATTGCTCGATCTTCTGCGGATGCAAGATCTGCCAATCCGTGACCAACGAGCTCGTACCGGGCGCAAACAGATCGGCGATCTCGAGCAGCCGGCGCGCGTAGCGTTCGGCCTCCTCGTCCCAGGAGCTTTCGGAGAGCTCGTACGGCACCCATTGCACGAAGAATGCGGAGCTGATGCGACCGCGCGAATCACGCAGCGAGCTGTCGACGGTGGAATGCATGTACCACTCGATGCTCGGAAACTCGGCGAGTTTGCCCTCTTGAACCGCCCGAAAGCCGCGCTCGAGCTCCGAGAGCACCGAAGCTTCCTCCGGTAGCAAGTGAATGGTCGGCCCAAAAGCGGAGCCGTGGTGCGGCAAGCAGCGAAAGCTGGGGGCTCGTTCTAGCGCCAAATTCAGCTTGAAAGTCGAACCGGGACGCTTCATCGCCGACAGTTGCGTGTTGTATGCGGGCGGCAAGCGCGCTTCTCCGACCAACGCTTGCATGCGAAATGGGTCGGCGTTCACGAGCACCGCGCGCGCGCGAATCTCCCTGCCATCATCGAGCACGACGCCGCGCGCCGTGTCGCCCTCGATGATCACCGAAGCGACCGGTTCGCCGACGACGATCTTGCCGCCATGGTGAACGAGGGCGTCCGCCAAGACGCGGGCCACCGTGCCCATGCCTCCTTCCACGATCATCCAAGTGCCGTCGCTGCCCGGCAGACGACACATGTTGTGGATCAGAAAATTCATGCCCGTCCCGGGCGTGTCATAGCTGCCGTATAGGCCCGAGAAGCCGTCGGTCACGGCGTACATCGCCTTGACCAGATCGCTCTGGAAGCCGAAGCGGTCGAGGTACTCGCCCACTGAACCTCGACAGAGCCGCACGAACGCGGTTCTCAGGGCCGGCCGCACGTATCGCTCTGCGGTCTCTTCGATGCTGTAGGGTTGGCTCAGCCAGGTGGGCGCGATGTCCTCGCGCAGGGCCGCGAGCTCGCCTTGCAAGCGCAAGTGTGCTTCGAAATCCGCGCGCGAGAAAAACTGCACGAATTGCCGCTCGAGCTCGGCCTCGTCCGAGCCGAAGAGCAGGTAGCCCTGTTGCTGACGCGGCAAGAAGTAGTGAGGATCTCGGCGGATGAGCGGGATCTCGAGCTCGAGCTCCTTTAGTAACTCGGGTGGCATCAGGCCCAGCAGATAAGCGCCCGTGGAATGGGGCAGCTCGGGTGCCGCCGCGAACGGGTATTCGGTGCGCGTCGCGCCGCCGATCACGCTCGCTCGCTCGACCACCAGTACGCTGAGTCCCGCGCGCGCGGCGCGTAGCGCCGCCACCAAGCCGTTGTGACCCGCGCCGACCACGAGCACGTCGTATTGGCGACCGAGCGCGCTACTAGCTGAGATGATCGCTGGATGCGAGTTGCGGTTCGGGGACATCCTGTCAGGGGTTAGCGCCCCTCGCGGCGCGGATCAACCCGTCACGCCACCCGCGCCCGCGCGCGAGTCCCGGCGCCGCGCCGCTCGGGGGAGCGCGCGGCACGGCGCCGAGCGGGATGAAAAATCCCAAAGCCCCTTGGGAGCATGCCACGGCAAATCGTGGATCTGCGTTCACTCAGTGACCGGTGAGCGGCAGAGCGAAGCGGAAGGTGGTGCCGCGCCCCACCTCACTTTCGGCCCAGATCCGACCACCGTGCGCTTCCACGATGCCCTTGCTGATGAACAAGCCGAGGCCTTGCCCTTGAGCTGCGGTGGCGGGCGCCTGCCAATGACGGTCGAAGACGCGTGACAAGTTACCTTGCGGGATCCCAACCCCGCTATCACGCACCCAGAAAACCACCTCGAGCGGGTCGGCCTGCGCACCAACCTCGATCGTGCCGCCGGTCGGGCTGAACTTGACGGCGTTGTTGAGCAGGTTGAACAGAACCTGCGCGATGCGCTTGGGATCGCAGCGAATGGTGAGCTCGGGACTGGGCTCGTGCACGAGCGAGATGTCTTTGGTGGCCGCGTCGGCCGTGATTTCGGCCAGGCACTCTTCGATCAATGCCTGGGCAGTGCTCTCGGTCGCGATGACACTGAGTCGTCGTGATCGGATGCTGGACAGATCGACCAAATCGTCGATCAACCGCGCCAGACGTTGCGCCGAACGTCGAATCACCGCAACGGTCTTCGGAATGTTGGCAGAGTCAGCCTCCAGCGTATCTACGCCCATCAGCAAGCTGCCGAGCGGGCCGCGTATGTCGTGCGAGACGATGGCCATCACCTCTTCCAAATGGCGCACGGCTTCTTCGGCGTGCTCCTTGGCGGTACGCTCGCGTTCCTCGGCGGCCTTCACGCCGTGTACGTCGATGGTGACTCCGCGGAATATGCAGTGCCCCGCCTCATCTGCGCGATGCACGCCGGTGTGGACCCAGGCCACGTGTCCATGCCCGGTTTGGCAGCGATGCTCGAGCCGCAAATCATTGGCCCCACCGTCCCGCAGCTTGGCGATCAACGCGAGGAAACCCGGCAAATCCTCGGGCACGATGCAGCGCTCGAAGCGGTGCGGATCGCTCGCCCACTCGTCACTGTCGTAGCCCAGCACGACGCGCGAATGGTCGCTCACGAAAGTGTAGCGCTGATCCGTGTCATCGAACTCCCACACCACCGCGTGATCGAGCGCGTTCACGAGTCGAAGGAAGCGAGTCGAGTCTTTGCTGGGGTCCACGATCCAAGACATGGTAGGCAAGTCCTATCACGTCCGACGCGCGGCACGACGTGCAGGGACTGGCGTCCCGTCCGAAACGGTAGCTCGCCATCGCATGGTTGCGTCCAGATCGAAACGGTCACCGCGTGCGCTCACTCGACTGTGGCCAAGATGCTCAAGTCGCCAGTTTCGACGCCGACGCCGATCGGCACGAACTTCCGACCCCGCAACGCAGCTCGGTTGTCGGTGCAAGCTTCGAGAAGTGAGGATTTCTCCTTGAGCCGGTCCTCGGCGGCCGCGTGCCCCAATCAATCCCGATCGGGCTGCGCGGAGTTCGTCCGTGGCGCGAAACCTGCGAGCATTTGGCCAAAGTACGGTGCAAGGTCTAACTCGACATCCAGCCGCTTCAGCAGCTGGAAGAGGCCGCCCAACTTGCGATGCAAGAAGAGTAAGCGCCGCGGCGGCGGCGAAAACCGGAGCGATGTCACGAAACGGCGCACCAAGTCGCTCGATCGGGCCGCATAGTCCGCATTTCGGAAATTGAACGGTTGAGCACTGACCTCGAACGGCTCTGCCGCGTTGAGCAGCATATCGACGAAGAGCTCCTTCGTTGCTGGAGATTCGCGCTCATCCATCAGTTCGAAGGCGATGCCGTGCTCGGCGATCCGTGAGCGATTGCCTCGCGCCACGGCTCGCAACAACTCGACGTACTGCGTGCGAAAATCGTCGTCGTATTCGACGCTTGCGCCGAAATCGAGCAACACCAGCTGTCGCTCGGCAGGACGAACTAGAAAATTGCCGAAATTGGGATCCGTCTGAACGATCCCCCAAGTGAAGAACTCCAAGCAGTAGAGGTCGAGCGCGCTTCGGGCCAAGGCCAGGCGTTCTTCACGGCTGGGGCTGCTGCGGATCCAGTCGCTCAGGCTGATGCCGCTTGCCCAACTCATGGTCAGCACGCGCGGCGTGCAAAGGTCAGGAACCGAGCGCGGCACATCGAAGCGACGATCGTCGTGCAAGAGCTCCCCGAAGCGCTCGAGGTAGTAGCGCTCGCGCTCGTAGTCGGCTTCCAATTTCAGCATCGTGCGCAGCTCTTCGAATGTGCCACTCGCGTCGATCTTGCGTCGTGAAAGTGCTAGCCAGCTCGTGCCGAGCTTTTCCAACAAATCGACGTCCGCGTCGATGCTCTCGGAGATGCCAGGGTATTGCACTTTGACCGCGACCGGCTCGCCGAAGGCGCGTGCTCGGTAGACTTGGCCGATGCTCGCAGAGAAAACCGCGGTTTCGTCGAGCTCGGAGAGCAACGAGAGTCTTTCCGGGCCGAGCTCACGCTCGAGCACGCCGCGCATGATGGCAAAGTCGATCGGATCGGCTTGGCCTTGCAGCTTCGAGAGGATCTCGATCGCCTCGGGGGGCAGCAAGTCCGAGGCATCAATCGAGAGCATCTGTCCGGCCTTCATGAACGCGCCTTTGAGCCGGCCAAAGCCCTCGGCGATGACCTTCGCCTGTTCGATGCGCGTCTTCAGCTCGGCAATGCCGAGCTTGTCACCGGTAGACAGCCCGGACACGACTCGATGTTTGAGCTCGTGCCCCACCACGCCCGCCGCGACGCCGAGCATGCTCTTCGATCGGCGCCAAAGATCAGTTTCGAACTTCGCCACTTTTGGAACATAGGACCAAATTGGGCAATCGAAAGTGCGCGTCGTGATTAGCCGCGCGTTCAGGCTGTGTCTAACCGATCGCAGCAGCGGGCTAGCCAGCAAGTGAGCGACGCACGTCGGATGCGGTGCGCACGCCGCCGATGGCAGTGGCGAGCGCGCTCTGGCCCGGGAATACGGAATCGCCGACCAGCCAGATGCCATCCAGCACTTGGCTAGGACCGATGCCCGCGTAGCTCGACATGCCGACACGTCGCGGTAAGCCGCCAACCGTGCCGCTCGGACGACCGACGAAGCGCGCGAACGTGCGTGGCGATGCGCTCAACTCGTGCTCGATGCCCCCGGACCACTCGGGAGCGCGCAGCTCCAGCGTGCGCCGCATGCGGCACTGAATGCGGTGCACGTGTTGGCCCGCAGCGTCGCCTGCCGCGCGCAGCTTGGCCAGGGACACGTGGGTCGAGATGGTGAGCGTACGACGACCCGTCGGCGCGCGCTCGGTTTCGAGCTCACTGCTCGCAGAGAGGAAGACGTGGTTGCCTTCGGATAGCGGCTGCTCGGGTTCGGCGATCAATTGCAGATGATGGGCGTCCGCGCTGGCGCCGTGCGGCGCGCGGGCCACGGCGTACAGCATCGCTGCGCCCCACGAATCATCGAAAGCGGCCGCGCGCGCTCGCAATTCGGCGCGGCCATGCAAGTGGCGTGGCTCCTTCGCGAGCAGCGCTTCGAGCGCGGCGGGAATCAGATTTGCGACGACCGCGCGGGCCCGCACCGGGCCGCGCCGCGTGGCAGCCAGCCAAAAGCCGTGCGAATCGCGACGCAGATCAGATACGCGCGCCGGCAAGCGCACCTCTACACCTATCTGGGCGGCTGCACGGAGTAGAACGTTGGCGAGCGTGCCGACCCCACCGCGCACGTGCGCGGTGCCTCGATAGTAGTAGTCCATCGCGGCCAGCGCGAAGAGCGCTTCGGCCTCGGCGGCCGGGCACTGTACGGTGATTTGGCACAGCGCATCGATGTACAGACGCAGTGGTTCGAATTCGGACAAACCATACGAGGCCAGTACCGAAGCGAGCGAGCGACCCAGCAGCGGAGCCAGCGCGGCATAACGAAGCAGCTGAACCGAATGACGGGCCAGATTTTTGACGCCGAACGGCGGCAGTAGCTCCACGTCATCGAACACCGACCAGAGCAACGCGGCGACGGCCTGCTGGCGCGCAAAGAAGGCACGAATCTTCGCGATGGGGGCGCCGGGCATGGCACAGAATTGTGCAACCAGGGCCGCTCGGTCGCGCCCCACGACCAAACGAAGTCCCGGTGAACGCAGCTCGACCAGCGGATCCATCCAATCCACCTGTGTGTGTGGCGCGTAGCGCTCGAGCCACGAGCCGAACAACTGCCCACGTCCGAGGCCGCTGAGCAACGTGGCGCCTGCGTCGAACCGAAAGCCACCGCGTTGGAAGGTGCTCGCGCAACCTCCGGGATAGCGGAGCGACTCGCACAAGCAGACGCGCGCGCCCTGCTCGGCAAGCGAAAGCGCGGCACCCAAACCGCCGAAGCCTGCGCCGATGACCAGCACGTCGAACGTGCTGCTGGCAGCGGGTTCGCGCATTGCAGCGGTCTGTATAGCTACCGTTCCAAGCTCGTCAACTTAGACAGCGCCCGCGCGACCGGGTCAGCGTGCGAATCGGCTCCGCCGTCATCGTGGAGCCCATCGACGTGCACGCGGGCGATACGTGGCGCTGATGGGGAGGCGCGAGCTAGAGCCTCATTGGCCCGAACTGGCCGCTTGCAGTGCTTCCAGCTCCAGTGCCAAATAAGCCAAAGTTCCCCGCAGCAGGCGACCGTGTTCTTCCGCTTGATCGTAGAACTCTTGTTGCGGGATGCGGAGGACGACCGACGGCGCGCTGGCGACTGCGGCGTAGTTCGGCAGTGCGTTGCAGAAGGCCGCGGGGCCTCCGACCACGTCGCCGGCGTCGTGCGTGAAGTGGAAGCCAGAGCCGTGCGTTAGTTCGATCAGGCCGGCGGCCACGATCAAGAAATCTTCGCCGCTGTTGCCGATTTCGAACAACGATTCTCCTGCCTGTAGCACTTCCGTCTCGGCCAGCGCGGCCAGGCTGGCGATTGCTTGCATGCCCGCGCGGCGGAGGAACGACGCCTGGCGTAGGGCGAGGATCTTGTCGTAGGTCTGCAACGCCGAGGGCACGATTCCGGGCGGCGGCTCGCTGTGGCGGGGAAGGCGAGGCGCCAAATTTTGCCATAAGCTATGGAGCTGCGTGGCGAAGTTCTTGATGCCCGAGCGCGCCACCTCGGCGTTGTCTTCCATCAGATCGAACCAATCGGCGCTGCGAATCCGCAGCGCCTTGCTGGCTTCGAGCGCGCGGCAGGCGCGCTGGCGCGGGCGGTCCAAGATCGCGTCGACCACGCCGACTACGGAGAAGCCGGAAAACTCGATGGATTGCAGACTGTCGCTCTCGAGCGCCACGCGGCCCTCGGTCAAGAACAGGAAATGATCGGGTAGATCACCCTCTTTGAAGGCAAATTCGCCGGCCGTCAGATCGACGTCGTCGAGCAGCTCGATCAGGCGCACGTGCGCGGCGGCGGGCATGCTGGGAAACAGCGAGCGCAGCAATAGCTCGCGTTTGACACGTTGCGCGTCGGCGACCGTCACGCGGGACGCTCCAAGAGCTCCAGCAGGCGCAAGCTCTCTGGCTGGCGCGGGCGGTCGATGGCCGAGACCGCGTGGGCGGCCAGATCACGCAAGATGGCGTCCTGATCTTTGGCCAGCAGCTCGAGCGTATCGTGCGCGTTGGAAAATACTCCCACGAGCTCGGTCGCGCGTCGCGCGCGTTCCTCGGCCGGCAGGTCGTCGACTACCAAACGCAGTAGGGTGGCGACGTCGTCTGCCGAGCGACCCACGCCGCGAATCAAGGCGTCGAGGAACTCGATAGCTTGGCCACGTTGTCGGCGATCGCCCGTACGGAGCGCCGAGAAAATCGTGCGAATGTCGTCGCCCCGGTGCAAGATCTGGAGCAAGCGTCCCAGGCGGTCGAGGGATTGTTGAATCTTGTCGTCCAGCAACTCGGTCACCAACTTCACGGCCAAGCGCGCTGCCAGTGCGGTGTCCCGCTCGATCGACGTGCGCGCGGAAAATAGCCGCAAATATTCGATGGAGTTGCGCTTCAGCTCATCCGTGATGGGCGCCGTCGGGATCACCAGCGCGCTCTCTCGGGCCAATTGTCCGAGGCCGCGCAGCGCCTTGTAGCGAATCAGGCCATCTTGATCGCCGAGCATGATCGAGATCAAGAACCGGACCGCCTCCGGATTTTCGAAGGCCGAGATGCTGCGCGGAACGTGGATGCGCAAGCGTCGCTCGACGCTTGGGTCAGTCAGCGTCTGCTTGAGCGCCTCGAACGCCGCCGGCCCGAGGCGAACCAAGCCGCGCCGAGCTACCAGTCGATCTTCGGCGAACTTCAGGCGCCCGATCAAAAACGGAATGCTGGATTCGTCGCCCACGAGCGCCAAGGATTGTGTGACGGCAGCGAGCAACGCTGGAAGCCTCGCCAGCTGTAGCAGGATGCGTGTGGCGTCCGGCGGGGGATGAGCGGCCAGCGTTTCTATGAACGCCAGCTTCAGCGTGTGCTGGGCGTCATCGTCGCGAAATAGCTCCCAGCTGAGCGGGTTTTCGGGCAACGCTTTGCCGTTCAATTGCGCCAAATACAGGGCCGCGAACGCGCGCAGGGCCGGGTTCGGGTGATCCAAGACACGTTCCAGCACTGCCGTCACGCCCGACAGCGCGAATGCGCGCACCGCTGCTTGCTGCACGCGTGGATTGTCGCGATTGAGTAGCCGCTCGCCCAGCGGCAGCCAATCCCTTCGGTCGGTGCCGCCGAACAGCTCGAGCGCACGGATCAGCACCGCGTCGTCGCTGTGGTGCAAGATCAACGCGGGGATCAGCTTCTCTCGCTTGCGCTCCGCGAGCACGTTCATGGCCGCGATCACTTCGTTGGCTTCGGGTTTTGCCAGCGCCTCGACCAACATTTCGAGCGACGTCAGATCGAGCTCGCCGAGCGTGAAATCTCGCTCGACGCTTCCGCGGCGCAGCGCATTGCGGAAGAGCGCGATGTACGGGGCGCGCAGGCCGAGGCCGACCACCAACCAGATGAAAGAGAGCCCGGCGGCGCAGGTCGCCAGTAGCACCGGCGACGGATTCCGACTCATGGTCGCGCCCAGCAGCACGACGCCAGCCAACGCCTGGGTGCTGCGCGTGACCAACAGGTCGACGAGCCCGCGTCCGCGCGCCTGGTTCTCTACCGGCGCCCACAACAGCTCGGAGGCCACGCGCCCGAGGGAGTTGCGCAAGGCTGAATCAGTCGCTTTCAGGGTCACGACCACCGCAAACGAAGCGCTGGACAGCGCGGACAAGGCACTGCCCATCGTGAGCAGGGTGGGTGCAGTCAAGGCCAAGCCCAAGACGCCGACGCGCTGCACTACGCTGCTCGTCACGGTCAGCTGCAAGAACAGCGAACCGATATTGAGCAGCAGCTGGTAGCGCGCGAAAAATGGCGCCAGTTCGTCGGCGTGCAAGGTGCTGGCGACCTTGGCGCGATACAAGTAGTCGATCAGCAGCGACACGGCCACTGAGAGCGCCGCGATCGCCGCTAGCCGCCACAGGAACGGATCACGCCGCATCTTCGTGAGTTCGGGCGCGAGCGGGGTCGTCGTTCTTTCGGAGCTGGCTGCCGGTTCTTCGGTTTCGATCGCAACCTTGCTGACCAGCAGCGCGGCTCCGAAATAAGCGAGCGGCGCGACCGTCAAGAGCGTTCGCACTTTGGTCACCTCGAGCAACAAGGTCGCCGCGCCGGCACCCGCGATCGCTCCCAACACACCGCCAGATGCGAGTGGCCCGAACAAGCGCCGGCTCTGCGAGGCGGAGAACAGCGTGCCCGCCAACAGCCAGAACTGCCCGATCAAGAGCGTCGCAGAGAGGGTGCCAAAAACGTACAGCGCGAACACCGTGTTCGGAGTCGGCGGCCGCGTCCGGAACCACGCGCTCACGAACGCGGTGAGCAAAAGTGACACGACCAGCGCGTTGCGCGGGCCGGCGCGGCGCGTCAGCCTCACATTGAGTGGGGTGATGACGAGCATGCCGAGTGCGACTACGACGTACACCAGCGCCAAAAGCTTCGGTGGCAACCGAGCGAGGAAGAGCGCGTCGCGCGCGGTTTCGAGCAGGGTGTGGCCGGCGATGGTCAGCCCCAGCACGAAGAAAACACGCAGAAACAAACCGACTTCGCCGGCGCGGACATCCAGGAATCTGCTCCGGCCGAAAACGTTCACCTACGTATCCTGACAATTCTGAGAGGGATGCGCGACGCCTCTTGCCGAGCTGTCGGCCGGGGCGTAAACCAAGAGCATGTTGGCCTGCAGCCGTCGTAACCTTGGGATGCGCGCGAGCAATCAGCAGCTCCGCGGCGGGGTGTTCGTGGCAGGCATAGCACTGGTTGCCTTCCTATTGGTAAACCAGCTTGGTGGGGCTCGCCAGCTGGGCTGGTTCGTGGCGCTGCCCTTGGTGGCTGCGAGCTATCTGGTGATTTCGGGCATCTTCGGCATTTGTATCGTGCACGCGCTCAAGGGAGACCGCCGAGCCGACTACGGGCCGGAGGCCGTATTGGATCCGGATAGCCGCGCGCGCATGCGCAACCGTGCGCTGTTGGCGGTGTCGGCCAGCATCGTGATCGGCTGTGGCTTCGCAGCCGCGTTCGTCTCCCACGGCTGAATCCGGGTCGCCCCGACCGTAGCGTTTGCGCATTTTGCGCATTTTGCGGCGTTGTCATCGCATCTCGCTTCGGCCCGCCGAGCGGGGTAAGGTTCTGGCATGGGCGGAATGGATCTCAGAACGCGCACCTCGCTTTTTTGCGGGGTGCTGGCGTTGGCCATTGCCGTCTCCGTGTTGCTGAAAGGCAAGCCGCGCTTGCCGCAGCTGTTCTTCACCGGCCTCGCTGGTGACATCGGGCTTTGGTATCTCGCGCAGTGGCTGTACCACGTCGGGCGAAGCGACTTGTGGGCCCGCTGGACTGCGGTTTTGGCAGTGCTCCTGCCTCAATTCGCGGTGCATCTGTTCGAATCGATCGTCCCCGAGCCGGGCCATCCTTCCTCACTGAAACGCGTCGCCGGCATCCTCATGGTGCCGATGTTGGTCTTGGTGTTGACCGAGCATCAGCACGGCCTCGTGCGCGGCGCCGTATTTTTGTACGTATTCGGACTGATCGCCGCGGCATTGTGGACGCTTGCCATGCGCGGCGAGCGGAGCGGTTCGCGCGCGGTTCAGCGCCGGGTGCGCTTTCTGGTGTTCATCGGCGCGCTCGCTGCAATCTTCAGCTTGGCGGACTTCTTGTGGTTCATCGGCGCGCCGCTGCCACCGGTGAGCGCTGTGCTCAGCATCGTGTTCCTGTTCGTGCTTTCGGAGTCACTGACTCGAGAGCGGCTGGTCGATCTGTACGACATCCTTTGGCAGCTCTTGGTGTCGACCGCGCTCGCGTTTGCGCTGGCCGGTATTTTTTACGTGTTCGTGGTGTTGTTCGGTGGCTTCGAGACCATGTATCTCGGCGCGATCTTGGCGGCGATCGTGATCTTGGTGTTGTTCGAGCCGCTGCGTAGCAAGGCCGAGAACTACACGCACAAGGCATTCTTTCGCGAACGCGTGGATCTAGAGCGCGCGATCGCCCGCGCCCGTGCGGAGCTCGTGCACGTGCTGCAAGTCTCCGAGCTACAAAGCGTTGTCATCTCCGCGCTCGAAGGCTCACGCCGCGCTACGGGGGCCGCTTTGTACCTGCCCGATCCGCTCGGCTCGGAGTTCGCGCTGGTTTCTTCGTTCGGTCCGCTCGCGCCCAGCCGCATCGATGTCGTAACCGCGCGTCCGCTGATCGAACGGCTCACCGCCAGCTCCTCGATCGTGCTCGAGGAGGTCAGCTTCAAATTCGTGGAAACCCGCCGTTCGGGCTGGAGCCCGGAAGCAGAAGCCGACGAGCGCCTGCTCACTGCTGCGGAAGCGCTCGGCCCATTCAAGCAAGCGGTCTGCTTGGGGGTTCACGGCGAGCGCCAAGATTTGCTCGGAATTCTATTGCTGGTCGATGACCGCGTACGTGATGCTTTTTCTCCGGATGAAGTGGCGCTGCTCGAGTCACTTGCCGTACAAGTCGGAGTGGTGATCGAAAACTCTCGGCAGTACCGGCGCATGCAAGAGCGCGATCGCTTGGCCGCGCTGGGCCAGATGGCCGCGGGCTTGGCGCACGAGGTCAAAAATCCGCTGGGTGCGATCAAGGGAGCCGCCCAGTTGCTCGGCGACCCGAGTCACGACACCAAGCTCGGGCAAGCCGACATGGAGTTCGTGAGCATCATTTTGGAGGAGGTTGAGCGGCTCGACCGCGTCGTCGGGTCGGTGCTCGACTATGCTCGCCCATCCAAGGGCGATGCCGGTGCGGTGGACGTCAACGCCGTCGTCAAGCGCACCTTGACGGTGCTTGCCTCAGACCGTACCGAAGAGTGCGAGCTGCGTACCGAGCTTTCGGAGAGCCTGCCGCTCGTGCGGGCAGACGCCGAGCAGTTGCGCCAAGTCCTGATCAACCTGATCCGGAACGCGGTGCAGGCCATGGGCGGCCGGGGGACGGTGCAGGTAACCACTCGACCCCGATCCACCTCGACCGGCCTTGGGCGTGATGCCGTGCTCCCCCAAGCCGATTGGGTGGAGATCGCGGTGCGCGACGAAGGGCCGGGCATCGCGCCTCAGGTGCAGAAAAACCTGTTCGTGCCGTTTTTCACGACCAAAGACCGCGGCACCGGGCTCGGCCTGGCAATCAGCCAGCGGGTCGTAGAGGAGATGGGCGGCCGGATCGAGGTCGTTTCCCGTCCGGGGGCCGGTTCTACCTTCTCGCTCGTCCTGCCGGCCGCGGTTGAAGCCCATGTTTCGCCCCGCCCGCCCGCGGGACAAGCGGGGCAAGTCCGTGACGAAGCGCCCGCCTCGCCTAGACTTAGCGTCGGGCCGGTTCTGACCGTACCATCACCATCTGGGCCTGGCCGTGCTTGACCCGTTCTTCCCAGGGGACCTATGATTTTTCTCTCCAACTTCCCAGGGCTTACCAGGCGTCGCGAAAGCGAACCGAGCCACCCCACCGCCTAGACCATGACCAAGCGTTTCGCGCCGAAACCAAGCGGCACCGAGCCCAGCCCGAGCGATCTGCGTTTCGGTCTGCGCTTCATCTCGGGCAAATACCAGGGCGGCGAATATCCGCTGGGTGAGGGCCAAGAGATCGTGATCGGGCGGTCGAGTGAACTCGATATGGTGCTCGTCGAGGAAATGGTCTCGCGCAAGCACGCGCGCATCGCGCTCAGTGAAGGCGTGATCACGATCGAAGACCTGGGCTCGACCAACGGCACGTTCGTCAACGGCGAGAAGGTCGAACGCGGCACGCTGAAAGAAGGCGACCGTGTGCTGGTCGGTACCAACATCTTGAAGGTGATGGCCATCTCGCAGGACGGGGACCAACAACTGGACCTGAAGGCGGTCGCCGCTGGTCGCGTTACCGCGCGCCAGAAGATGAGTCGCGTCGGTGATGAGCCTCCGCGCATGTCCGGCAGTTTGGAAGAGATCCCGCTCCCGGATCTGCTGCAGCTGTTCGGTACCTCCAAGAAAAACGGCGTGCTGGTGCTGCAAACCGACACCTTGGAAGGGCGCATCTACCTGACCGAAGGCAGGGTTCGTTTCGCCATGATCGAGGGCATGGACAGCGTACCGCCGCTCAAGGCCGTGTATCGCATGCTCGACTGGCACCAAGGCCAGTTCGCGCTCGATCCGCCCGATTCACGCAAGTTCGAAAACACGGTCGATGCCAGCGCTCAGGAAATCCTGATGGAGGGCATTCGCCAACAAGACGAATTCAACGCCATGCGCGATCGCTTGCCCGCGCTGGATTCAGCACTCCGTTTGAATTTGCCGCTCGATGCCAAATTGCGTGAGCTGAGCCCCGTGCAGTTGGATGTGCTGCAAGCGGTGCTCAATAACGCGTCCCTCGACGTCGTGTTCGACTCGGTGCCGAACACCGATTTGGAGACGGGCCAAGCAATCCTGTTCTTGGTGCAGCGCGGCTACTTGGTCTCTGCGGACTGATTCGGATAGCGGCTTGGAGGCAAGCCGCTGCCCGATAGCTCCCGCAAACTACGCTTCAGATCGCCGTCCGCTTCCAGCACGGCCGCGTCGCGAAGCAGGTGGTCGAGCGCGGGCCAGCGAGGGTGTTCGTTGCGCAAGCCCTTGACCGTGTCGAAAGCCGCGTGCCGCACGGGTAGCGCGCCATACTCCAGGTACGCTCCCAGGTTGCGGATCACGTCGCGCTCCAGGCGAATCGTCGCATCCAACAATTGCGACATCGGCCCTTCGCTCAATTGCACGGCATGTTGATCGTGGTGGTCCGACGCTCGTCCTTTGCGCGCGCGTGACAGCGCGGCCTTCGCTCCCGCGACCGCACTGGACGCGGAAGTTGCCGGGGGGGCACCCGCGTCTCCCTCGACGCGTCGCTGCGCGAGCTCTGCAAGCGAGAGGTAGCGCACGCGCTCCGCCAACCGCGCGAGCGCAAGCGCGCCGGCAGCGAGCCGCGTCAACGCTTGTTGGGGGGGGGAAGGGGCTGACTCGGTGATCGCCGCGAGCGAGCTTTCGGCGGCTTGGCACAGCGCCAAATCGGCCTTTTCTTTCAGGGCCGCAGCACAAACCGCGAGGTTGGGCTTGGTTTGCCAGCGCGCGTTCGCACGCGAGAGCTCATCCTCCAAGTGTCGTTCACGAGCTTGGGCCGTGAAATCACTGGCTGCGGCCGAGACCGACGCGCTTGGTGCCGGCGCGCGATCTTCGTGACGGCAGCTCGCGAGTGACAGCCCGAGCAGCAGCGACGGGTAGAGCCGAGCGTTCAGTACACGCCGCGCCAATTGGGACCGTAGAACCCGAACTGATTGGCCGTCAGGTGCATGTAGTCGAGCACGCTCTTGTAGTTCGTGACACGCAGCGTGAACGCCGTGTCGAGCTGAACGGGTTGACCGACGCAATAGTTGACCCCCGGCGGGCATGCGCTGTTGTCGGTGTAGCGCAGGACCGTTTGCTCACCGGTCGGACTAGTGACGGTCGAATCGACACTGTAGGCCTTGGCAGTGAGCACGTTCATCCACTCCAAGACGCGCGCGGCGATGCCCCGCTGCACGGTCTTCCCGTCGATCTCTTCGGTGCCATAGCTGTGGGCCACGTACAGTTGCCCGCTCTGTGGATCGCGCCAGGCGACGGTCTCGCTCTCTGGGAAGCCGGGTAGGGTGTCCACGCCGACGACCCAAATGCGCATCATGTCGACCCAGTTGAGCTTCCAGCTCTCGGGGAGGTTCAACATCGAGAAAAACGCGATGAATTTGTGGATTTCGAAGCCGACCTCCGGATCGACGGCCAGCGACTCGGCTGGGGTACCGTTGGCAACCTCCGTGCCGCTCGGGAACTCCTGACAGAACAGCCGCCCTTGCGTAGGCCAGCACATCTGCGGTTCGTCTTTGGGCCACCAGGCTCGAAAGCCCATCGGCTGCCTCAACGCGCCGGTCGAGTCCACATTGGGCACGCCTTTGGTCGATGCTACGCGCCAACCTTTGAGATCTTCATCCTCGGTCAGCGTGCTGGCAAGTAGGCGTCGCATGCCCTCGGGGAACAGGGTGGCGAAGCTGGTATTGCGATAGCGGCCGTCTTGGAAGTCGTCGCGTGACTGGCTGATGAAGCGGTCCTCGGAATCCGTCATCATGTAAACGGCGAGGGTCTTGTCGTAGTACGAGCCCACGTTCAGCTGATAGTCGACGGCGTAGTAGCCTTTGCTCTGGTCGAGCGAGTTGTTCAGCAGCCTACCGCCCCAGCTGACATCCTTGCCGATGCCGGATGAGCCGTCGGGAACGAGAAAATTCACTCCCGAGTCGGTGTTTACATCCGGGTTTTGATCCGTGGAACGCAGGACGGCAGTCGAAAACGGGCTCCAACTCGTGTCGCTGAAGTGCGCTCCCGAGGTGGGCCGCGTCAGAATGCGCGCGAAATGATCGAAGACCAGCGACGCGCCTAGCGCGCTGTGCTGCAAGGGGCCGCCCTCCGCCGTCAACGAATCGAACAGCCCCGTCGACTGGAACAGCTCGTTGTACAGCGCGAAGCCCTTGGTCACTTCCTTCAGCTTGACGTTGTAGCGGTTGTATCCGCGCATGAACGCGTTGCGCAGGCTGAAGGTGGTGCGGTTGCGCCGATAGTCGTCGAACAGATAGCGATCTTCGTATTCGCTGATCAGGTAGTGAGCGATCTCGTAAGCATCCGCGCCGTTGTCGTGACGCAAGACGGGCAAGTTGCCGATGTCCGCGTAGTTGTCGGTGCCGAACATGTACGGCCGCCGCACGCGCCCCAACGCGTCGAAGGTGCGCATGACGTTGTCGCCGATCCCAGGCTCCTGCACGAAACCGCCGCCGTCCGGCGACAGCTCACGGAACGGCACGTAGTCGGTCGGGATGCCTTTGCACACCGTGCCGCCCACGATCTCGCCGTCGAACTCCGGGCTGTACACGCCGTTTTTCGCCTCATCCCAATCGGCGGGGGGGCTGGTATCGGCCGGCTTGCAATCCCGGACTAGATTCATCTGCTTGTGGAGCTGAGAGTAGTGAAAGTATTGGCTACCGTTGTTGTAGAACGGTCCGGTCAGGCCGCCGAAGCCATCGAGTAGGGAGTGCAGGGCGGTGCCGCGTGGTGTGCACGCAGGCCCCGCGGGGGCGTTACCGAGCGGATCCGGCCTGCCCGGGCTGCAGTGCACGGTCGCGGATTCGTCCCAGACGTCGGCCACGTCCGCGTATTCCATGCGGATTGCCGCGCGGTCATAGGCGCCAATCCCGAGCGTGTCTTGCGTTAGATCACCGGCGTAGTCCATCACGGAGGTCTGCTGCCAACGCCAGATCAGACCGTCGCGCTCGGCTTGGGTGATGGGGTCGAACCAGCGCGGTCCGGTACACGTGGAGCCGTCGGTCGTGGTGTCGCTGCAGGTGTTGGTCTGCTTGCCGTCTTGCGTGCGCAGCTGCCAGTACTGCGGCCGGAAGTTCAGCGCATCGAACGATGACGTGAACTGATGGCGAAGGCCCATCGAATGACCGAGCTCGTGCTCGAGCACACCGAAGGTAATTCGGCGTGCAATGAAGTCGTGCCACTTGGCGTTACGCTCGGCGACCGCGGCGGCAGAAGCCTGTGTGCCGGGAGTCGACGGATCCTCGTCGACGAGCGGAAACTTCTTGTCCATGATCGCCGCCCAGTCCGCCATGCTGCTCGGCTCGGGCGCTTGTTGCGAGCAGTAACCCAGCGCAGCCAGTCGCACCTGCCGCTCTTGCTCGAAATCGAACAAGAACTGGGCGAAATTGCCGCGAAGCGGCGAGGCTAGGTTGTTCTGGTCGTCGGTCAGCGGCTTGCGCGCATCCATGCGCGAAAGGTGCTTGTACGCGCCAGTCAACAATGAGGACTCGACCGGCGAGCCGCGCGCAGCACTCAGCCGACTGTCGATCCCGGTGTTGCCCGCGCCCAACACCAAGTTGCCGAACTTTTGACGCGTCGCAGATTCCGCCCAATCAGTCAGGCTTCGCGCACCAATTCCCGGTGACGGCGCGGTCAGCTTCGTGCCATCGGCAAGCCGGCTGTCGAGCGCGAGAAGCCTCGCCTGCACGTCGGCCGCGCTGAGCAGCGTGGGCGAAGAAGCCGCGCCTCGAGGCGTGCGTTGAGCCGCGCTGACGAAGCTCTTCTGAGAATTGCCGCTGCTGATATCGGTGTTCGACAGCTCGCCCAAGTACCAGCGCATGGTGTCGACCGCGCCCTGTGCAGCCAGGTCCGTGACCGCGTTCCACACATTGACGCTCGCCGCGACGACCTCACCCGTAATCGGGTCGACCGCGTCGGCGAGGATGCCCCAGGGAGAGCCGGTCTGCGGCTTCTGCACCATGTTGATCATGTGGTAGCGAAGGTCGCCCACGCGCGCGAGCAACCCGGGGCTACCGCAGGCCGGGTCGTCACCGGTGACGACGGGGTTGTGGCAGAGCGTGAACACCTTGCCCAAGGTGCTCAGGGCAGTTTCCAGGCTCGGATCGAAGTCGCTCTTGCACTCGGCGATCACATCCGGGGTCACCCCGCCGCGAATGCGAATGCATTCCGTGTAGCGTGCCGTTTGCGCGGCGTGGCGCAGCGCGCCGTCCCATTGGCTGAGCGCTTCCGCGGAGACGCCGAACAAGTTGGGATCGCTCTCGGGCCCGTAGTAAAACGGCGTGACCTTCAGCGTTCGCTGACCATAAGGCAACGTGCACTTGTGGCTGAATTGGTCGCAACGCGAGCCTGCACCCGCGTTTTGGCATTCATCGTCCGTGCCGTCGGGGCCGGGGTTGCCCGCCGCATCGAGCTGATCGCGCGTGGGGAGCGCACCGACCGGCGTGGTTTGCTGGGTAAAGCAAGCGATCGGCTCACCGTCCGCGTCGCTCGCGTGGCTACGCTGCCAAATGTTGTGGCGCGACACGAAGCGGTACCACTTGTCGTCGACCACGCCGTAGTTTCGGTCGTAACCCAGGCGATCCGGGTTGAGCGTACCGGTGGTGAACATGCCGAACATGTCCATGCGCGCGCCGTCCCAATGCACCGGCTCGTAGTCGTTGTCGACCACGCGGCGGAATGACAAGCGCACTTTGACCTCACTCGGGTTGCAGTTGCCAGCCGGGTTATCGCCGCCGAAGAAATCCGGGGAGAGGTAACAAGCCGGCAGGTAGCCGAACGGGGTGAATATCTTCTGTGGTGTGACGAACACCTTGTTCGTGATGTCGAAGTAGCCGCTTTTCGCGTCGAACGTCGGCGCGTCCGGATCGGCCGGATTGGTCGCGGAATAAGCGACTGGCTCGTATTGGAACGCGCCGTCGAACGCGGTCAACGCCGCCAAGGTGTCCAGCTGGTAGGCGCTGGTGATCAGGTTCTGCGACCAATCCACACGCATGAACTTGCGTGCGTACCAAGGGCTGTCGGTCGAGTTTTCGTCGATGACGTTCAGTTCTTCGCCAGTGGTCGGGTTGTAGCCGCGCTTGACGTCGAAGTGACTCTGGATCTTGAACGCGGCCACGATCTGGCCACTGTTCTGATCCGGGGAGTTCGGGGTGCCGTTGCCGGTCGTGTCCGCGATTCGCTCGTAGGTCAAACGTGCGACGAGCAGCTCTTCGCTGATCTCGAAGCGGATGCGCGCGATGGTTTGCGCGTAGCTGGCCGTGAACAGGCCGTCTTGAGAGGCGCCGTAGTCGACGTCGACGATCGTGGGTCGATAGTAGAATTCGGGGTTGTCTTTCGGATCTGCCAGATCGTCGCCGACGAAGAACGACTTTTCCAGCGCGTTGGCTTGAACGCGGTTGATCGGCGCTCGCTCACTGGCGCAACTGTTGGCGCCCAGGACGAGAACCGCACAGATCAGCAAACGACGGATAAAGCTCGCAGACATCGACACTCCTCGTACCGAAGACAAAGGCAAGCATACGATACACCTTTGCCTGCGGGGGCGCGCCGCTACGATTTGTTCAGGGTGCGAAACTCGACCGCGCGCGCGTGCGCCTCGAGCCCCTCGGCTCGCGCGAACGCGGTAATTTTCGGGCCCTGCGCGATCAATGCAGATGGCTCGTAGTCGATGATCGAGGTGCGCGAAACGAAGTCATACACGCCGAGCGGCGCGCCGTAGCGTGCGGCCCCGCCCGTGGGTAGCACGTGCGAAGGCCCTGCGAGGTAGTCACCGGCCGCCTCGGGGGTCATCGAACCCACGAAAATCGCGCCTGCACGCAGGATACGGTCCGCGAGCGCGCGCGGCTCAACGGTGTGCACGGCCACGTGCTCCGCCGCGAGCTGATTGGCAACGGCGACCAAGCCGTCGCGATTCGCCACGATCAGCGCGTAGCCGTTACTGCTCACGGATACGTCGGCGATGGTCTTGCGCGGAAGGTCCGAAAGCTGGCGGGTCAGCTCGGCTTGGACCCGCGCCACGAGCGAGGCGTCGGACGTCACCAGTAGCGGGTAGGCGGCTTCATCGTGCTCGGCTTGCGACAACAGATCTGCAGCGACCAAGACCGGGTCCGCGCTGTTGTCGGCCACGACCAGGATTTCACTCGGACCGGCGATGCTGTCGATGTCGACCTCACCGAAGACCAAACGCTTGGCTGCGGCGACGTAGATGTTACCGGGGCCGACAATCTTGTCCACGCGCGGTACGGATTCGGTGCCATAGGCCAAGGCCGCGATGGCTTGCGCTCCGCCCGCATCCAACAGGGCGTGCACCCCTGCCAGATGGCAAGCCGCGCGGACTTCCGGACTCGTATCAGGGCTGGCGACGATGATCTCCGTCACCCCCGCGACTTGCGCAGGCACGGCACACATCAGCACGCTCGATGGATAGCGCGCCTTGCCGCCGGGGGCGTAAACGCCCACCCGCGAAAGCGGCGTGACCCGGCTACCGAGCGTGACGCCCTGCTCCCGGTACTCGAAGCCGCCCAGGTGGTCCGCTTGGCGCTGATGATAGCGACGGATGCGCTGCGCGGCCTCGACCAAAGCTTCGGCCACCGCTTTCGGTAGCCCGCGCAGTGCGGCTTCGCCGCCGTAGTCGCGCTCTAGCCAGGCTGCGGGTACGCGCTTCTCGAAGCGTTCGACGTAGCGCCGGAGTCCGGCGTCGCCTTCGCTACGCACGGCGCTCAAGATCTCGCGCACGGCGGGCTCGACGCGATCCAAATCACTCTCACCCCGGCGGGTGAGGCGGGCGAGCAGCGAGTCGTATTCCGGGGTTCCCTGAGTTACGGAGCGGAGCGCGGCGTTTTCGGTCATGTCCAGTGCCCGGCTTTGAGCGCGGCGGGATCGTGCTCGCGAATCTTCGGGCCTAGGGCCTCGCGGAAAACTTGTTCGTCGTCGATGTCGATGTCGTCTTCCGGGAACCCCTTGGCGACGTCCATGCCCACCGCCAAGATACGCAGAAACATCGCGAAGCTGGAGGCGCACAGCCGTGGCTTCCACTGCTCGGTGCCGCTCATCGCGGTGTACACGGGGCAGTCCCCCTCGGGGTCGGGGCTCGATACGTCCAGAAAATAGGGATCACCCAGCAGCGAGCTGTGCGCGATGATGATCCAACCCGAACGCCAACCGTTCGCGGCGGCACCCGAGCGCAGCGTACCGGATTCGGCGAGCGCGAAGCCGTTCTGCTCCTCCACGAGCCGCTCGGCGGGGATCAGTTTGACCCGCTCGACCGGTGTACGCGTTTCAACGTCTTCCGGGTTAGCGGCCAACAAGAACTCGCGGAAGCGCCGGGGCACCTTCAACTGTGCCTTGAGCTGGTCCACCGTAGCCGCCTCGGCCTTGCCGAACTTGGCTCGCACGTGTCGTTGCGCGAATGCGTGACGCAGCGCAGAAATCGATTCGGCCAGATCGCTATCCAATCTCGCGAACCTTCCGCTTGGCCGAACGTGACTGCACGCCGACGAGCGCGGACGGAACTCACGTTGCCGCCCGGAAAGAGCCAAAGAAGGGGCTTTTTTTACTAGCACTTGGCTCGAAGGCAAGCGGGAAACGTTCGCCGCCCTGTCGAAAGGCTAAAACGTGTAGCGGAGCCCTAGCCCGGACACCCACGCCAGGGGGGGCTTATCGCTGAAATCTCGCTTGAACGTGGCGGTGTAGTCGCGAACCCCGCCGTGGATGGCCAGGGCCCAATGAGGACTGATCTGGTACCACTCGACGCCCAATTCTGCGGCCAGGTACAAATTGAGCTTGTCCGCGTCCTGGTAGCCGTAAATCGTGAGCACATCGTTGGTCACCTCGGCAGCGCCGAGGCTCGCCTGGAGGTACAGGCCGACGCGGTCGCTGGCTTTGACCGTCCCTCGCAGTCCCGCGCCGAAGCCCCACAGCGCGTAAGTGCGCTGGGGTGGGGGCGGGGGTGCGTAGGAGGTGTTCGACAGCACCAGATCGCCCTCCGCGAACACCATCAAGAAGCGCAGGGGTTCGTAGCCAACCTGCAGGTGAAACCAAGGAGCGATCGGCGAGGTGTGCTTCATCTCCCCGAGCTGCCCGAAGGCACCCATGCCGCTCTCGACCACGAAGCCTCGGTGCCGAGGTGGCGGCAGCGGGACGAGTTGTTCTTCGCCGCCTTGATCGGCGCCCAGCGCGGGCGCATCGCTCTTCGAATCGAGCCATGACACGACTTCATCCGTGCTGATGGCGCGCTCCTTCGGCTCCGAGGCGGCGTGCGCCGCGTGAGCCACGAACAGTGTGGCCAGCGCGCCGAGCAGCGCAGTCGACGGGCGGAGCGCGGGCATCTCCGTCAGGCTACTCCATGAAGTCAGCGCGCGTCGACAGGGTCAGGAGCGGGAGACCTGCTGCACGTATGGTGTCCGCTCCGCCCTCCAAGCGATCGACGAGTGCGATAATTCCCACCACCACCGCACCTGCGGCTTTCAGCGTTTCGACCGCCTTTAGGCTGGAACCGCCGGTCGTCACCACGTCCTCCAAGAGCGCGATGCGGGTGCCGGCTTTGAGCGACTTGTCGCCCTCGACGAGTTTGGCCGTGCCGTGGTCCTTGCGCGCCTTGCGCACGTAAAAACCGGTCAGCGGGCGGCCCTTCTGAAAGCTGACCAACGACACCGCGCTCGCCAACGGACAACCCCCGAGTTCGACCCCACCCACTGCATCGCATGTAGGCAAATCGTCCAAAGCTTGGAACATCAGCTCACCGACTAGGGCGTGGCCCTCGGCAGTGAGGATGGTCTGCTTGCAGTCGATGAAGAAGTCGCTCTCGCGACCGGAAGCGAGCGTCACACGGCGGCGTTCGAAGCTCAGTTCGCGAAGCAGATCGATCAGGCGCGCACGTTTCGTCGGGTCCAACATGCCCGCGAACGTAGCCGAACCTCAGTCGTGGCTCTTCTTCTTTTTCGCTTTGGTGCCTTTGCTGATCACGGGCACGACCGGCGGCGGAGGGCGACGCGGCTCCGGCTTGATCGGGCGCACCGGAGTGAATTCCGCTTGCGGCGTAGGTGGTGCGACCCGTGCTGGTTCGGGCCTGCGCGGCTCGGGCTTCGGTGGCGCCAATTTGGGCGGCGGAGGCAACGGCGCCTTGGCTTCGAGCTTGGCGGGCACGGGTAGCGCCCTGGTTTCGATCTTGGCCGGCACGGGGGGCGCTTTGGCTTCGAACTTGGCGGGCGCGGGGGGCGCTTTGGCTTCGAACTTGGCGGGCGCTGCTACGACCTTTGCGGGCGCTGGCGGCGCGACGGGTGCTGGCGCGACACGCGCGGGCGCCGTCACGGGGCGTGCTGCCGGCAGCGGGGCGCGAGCGGCGGCGGCGAGCGCAGGTTCACCGTCCGTTTGCACGTGCCCGCGCGCCAACGCGCCAGGTGCGATCCCGACGCGCGGCCCGGAAATATCGCCCGCGACGCGCGCCCCCGGCTCGAGCAGCACGGCCAGCGTGCCGCGCAAATCACCCTGTACTTGCCCGGAAATCCGCAGCTCAGCTCCGCTGACGTGACCGCGAACGCGACCCGCGGGGCCGACTACGACGTTGCCCGTGACGCTCACGTCGCCCTCGACGCGGCCCAAAATCTCGAGCGAGCCCTGGCCGCGGACGTGTCCGCTGACCACCGTGCCCGCGCCGATCACCGAAGTTTCGGCCATGCGCCTCAAACCTCCATGTCGACGTTGCCCTTGAACGAGGCACCGTCTGCGATCGTGAAGCGCGCGGCCTTGATGTCACCGACGAGCTTTCCGCCTGCTTGAATGTCGACGCGTTCGGATGCCGTAACGTCACCCGTGACTTGACCGGCCACGCTCAAATTGGCGCCCGTGATGTCCGCGCCGACCACCGCCGTACCGGTCACGGTCACGGCGTCCGTGGTCGTGAGCCGGCCGCGTAGATTGCCGTGAATCACGATCTCTTCGTCGCCCGAGATGTCACCCTCGATGGTGAGCCCTTCTCCAATCACCGTGCCTGCCATCCGTGTCGCCTCTTCCAGTTGCTGAGAAAATGAGTCAGCGGCGCTTCTGAGCCGTGCCGAAATCGAGTTCGAACTCGGTTTCGAGCCGCACCGAAACGCGCGCGCCCGACTCGATCGAAATTTCCGCACCGCGCAGTTCGCCGCGTACCGTCGCCGAGCTGCGCACCGCGATTGCGCCGTTTGCCCGCGCATCGCCCAGCAAGTTGCCGGCGATCTCCAGGCTCTCACCGTTCAAGTTGCCTTCCACGCTCCCGCCTTCGGCCACCTCGGTGTCGCCGTTGACGTTGACGTCGCCCATGACTTTGCCCTCGATGCGCAGGGCCCCACTGCCGCTGACGCGGCCGGTGATGCGTGTGCCTGGGCCGACAACGCTGAGTTCATGAGGGTGCCGGGGCATCGGAGTGGGGCGGAACGCTAATACGCCCGGGCCGGATTTGAAACAACGCGTCCTCTTTTGTTGGGTTTGCTCAGCGCGGCAGGCTCGCGGCGAGGATCTCGCCGGCTCGCGGCACGGAGCGGAACAGCGCGCGGGCGTATAAACGGCGCTTCTCTGCGTGCGGCAAATCACCGGGCCGGCCGTGGGTGGCGGCTGACAACAGCACGGCGGCGGCCACGCTCACGTTCAAGCTCTCCACGAACCCGCGCATTGGGATGCGGACCGCGCGCTTGGCGTGGCGCAGCAGCGGCTCGCAGATCCCGTCGTGCTCGTTACCGAGCAACAGGGCCAGGCGGGGGATGTGTGCCAAGTCCGGCGGTGTGAGTTCACCCTGCGGATGAGTCGCGACCAGCTCGAAGCCGCGTGCAAGCAAATGCGCAGCGGCAGACTCGGGAGTCTTGTGGTCGTGCACCTCCAGCCAGCGCTCGGTGCCCTTGGTGATGCGGCGCGCAATCATGAAGGATTCGACGCGCGCGACGACGTGCACGGTCGGTATCCCGAATGCGTCGCAGCTGCGCATCACGGCTGACCCGTTGTGAGGATCGTGCGGGGCGTCCAGCAGCACGGTCACGCTCTCCAAGCGTTGTTCGATGACCGATTGGATCCTCGAGTTTCGTTCGTCGCTGGCGAGCGGTCCAAGCGTCTCGATCACTTTATCGGCCGTCCAGGCGGCGCTCCACGGCTCGCCCGGCAAACTCTCGGCGAACTCGGCGCCGACCTCTTCACTCGCTCGTCTCATAAGGGCCGGATATTGCACTGTTTGGGGCGCTGCTCCCACGCTCGTCGCGAGGGCCCGCGGTGAGCGAAGTTGCGCGGGCCGGGGGCGGAGCTGGCGGTGGGGCGGGGCGCCTTCCAGACTGCGGGGGGTTCCCTGACCCCTGAACAAGCATTATCTTCCAGGCTGTCACTCAATCACAGCGCAGGAGAGCGGTCCCAATGGCATCCGATAAGGTTCATGTTTTCAACGACCTCAACTTCGAGCAGGAAGTCCTGAAATCGACAGTTCCGGTCCTGGTGGATTTCACGGCGACCTGGTGCGGGCCATGTAAGCAACTTTCCCCGATCGTCGACCAGCTCGCCGACGATCTGCACGGCACCGTCAAAGTCGGCAAGCTCGACATCGACGACTCTCCGATCACTGCCGGCAAGCTGGGCGTCCGCGGTGTCCCCACGGTGATGGTATTCAAGAACGGTGAGCGCTCTGCGCAGCACGTCGGCCTGACCACCAAGGCCAAGCTCGCTGATCTGGTGAAAGCCTGAGCGAAGCTGTCCCGAGCCCGAGCCACGCCAGTGCGCGTCGCTCGGGCTCGAACGCGTCCAAACGCTTCCGCAAGCGCCTGTATTGGCTGCCGGTAGGCGTCATCGCCTGCGCCAACGCCGTGTTCGCGCTGGTGTTGTCGCGTTACGTTCCGACCGTGACGGCGCTGGGCGCTGGCGCGTTGCTGTATTTCGTCACGCTTCGCCGGTTCATCGCGCAAATGCGCGACGAGCCTCGCCCGCTTTGGATCACGCGGGGCTTCGACGAGCCGTTGTTCGTGCACTTCGGAGCGAGCACTTTGGCGCTGCTCCTCAGCCCTGTGTGCGCGCTGCTCGGGCTGATACTGGGAGCCGTGCACGGCGCCGTGCTTCACGCGGGTTTCGAGTATTTTCGACTCAGCGCGAGCTACGCGTACCTACTCGGGCTGCTCGCCTCGGGGTGGGCGGTTTGGATCGAGCGGCGCTTCGTGCGCATTCGCCACATCGATGTGGCGATCGCCGGTTTGCCGTCCGAGTTCGAGGGTTATCGCATCGCGCAGCTCAGCGATCTGCACGTGGGTAGCTTCGACCCGAAATCCCGCGCGCTGGAGTGGGTTGCCATGAGCAACGCTCTTTCGCCAGATTTGGTGGCGGTCACCGGCGATCTCGTGACCAGCGGGCGCGGCTTTTATCGCGACGTTGCCGAAGCGCTCGGTGCTCTTCGCGGCAAAGATGGCGTGTTCGTGTCGATGGGTAACCACGATCAATCGAACAACGACGAACTCACTCGGCTCGTGGCCGAACACGGACCGACCGTGCTCCGTGACTCGTCGCGGGTCATTCGCCGCGGCGCTGCGATCTTGAACGTGGCCGGCATCGACGGTCGCATCGCGAGCCCACCGGAGGTCGCTAGTACGCTCAAGGGGTGCACGCCAGGTGCGCCGGTCGTGCTGCTCGCCCACTACCCCTCGGTCTTCGAGGTCGCTGCCGCTGCCGGAGCAGATTTGATTTTGACTGGGCACACCCATGGCGGGCAACTCGGTGTGCCGCTCCTCGGTCAGCGCTTGAACCTGGCTCGCCTCACGGGGCAGCGTTCGCGAGGCATGGTGTACACCGGCAAAACCGCGATGTACGTCAACGCCGGCTTGGGCACGACGGGGCCACCGATGCGGCTCGCGGTACCACCGGAGATCGCGCTGATCACCCTGCGTCGCGCACAGACGAACCTTTAGCCATTCCTGTGCGCCCCTGACGGCCGTTGGAATGGCGGAGCTTGTTTGATAACTTGCGGCGCTCATGTCCAGTCGCGTCGTAGAACCGGTGCGGGGAGCGCGCGCGCTTTTCGTGTTTCATCTCGCGCTGCTCTCGTGGTGGACGTTCGTGCAGTTCTACTTCCGTGTCGTGGCGCACTTCGTGAAGTTCGAACTGCCGGTGGACCTCGTAAACTTCATCTTCATCGCGATCGCGCCGATCGTGACCACACACTTTGCGCTTGGCCAGCGCGGCACCCCTTCGCAGACCGCGTCGCGCGTGGTGGTGGCGCTCGCCGTCCTGGATCTACTCGGTGAGCTATTGCAATCCGCACCGCATCTCGGATTGCCGGCGATCGTGCCCACCGACAAGGGCGCGGCGGAGTTGTTGGTGCGCGGCATCTGGGTCACTTGCGAGTTCGCCATGCGCGGTGCCATGTTCATCGCACTGTTCCGGGCTCAAGCAGACGTAGACAAGCGTCTCGTCGCCCTGTTCTTCGTGCTGCTCGGCGTGAACTATCTCGCTACCTCGCTTTCCTTCCTGCGGGCCATCGGACCGTTCACCGCATTGGGCAACGCGCTGCCGCTCGGATCACTAGCCGCCAAGATCAGCATCCCCATGAGCCCTTTGTGGCTTTCGCTGATCGTGTACCTCAACGGGCGGCTCGCCCGCGGACGCCACCCCCTCGTCGACACGAGGGGCGCGGCGGCGCTGCATCACGGCTAATTTTCCGCACGCTCGCGAGCTCGGCGAGGCCGAGCGCGTCAGGCCGGGGTGTGGCAACAAGCTTCGATGTTGTGCCCATCGGGATCGAGCACGAACGCGCCGTAGTAGTCAGCGTGGTAATGCGGCCGCAACCCTGGCGGGCCGTTGTCTTTGCCGCCGGCAGCCATGGCTGCTTTGTAGAACGCATCTACAGCCGGGCGATCAGCGGCCTGAAATGCCACGTGCATGTGTGGCTTCTGTGGCGTGCCCTCGTGGATCCAAAAATCGGGTTTGGGAGGCACGCCCAGCCCCAGCACCACGGCCCCGCCCGTGAACTCGGGCGGCACTTCCATCAGCACTTTGTAACCAAGCGGCGCCAGCGCTTGCTCGTAGAAGCGACGGCTCTTTGCTGCATCACTCACGTCGAGTCCGGTGTGATCGATCATGTCGCTCTGTCTATCACGGGTGGGCGTTGCGTCGAAGGGTCACCGGCGATCAGCCCGCGTCATCGACAGGACATGGGCTGATCGCCGCCGTGCCCCAGCTTGGTGCACGCGCCCGTGTGGAGCCTCGCCTTGTGTTCGCAGCCGGCGTAGACAACCGCTGCTTGGTGACGGCAGTCGCTCAGCTCGGCTTCTAGTCGCGTACTCGCCCGCTGCGTCGCCTCGGCGCAGCGCGCTATGCACGTACGGCGAAGATCGCCACCCGAGGCCTCGCACCCCCGTTCGCAGGCTTCGGTGGCCGCGCGCCGAGCATGGTCGCGAGTCGTGAAGCGCGCGCAGCATTCGCCGAGCTCTCGACTCTCGCCCAGCGAGCACTCTGCGCATTGTTCGCGGGCGCGCGCGGCGGGGATCCAATCCAAAAATGGACTGAACTCGACGCTCACGCCCGCGCCCACGGTGACCGAGCGCCCGTAGAAGAAGCCTCTGTACGGACTTTGCACCGAATCGAGCCGAAGCTCGGCGTGCGGCGCGAGCAATGCGCCTCTGAACGTGGGCTGGATTTGCGGTGGCTGGCTGCCCGCGTAACCGAACAAAATGTTCGACTCGAGAAAATAGTCGTAAACGGTTCCACTCAGCTCGAGCGCGCTCCGTACCCAAACGTAGACGGCTCCCCGCGTATTGTCGACCTCGAGCAATGCGTGCTCCATTAGCTCGAAGGACTGAAACCGATACTGTCCGGTGTGCAGCCGGGTGCTGGAGTGCGCTTGCATCACCAGTTTTCCGTAGCTACCCGGCGCTAGGTCGAGTGCCCCTTCATCGTCCGCGTGACTCGTCTGGTCGGGGCCAGCCGCCGAGAGATCGACTCTCCAGCTGAAGGCTTCGATCGCCTGATAAGCGTGGTTCCAAACGCCCAAAGCGACTCCCGAGGCCGGCTCGGGCTGGACACTGGTTCGGGTCTTGATGAAGCCGTCCACGCGTGCTCGCGAGTCGAGGAGCAACGGCGTCGGCCCATAGGCGTACAGCGATCCGACATCGGCACGCGCGCCGATGTTCATCGCGCCCATCGAGGCAATCAGGCCATTTCGCTGCCTTGTCACGCGCCGCGTGGGGTCGATGACCTGGGCGTCATCGCCAATCTTCAGTGATTCGGTGGCAACCAGGGCGAAGCGAGTTCGCTCGACCCCCAAAGGAAACGCGACCTCGAAGGCGCCCGTTTCGAGCTGGGAGTCGTCGATTTCGCGCGCAGAGTTCAAGACACGGCGTCGTTCGGACTGGAGCCAAGGGCGATCGAGGTCGATCGAATCGCAGGCGGAGGTCTCGCAAGCCATGAAGCCGAGCAGCAGCCAGCTGCACCCACGACTGAGTCCGTCGCGCCCGAGAGTCACTGGTTATCCTGCACCTCGCGTGCTTTACACCCGAATTGCGCTGAGCTAAAGCTACGACTCGTTGACTCTGGTGGGTGATGAGCAGCAGGGATCAGATCGAGTGACGGAGCAAAGTTCGGAGCCCGCCCAGTCGCCTCGCGCAAAGGCGCCTTCTGGCTTGGCGAAATTCCTCGGCCGTCCGGAAGTGCGCGCCGCGTTGTTGCTGACCGCGGTCTTGGCGCCCATCGGCATCGTGTTCTCGCAGCTGGAACAGTACCGCTCTTCGCGCCAGCATTTGGGCGCCGAATACTACAACATCGCGCGCGCGCTGGTGGATGGGCGCGGCTTCAGCGACCCGTTCGGGGAGCGCACGGGCCCGACCGCTTGGATGCCGCCGGTCTTCCCCATGATTCTCGCCATCGCGCTATATCTAGGGAAATCTCGCGTGATCGTCGCGGGCGTCGTACTCGTACTGATGAACCTCACCTGGGTCGGCATTGGCACGAGCCTGTATTGGATGGCCCGCAGAGCTGGCTCGCGAATCCCGCCGTTATTTGCGCTGGTGCTCGTGCTCGGCTGGGCGCTTTCGTTCGATTATTGGTTCTTCGTTTGCACCACCGACATTTGGTTGCAAGCCGCGGTCGTGACGCTAATCACGTTGGCGATTTTCGATCATCTCACGACGGGCGCTCACAGACCCGTCAGTTGGGGCTTGCTCACCGGCGCCGCGCTCTTGGTCAGCCCGACGCTCGGCTTCGCGACGGCCGCGCTGTCGCTAGTTTCGTTGTTGCAAGCGAAGACCCGCAGGCAGCCTTGGTTGACGACGCTCGCGATCGCGCTCTTGGTCATGGCGCCCTGGACCGTGCGCAACGCCGTCGTTTTCAAGCAGTTCATTCCGATCAAATCCAACGCGGCAAACGAGCTATACCAGGCAAACGTGGTCGATGACGACGGCGTCTTCGACAGCGTGAATCAACAGGTTCACCCGTTCAATCGCCTCGATTCTCGATTTCAGTACGGAAAGCTCGGAGAGATTGCGTACGTGAAAGATCGGGGGCAAGTGTTCTGGCGCGTGATGCGCGATGACTGGCGGCATTTGTCGAGGAATATCGGTAACCGCGCGGTCGCGATGGTCGTTTATCATCCGCTCGCGAAGATCATGGATGGCCCAATCGGTGGCCCCATCCGCCACGCGGTCTACGCCTCCCCGATTTTGGTTTTGCTGGCTTCGATCTCGGTGCGTGGGCCTCATCGCCGGATGTTGCGCGTGCTCGCTTTCTTTTGTCTCGCGTACCTAGTGCCGTACGTGGCAGCGGCGTTTTACATTCGCTATTTTCTGGTGCTGACGCCGGTTTTTTTGACGATCCTCTATTTCGGAATCGACCAGCTTGCCGAGCGCTGGTCGAGCCGCGGCGTGAAGCTCGCGCCGAGCCCGAAGGTGAACTGAACCGGTGCGGGTAGCGCGCCCTCGTATCGTGTTGCTGGCAGCGCTGGCGGCGCTCGCGACGCTGTTCTGGGCTTTCCGCCCGAGCCGGCGGTTGAAACCGGCGAGTGTGCCGCAATCTTCAGCCGTCGTTGGTCAGCTGCATCCGAGGCAGCGCGTCTCAGTGCCGGCATGGCTCGGGTCGTTGAGTGGCATCGTCTGGAGTCGCTCGAGCGGAAAGCCGGTGCGCTCCGCGACAGTCTGGGCGGTTCGTCAACCCAGCCAGGGTTTCTCCATCGAGAACGGATCGGTGGTGAGGGGCGTGACCGACACGGAGGGCAGGTTCCGACTCGAAGGCCTGCCGACGGGGATCTTCGAGCTCACTGCCAAGGCGGGGCAGCTGAGGTTCGAGCAGCCGACGATCGCGTCGATCACTTTGGGGGAGCATGTTGGTGAGCTCGAGCTGTGGCTGGAGGCGGTCCCCGACTCGCGCGCTTCGGACCAAGCGAACGCGGCAATTGGCGCGGAAAATTCAGAGCGCCCCGCACCGGTAGAGTCTGCCGCGCGCTTTCTGGCGAACAATAGCAGCGCTCCCGAAAGCGCTGCTGCTTGTACGGGAGTGCTGACAGGGGTGCTGGTCGATGCGCACGGCGCGGTGGTCGCGGGGGCCCGAATCGGCGTTTGGCCCGACGAAGCCCCGCGTGATGGTTTGCCCGACTTCACCGAACCGCCTCAATCGACGGAGGTCTCGGATGCCGGGGGGCGCTTCGAATTCAGCAAACTGTGCGCGCGCGCGTACTCGATCCTGGCCCGTCACGGCGAGGGAGTTCACCGTGCACTGCGTCGCGCAGTAGCGGTTGGTTCGGACGCGCGCTTGGTGCTGGCAGAGTCCGCCGTTTTCAGCTGCGTCGTCACTCACCGCGGCGAGCCGGTGACTTCATACGCGCTGTCAGTCGTTGGCCCAACGCGCCGAAGCGTACAGGTGCACGCCGCGAACGGACAGTGCCGGCAGAGCTGGCTCGATTCGGGCCGCTACTCGGTAAACATCAGCGCCGACGCGGGCTCTGTTTCAGCGAACATCGACCTCGATCCGCTTCGCTCTCGCAGTTTCGAGTTCGAATTGTCGCCCTGGGCAACGCTACGCGGCCAATTGTTGGACGCCGCTGGAGAGCCGCGCAAAGGCGCACGGATCGAGCTGATTTTCGAGCCGCTCGCACAACCTTCGACGCGCGCGGCTGACGCTGCAAGCAGAGTTCAGCGTGCCACGAGCGACGAACTCGGTCGGTTCGATTTTCAGCGCGCGCCGGCTGGCCGCGCCCGGCTCTGGTTCACTGCACAGTCCACACCGTTATTCGTGCGAGATTCGAACGCGCCGGGCTTCTCGCAACTTGCCGAGCCGCGGCCCTGGTTGGAGATCGAGTTGCGTCCAGGTGAGGCGCTCGAGCTGGGCGCTCTTCACGTGGGGCGATTCGCGGTTGCCGATGCGCATCCGTGAGCCACTTCCAAGGCGTGCAAGATTCGACCGCGCTTGACATCGGCGGAAGTGCGAGAGTAATGCTTGACGCCGCGTTGGGCGGCCACGAGCGGAGGTGAGAAGTGGGCTATCGAGCAAATTGGGGTGGGGTCTCGTTCGCGCTCACCGCTGGGGCGGTCGCTGCCGTAGCGCTCGCAGGTGCACTGGCTACCGGCTGCGGAAGCGATCAGGAGGATGAACCGATCCACAAATCCGTCGGCCCGGCTGGCTTTATCCCGAACGGGGAGGCACCCCCCGCAGAGTGGTTCGACTCGAGCGGTCGCAAGTACAAGCTGCTCGGCAAGGCCAGTTTCAAGGGCGCGGCGGTTGGGGAGCTGGCGAAGCCGCAGGGCGAGAAGAAGGTGCAAAAAACGCCGCCCGAGCGGCTTTCGGTCGAAGAATTCGCGGAGCACCTGCGCGGCGTGACCGTACGCGGCGAGTACGAGTACATCGCAGAGCCAGATCTGGAATTGGCGCGCAAAGTGCTCGACAAGCTCGCGCACCAGGATGATGCGGACTCCCGAGAGGGCCGCGGCCTCTGTTGTGGAAATGATGACCGCGTGCTCGATCGCAACAACACCGGCACGATTCAAAAGCCGGTGAGCTACAATGAGCTCGGTTGCAGTGGCGTCATGATCAGCCCCTCCGTGCTGCTCACCGCGGCTCACTGCTTGTACAACGGCGGGTGGTACCAGGTACCTTCCGAGCCCTCGTACATGTCGACCGTTTGGGGCGGCGGCCCCCAGCGCTGGCCACGCTGGGTGAACGCGATGGACGGCTTGGATGCGGACGCCGCGCCGATCACCCATACTTCTGCAACCTACTCGTATGACGTCACCTATATCGGGTCTTTCAAAACGATTACGCCGGGTGCGTATCTAGAGTGCTATTCGCCGATCGTGACCGCGGCCTGGAAGACGGCGAATCACACCGTCTTCGATGACTACGGCTTCGTCGACTTCGGAGCTTGCGGTTACAGCCCTGGTAACCTCACGGGCTATTGGAGTCCGATCGTGCGGACGACTACGGAAATCACGAACGCCACGGCCTATATGTATGGCTACCCAGTGCGTGCACAACCGGGCACCCCGGTCAGTGACTCGCAGACCTTGAGGGCGGAAAGCTTGTGGTCCGGAGCATACTTCGAGGCCCAGCTGTTCACCGACAATGGCACGCTATCGATTGCCGCGAACGAGGCGTACACCCTGACCTATTCCACTATCGACACGAGCCCGGGCGACAGTGGCGCCGGCATCTACCAGCTCGTGAACGGTGTTCCGCGCTTGATTGGCAACCACCACAGCTCTTACACGCTCTACAATGGTGGCCGGCGTTGGGACAGCACGACCGACGCGTTTGCGAGGCTGAATACGCACTTCCCCAACTGAGCCTTTCTGTCGCAGCGGCAGCTTGCCCCGCCGCCCGGCCAACTGAATGTTGCCGCTGCGAGTCCTTGAGGCAACGTGTGCGTATAGAGCTCGCGAGCCTCTTGACCGGAGGCCGGCAAAGTAGTTTTGTCGCAGCGGCCGGTGGTTGGTGCCAAGGGAGGTCGCAATGCGCATTCGAAATTATTTGGGCGGGTTTTCGTTCGTGTTCGCAGCGGGGGCAACCGGGCTGGCGGTGTTCGCCGCTGCGCTGAGCTCCGGTTGCGGTAACGACAATGGCGCGGAGCAACCGATCAACGGTTCGGTCGGCCCGTCTAGCTTGGCCGCGAAAGGCGAAAGCCCCGCAGCGGAGTGGATCCACTCGAACGGTACCAAGTACAAGCTACGGGGCAAGGCTCCAATGCGAGCAGTGGCCTTCGGGGAGCTCGCGAAGAAACCGCAGAAAGCGCCTGCCGCGGAGCCGAAGCCGCCGTCGAAAGTTCCGGAACGGCTGTCGGTCGAGGCAATGGCCGAAAAACTTCGCGGCGTCACCGTGCGCGGCGAGTACGAATACATTGCCGAGCCGGACCTCGAGTTGGCGCGCAAAGTACTCGACAAGTTGACGCATCAAGATGATGCGGACTCCCGAGAGGCAAGAAATTGCTGCGGAACCGACGAGCGTGTGCTGGATCGCAATAATACTGCGACGCTGGAGAAACCGTTCGGCTTCAGTGAAGTGGGCTGCAGCGGAGTGATGATCAGCCCGTCCGTGATGCTGACCGCTGCACACTGCCTCTACTATGGCGGCGGTTGGGAGCAAGTGACGTCGGAGCCTTCTTACGTTTGGGGCGGCGGCATCCAGCGCTGGCCCCGTTGGGTAAACGCGATGGACGGCCTCGATCCGGACGCCGCGCCGATCACCCACACCTCTGCGACGTATTCCTATGACGTCACGTACAACGGCGGAAATTGGGCGACCAATACGCCGGGTGCCTATCTCGAGTGCTACTCGCCGGTCGTGCCCGCGGGTTGGATTAACTCTGGCGATCTCGGCCAGGAATACGATTACGCATTCGTGGACTTCGGAGCCTGTGGCTACAGTCCGGGTAATCTCACCGGGTACGCGAGTCCCCTGCTGCGGACGACTGCGCAGATCACGGCCCCCGGTGCCACCGCCTACCTATACGGTTATCCGAAGCAAGCAGCGCCGGGTTCGGACATCAACGGCGCGATGCCGACGAAATACGAACAGCTGTTTTATGATACTTACTACGAGGGACAAATTTTTTACGACAGCGGCACGATAACCATCGATCCCAGCCAGCTTTTCATTCTGCGCTACACTACGATTGATACTTCCCCGGGCCAAAGTGGCGGAGGAATTTACCAAGTCGTCAATGGCGTACGTCGTTTGATCGGCATTCACCGTGCTTTTTACGCACTCAGCAACTACAACGGTGGCAGGCGCTGGGACAATGCTACAGACGCATTTGCAAGGGCAAACAGCCACTACCCGAACTGAGTTTCCAGCTTTGATGTCGTTCTGCCCGATGGCTATTGCGAAATCAACATCCTGGGCAGCATGGGTCTGGCGCGGCACGATCGCGTCAGGCCTTGCATCCCTGGCTCTGGGCTGCGGGGGGAGCGAAACGCATCAGGTCGGGGTGCCCGCCAACGCCGCCGGTGCGGCTGGCAATACCAGCATCGCGGGAAGTGCAAGCGGCGGCACTGACTCCGCCACGCAAGGCGGCAGCGCCGGCACCAGCAGTGACGGCGGTACCGCGAACATCCGCACGAGTGGAGAGCGTTCCGTCCCGCTCCCGCGCGTAGCTTGCCCGGAGAGTTCTCCTGCCGATGGGGACAGTTGTAGCAGCAGCAACGGCCTCAGCTGTGGTTACGGTGAGTCAGGTGTTTGGGGTTGCAGAGCGCTGATGATTTGTCAGTCAGGTGTTTGGGAAGAGCGACGATCCGAATGCCCTCAACCGCCCACGTGCCCGAGCGAGACCCCCGAAGCCGGCGCAAAGTGCAATTCAGGCGGAGCAGATACTACGGCCTGTGCGTTCCCCGGCGGAGTGCTGTGCAACTGCTATGACTGCGATCGCCTCTCTCCGCAGTATCCGGGCTGCCGCCAGAGCGGAACGACTTGGCTTTGCTGGCAGCCGCCGGCGGATTTGGATTGTCCATTGGTCGCGCCCAATGCCGGCGAGGGTTGCGACGCTCCGCAAGGCAAGGAGTGCGCGTACGGTGATGCGTGCGGCGGCGGAATCACCATGCTGTGTCGCCTCGGGATTTGGGAGGGCTACGGCGGTGATTGCCCCCAATGATCGCGCGAGCTCGAATCGATCGCGCGCAATGATCTGCCGGTTGCGGCCGAGTTTCGTTTCCTTGGCCGCAACGGCGGCGTTGCTCGCTTGTGGCGGCAAGGCTCAGCACAGCGATCAGACGGGCGCAACCAGCTCGAGTGCGGGGCAAGGGTCGAGCGCAGGCTTCAACTCTGGTGGTAGCTCGAGCGCTGGTGATCTCCCCGATTCCGGTCCCGTTGATTCAGACGCTGGCACCGGCGGTGAGCCGGTGGGCGTGGCTGGTTCGGCCGGGGTAGGGGCCGGCGGTTCCGCGAACGAACCAATCAAGGGCTGTGGGGCCTTCGGACGGATCTGGAATCAGCCGGGTTGCGAGGCTTGCATCGAACGCGCGAGCACGTTGTGCTCGCCGATTACGGAGTGGCTCTTCACCGAATGTCAGACCTCCTATGGCTGCGCGGATCGGAATTGCCTCTCCTGCACCGGGGCAGAGTGCGAGAATATGTGCGCTTGCGCGGCCTCCTGCCAGGTTCTGGGCAAAGACTACTGCCGAGACGGTTGGGCCGAATTCATGGCTTGTTTCAGCGAAGAGTGCCCGGCCAGCTGTCGCTGAGCGCGCTGACGCACTCGAGCGCGTCGCCGCCGTTCGAGCACGCAAGCTGCAATCGCCAATAACGAGACGCACCACGCCGATGAGCTCGATGTTCGAGCCATGCTACAGCCACCCGCGCCCGCGTCAGCGCTATCTTGCACCGCGCGTTCGCTCTTGCTCGAGTTTCCAGCGCCGTCGGTTACGCTGACTCGCACGCGGCTGACCTGAGATGAGTCGGCGAAGAGCAAGGTGTAGGGCGGGACCTCGTCCCGCTCCGTCGTGATCGCGAACGAGTCCGCACCCAACAGTTCGAAGAGTACGGCGCGGATCCCGGACTCGGCGTCGAATGGCTGCACGCTCACCTCGTGCCAACCGCGCAGCGGTGCGGCCGCGATCCGAATCGAGCCCAATTGGGGAGGATTGGTATCAGCAATTCGAGCGCGGGTGTTTTCGCCGCAGGTGGTCGTGGGCACTCGCTCGGCGGGCTGGGCCGCGCTTCGCCCGTCTGCGTCGAGCTCGTTCTCTAGGCAATCGTAGCTCGGATCCCAGGTCCCATCGCTATCGAAGCAGGGCGATAGGTCTCGCTGGGTGCGCGTCTCGAGCCAGGGCACGAGGCCGGATAGGATTGTGTAGAAGCCGCTGCCGCAGCGGCCGGTGTAGCCGGAAGACAGCAACCCGGCGAGTCGCCAGACGGGCTCTTCACCCGCGGCCTGGATGCGGATGAAGGCCGGCCCGCCTGAGTCACCGTAGCAAGAGCCAGCTTGGTCATCGCCGATTTCGAGTTCGTCGCCGAGCGCGACGACCTGCGCTTGCACCGTCTGCTTGCCGCCAGTTCGCGTCTGATCGGCGCTGCTCGTCCCGTACCCGACGAGGACGGCGTCGTCACCGATCGCGACGGTATCCATCTCGCATCCGAGCGCGATCGGCACGAGCGCAAGCGCCGCGGCTTTGGGAGTGAAGCGACAGACCATCAAGTCTTGCCCGGTGCCAACTCCGCCGCCGGGTAGAGAATCGCAACCCGTTATCGTGAATACTTCGGACGGAGTTTCTTCGGGATTCTGTGGCACCTCGAACCAGCCTCGCCTGGGCGGCGAGCAGTGCTGGGCAGTGATCAAGAACTCTTCGTGAATCACGACGCCGGTGCATTCATTGTCCAGCTTGACGACATTGCGCCAGCCGTCCGGCGCCGCGGGTGCCCCGCCGACGATGGCTGCTCGCGTCTGGCTTTCCAACTCTTCGCTCGCGGATCCGGCGCAGCCTGCCACGCACGACAGCCCCGCGCCGAGCGCCAACCAGCCAAAATTTAGGGGAAATTGGCGGAGGAAGCGCCGCGACACCGCAAGTGCGCTCATGGCGAAAGCGCTGCTCCCCGAGCAGGCTTTAGGGCCAGTAGCGTCATGTCCCTAAACTCCCCGGCTGGGAAATAATGGATCGCGGTGTAGCTGTTCATTCCGCTCTTCCTCCAGTAGCCGATCCGGCCTTCTTGAACGCCCTCCGCCAGCCAGAGCCGTGGCACCTGGTCGTTTGCCCAGCGAGAAACGATGCGTCCACCGTCGATGATGCGACGGTCCGAATAGAAAGCGAGTATCCCGGGTTCACTGGCGATCAACGCCCAATCCCGAGGTAGGTTTGCATCCACCCAGGTGATGACGTTGCGATAGGCGCGTTCGCGCGCCCCCAGCCAAAAATAGCGCTGCTCCCAGACAGGACTTTCGAGCAGCGTAACGGCATTGCGCGTGACCACGAATGCACACAGCACGGCGCTCGCCACACCGAAAGCGTACGCTGCCGAGCGCCGGCGGGAGTGCCAGCGCTCGATGCAATAGCGAGCGCCGCTCGCCAAGCCGATGGCCAGCGCCATCTGGTTGAAGAAGAAGGCCGATTGAATCTCCCAGTCTTGGTTCTGCGGGGTTCCGATCGCGCAATAGGCAAACAGCAAAACCCACGGATACCCGAGCAACGCCCACAAAAGAGCTGGCATTCGGCGCAGACCGGCCGAAAGCGAGCAGAGCAGCGTGAGCGCCAGGTTGAGCCCACAGAGCGCAACCAGTATCAGAGGGTGCGCGTCTTCGGCCAGCTGCGGCAACGGCCAAAAGCGATTCGACGCGCTCAACGGGAAGCTATTCAGGTAGCGCGCAAAATGCGGCGCGATCTCCCACCAAGCGCTTCGCCCTTGTTTGGCGTGCAGCGAGTTAGGTAGCCAATCCCCGTAGTAGTACAGCGCAAACCCCAGCCATAGCAGGCCTGGAACCGCAAACCACACCAGACCGCTCAGGCTGCGCATGCGTTTGGAAAGCAGCAAGGCCGGCACGACCAGCAACAGTGAATCCGGACGCGTCAGACAGGCCAGCGCTGAAACGAACCAGGCAGGTTTTGCTCGGCCTTCGATGATCAGCAGCAATGCCCAACTTTGCAGCGCCAAAAGCAGCGTGGTCTCCATGCCGCGGAACAAGAAGCTGGTGCGGTTGGTGAGACAGAACAAAGCCAGCCCCAATGCCCAAAATGGCGGCAAAAAGCGGCTGAGAAGCCGCTCCCAAATCAACGCCGTGGCACAGCTCGCAAGGACTCCCAGCACGATCGCGGCTTGCACGATCGAAATGCCGAGGGCGCCCAAGCCGCCGAGCAGCAGGACGTAAAGTGGTGCGGTGTAGCCCCAAACGTAATCACCCGGATTGAAGACCAGCCCGGCACCGGAAGCGAGATTCTTGGCGTATTGAAAGGAGATGAACGCGTCGTCGAGCGTGCACGGGGGATCGAATTCGAACGAAGCTCTGAGCAGGAGTGCCCCGCACACGATTGCGCTGACGGCGATGCCATTCCTCGAGAGCTTCTCGGTGCCCGAGCGCGCGGCAGTCGAGGTGCGGTCTCCCTCCCCGGTTACGTCCCTATGTGCCTCGAACACCGCGGGCGAGCATAGCTCAAATTCATCGAACGCTACCCGCCGCGGGGCACGAGCGTGCCCGGGGCGCGGTAAACGTCGCTCGGCACCTCGAGATCGGGTTCGAAGTGGCATTTCATCGTTCGGTACTGGACGGCATTCGAGTCCGCAGTCGAGCGAAACAGCCAGCTGTGATCCAAATCGTCGAGCAACAAGAGCGCTCGTTCGCGCCGCAGGGCGGCACCGCCTTCGGCCAGCTCATCCGCATCGAGGGCGGTCGCGCAGGCACTTTCGGGCGTGCCGTACAGTACGGCGCCTGCGCTCAAGAAGAGCCGAGGCGGATCGGAGTTGTCGGTGACCAAGATCGGATGCCGAGTGCCCGGCAGATAGGCGGCGTCGATGCGCGGGGTCGTCTGGAGCAGGCTTTCGGTGCAACGACTCGGGCGATCGGACAAGTTGGCCTGGGTGGGGACGGGCACCTTTGGCCCCATCACGTCACCTGTGGCGCGAAACGCATAGTATGCGGCGCTCGCGCGAGCCCCTTCACCCGCTTGCGCCTGTACGTACAAGCCGGAGGCGTTGCCCAGGTAGGCGACGTTGCTGACCAGATTCTGTCCGAATGCGCTCGGATCGGGCAAGGCAGTGGTTTCGGCGTCGAACTCCCAGTCCGCGCCGACTCGTCGCGCGCGCGCGACGGCGGTGCCGCGCCCAAACAGCATCAGCGGGACGTGTGTCTCAACGCTCCGGGCCATCTCGGTGCGCCCGCGTATCGTCGCCGAGATTGGCCACTTCACGGGCGGGATGCGGGTACTCGTGCGGCCGTCGAAGAACCACGTTTCCTGCACATCCCCCGCGCTGTGGTGGAGTCGCAGATACAGCCCCCCTTCGCCGATACTGAGCAAATCCGGGTCGGCGCGCTGTGCGGAATCGCCGAGCTGATAGTCGGCGGGGGCGACCGGCCCACCGTCGGCCAAGCGAGCACGCCCAACCTGTCCCGAGAGCGCGTTGTCCCAGGCCAGCTCGATATTGCGCAGGTGGCTGTCTTTTGCGGGATCCTCGGGCAAGCGATAGCGAAGCGCTGCGGCGCCTTCCACTTGATCGAGGACCAGGGCCGCGTACTCGCTGGGGCGGTCGACTGGTTTCAACAAGCTCACGGTCCGAAGCTGCGGACGCGGCCCAGCGGAGGCATGAATCATCGAAGCCGCGGCGTGGGTCGGGTCGGTCGACAAGGCGACGAAGCTAGACTTGCCGAACGCGGCGTCACGAGAGTTGGGAACTTCTCGCACGCCGGGCAATGTCTGCCACGGAGTGTCGTCGAGCGCGCATGCCACGGGCGCGCGGACCTTACGCTCCGTGAGTGGGGTCGATTCTCGGCTCGGCGGGGGTAGAGCGTTGAGCTCGTCTTCGCTCTGGCCGACCCACCCGATGCGCGATACTTCGTTGCCGATCACGCAACCTGCTGCGACGCACTGCAGTTTGAGCTCGCACTCACCTTCGGCGGGACAGAGCGCAAGCGGGAAGCGCGCCAGGCTTTGCCAAGTGACGCCGCCGTCCAGCGATTCCCAAGTCTTGCGCGAGTTCGCCGATAGCGCGAAGGCGCGCATGCCGATGGCGGCTACCAGTGCCCGTTCATCCGGGGCTTTAGAGCCGGAAAGCAGCCGCCCCTGCTCGTCCGTCACGATCAGCGCCCGGCCTCGACGGTCGGCGAGAACGACGGAGAGCGAGCCGTCTTCGGCGGCGGCGAAGGATTCGACTCGAACCGAAGATTGCGTGTGTTCCCAATACTGATCTTCGTCTTCCGCGTCCGCACGTACCAGATCGAGGTCGTGGACTTCGAAGTTCTTGCCGCCGTCGTGCGAGACGAAGGTGGCCAGTGCGCCGGTCTTCGAACGGCGACCGATTGCGTACGCGACGCGACCATTCAGTGAGAAGGTCAGCCCGAGTGCACTCTCGGCCAAGGTCGGTGTGGCAGCGGCGAAGAGCTCGATCTTGGCGTGCGCTGCTTTCGCTTTGTCAGCGCTCCTGCGCTTCACGCGCGGCAAGTCCTGTGCTGCTTCACGGCGCAGATAGACACCGCCCGTGCTGCAGCCGGCGTTGGGTGCGCCGCACAGGCCGGTCGCGATCAGCGCGCCCGAGGCGCCGAGAGCAAAACGGAAGCCGGCCAGCGTACCAAAGCTCGTGAATGGCTCGGGTTCGAAATGAGCGCCGCGGTCGTCGCTGCGGAAAAACGAAATCGGCACACTGCCCGAGTCACTCGAACCGCGCACGCAGGCGAGCTCGAGATAGCGCTCGAACCCGCTCAGGCGTGCGGCGCGGCAGTCTTTGAGCATCGGCAGGGCGCTCGCTTCGAGCTTGCCGTCGAGTGGGCCCTGCCAAAGTTCGTAGTCGCTCGGGTGCGCCGCCGAGGCCGAAACTTCCAGATAGCGGCTGCCGAGCACGATCGCCCGGCCGTCGGCGAGGGCGGCGGCGTCCGGGCCACGGGGGGGCGCATTTGCCGGCAAATCTTGAGCGGACGTGGGGTCTGTCCCGGGCTCGAGGCGAGCCGGGCTATCCGCGAAACGGTACGGGCCGAACACGGTGTCGACGCGTACGTGCCCTTGTCTGTCACTGGCCAGCGCATAGGCGCCGTGCGTCTTGCCCGGCAAGAGCGCCCAGCTCGCGCCCTCGTCGCGAGTCAGCCAAATGGCCTCGGGGATGGCGAGCGCGAGCCCGGTACCGTCGCTGCCGAGTTCGACGTCCGCGAAGGCCACTCCACTGGGGCCGACGCGCGTGAATGACGCGGCGCCGTCCGAGCTGCGCGAGAGCGAGCGATCGGCAGGGATGCCGACGATCGAGTGACGGGCGGCGCTGACCCGAACCAGAGGTTCGAGCGGTGCGCTGGAGCGCACGAAACGACCGAGCGGATCGCGGGCCTCGTAGCTGGTTCCGCTCTGGCCCACGAACCAGAAGCCCGTGTCTCCGTCCAAGATCGCAATCAGATCTTCCGGCGCGAGGTTCGCCCCCGCGCTCAAGCCGTGCGTGACTGGGTCGAGCAGCCAACGCTCGCCACGTTTGCCGGCCAGCAGCACGCGGTCATCGTTCAGCCGACGCTCGGCCTGCACTTGGGCTTGGCGCGTCGGATGGTAGCGATAGCTTGCGGGGCTCTTGTAGTTGACCGACCGCTCCACGCTGGAGAGGAGCGAGTTTTTGGCTTGAACGGCGGGCTTTTGGGGCTCACTGCCGCATGAAAGGGCGAACAGGCCTAGGCTCGCGATGATGGAGCCGCTCTTCACTTCGCCTCGAGTTGGGCTGCGTGTTCGTAGTCGCTCGCCGCTTTGTCGATCAGAGCCAGGTCGCGCGCGGCCTTCTCCGCTTCCGCGCTGAGGATGGCCGTGAACTGGGTCAAACCCCAAATGCCGTTGTCTCGTCGGCGAAACGGATAGCGGGTGCCATGCGCGGTCTGCACGGTGGCGCGCTCGCCTTGGACTTCGATCTTGGCGACGCCGGACATGTCCTTACGCAATTGATTCATCCAGCCGTTCTGTTTGGCGTAGATGGCGAGCACGTCTGCTCCGTCGGGTGCGGCTGCCTGCTCTGCGTATTCAGCGGCAAGGCGCGAACGCTCCGGTTCGGGAAAGCTTTGCAGCACGCGCTCTCGCATCTTCTTGCGGTAGTCGCGGATCGTGTAGCACGCGTGCTGCGCGCGGGTCTCGGTGTAAGCAAAGAAGTCTTGGGCGCGCCCACGATTGACGGCGATCACGACCCGCAAGTAAGCACCCTCGGGGGTGCGATCGCTCGGGAAGGACACATGTGCCCACACGAAGGCGATCAGCAGCACCGAAGCCAGACCGGCGAGAACGTAGATGAGCGCGCGGCGCGTTCGCATGATTGCCCGACTAGCTTAGAACGGATCTCGCTACCGATCTCGCTTTCCAGCCCGTCCGGAAAGTGTTAGCCGACGAAGCATGTGGCAATCGGCGAAGGTCGCCGTCGTCGTTCCCTGCTTTCGAGAAGCGCGTTTGATCGAGCGGACGCTCGCCGGCATGCCCGCTTTCGTGGACTCGATCGTGGTCGTCGACGACGCCAGCGACGACGGGACGTCCGGCGTCGTGCTCGGGGTAGCGGATCCGCGCGTCGAACTCGTGGTCCATGAACGGAACCAAGGCGTCGGTGCGGCCATCGTGAGCGGCTACCGCGCTGCCCTAGCCGCCGATTGCGACGTACTGGTGGTGATGGCCGGGGACGCGCAAATGGCGCCCGAAGACCTGATCAACGTCGTCGAGCCGGTCGCGCTCGGCCACGCCAGTTACGTGAAGGGCAATCGCTTCCGGCACGCGCGGAAGTCGGACATGCCGCTCGCGCGTCGCGTCGCGGGCCGCCTCTTGGCGATTGCCACGCGCCTCGCTACGGGCCTCTCGGTGGACGATTGCCAATGCGGCTACACCGCGATCTCGCGTAGCGCCGCCCTGGGCTTACCGCTCGAGGACCTCTGGCCGCGCTTCGGCTACCCAAACGATCTGCTGGGTATGCTCGCCGCGCGCGGCCTGTCGGTGGTCGAAGTTCCAGTGCGCCCGGTGTACGGGGACGAGCGCAGCGGCGTGCGCGCCTGGCACGCGCTCAGCATCTTGCTCTTGATCGCGCGGCGTTACGTGCGCGAACGCCCGGTACGCCGCGCGCTCTCCTCAGGCGCGAATCGCGCGATCGACGATCTGCTCAGCGAAGCGGAGTGAGTGCTCCAAGTCGAAGCACTCGTCGAGCTCGGCCGCTGACAGCCGCGCGGACACATCGGCGTCTGCGCCGAGCAGGGTGCGGAACTGCCCTTCGCCTTGGAAGGCCTTCATCGCGTTGCGCTGCACCAGCACGTACGCTTCCTGACGACCGAGGCCCTTGCCGATCAAGGCCAATAGGATCGCCTCGCTGAAAAACAGGGAACCACTGCGCTCGAGGTTACGCTTCATGTTGTCGGCGTAAACGACCAAGCCCTCGACCAGCCCGGTACAGCGCTCGAGCATGAAACCGAGCGTGGTCGTCGCGTCCGGGGCCAGCATGCGCTCCACCGAAGAGTGCGAAATGTCTCGCTCGTGCCACAGGGCGACGTTTTCGAGCGCGGGAGTCACGGCTGCGCGCACCACGCGGGCCAAGCCGCACAGGTTCTCGCTGAGTACCGGGTTGCGCTTGTGCGGCATCGCGCTGGAGCCTTTTTGGCCCGCGGAAAAGCGCTCTTCGGCTTCGCCGACTTCACTGCGCTGCCAATGTCGCACGTTGGTCGCGAAGCGCTCGATCCCTGCCGCCAGCAAAGCCAAGGCCGCGAAGAAGGCGGCATGACGGTCGCGCGCCACGACCTGAGTCGAAACCGTTTCCGCGCCCAACCCCAAACTGCTCAGCGCACGTTCCTCGAGCTCGGGCGACAAGTGCGCATAGGTGCCGACTGCACCGGCGATCTTGCCCACGGCGATTTCCTGACGGGCGCGCGCGAGTCGCAGCCGACCGCGCTTGATTTCCGCCAAGTGACCCGCAAGTACGATCCCGAAGCTGACGGGTTCGGCGCTGATGCCGTGCGAACGCCCGATTTGAGGTGTGCGCGCGTGCTCTTTGGCGCGCGTGGCGAGCGCCGCAATCAGGGCATCGGTTCGCTCCAGCAGCAAATCCGCAGCGCGTGCGAGTTGGATCGCGAAGCTCGTGTCCAGGACGTCGCTCGAGGTCATGCCGCGGTGCAGCCAGCGCGCCGGCTCGCCCGCCAACTGCTCGACGTGGGTCAAGAATGCGATCACGTCATGACGCGTGGTGCGCTCGATTTCGTCGATCTTGGCCGGATCGAGCACGATATTTTTGGCTCGAATGCTGGCGGCCGTGCCCTTGGGCACCACGCCTTCGGTCTCCATCGCCTGGCAAGCGGCGAGCTCGACGTCGAGCCAAATGCCGTAGCGGGTTTTATCGGACCAGAGCTCGGAGAATGCCTTGGGCGTGTAGCGCGGGATCATCTCCGCGGGTGCCTAACAGAGGCTCGGGCCTGCGGCTAGGCCTTCGGCTCAAGGGTTGATGGTCACGCGAGAACGGCGCGCGCCGTCGCGGCCTTCGGCGTCGCGGTTCGAGCGAGACAGGAACTGTGCGCGAATTTCAGCGAGGCTTGCGCTGTTTGACGTCCGCGTAGGCCTGGCCCGCGGGTTTGCCTTTGCCCACCGGTAACGCAGTGCGGCTCCAGCCGGGGATGGCACGGCCAAAGGCGTCTTTGCCGGCGTCGAAGCCGGCAATCTGATCGGAGAGCTGCGAAAAGCCGGCTTGAGCCAGCATTTCGGCGGCGCGCTTGGAGCGGCCGCCAGCCTTGCAGCCGATGACGAGCGCTTCGTCTTTGCCGAAGGCGCTCTGCATCACCTCCAAAAATTCGGGGTTCGGCACCAGGCCGACCGGGCCCGCGTTGAGCAGCGGTACGTTGAGCGCGCCCTCCGGGTGACCCGCTTCGAATTCGGGTTCGCTGCGCACGTCCACGTAGACGTGCCCTTGCCTCTGCAATTCGGCGGCTTCTTCGGGAGTGACTGGTTTGATTTCTGCCACGTTAACGCTGCTTTCTCGAAGAACTCGACGACGAGGGAAGCTCTAACACCGGGCGATACAAGTGACAAATCCCGAGCGCGACTCGTGCTACACCCGGAAGTTCCACAGGTAGGCCCCCCCAGAGTGCAATTTCCCCCAAGTTTAGCGCCCGATTTGATTCGTATCGTTCCCCTCGGTGGCTTGGGGGAAATCGGCATGAACTGCTTTGCCCTGGAGCAAGCCGGCGGCATCGTGATCGTGGATTGCGGCGCCGCGTTTGCTGACGACGACGTCGGTATCGACGTCTGGCACCCGGACTTCAGCTGGCTCTTGGCTCAGCGCGAGCGCTTGCACGGCGTTTTCCTGACCCACGGCCACGAAGATCATTTGGGCGCGCTTCCGTACCTCCTGTCCGAGCTCGAGCTGCCGGTGTGGGGACCCCCGCATGCGCTCGAGATCGCCAAGCGCCGGCTCTTGGAGCACCAATTCGCGCCCGCTGATCTCGACCTGCGCGAAGCGCACGCCGGCCGTGAGTACCAGGTCGGTCCGTTCACGATCGAGCCCGTACGCGTCGCGCACTCGATCATCGAGGCGAGCGCGCTGCACATGCGCACGGCGGCGGGCAGCGTGCTGCACACCGGAGACTTCAATTTCGATCCCGATCCGCCCGATGGTGAGCCGACGAACGAAGCGCGCCTGACCGAGCTCGGAGATCAGGGAATTTCTCTACTGCTCAGCGACAGCACCAACATCGACGTGCCCGTGCGCGCGGGCTCCGAGCGCGGCGTGGGCGCCGCGCTCGAAGAACTAGTCCGTGACGCGCCGGCGCGCGTCGTGATCGCGATGTTCGCGAGCAACATTCAGCGCTTGATCTTGCTCGGTGAGATCGCGCAACGCACCGGTCGCAAGCTGTGCCTGTTCGGGCGTAGCTTGGAGACCCAATGCGCAGTCGCTCGGCAAATCGGCCGGCTTTCCTGGCCGAGTGATTTGGTGGTCTCGGCGGATCAAGCGGCCAGCGTACCGCGCGAGCGGCTGCTGGTGCTCGCGGGCGGCACCCAAGCCGAACGCAACTCGGCGTTGAAGCGCTTGTCGATTGGCCAGCACCCACGCCTTTCGCTGGCCGAAGGCGACACCGTGATCTTCTCGAGCCGCATCATTCCGGGCAACGATCGGCCCGTCTTTGCCATGATGAATGATCTGCTGCGAGCCGGCATCACCCTGAAGACCCGCTTCAGTGATCCGGCGGTGCACACCAGCGGCCACGCGGGGCGCACCGAACAAAGCCGGATGATCGAGCTGTGCCGCCCGAATTGCTTCTTGCCGGTCCACGGCACGCTGCATCACCTGCTGCGGCACCAAGAGTTGGCTCGGGATCTGGGCGTCAGTGAGACCACGGTCGTCGAGAATGGCACGCCCGTCGTTTGTAACGGTCACAAGCTCTGGAAAGACGAGCGCGTGCCGCACGGCCGCGTGGCAATCGCCGTGGGCGGTGAAGAGCTTTCGAGCCAAACTCACCAACGGCGCGTCGAACTGGGTCGCCTGGGCATCGCCTTCGTTTCGCTCGTGATCGATCGTGCGGACAAGCTGGCGGTGCCGCCCGCGGTGCGTACCCGCGGGGTGCCCTTGGTCGATGACGACGAGCAGGCTCTGCGCGCGGTCGCCAAAGAAATCGCGCGTGCGGTGGAGACTTTCCGCGGCGGCCGAGGGCTGGGCCTGGCAGAATTCGTGCGCCGCGCCGCGCGTCGCAAGCTCGAAGACCTTTCTGGCACGCGACCAATCGTCGAAGTCGAGACGCTCGAACTCGACCACTGAGCGTGCCGGCACCGCATCCAACGCGCCCCCCCGTGCGTCGGATTGACGCTGATCACGGGCGGTTTCCGTGTACTCTGGGGCCGTCGGTCTGGCCGACCCACGAGCCATCAGAGTCGAGCAAGTGAGCGAATCGCCGGTACAAGTCTTCGAGCTAATCATCGGCATGTTCTTGGCGGTGATCGTGTTGCACTACCTGGCATCTCGGCTCGCCTTACCACCTGCGGTCGCGTTGCTGGTTGGTGGTGGCGCGCTGGCCTTCACCCCGGGGCTGCCGACCATCGAGCTGAACCCGGAGCTCGTGCTGCTGATCTTCCTGCCGCCGCTGCTGATGGATGGCGCATGGTTTACGGCGCATGCCTCTTTCCGCCGGCACTTGCGCGGCATTTTGTCGCTCGCGATCGGCGCCGTTCTGTTTACGACTGGTGTCGTCGCCGTGGTCACGAAGCTGCTCGTTCCTGCGCTGCCTTGGGCGGCCTGCGTCGCACTGGGCGCCATCGTATCCCCGCCAGACGCAGTATCGGCTCGAGCCGTCCTGCAGCGCGTGAAGCTGCCGCGTCGGTTGAGCACGTTCCTGGAGGGCGAGAGCCTACTCAACGACGCGACGGGCCTGGTGCTGTTCCGGTTCGCCGTCGCCGCCGTGCTCACCGGCGCTTTCAGCATTCCCGCAGCGGCTGGTAGCTTTGCGGTGTTGGTCGCGGGCGGCATCGCCGTCGGCGGCGTAGTTGGCGGGGTGTGGGTCCGGCTCGTTCGTCGGCTGGGCGATGAGAGTTTGGTCATCTGCGCGTCGATCTTGATCTGCTGGGTCGCTTACATGGCGGGCGAGCTGCTCCACGTTTCGGGCGTAATCGCGACCGTGACGGCGGGCTTGATCTGCGGTTGGTACCAACACGTGGTCTTCAGCGCGACCACGCGCATCCGTGGCATCGCGACCTGGCAGGTGCTGGTCTTCTTGCTGGAGGCCGCCGTATTCATGATGATTGGCTCCTCACTGCGCGGCGTGCTCGAGCGCGTGGGCGGGGCAGGGGTCGTGGTTCAGAGCATGGGCCTGACCGTGCTCACGATCGTGTTGGCGGTCACGGTGGCGCGCTTTGCCTGGGTTTTTGGCACCGATCTGGTCCTGCGCGCGCTCCATCGCGCAGGCGTGAACCAGGCGGAGCCGCTGGGGCCGGGGGCGGCGACCGTGATGAGCTGGGCCGGTATGCGCGGGGTGGTCACCCTCGCGGTCGCCCTAACGTTGCCGGATGCCATGCCCGGGCGCGACCTGATGCTAGTGACGGCGTTCGCGGTGATCCTGGTCACGGTGCTCATCCAGGGCACCACGCTGGGTGCGGTGATCCGCTGGGCGCGGCTGCGGCAAGACGAAAACGCACAACCACCGCTCGAGATTTTCGCGGCCGAGGTCGAGGTATTCAAGGCCAGGCTCGCCGCCGTCGAGCGCCTCGCTTACGACGCGGATGGCAAGCTCATCCACCCCCAGTTGTTGGACTTTCACCGCCGTCGCGCCAATGCCGCCGCAAACTTTCAAGGCACCGTCGAAAAGCGTGAGCAAGCCATCGCCGCCCATTTCGACGTGATCATTGCCAGCATCGCCGCCGGCCGCCTCGAATTGGTGCGGCTTCACCGCACCCACAAGATCGACGACGAAGTCCTGCACAACCTCGAGCACGACCTCGATCTCGAAGAGCTCGGCGCGATTGCCGCCAAAAATACCTGAGCCGTGCCGGAACACGCCGGGGAACGCGCGTGGGCTTACGAGCTACGCGACGTAACCCGACGGCCGCGCCCGCTAATCAACCAAACCCGCCACGAACCCTCGGCCCGCGTTCAACGCGCGCGTCGCAAGACTGGTCCCTCGGCGCTATCTTCAATGGAAAAGCCGCGATTCGATAGCTCTGCGCGGAGGGCATCCGCTTTGGCGAAGTCGCGTTCGGCGCGCGCGCGTTCGCGAGCTTCGAGCAGTTGCAATGCTTCTGGGCTGCCGTGCACGGCGCGGTTCGTTTGCCACGCGAGGCCGAGCGAGCTGCCGAGTTCGGCGATCAGCCGAGCGCGCGCGCCCGTTGCCAAGCTCGAGTCGGCGAGGATGCACCACAAGACGGCAATCGCCCGCGGCGCGTCCAAATCGTCGCACAGCGCGTCGTAGAATTGGCGTCGCCATTCAGCTTGCGCGGCCGTCGCGTCTGCGCTCGATTTTTCGCTCGTGTTTGCCACGTGTTGTTCGACGAAGTGGCTCATTCGGTCGAAGCCCGTTTCGGCGGCGCGCAACGCTTCGAGGCTGAGATCGAGCGACGAACGATAGTGCGCGGTCATGAAATAGTAGCGAAAGGCGGGGGCGCTCAGACCGATCGCGCTCAAATCGTCGAGATTGGGCGCCATCCCCGCAGATTTGGCGATCTTACTGCCCTGCATGGTCAGCCACGCGCCGTGCATCCAATACTTCACCCAAGGTCGCACTCCGAGGGCGCTTTCGGCTTGGGCGATCTCGTTGCTGTGATGCACGGCAATGTGATCGATGCCGCCGGTGTGGATCTCGAACTGGTTCCCCAAGTACTTGCTGGCCATCGCGCTGCATTCGATGTGCCAGCCCGGGAAGCCCACGCCCCACGGGCTCGGCCATTCGAGTTGCCGTCGTGGTCCCGAACTGGTCGAGAATTTCCAGAGCGCGAAATCGGCGTGGTTCCGCTTGTCACTTCGCTGGTCGCCGATGCGGCTATGCTCGGCGCTGGCTCGCAAGCCAGAGAGCTCGCCATAGTGCGGCGCGCGACTGGCATCGAAGTACACTCCGTCGGCCGCTTCATACGTGAAGCCACGCGCCGACAACTGCTCGATCATCGCGATCTGTTCGGGGATGTGCGCGCTGGCCTTCGCCCAGACATCGGGAGCAAGTACGGATAGGCGCCGTAGATCGGCTTGGAAAAGCGACGTGTACAGCTCAGTGATGGCGAGGGCGGAGGTGTTGGCTCGGCTGGCTGCGAGCTCTACTTTGTCCGCGCCTTCGTCGGCATCGGACGTCAAATGTCCGACGTCGGTGATGTTGATCACGTGCTTGACGGTGTAGCCAGCGCTGTTCAGCGTCCGTCTGAGCAGATCCGCGAATACATAGGGACGCATGTTTCCCAAATGCTGCCTGGCGTACACGGTCGGCCCACAGCTGTAGATCCCAACTGGGCCATCGCCCAACGGCTCGAAGACGCGAACCGAGCGCGACAGTGAATCGTACAATTTGACGAGTGCCATGGTTTGCTCCGACAACGAAAATGCGCGAAACCGGGCCTTCCTGGCGGAAAGCCAGGCGGCGCACAGAAACGCGGCGTGACGCCGCAGACCTAGGCCGCCCGAACTGCCGAGCGACAACAACCGCAGCTCACGTTCGCTAGCAGCGACGCGGGCGCGTGATCACTCGATGCAGGAAGGGGCGACAAGACACTCTTAGGCTGTCATGTGATTCCGGGTTGGTCAAACGCCCGCCAAGTCGCTTTCTGCGAGCGGATGATATGAGCGCTTCGCACAGGACCCGAAGCAAGCGCGCCTTCGGCCACGTGGCCATTGGCGGACGCATCAGACTGCCTGTTTCCGCAGACGCTTTTCGGAATGGCGAGTGCGAAACGATGATTGCCTTATTTACAGAACTCCGGTAACGACGTGCTCACCGGCGAAAACGGAGAGCTCTATCTTATGCAGTTCGGGCGGGCGAAATGGATTGGTTTGGCGAGCGGATGGCTGAGCGTATTTTCGCTCTGTCTAGACGCGAACGCAGCGGAAACGAGTCAGGCCGCGCCGCCCGCTCCGACCCCGGCTTCCACTGCCAGTGGAGTCAAGTCGGTCGCAGAGACCGGTAATAACCGCGGCTTTCTGTTTTACCCGTCGGCGCCTCCGGCCGGTAAAATGCGATTCAGCCTGGGCGCGACCTACGACTTCATCGATCCGGCGGTGATGTACGGCATGAACATCCGCTTTCCGCAGCTTGCCCTGGATTTTCAGGACTCTCTGGGGAAGGGCTTCTTGTTCAAAGCCCATATCAACTCGATGCTCATCACCACCGAGGCTTTGGTGGGTATTGGTTACAATTGGCGCGGGGCTGGCCCCTGGTCGGTGGGGGGAGCGCTGAACGCGGGCCTGTTCATGGGCAAACTCGGCGGCTTCGGATTCGACGCTTTGGTGCTCGGTGCAGAGTACCGGCCGGAGCTGACCGTTGGCTACGATCTCGGTGATGTCGCTCTTTCGCTGCGTGGCTCGCTGATCTTGATCGGTCCCGAGCGAGCACGCGTCGGCGAACTCTGGGGTGGCTTCCAAGACTCCAGTCTCTTCGTTGGTCACAGCGAGATTCTGTACGTCGAGAACACCACGAAGAGCGGTTCGGTTTGGTACTTTGGCGCAGGCGCCATGACCACCAGAGCTCACTATGCCTTCTGGGTCTTGTTCCCCGATTCGCCAAGCCTTTACACCTACCCTCGTGTCGTGGCGGGCTATGAATACTAAGATTTTTGCTTTGGCTCTGGCGATCGGCGCGCCGTTCCTCCTCGCAGACTGCGAAACCGCGATGGAAGTGTCGATTCCTAGTTTCCCCGACGGCGGGTTGCTGCGCACTGGCAGCGCCCTTTCTCGCGCGCAGCTGTACGCCTTCGAAGGCTTTTACAGCGTCGGCAAGGGCAACGACCTGCTTGGCGATAGCTCATCGGTGATCACGAGCCCGGGCACGGTCTCGGTGCTCACGAACAAGCATGCCGGCTTCGGTGTGCTCGGCGCGGCCTGCCTGCCTGACCAGCGCGTGGTCGTCGAAGGCTACTGGCAATACCCGACCCGCGCGGATGCCGGCCTGGTGCGCCTGTTCGTTGATTCCCCGGAGGCGGCGCAAGCGTTCTGCAACGGCGAAACGCCGACGCCAACCACCGACTTCGACCTCACCGGAAGCTACGGGGATGGTAACGACATTCCAACCAAGCCGCTGGCCCTTCGCTGGCAAAAAGAGCTGAAGGCGTGGCGTGGCCGCTTTTTCACTACCGCTCACCATGGCGCGTGCGAGGCCACCGATCACTGCGGCGTGAGCCCGAACAGCATCGAATCGATTCGGCTTTCCGAGCGCATCGGTTCGAATGCGGCTGAGCTGGATGTCCGGGTCACGCGCGACGGCATCCCGATCTTGTTTCACGATCCCAGCTTTTCGGCCTCGTTGGTGCGCGGCTTGTTTTGCAATGGGGCCGTGCATGATGTGTCGTTCGCAGAGCTGCGTGGCAGCTGCCTGATGCGCTACGGCGAGCAAATCCCGACCTTGGAAGATGCGCTCGATATGATGGTCAACGAGACCGAGCTCGAGGGTGCTTACTTGGATGAGAAAACGCCCGAGGGCGTACTGCCGTCCGCGCGTCTGATCGCAAAGGTTCTCACGGACTTGAAAGCGCGCAATGAAAATGACGATCCCTCGGATGATCGCAAATTCGCGCCACTGATTGGCATTCCCACGGACGATGTGCTCGATGCTTGGCATACCGCCAAGGCGACGCTGCAAGCGGAGAATACGGATCGCGTGAACCAGGGTTTGGAGCCGCTCGTGCTGCCGAAGTGCCTGCTCGAATACGACTCCGACAAAGTGATTGAAGAAGACTGCGTCGCCTGGGGGCCAACCTGGACAGAGGGCCCGCAGGCGGGCAATGTCCAGAAGCTCCACGATCACGGGATCGGGACCATCTTCTGGACCATCAACGAGACCGAGTTCCTCGAGGGCTTTTTGACCACGGCGAAACCGGACGGGATCATCACGGCACGCGCCGCGCTGCTCTTTCATACCTACCAGTTGATCGGCACAGTGCCTGAGCCGCGTGGAGCCCTGCAGTGAAGCTCCCGGCCTATTTCCTCGCTCCGGCGTTCCTGCTGGGCGCTACTCCGGCTCTCGCCCAGACCCCAGTGAAGCCCGCAGCGCCCGCGAGGGCAGCCGCGCCAGCGCCTGTGACGCCCGCAGCTCCACCGCCCGCAGCTCCACCGCCCGCAGCTCCACCGCCCGCAGCTCCACCGCCCGCAGCTCCGCCGCCCGCAGCGCCCGCGCCTGAGCCCGCGGTTGCCGCCACGCCTGCAACCGAGCCGGCGGCACCTACGCCAGCGGCGACCAAGCCGCCGCTGGGGGCACCTGAGCCTGTCGCGGCCGCCGTGACGACCCCAGAGCCCGCGCCTGCTGCGCCACCCGCTCAGCGCTCTTCGCTGGAGGTTTTCGGCTATCTAGCGCCCACGGTCACGCAGGGCGAGCCCGCGAATCCCGCGCTGACGAACTCATTTCGGCGAGTCGGTGTGTACGGGGAGGCGGGCTTCGCGTTTCGCTCGAAGTACTTCTTGGATCCGTTCATCTCCGTTGGCTACGGCACGCTCGCTTCCGGCGAGACCGAACTCCCTGACTCGAAGTACGGACCTGGTGGCACGCTGCACCAGCACCTCGGTATGTGGGTCATCTCGCCTGGTATCACGACCGACATCTGGCGCTTCCGCTTACGCCTGGGCATTGGTCTCGCCGTCGTCGTCGAAAGCAATCGCTACCAAGGCGACAACAACTCGGCGACCCAGATGCCGCTCGCGTCGCAGGCTGGCATCGGCTTCAATTGCTATGAAGTGCCTAAATTTCGGCTCGATGCAGAAGCTCGATACGTAACCGCCAAGGGCGCTGACGTGACCTTTTGGGCCATCGGCGTCACCGCTCGCGGCGATCTGCTCACTTACTGAGGTCCGCGGACGCGGACCTTGCGTCGCGTGGCGACGCGAGGGCGGCAGGCAGATGCTCGCCTGCGCGGCAAGCTGGCGCAGTGCTCACCAGCGCGCGCAACATGCCAACCGCGGCCCGATCGATATCGATCGATCGAGGACGCGAGGCGATGCGCGGCGCGGTCGGCTCAGCCAGCCGAGACTTGGTCGTCGGTCTTGCGCTGACGACCGGCATCGGCGGGGTGGTTGCCCGAGCCCGTGGTTCCGAACACGCGGTCCCACAACGTCATCGAGACGCCAAAGCGTGCGTCGGTCTCTTTGAAGTGGTGCAGGTAGTGGTTGCGGCGAAGGCGGCGCCCGTACTCGCTGCGCGGCTTGCCATGATGCAGCCAGTAGTGGGACAGATCGTAGAACATGTAGCCAGCCGCGAAGCCGGCGTGAACGCCCCAGCCGTATCGGCCGAAGACGAGCAGGAACACGGCCAAGAACGAAAAGTAGAGCGGGATGCTGGCGCCGGGCGGGAAGACCAAGCGCAGCTTGTCGTGCGGCCATTGGTGGTGGACGCCGTGAATCAGGAAATGCACGCGCTTGGCGAACGCGCTCGTGCCCTCGAAGTGGAACACCGTGCGATGTAGCCAATATTCGGCGAACGTCCAGAACGCGAACCCGCCTACGAATAGCCCTGCGCTGAGCAACCAGGTCACGCCGGCATAGAACCGACTTGCTGCCAGCAGCGCGAGGATGCCGGGCACGTACAGGATTGGGACGACCCAGTACGGGCAGCGTGAAAAGTAATCGATAAAGTCGCTCTCGAACATCCGCGGGGATTGAGAGGAGTCAGCACGAGAAGCCATCGCCCTTATTCGTTTCTTTTCTTCCTGAAGTCTGACGGAAGCTACTGACGGCGACCCGCCGACTGGGCTTTTACCACGTCGGCCGCCGGGTTAGTGGGGGAAATCGCCCTGACTCAGCGACCGAAAGTCCGGGGACGGCTCCGGAATAGACTGTATTTCCTACCCGATTTCGCCACAGACGGATGGTCTGCGTTCGGGCAGAGGCCTCCAAGCCCGCCTTTGCCAAGCCTGCCTCTGCCACGTGGAGCCAAGACGTCAAACCCGCAAGTACTTTTTTGTCCCAAACTCGCGAACCGCATGCAACGGCGAATCTTCATCCATCAGGCTTTGCTGGCCAGCACCGCGTGGGCGCTTCCCGCGTGCCAACGGGGCACGGCGAGAGCCGCAGTCTTGCGCGCACTGGTCGAACAGGTCGTGGTGCCGAACACTGCTGCTGTGGCCGAGGATAGTCGGCGGCTCCAGAGCCAAATAGCGCGCCTGGGCGCTGAGCCTACCCTTGCCACGCTGCGGGCGGCGCGTGAGCAGTGGCAGCGCGCGCTGCTCAGCTGGAAGCGCGCGGACGTTTTCCGCAGCGGCCCGATCATGGACACGAACGTCTTGCTGAGAACCATGTTCTGGCCAGTACGAATAGCGGCCATCGAGGCACTGTTGCACGGTTCCGACGAGATCGACGACGCGCGCATCGATACTATGGGCGTGGATCGCCGCGGGCTGTTTGCGCTGGAATATCTGCTCTATTCACCAGCGAGCGACGAGCTCATAGTGGCCGGGTTTTCAGGCCCCGCCGGCGAACGCCGAGCGCGCTTGGCTCGTTCCCTGGCCGGCAACATTTCATTCCATGCCGCGGGCGTTGCTCGTCTGCTCGGCGACGGCAAGAAGTATGCTGACGAGCTTGCCGAAGGTGCTCAAGACAGCATAAGCCGCGTCGTTGGGCATTTGGTCCATGGGGTCGAGAACGGGGCCGCGAACCGGTTGACTCGAGTCGCGAGCCTCGCCAAGAGCGGACGGCTGAAGGCGACGGAGGTCGAGGGTAGCAGTGCCCGGATGTCGCAGCAGATCGTGCTCACGTACCTGCAGGGCGCCGAGCAACTCTACATCGGCGTGCAGCGTGGGGTAAGTCAACTCGTCACGGCGCTCTCACCGGCGCTGGATCTTGCGCTGCGCTCGGCGTTCAGTCGCTCGATCACGGCGGTTTCCGACTTGGGCCTGCCGCTCGAAGAGGTCGCGCAGCGCGACGTCGGCGCGCTGGACGCCGCTGTCGATGCGCTGAGAAAGCTCGAACGCGCGCTGAAGACAGAGCTCACCAGCACGCTGGGAGTGACACTGACCTTCTCGTCCGTGGATGGTGACTGACTTTCTCGTGCCATCGGCGTGGCGCAAAGAAAGCGAGTGAATCTGCCTAGGGCCAGGGCTAAGGTGGGAGTCATCACGGAGGGAGCCTGTCATGAGTGAAGGTCGCGTGGATGCTGAACGCCATCGGCTCGAGGAGACGAAGGTCGGGTCGAGGAGCTGGCGCAAATGGGGTCCGTACCTGAGCGAGCGACAGTGGGGCACCGTGCGCGAGGACTACAGCGACAACGGCGCCGCCTGGGATTACTTCAGCCACGATCAGGCTCGCTCACGCGCTTACCGTTGGGGCGAGGACGGCATTGCGGGCTTCTCGGACGACAAGCAGCGTCTGTGCTTCTGCCTCGGGCTTTGGAACGGCAAAGATCCAATCCTCAAAGAGCGTCTGTTCGGCCTGACCAACAACGAGGGCAACCACGGCGAGGACGTGAAGGAGCTGTACTTCTACCTCGACAGTACGCCGACGCATTCCTACATGCGGTACCTGTACAAGTATCCACAATCGGCCTACCCGTACGACCATATCGTGCGTGAGAACGGCCAGCGAACGCGCAGCCAGCCCGAGTACGAGCTGATCGACACGGGCGTTTTCGATGACGATCGCTACTTCGACGTTTTCGTCGAATACGTGAAGAAAACGCCGAACGATGTGCTGATTCAGGTAACGATCGGAAATCGTGGTCCGGAAGACGCGGCCCTCCACCTCCTGCCGCAACTGTGGTTCCGCAACACCTGGTCGGTGCCCTCGAACGGCCCGCGCCCGCGGCTGCTACGTGTCGCTTCCAACGAGATCGCGGGAATCGTCGCGGAGCACCCTGATCTCGGCACGCACGTGCTCTTGAGCGAGCGCAACGTTCCCACGCTTTTCACCGAGAACGAGAGCAATGCCCAGCGGCTGTTCGGAGAGCCGAACCCGACGCCCTACGTCAAAGACGCCTTCCACGAGTACGTGGTTCACGGACAAACCGGGGCCGTGAACCCGGAACAGCGAGGCACGAAGTCGGCCTTTCATCACCGACTGACGGTGCCTGCTCGCGCTGAGGTGAAGGTATTGCTGCGCTTGCTCCGGCTCGATGAGCCCGTGCCGAACGAGCCGTTTCCGAGCTGGATCGCGCGCGCCCTGCACAGCGAGCTCGAAGAGCCCGCCCCTGCTGCTCTCGACGCAGCGCCGTTCGGTCGCGACTTTGCGGCAACGCTCGAGCTACGCCGGAGCGAGGCAGACGAATTTTACGCCAGCATCATGCCCGCGAAGGCGAGTGACGACGAGAAGAACGTCATCCGGCAGTCGCTGGCCGGCATGCTGTGGTCGAAGCAGTATTACTACTTCGACGTGAGCACTTGGCTGGAAGAGCACGGTCACGTGCCGTACCGCGGGCAAACCAAGCCGGGCACACGCAACGCACCCTGGGGTCACATGGTCAACGACGACGTGATCTCGATGCCCGACAAGTGGGAATACCCCTGGTACGCCGCGTGGGACCTCGCGTTCCACACCGTGGCTCTCAACGCGGTCGATCCGGACTTCGCCAAGCAGCAACTGCTATTGATGCTGCAGTCGGGATACCTGCACCCGAATGGGCAGATCCCCGCGTACGAATGGAATTTCGGGGACGTGAACCCGCCCGTCCAAGCCTTTGCTGCGCTCTTCACCTACCGTTCGGAATTGCAGAAGACTGGCAAGGGCGACATCGACTTCTTGAAGCGCGTCTTTCAGCAGCTCACCTTCAACTTCTCGTGGTGGGCAAACCGCAAGGATCCGCACGGCCGCAACCTGTTCGAAGGTGGCTTCTTGGGGCTCGACAATATTGGCGTGTTCGACCGCAGCTCCGCATTGCCGACAGGCGGTTACCTGGAGCAGGCGGACGGTACCGCGTGGATGGCGCTGTTCTGCCAAAACATGTTCGAAATGGCGCTCGAGCTCGCCAGTTCGGATCCCGCGTACGAGGATCTCGCACTCAAATTCGCTCAGCACTTCTTCTGGATCGCCGGCTCGGTGGATCGCCCCGGTGACAACGAAGACGAGCTCTGGGACGAACGGGAGGGCTTCTTTTACGACCTATTGCATCTGCCGGATGGCAGATCGATGAGGCTGAAGACGAACTCGATGGTCGGGCTCTTGCCGCTATGCGCGGTGACGGTGCTCGAGAACCATCACGCCGGCAAGTTTCCTCGACTCCTCGAGCGGGCAGGAGAATTCTTGCGCCGCAGGCCCGAGCTCGCCGCCTCGATTCATTCCCCCTCACGGCAGGGAGTCGAAGGCCGGCGCTTGCTCGCGATTTGCAACGAAGACAAGCTCCGCCGCGTGCTCTCGCGCGTACTCAGCGAGGATCGGTTCTTGGGGCCATATGGCATCCGCTCGCTATCGCGTTGGCACCTGGACCACCCGTACGAGTTCGACGTGAACGGCGAGCGCTTCGTCGTGCAATACCAACCGGCTGAGTCGCAAACCGGCATGTTTGGGGGCAATTCGAATTGGCGCGGTCCGGTCTGGTTCCCCGTCAACCTGCTGATCATCCGCGCGCTCACGCAGTACTATCGGTACTTCGGTGATTCTTTCAAGGTCGAGTGCCCAACCGGTTCTGGCAACATGATGAACTTGTGGCAGGTCGCGTGTGAGATCAGCCGCCGGCTGAGCGCCACCTTCTTACGTGACGAAAACGGCCGGCGTCCCGTGTACGGCGCGACGGAGAAGTTCCAAACCGATCCGCACTTTCGGGACCTACTTCAGTTCTTCGAGTACTTCCACGGTGACAATGGCACCGGCCTCGGCGCAAGCCACCAAACCGGTTGGACGGGCCTGGTCGCGACGCTTACGCAACTTTACCACTTGGATAGCTCGGTCTACCTGCAGCGGCGCTGACGAGAGAGTCTTGACGCCGCGCGCCGCGGCGGCGTCCCCCTCGATCTGCGGCAAGGCGCGTTCAGCTAAATCGTGATCGCGCCGAGGTCCTCGGGGGTTTCGCGGGGCTCGGGGATCCACGACTCGTCAGGCACTTCCGGCGCGAGCTCGACCGGTTTGCCGTCGAAAGTGACGCGTCGGCCGGGCCAAACGAACGTTTTCACGAGGTATACGAACATCGACTTTTGATCGAGCTCGGGGGCGATGTGTGGAGCGAGCTCACGCGCATGCGCTTGCGGCAGCAAGCTCCAATGCAGAGCGGGGTGCTCGTGGTGTATGCCGTGGTAGCCGTTGTTGAACGTCCACCAATTCACGAACTTACCTACGAAGTTGCGCGAGTGATTGTACGGATGGGTTTGATCGCAGCCATCGTGCTGCAGGTAATTCATGCTGATGATGCCCCATGCCGCGTACAGGTGAGGGATCAGCCAGTAGATGAGACCCTTCCTCCAGTCCAACAGCAGGAACAGCGCGGTCGTGCCCAAGACCGCGAAATTTTCGAGTTTGTATTGGCGGAACCAGGCAGGGTGCCGCCCGCGCGCTGCTCGCGAATAGGCAAAGTCGTTCTTCGTGATCGCGACCGCGACGCGTGGCGCAAACTCCAGCATGTTGAGCAGGTTCGAGCGGTGCCGCACTTTGCTGGTCCGCATCACGTCGCGCGGCGTTTGCGTGTGCCGATGGTGGCTCAGGTTGTGACCAGGAACGAAGGCGCTGACCGCGGAGCCGTAGGTCAGGGACAGCACGACCTGGAAAATGCGGTTACTCCTGCGCTCCCGAAAAACGGGCGCGTGAATCGAATTGTGCGTGATGACTGCGCACAAAAACGACATGACGCACGTGGCGAGCACCAGGGGAACCGCCAGCCCGAAGCTTTTCGGCGCGGCGACCCATTGGTACGCGAACAGTCCGTAATACGCGGCAACGAAGGCTAGCGAGCGCCAGTCGGCTGCGTGTCGCAGCGCGAATGGGCGCAATACGCCCCTGTCAGCTCGAATGGTTTGCATCGACCCGTTCTCGAATTTGACCCGCCGGCACACCCCGAGGCAAGCGCAAAATAGCCACGGAGTTATGGGTCTTTGCAGACCCGCGTTGATGGCGCCCCACGCTGCCGCGTATTGCAGATGCACTCTGCCTGGAACTCGAGTTCAGTTCGCCGTGCAGTACGGATAGTCTTCGATTCGGGGGGCGCCCGCTTGCCAGTCGGGGAACCGCGCCCTATAGAGTTCGGCCGCAAAATCGAGAGAAATGCACGCCAAGTCGCGCTGATCTCCGTAGCGCTGCAAACGCTGAGTGGACTCACCGAACAGCTTTGGGATTGAAGCGCGGTTGCCGCGCGTATCGAGACCAGCTACGGCCTGACCACAGAGGTGGACGCATGACATCGCGTGGATTGCTGCGGCGCTCAGGCTTCACCGCAATCATGGTCATCCAGGCACTCGGGCCGGCCGGCGTCGCCGCGGCGCAGAGCGGACCAGCCGGTGCAGTGCAACCAGGTGGCTCGCCGGCCGCGCCGCAATCGGCCCCCGCCGCTCCAGCGGGACCGACCGAAGACATCGGCTGGCCGCGCCAGCTCAGCAAAGATGGCGCAACGCTCGTCTATTACCAACCGCAGCTGGACGAGTGGAAAGACTACAAGCAACTCAAATGCCGCATGGCTTTCGCTTTGACCGCACCGGGACAAACGCAAATTTTGGGCGTTGCGTCGCTCACCGCCAACACCATCGTCGATAGCAGCTCGCGTACCGCATTTCTGCGCGACATCAACGTGACGAGCGTCAGATTCCCCGCGGCAGATCCAGCAACGGCCTCACGGATGGATTTGCTATTCCGTTCGCTGCTACCGAGCGGCGGCGAGCCGATCTCGATCGATCGTGTGATGGCGATGATCGAGCGCGATAAAATCCCCGCGCAGTCCGTTGCGGTCAAAAACGATCCGCCCGTCGTCTATTACAGCGCAAGCCCCGCCATTCTCTTGATTGTCGACGGCGAGCCCGTGCTCGCGCCGGTCGAAAAGACGGGCCTCGAATTCCTGGTGAATACCAATTGGGATGTCTTTTACGAGAAGGCGAGCAAGGCGTATTTTCTACTCACTCCGAGTGGCTGGGTCACGGCCAGCGCGTTGAACGGCCCTTGGTCCCCGACGCAAAAGCTGCCCGCTGACATGGGCAAGCTGCCCGCTGGCGAAAACTTCGACGATGTGAAGCGCATGGTTCCGGCGCGCGTTCCTGCGGGGGCGGTGCCCGAAGTCTTCTACAGCAACGTCCCCGCCGAGCTCCTCTTGCTACGAGGCTCGCCCGTTTATTCGACGATCCCGGGCACACGCCTCCTGTACGTGACCAACACCGATGGCGATGTGTTCGTCGACAATGCGAGTCGGCAATTTTACGTCTTGCTCTCGGGTCGTTGGTTCCGCGCCGATACGTTGGGCGGGCCGTTCACTTACGCGGGCGACACCTTGCCCGCAGATTTCGCAAAAATCCCAGCGAACTCGCCGAAATCTGGCGTGCTCGCCGCCGTGCCCGGCACTCAGCAAGCGGCTGACGCGGTGATGCTCGCTCAAATCCCGACGACGGCAGTGATCGACAAAGCGAAAGCCGAAGCGGAAGCGAAGGTGACGTATGACGGCCAGCCCCAATTCAAGCCGATCGAGAAGACCACGCTACAATACGCAGTGAACACCGACGCGAAAGTGATCAAGTCAGGCGACCTTTACTACTTGTGCTTTCAGGGGGTGTGGTTCATCTCCAGCACTCCGAGTGGCCCGTGGAAGACGGCTGACTCCTTGCCCGCGGTCATCTACACGATTCCGCCGAGTTCCCCCGTGTACAACGTCACGTACGTGACGCAGTACAACGCGACATCGACTACCGTCGAGAGCAGTCACACGGCTGGCTACTTCGGCATGTTCGTGGTCGGCATGGCTATCGGGGCGACGATCGCGTTTGGTACGGGCTACTACTACCCCCCTTTCATCTACCGTCCGCCGGGCTTCTACTATCCCATCTACCGACCGCGGCCGATGACCTATGGCGTTGCGGCCGTGTACAATCCACGAACTGGGGGGTTCGCCGTGGGCCGCGCCGCGTATGGGCCCTACGGAGCTGCGCGGAGTTCGGCTTGGTACAACCCGGCGACCGGGCGCTACGGGCGTTCCGCGAGCGTACAAACTCCCTATGGTGGGCGCAGCGCCGCAAGCTCCTACAATCCGTGGACTGGGTCGTATGCGCGCACGCAACAAGGCCACAACGCGTACTCGCAGTGGGGCACCTCGGTTGCAACGCGCGGCAATCAGTGGCTGCAGACGGGGCACGTCACGACTGCAGCGGGCACGACGGCCGGCTACCGCACATCCAGCGGCAAGCAGGGCATCGTCACCCGCGGCGCGAATGGAACCGTCGCGCGCACGGACAACGGGGTATACGCCGGCCACGACGGCGAGGTCTACAAGCGCAACGGCCGTGGAGATTGGAGTCAATATGACAAGGGCGGCGGTTGGAACCAAGTCGATCGCGCTTCTCCAAAGACACAGGAGCTCGACAGCTCGGCTCGCGCGCGAGAGCGGGGACAAATCGAGACGCAACGAAATCAATCGTTCGGCGGGGGCAGCTTTGGCGGTGGCGCCCATCGCGGTGGCGGGCGGCGGCGCTGAGCTCAGTCTCGCGGTAGGTCCGTTTTTCTGGGGTACCAACCGGCGATCGTGAGACCCCAAGTCGAATAGCGGTGCGCGACGTCAGCGCCGAGCCCGAGTCGCCACATGTAGTCGTCGGGCCACAATCCGAAGACGTTCCAGACAGCGAGTTTGATGTCCAGCCCGGCGGTGACGTGCCCGCGCGCCTGGCTGCCGTCGAAGCGCGTGGGCTCGAGATAGGTGCCCGCGCGTAGCTTCAGCAGCGATGGAATTGCGCCGACCTCGATGCCCGCGCGCGGGGACAGGACCGGCCGCTCACCGGAGCGATTGACCACCTGCGACACCATGCTTTCGACGCCCACCGCTTGCTGCACCGCGCCGGACATCAACATCGATGCGCTGAGCTGCACGTAGAAGCGATTCATTTTGATGAGGTCGCGGCCGATGCGCTGTTGCGCGTTGCGCAGCGAGCGATCGAGCTCTGCGTCATCTGCAGCTTGATCGCGCGCGCTGGTCCGCCGGATTTCGCGACGTTCCTCGGCTGTTTTGGCAGTTCTTAGGGCATCGTCTCGACTTCTGGCGCGCTCGATCTCGCGCAGGCGATGCTTGAGTGTCTCTTCTTCGTTGAGCATGGCGTCGGTGCGCCAGGGCGGATTCAATGGACGTTTGCCGAATTGTACGGCAAACCCGAAATTCAGATCCCAGGGAGACGCGACGGTCTTCGGCAGGAAGACGTTGGAGTTGGGGTGCGCCGGGTCCGTAATGACGATGTCGCCGTTGGCGTTGGGCAGCCGGCCATCCGTATACTCGGCCTTGGTTTCTACCGGCGTGCGCAGCGCCAACCCGAGCCGAAGCGGCAGATCCTCCGGCTTGTAGACCAGGCCGAACTCGAGACCCGCGCCGCTGGATTTGAACGAGGCGGGCCCTTCGCCGTCGTGGAGTGACATCGTGACCAAGCGCGCGCCCACGCCAACCACCAACTGGTTGTTGGCCAAGCCGTGGGCGAACTGCAAGTGAGTGGTGGGGATCGTGACTCGCACGGCGGAGGTCCGCCCGGTGCCGACGTCCGAGTGACTGAGCGTGTATTGCTGCATCTCGATCGTCATGCCGACGCCGAGCTCACCCCACTGCAAATTCAACGCCGGCGTGAGAAAAACGAAGGAATCAGGCGGATTGGCGAGGTTCGTTTTGCTCCCGCTGTTGAAGAAATCCATATTGCTCAGCGATGCCGGGAAAGTGAGCCCGAAGCCGAGCCAGTAGTCGAAATGGCTGGTGGAGAAGAATGGTCGCACTGCGGGAGCGGCCGGATTCTGCAAATCACCGTCTACGTCTTCGGCGATCGCCACGTACGAGCCACCAAGCCCGGTCACGCGTGAGCCTGCGAACACCGGCCCGTGAAACAGGTCGATCGCGTAGTCACTCGTGTTGATCGCGCTGCCGTTCGCCGTGAGCGGTCCGCCTGCTCGTGCCTGCTTGCTCCAACCCAGTAGAGAGAGCACGACCAGCGCAGACGCGCTGACTCGGCGCGCTCGAAGCGATGGAGGAGCGAGACGTTTCAAAGCCCAACTCAGCGTACCGTCAACGCCTTCGCCAGATCAATCCAATTGACGTGGCGCGAGCCCGACATTAACGAAGAAACATGATCGCGTACTCGAAGGTCGCACCACAACGTGCTGTCGCCAGCACGTGTTTAGGGCTCTTGTTGTCGTTCGGCTCGAACGCATTCGCTCAACCGGCTCCCGCGCCTTCACCCGCCCCCGCGTCGCCATCCGCGCCTGCGCCCCAGGCTACGTCACCCGTGCCAGCTGCTGAATCGGCGCCTGCGGTTTCGGATCCTCCGCCTCCCCCAGAAACCGAGTTTGCCCCCACGCAGGCCGAGCCGACGCCAGTGGCGCCGCTACGTTTGGGCGAAGAAGAGGAGCCTCCGCCTCCGCGGGGTCCTTTTTCGCAAGGTTCCGTGCGTTTGACGTTGCTGGTCGGCACGGGTTCGACCCGCACTGACAACTACTTCATCATCGGCGGCGGGTTGGGCTACTACCTCGTCAACGGGCTCGAGGTTGGCTTCGACTACGAGGCATGGCTCTTTGCCAAACCCGTACTGCAACGGCTCAGCCCAGAAGCCCGCTACGTGTTTCACATGGTGCCGGTGATCAAGCCCTACGTCGGGACCTTCTACCGCCACACGTTCGTCTCGGACTATGACGACTACGACTCGGTAGGCGGCCGCGTCGGTGCCTATTACATTCCGAAATCAGGCCGTGTGTACATCGGCGGAGGGGCGGTCTACGAGCGGACGCTCGACTGCACTTCGAGCAGTTTCGTCGATTGCGACGCGTGGTATCCCGAGATTTCGATCGGCGTTTCGCTCTGAGCTCGGCGGGGGCGAGCCCCCGGCGACCCTGAGTGAAATCTCAGAGGTGCAGACCAACGCCGAGCAGCGCTTGCCCTTGGAATAGCGGACTTCCGGAGTAGTGGACGGCGCAGCCGACGCCTCCCACGCAAAGACCCGATGCCTCCCCACTGAGGAAATTGACGGGCATTCGGCCGATCAAGCGGACGTCCAGAAAGTCGACCAGCATGAACTTGACTCCGCCGTCGAGCACGCCGGAGAAGCTAATGTCGTTGCCAGGGCTGTCCACGAGCGCCAAGCGCGTGGCTCCGAGGCTGAGCCCGAGGTACGGCACGAAGCGGCCCTGCGGGGCCTGCAGATTTCCACCGACCTGAATGTAGTCGAAGCTCACGTCGGCCTGGCCGCTGGTTCCGATTCCGCCCGATGGGCGATAGTAAGCCGTTGTGACCGTCCGGCTGTAGCTCAAATAGGCATAGCCATTGCGTTGAGCCTGGTAGCCGATGAGCGCGCCATACACCGGAGCGCCGTCGAAACTCACGCTTCCCGACTCCGTATCGGACTTGAGGGTGGCATTGCCGGTGAAGCCTACCCCGCCGTAGCCCACGACCTCGACGCGCCGCTGCTTCACTTCCTCTGGGGGTGGCGGAGGAGGTGTCGCGAACGAGTCTTGCGCTGACGCAGAACGAGCCGCGAACGAGATCGCAACTGCCCCTGCGAAGATAGTGATTTTCGTCAAGAACTGGAATCCTTCAAGCGAATCAGCGCCGCCCCGCGAAGGCCAAACGAAATTCTGGTGTTGTTCGTGTTTCGCAAAGGTGCCCGCTCGCGCAAACTACGAGTGCGTTTTCGAACGAAATGCCACTTGGCGCAAGCGCAAATCGCGAATAACGAATTTGCCTATGCGTTTCTCCCATTCAGTATTTTCTGCGTTGGTGATGCTGCTGCCATTTGCCGGTGCATGTCGGCCGCCAGAAGGACAGGCGGCTTCTCCCCAGGCGCAGAGCGCACCGCCGCCGCCAGCACCACTGCCTCCTCCTCCCCCGCCGCCCGTCTACAACGGGCCGACGGTCGATGTGCCCGCTGGCAGTCGACTCATGATGCGTTTGGACGACAACGTCGATTCGGCGAAAGGCGCGGGAGTGAGATTTACCGCTTCGCTCGAGGCTGCGTTGCCGGACGCTCAGGGCAACGTCCTCGTTCCTGCGGGCACGAAAGTCATCGGTGTCATCGCCGAGGCCAAATCTGCGGGGCGTTTGGTCGGGAAGAGTGAACTCGAAATCGCGTTCACCGATCTGCGTGTCAATGGGCTGCTTTTTCCCATCCAAAGCCAGGGCGTCAAAGCCGTCGGTGAGGGGAGTGGTCGCGATACCGCACGAAAAGTCGGGGCGGCCGCACTGATCGGCGGGGCCTTCGGTGGCGGCAGCGGTGCCGCGAAGGGCGCGGCGATTGGCGGCGCAGCAGCGCTACTCACACGTGGTCAGCAAGTCCGGGTCCCGAGCGGAACCTTGCTCGAACTCACGCTCATCGCCCCTGCGCGCGTTCCTGCGCCGGCCGCACCGGCTGCGCCGGCCGCACCTGTCGCTCCGACCGAGGTCGCGGCGGCTCCAGCCCCCGCGACGCCGCCCGCGGGATCGGCTGCGGCCGCTCCCGCGCAGTCCGAAGCCGAGCAAAAAGCATGCGTCAAGAAGCTCATGGCCAATGGCTTCACCGCTGACGAAGCCCTCGGCTCCTGTAAGAAGAGCAAGTAGCGTGGCGGCTACAGGGCCGAATGAAGGCGGCGCTGAAAAAATTGACGCCCTCGGCGCGCCTCCGTCGAAGCGTCACTGTCGCGTGAGCAGCAGGTGTGTTCGATGCCGTGACTAACGCCAAAACGTTTCATCCTGTCGTCGCGATCACGAAGTTCGATGAAGATTGGCGCAGTGGTTTCATGTGGACTGGAAGTCTCGTAAATCGCTCGCGAATATTCGATTCAAACAGTCCAATCGATTGACTTCGCCGCTGGAATGCGCGCATAAGCGCCGCATGTTGGGTGCATCGAGCAGGGGTTTCTTCGTCGTGGCTCGGCTTCCACACACCCGGGCTTCGGCCGCTTGGATGAAATGAAACCGACATTGAGCACTCACCCGCGCTGCGCACGGATCCTCCTGCTTTTCTTGCTGAGCGGCTGCGAAAAGGCGGAGCAGAAAGCGGCGGCTCCGCCGCCGCCAGTGATCGTGAAGGTCGCGGAAGCAGTCTCCCGAGACGTGCCGATCAGTGTCGAAGCGGTCGGTCAAACCCGCGGTAACTCGGAGATTGAAATCTCCGCCCGCGTCGAAGGCTTTCTCGAAACGGTGGATTTCAAAGAGGGTACCTTCGTCAAGAAGGGACAGCGGCTGTACACGATTGACAGTCGGCCCTTTCAAGCCAGTCTGGCAGAGGCGAAAGCGAAAGCCGGTCAATCGCAGGCCGAGCTCGCGCGGACTCATCAAGACGTCGCGCGCTATGAGCCGCTGGTGGCGAAGAACGCGGTCTCCGTCCAAGACTTGGAGACTGCGCAGGCGAACGAGCGTGCTCAGCAATCCGCGCTGGCGGCGGCCAACGCGCAGGTGCAAAAAGCCCAACTCAACCTCGGCTACACCACCGTGCTAGCCCCGGACGACGGCTTGATTGGCACCACCGAAGTCTTCCCGGGCACTCTGGTGGGCCGCGGCCAAACCACGCTTTTGACCAAGATCTCCAAGATCGATCCGATCAAAGTGCGCTTCGCCGTTTCGGAGCGCGATTATCTCTTTTATGCGCGCAGGCGTGAAGCGCGTGGTGAGAAGATTCCGAGCAGTTCCGGGGGCGCTAGCGGCGAAGGCATTGCGAAAACTGAGTTCGAGATGACATTGGCCGACGGCTCGGTTCATCCGTACAAGGGCACGCTCTCGTTCGTCGATCGAAACGTCGACGACAAGACGGGCACCATCCGTTTGGAAGCAGCGTTCCCCAATCCCGACGGCATCGTCCGTCCCGGACAATTCGCGCGTGTCCGCGCGGTGGTTTCCGTGAAGAAGGATGCGGTGCTCGTTACGCAAGGCTCGGTGGTCGAGGCGCAGGGCATCAGCAGCGTCGCCGTCGTCAAGGCGGATGACACGATCGAAATGCGCGTGGTCAAGCCTGCGGATCGTATCGGGGCGCTGGTGATCTTGGACTCGGGTCTCAAGGCCGGTGAGCGGGTCGTGGTGGAAGGCGTGCAGAAGGTGCGCGCCGGAAGCAAGGTCAAGCCAGAAGCGGTCCCGCTCGAAGCGCCGAGCGCGTCAGCGGCTCCGAGCCCGTCGGCGTCGGGGGGCTGAGCCATGGCTGGCTTTTTCATTCGGCGTCCGATCGTCGCGATCGTGATCGCGATCCTGATCGTTCTGCTGGGCGGCTTTTCGCTGATGGGGCTCTCGGTCGAGCAGTACCCGTTCCTCGCGCCCCCGACCATTCGCGTTACCGCGAACTACCCCGGCGCTTCCGCGCTCAGCGTGGAGCAATCGGTGGCAACGCCGGTCGAGCAGGAGGTGAACGGCGTCGAGAACATGATCTACATGAAGTCGTCGAACACCAGCGACGGCCGCATGCAGCTCGACGTGAATTTCGGCGTCGGCGTCGACCAAGACATGGCCAACGTCCTCACGCAAAATCGCGTTTCGACCGCGCAAGCGCGCTTGCCTCAAGAGGTGGTCCAGCAGGGCGTGACGGTCAAGAAGATGAGCCCCAGCATTCTGATGCTGATCGGCCTCTATTCCCCGAAAGAAACCTACGACGCGAACTTTCTGATCAACTACTGCGGCATCAATCTGCGCGACCAGCTGTTGCGCATTCCCGGCATCGCCCAGGTCGATCTGTTCGGCGGCACGGACTACGGCATGCGCATTTGGCTGCGGCCGGATCGCATGGCGCAACTCGCGCTCACCCCGTCAGACGTGATCTCGGCGATCAAGGAGCAGAACCTGCAGGCTTCCGCGGGACGCATCGGCGCCGCGCCTTCACCCGCCGATCAGAAGTTCACCTACACCGTCAGCGCCCCCGGGCGCCTGGTCAGCGTGGAGGAGTTCGAGAACATCATCGTGCGTGAGAACGCAGATGGCTCGCAGATCCGCATCCGTGACGTGGGGCGTGCCGAACTCGGCGCTCAGGGCTATGACGCGTTCGGTCGCTTGAACGGCAAGCCTTCCGGCGCGATGGCGGTGTACCTGTTGCCAGGCGCCAATCAGCTGGAAGCCTCGAAGGCCATCTACGCCACCATGGAACGGGCGAAGACGCTCTTCCCGCCCGACCTCGACTACAAAATCGTCTACGACACGACGCCCGCCGTGAAGGCATCGATCGAATCGATCGTGCACACGTTCGTCGAAGCGGTGATTTTGGTCACCTTGGTCGTGTTCATCTTCTTGCAGAACTTCCGGGCGACGCTGATCCCGCTGTTGACCGTGCCCGTGTCTCTGATCGGCACGTTCATCTTCTTTCCGCTGCTCGGCTTTTCGATCAACACCCTGTCCATGTTCGGGCTCGTGTTGGCAATCGGCATCGTGGTCGACGACGCGATCGTCGTGGTCGAGGCAGTGATGCATCACATCGAGCACGGCATGACCCCGCGCGATGCGACGATCCAAGCGATGAAGGAAGTGTCTGCCCCGGTGATCGGCATTGCGCTGATCCTCTCGGCGGTGTTTTTACCCGTTGCCTTCATTCCCGGCCTCACGGGCCGGATGTATCAGCAGTTCGCGCTGACAATCGCCATCTCGGTCATCTTGTCCGCGTTCAGCGCGCTTACGCTGTCGCCGGCCCTCAGTGCCCTCTTGTTGAAGGCTCCCAAACCAGGCGCCAAACGCGGCTTGTTGGGTAAGTTTTTCGGCGGGTTCAACTTCGGCTTCGACTACGTGACGAAGGGCTACGTCGCGGGGGCTCGGTTGCTCGTGCGCCGCTCGTTCCTCACCATCGTTCTCGTCGCGGTGGTCGGCGTGGGGGCCGGGTTTTTCGGCAGCTTGATCCCCGCGGGCTTCGTACCGGAGGAAGATCAAGGTCTGATCGGCGTGGCCTTGCAGCTCCCGCCCGGGGCTTCACTCGTACGCACCAGCGCGGTGCTCAAGTCGGTCGAGGACATCCTCGCCAAGACCGAGGGTGTGGATTCCTTCCAGACGATCGGCGGGTACGGCGCGGTCACCACCACCTACCAACCGAATTTCGGCACCATCTTCGTCCGCCTACATCCCTGGGAGGAACGCAAAGCGCCCGAGCTCAAGGCGCAGGCGATCATGGCCAAGCTACGTCGCGCGGTCGCGGGCATCCCCGAAGCAATCGTCGTTCCCTTCAACATTCCGACGATTTCTGGGTTCGGTAGCTCGTCTGGCTTCAACTTCCTGATCCAGGATCGCAGCGGCACGCTCACGGTCGACCAGCTGGGGGCGCAAACGGCGGCGTTCATCGCGGCCGCTCGCCAACGGCCGGAGCTGGCGAACCTGATGACCTCGTTCGATCCGAATTATCCACAGCTCGGCGTCGCGCTCGATCGAGACAAAGCTCGCAAGCTGGGCGTGCCGGTGAATGACGCTTTTCAAGCGCTCAGCGCATCGCTCGGTGGCAGCTACGTCAACGACTTCAACCGCTTTGGCCGTCTGTTTCGCGTGTACGTCCAAGCGGAAGCGAGTAGCCGGCAGAAGCCTTCGGACATCGGTGAAATTTACGTTCGCAGCAAGACCACGAACGAGATGATCCCGCTGTCGACGCTGGTGGAAGTGAAGCGCCAACCTGGCACCGAGATCACCACCCGCTTCAATCTGTTTCGATCCGCCGAGATCAGCGGCGTGCCGGCATCGGGCTACACCTCGGGTCAAGCGCTCGCCGCGCTCGAGGACGTGTTCAAGAAAACCATGCCAGGCGAGCTGAGCTTCGCTTACTCCTCGATGTCTTATCAGGAGAAGGTCGCGCCGCCCGCGGCTCCCACCTTGGCCCTGGCGATCATCTTCGTGTTCCTGCTGCTGGCGGCGCTTTACGAAAGTTGGCGGCTCCCCTGGGCGGTGCTGCTCGGTTCTCCGTTGGTCGTGCTCGGTTCGTTCTTCGGCGTTTGGTTCATGGGCTACGACAACAACGTCTACGTGCAGATCGGCAACATCATGCTGATCGGTCTAGCCGCGAAGAATGCGATTCTGATCGTCGAATTCGCCAAGGAAAAACAAGATGCCGGTATGGAGCCACAAGCCGCGGCGTTGGAGTCGGCACGCTTGCGCTTCCGGCCCATCTTGATGACCGCATTCGCCTTCATTTTGGGCGTGATTCCGTTGATGCGCGCCGCAGGCGCGGGGGCTGCGTCACAAAACGTGATGGGCTGCGCGGTGTTCTTCGGCATGCTCGTAGCAACCGCGTTGGGCGTCTTCCTGATCCCGGGCAACTACGCGTTCGTGCAAGGTTTGGGGCCCAAAAAAGCCACCGCAAACGAGCCAGTCCTGCCGACTGCGCCGAGTGCGAGCGAGGCGCACTGAAATGGCTCGGCGATTCGGTCTCGCGCGGTATGTCTTGTGCTGCGTGGCCGTGCTCGGCTGCAAGGTCGGGCCGGACTACGAGCGTCCCCCCGTGGCCGCCCCCACCAACTTTCGCGCGGTGGAGGCGGGCAATACCGCGGCACAAGAGTCGATCGCCAACGTGCCGTGGTGGGAGCTATTCAAGGATCCCCAACTGCGCGACTTGATCAAGGTCGCGCTCGAGCAGAACCGCGATCTCAAGATCGCCATCGAGCGCATCGAAGAGGCGCGCGCGAATTTCGGCATCAGCAAGGCCGACCTGTACCCGCACTTGAATGCAAAGGTGCTCGCCGGTGGCTTGAATCCGAGCGATGCCAGCCTCACGCACGTTCCCGAGGGCAGCGGCAGCAACGCCACCGGGCTCGCTGACGTGGGCATCGGCTTTTCCTGGGAGCTCGATTTTTTCGGGCGCATTCGCCGGGGTAGTGAAGCTGCGAAGGCCTCGATGCTCGCGACGGAGGAAGCGCGTCGTGCGGTCGCGGTTGCGCTCGTCTCGGACGTAGCGATGGCCTACGTCGACCTGCGGGGTCTCGATCGCCGCGTGGCGATCACGAAAGACACGCTGAAGTCGCGAGAGGAACACGTCGAGTACGCGCGAGTGCGCTTCGAAGGTCATGTCGCCCAGCAAGTCGACCTGCGCCAATCCGAGGCCGAATTTCATCGCGTCAAGGCGCAGCTCTACAATCTCGAAAAGCTCGTTGCTCAGAAGGAAAATGAGCTGTCGTTCCTGGTCGGTCGTAATCCAGGCGAGATCCTTCGCAACCGCAGCGCCGAAGACCAGCCGGTGCCGCCCGAAGTTCCGGTGGGGTTGCCTGCCGAGCTCTTGGAGCGCCGCCCGGACGTGCGCAAAGCCGAGATGGAGTTGATGTCGGCGACCGCGCGCATCGGTGAAGCGAAAGCCGCGCTCTATCCGAGTATCAAACTCACGGGTTCGTACGGCCTTGCCAGCACGGATCTGAGCAAGCTGGTCGACCCGGCCAGCCAGAGCTGGAACCTGTTTGCCAGTCTGCTGCAACCGATCTTCGAAGGTGGCGCGCTGCGTGGAAAGGTGGAAGTTCGCCAGTCCCAGCAACGCCAAGCGGTCTACGCGTACGAACGAACGTTGCTGCAAGCGCTGCGTGAGGTCGAAGACGCCTTGATCAGCTTGCGCAAGATGAGCCAACAGCGCGATGAGCAGCGCGAGCGAGCTACCGCGGAACGCCAGGTCGTCGAACTTGCCGAGCTGCGCTACAAAGGCGGAGTCAGCACTTACTTGGAGGTGCTCGACGCGCAGCGCTCCTTGTTCAATGCGGAGATCGACGACGCAACCACTGCTAGCGAACAGGCGCGCTCGCTGATCCAGTTGTACAAAGCGCTAGGCGCAGGTTGGCCCGTGCCGAAGGCAACCGCTGGCTCCACAGACACGCCGAGCTCGACGAACCCCGCGAAGGCGAACGCGGGCTGAGACTTGCGTGTTTCATTGCGAAGTCCACATCGCGCGGCGGGGAATCGCTTGCCTGCGATTGGGAACGACGGTACGAAAAACAGGCCGCGCGCACATCAGTCATCGAACCATCGTTCGTGTCGAGTGTCCGCGCGAGAGGGAGCGGATATGAATTCGATCATTGAATGTGTGCTCTTGAAAAGGCGCCTTGGGGCGGCCAGCGCCGCGCTGATTGCGCTTGGTTTGGTCGCGTGCGCGGAACAGGCTCAGCCTGTGGTGGCGCCTTCGGGCGCTCCGCCGCCCGCTTCCGACGCGGGTGAGAGCGCGGCAAGCGTTCCGCCTCCGCCGGCAGTAGCGCGCCCTCCGTTCGATTCTTATTACCCCAACTCCCTGGAGGCCTCCCCTGTGCTGGCCAAGACGGGGGATGACGCAACGACCGGAGGCGGCAAGCCACCAAACATCGTGGTCATCTGGGGTGACGACATCGGCCAGAGCAGCGTCAGCGCCTACACCAAGGGCCAGATGGGCTTCACCACGCCCAACATCGACAGCATCGCCAAAGAAGGCCTCATCTTCACGGACTACTATGCTGAGCAGAGCTGCACGGCGGGGCGCGCGGCCTTCATTACTGGGCAAAGCGTGTTTCGCACTGGCCTCAGCAAGGTCGGCATGCCGGGCGCGGAGGCGGGGCTGTCCGAGAAAGACCCGACGATCGCGGAGCTGCTCAAGCCGCTCGGCTATGCCACGGGCCAGTTCGGGAAGAACCACCTCGGGGACAAGGACAAATTCCTGCCCTCGAACCACGGCTTCGATGAGTTCTACGGCAATCTCTATCACCTGAATGCCGAAGAAGAGCCCGAGCTGCCGGACTATCCGAAGAATCCGGACTTTCGCAAGAAGTTCGGCCCGCGTGGCGTGATCCACAGCTTTGCAAAAGGAAAGATCGAAGACACGGGTCCGCTGACCAAGAAGCGGATGGAGACGATCGACGACGACGTGGCGACCCGATCGGCTGCGTTCATCGAACAGAGCAGCAAGGCGAACAAGCCCTTCTTCCTGTGGGTCAACTTCACCCACATGCACTTTCGAACTCACGTGAAGCCCGAGAGCGTAGGCCAAGCCGGCCGCTGGCAGAGCCCGTACCACGACGCGATGGTCGATCACGACAAGAACGTCGGCACGGTGCTGGCCAAGCTCGAACAGCTGGGTCTCAAGGGCAATACGATCGTCGTTTACAGTACGGACAACGGCCCGCACATGAATACGTGGCCGGACGGCGGCATGACGCCCTTCCGCAACGAGAAGAATTCCAATTGGGAGGGCGCCTATCGCGTGCCCGCGATGGTCCGTTGGCCCGGTAAGATCCCCGCTGGCTCCGTGTCGAACACCATCATGTCGCATCTGGACTGGATGCCGACCCTGCTCTCTGCTGCCGGAGTGAAAGATCTGCCCGAGAAGCTGAAAAGGGGCCATCAGGGCTTCAAGGTGCACCTCGACGGGCACGACTTCCTGCCGTACTTGACGGGACAGACGAAGACCGCCCCACGCGAGGATTTCTTCTACTTCTCCGACGACGGGGCACTCGTGGGGCTGCGCTACGATAACTGGAAGCTCGTTTTTGCCGAGCAGCGTGAACGCGGCACGATGGGGATCTGGGCGGAACCGTTCACCGTCTTGCGCCTTCCCAAACTTTTCAATCTGCGCACGGATCCGTACGAGCGCGCGGACGTCACTTCGAATACGTACTGGGATTGGTACGTCGATCACGCTTTCTTGCTGTTGCCCGCGCAGTCGTACGTAGGCAAATTCCTGCAATCTTTCAAAGAATTCCCACCGCGCCAAAAAGCAGCGAGCTTCACCATCGATCAGGTGATGCAGTCGCTACAAACGCCGACCAGCCACTGAGGCGTGTACGTGCCGGGGCAACGCGCAGGGACCGCGCGCAACAGGGCGGTCCCTGCGCCCCCGCGACACGCAATCGACCCATTTCGCGAAACGCGTTGGTTCGTCACATCGTTCCAACCAGGACGGTGGCGATTCTGCCTCGACAATGGGATTCGCCCTCTCGTTTTCTGTATTGGGGGCGGACCCCGCAGTACGACTTGCGCTAGAGTGCTTCCGCGTGAAGCCTTCCTTTTCCGCTACTTGTTTGATCGCAATGGGCGCGGTTGCGTGCGGGGGCTCGGCCGATATCCCTGACACTCCCGATCTGCGCGAGTTGCTGGCGAGTTACGAGCGCCCGACCGCGGCACTCGACGTAGCAACCGTCGCGGACGCGCTCAGTAGTGCGCCGAGGCTCCGAGAGCTTGCCGCGGGGGTAGAGGCCGCCAAGTACATCATGGGCGACGTCGACTACGCGAGCCGAACGCCCAGTACCTCGAAGGCCGGAGGCCGCGTCCGTTTGCAGGGCTCGTTGGGCTTGCTGGTTCGTTGTCCAGGTGATCGCGCAGACCCGGTGTACGACGAGAAGGTCAATGGCTCCCTTTCGCTCACGCTCGCCATCGCGGACAACAAGATCCGCCGTAGCATGGGCGGAGAAGCCAACGCGTGTGTCTTGCAGGGGACAATCGAGGGCTTGCCTGCACGCATCCAGCTCGACGGGTCGGTCGCCTTCGACGTAGGCGGTGACATTGGCCTTGGCCAACCGTGGGGCGGAGAACTGCTGGCTTCGCTTCCAGGAGAGCTCAAGGTCGGTGACTACACGTTTCAGAGCATCAGCGGGCGGTTGCATTCGGGTCGCTTTCAGCACCTCGTCCGCCTACCAAATGGAACCACGGTCGTGTTCGAGTTGAGTGACGATGGGATCACGATCCGCGACGCTTCAGGGGTTTGGTTTTGCGCCCAGGGGGAATCTTGCACACAACAGTGAGCCTCGCTGCATGCGCCGCCCTGCTCGCTTGGAGCGCTTCAGGCGCTGCCCAGCAGCTCGAAAATCCACGCACGGACTACACCGCGTACACCCGCCCGCGCGGTCGTGCCTCGGTCGGGTTCTTGAAGACCGATCTCGGCGTGATCGACGAGATTCTGATCGGGACCTATCCGCTCCCTTGGTTCGCGTTCCCAGTCTTGAAAACGACTGTTCCGAGCGTCTACGTGAAGGTCCGAAGTCCCTGGTCGGGCCCGCTCACGCTCGCCGTTGGCGGCAGCGCCTTGTACGTCAACGCCAAAGCGCTCGCCCAGTTGGCCGACGAGAACGCCAGCGGCAGCGCGGTGTCGACCACGGCTGAATTCGACGCGAGCTATCGTTTCGACCCACGCTTCAGCCTCAGCTTCGGCATAGACTATGCGCACCTACGCCTGATTGGCGACACTGCGGATCCGTCGACCCAGATCGAAGGCGCCTCGGCCGCCCACACCTACAGCACACGCCTATTTGGCGAGTGGCGGCTCTCGCGTGTGTTCGCGCTGAGCCTGCTCTTTCGCGCTTTGATTTACCAAAGCCCAGTCAGCGCAGACGGCACTTCCAACACCAATTCCGTGACCGTGACGAGTGATCTCAGCGCAGAGAGCACGAGCCGGAAATACTTCACCTTGGTGCCCGGCGTCTCGTTCGAGTGGGAGCACTGGGAGCTCAACGCGGGCGTTGGCTACGGCGTCTTTTATCTACCTGTGCTCGGCCTCGCCAGCACGAAGTCCTGGCCTGTCGTGGATCTCGCCTTCGCGTACCGCTTCGACATCTATCACTGAGCTCCGCGTGTCATGGGACACGCGGGTCAGTTTGGCCACTCGACGAACGGAGCCGAACGAGCTCGCCTCCGCCGTCGAAAGTGGCCGAGAGCCCTCAGCGATCGCCGAAGGTCGCGATGAAGCGCAGGCTCAGCTGCTGCGCAAAATCGATGGTCGCCTTCGAGTGATCATCACCCGGGGGAACCGAGAGCATTTCGTAGTGTGCGGCTAGACCAAGGCCCCAGTAGGGCGAAATGGCGAACTCTTTGCCGACCTCTGCGGCGAAAGAGGGACCCACCTTGGTGTACTCACGACCAACGAGGGTCACGTTCTTGTCGCTCTCGCTGTTGTACGAATAGCTGGTGATCGCAGCGACGGCGAAGCCGACGCCGAGCGAAACGTAGGCGCGTACCGGCATGAAATAGTACGAGGCCCCGGCGCGGAAGGTGGAGGCTTGAAACAGCACACTGGTCGTGTCGAGCACATTGCCGTCGACCGTGAAGTCCGGATCGAAAACGTCCATCCAGCCGAAATCCGCGTGCAGGGCGAAGTTCTGCATCACGAACCCGCCCATCGTCAGATCGAAGCCGCCGGATGCGCCGGTGAGCTTCGTGTTGGGATCCCCGCTTGCCCAGGTGTAACCCGGACCGGCACCGAAGCGCACGAGGAAGGCGGCAGGCGCGAACAGAGGGTCGAGCTTGCGCGGCCGTTCGCAGGCGCACGGGACCGACGCAACCGTCGTGCTGGGTGCATCGGTCATGTCGACGACCGCCGTCCCGTGGAACGTGTGGGGTGGTGGGGCGGGCGAAAGCGCCGGGGCCGGCTCCGCGGCGGGCGGCGGGGCAGCAACGACAGGCGGGGGCGGGGGCGGGGGCGGCGTGGGGGCCGGTGCCGGTGCCGCAACCGGTGCCGGCGCAGCAGCCGCGTGCGGCGCAGGTGCCGGCGCAGCAGCCGCGTGCGGTGCGGGTGCCGGCGGCGCTGGCTTGGCTGCGGCAGGAGCGGGCTTGGCCGGAGCAGGTGCTGCCGGCTTAGCCGGTGCCGCGGGCGGCGCGGCCGGCGCTTGTGCCTGCGCCGGAGTTGTCAGCGTGGCCAATGCAGCGGCGACCGTTGCAGTGACGAGGACGCTAGCTGCACACTTCATAGCTCTACCCCGACGTTGAAGTTCATGTACATGAGCGGGTCCCACCGGCCCGAGGCGAAGCCATAGTTGAACTTGGTCGAAACCACGAGTGGCGTCCGCCCCGTGGGAAGCACGGCGCCAAGCTCCGGCGCGAAGCCGAAATGCCAAGAGGTGTCCGAGATGGTCCAGATCCCCGCGTCGATGCGGTGCTCGGCCGCGTAGGCGCCGATGCCGAGGCCGGCGTACGGGCGCACGCTCATCGGATCGGTCAAGAAGTAGTAGTTCCCTGTTGCGAGCATCGGGAACACGTTGAGGTTCGTGGCCAGCGTGCCCGTGAACGTGGTGTTCCCGTAATCCAGGGTGTGCACGCCTTTGCTGTACAACACCTGCCAAGCGAGCGAGACGCCGGGCCAGAAGTTGTCCGTGACGCGCGCGCGCCAATCGAACGAGAAACCAAGGAAGCTGAAGTCCGGCGCGAAATCATGCGTATCGCCCAAGCCGACCGCTGTGTTGTACGCAACCATCAGTAAGTCGCGCTTTTGGCGATGGTGGCGATTGGGTGGTGGTGGCGGCGGCTCGTAGGCGGGACCGGCGGCATACGTCGGGTAATACACGGCGCCCGGCGGAGGAGGCGGTGGGTAGCCCGGATACGGCGCATACTGCGGTTCGACCGCGACCGGCGCTGGGGGCGCTGGCGCAGCTTGAGGCGCCGGAACTGGGGACGGCGTGGGAGCTGGACCGGCACCCGGCGCGGCCGGAGGCCCGCTCTGCGCGAACGCGGTTCCAGCGGCGAGCGCCAGGGTAGCGGTGAGCGTGGCCGTAAATGAAGCGAACCGCGTAACGGCAATCATGGTTTCCCTACCTTGAGATACGACGATTGAGCGAACGCCTGATCGATGCTCGAGTTGATGCGCGATGCGGCGGTTTCGCTCCCTTGCGACAGCAGGCCGCTGACCGTGCCCGTCCAAATGCTCGGCGTGCGCTGCTCATCATTATCGGCATCTTTCAGCGACACGAGCTCCATGACCAGTGACCCCGTCGGGTAATTCACGACGCTCGTCACGGGGTAATACGGATAGTAGATCCCCCATCCGCAGTAGTAAGGATAATAATAGCAGTAGTAGTCCCAGGGATAGTAGCTGTAGGCGACCCAGTTGTTCGACGAGAGCGCACCGACGAGCAGGGTGACGTCCGGCTTCTCGCCCGCATCATGATCGACGCGCGTGTAGCCGAGCGCTTCGATGTTACGACTGATCTCTTTCAGAATTTGATCATCGAAAGTGTGCGTGATTTCGTTACAATCCAGGTTCGGCCGGGTCGGCCCTTCGCCACCCACGCCGGCTTCGGGGAGGTTATCGGCCTTGCACAGATCGGCAACCGTATCCGGCATATCGTACGTGCGATTGCCGGAGTAGTCGTAGTCCTTCGCTTTGCGGGTGACGACCGTATCGGTCTCCGAAGCATCATTGATGGTGGATGGGTAGCAACCGAACAGGCTTGCCGCCGCGGTGACTAGGATTGTGCTGCGTAAACACCGTGTTTCGACCATGCGTTCTCCTCCGCAACCGCACGTGCCCCTCATCGGGCTGCCCTGCGCGTCACCTGACGGCCGCGTCATAGCACCGCTCGGTCCATCGCTTCAAGCCCAAAGAAGCCGTAAATTAGGCGCTGCGAAACGTAAATCGGTGTCACCCAACAGACATGCGAAGCGCGCTTTTCGCACCCCACCGAGTGGCTTCCTACTTCGCCTTCACGGGCGCATCCAGGCGCTGCCGACCTGAATGTAGAATGCGCCGGTGTCGCGACTGAACGCGACATCGACACCCATGTGGATCCCGTAGCTGCGCGCTATCTCGTAACGGAAGCCGCCACCGCCTGCGATCACGCCCTGCACGTTCTTGGCTTTCTCGAAGTGATTCCAAGCATCGCCGCCGCCCATGAAGCCGAGGACGCTCCAGCGACCGTAGAACTGCCAGCGCAGCTCGGCCTCTAGCTGCGCGATCTCTTCGCCTTGGTACCGCATGGCCGCCACGCCACGCAGGCTGATTGAAGGACGCATGTAGAACGGCGTGTTTCCGAAGGACAAGCCTGCATCCCCGCGGAGACCGAGGAAAAGGCGGTACGGCAGCGGTAGATATTGAATGGCCGTGAGCGACAGCCGTTCGAAATTGCTGTCGGAGCCCAGCCACTTTACGCCGGGGTGAAATACGGCTTCGAGAAACGTGCCGCGCAGCGGCGTGAACATGTTGTCGCGGTTGTCGAACGTCAGCGTGGTCAGCAGCAAGGCGACGTTCGAGCGTTTCTCGTAAGAAGGGATGCCAGGTGCGTTCGCGGGCGCATCGAAAGTGACCTGGGTGGAGGCGTACGCATAGCCTAGGCCAGCCCACGCGCGCGACTCGGCGATGCGATATTTCACCAATCCTGCGCCGCCTGCGGGCTTTAGATTGTAACGCAAAGGATTGTTGTGCAGCACGCTGTCGTCGCCGGTACCGTAGTAGTCGAGGTTCACCGAAGCGTAGACGCCGCCCACCATCGTCTGCAGGTGGTCCTTCATCCAGTACCGGAGATCGACGCCAAACGCGCCCCACGAACCGTTGGACGTGCCGAAGCCGCCGACCCCGGTGATATTGGGCCGGCCGAGACCTTTGGCCGCGGCACCGAGTGGGCTGCTGAGGAACATCAAGCCTCCCCCAACGCCATATCCAACTGCCGGCTCCGTGATCGGCTTGGCGATCGGTAAGAACCCGAATTTCTGGTCGAGGAACTTGCTGACATCGGGCCAGCCGTCGTCCGCTTGCGTCGGCTTCTGCGCCACGTCTTTCGTCGCGGGTTTGGGCGCGCCGCCCTGCTCCTCCGGCTTCTCCGACGTGATCGTCGCGGGGGTATTGGGCTCCTCGGCGTGTGCGCTGGGAGTTCCGCGCCCGAACGCAAGCAGTGAGCCGGCGATCGCTGTCGGTACGTGCCAGCGCGGCATCGCCAGCCTACGTGCAATTGGTGCTTCGATCCCTCGCGGCACTTTTTTCTCCCAACGTACGGCGAGCACTATACACGTTCTAGCCCGTTGGGTTCGTCGCCGATGGCTGCTCGCGGGGACACTCGGGCTGGCAGAATTCGACGCTGAAGAGTCGCTTCGGATCGTTGGTCGCGTGGGCTGTTCGGCCTTTGGTCCGCGCCATTTGCATGCGCAAACGCCAGCCCCAGCCACCGATCAGCTAGTTGAACGCGCAAACCCGCGGCGAGACGCCTGTATCGCAGCTGGTACCCGGACAGTCCTCGTCGCTCAGGCAGGTCATCGTGCAGCGGTAGCTGCTGGAAGAGGGCACCTGTGCGCACTTGGCGTCCTTGGGGGGAGCAACGCCGCAGGCGCTGTCACTTGGGGCGCTAGCGACGCTGCAATCTAGGGCGCTAAATTGGTTGTTGGCGATGCAGGTGCTGCTGCGAAGCCCGCAGATGTCACTGACGCTGCCGTCGATGCTGGTCACGTCGACCTGAGTGCCCGCGTACGGCTTTCCGGTGGAGAAGCAATCAGCCGGCGCACCGTGTGCGGCATCACCTTTCTTCCAGTGGCAGAAGTAGCCGACGTCTTTGACTGGGCTGCCGAATTTGTCGAGCACGCACGCTTGACCCAGCTTGCATTGCGCGTCTGTCACGCACGCCACGCACAGCCCTGCGCTCTGTTGCTTGCTCGTGGTGCAAATCCGTTTGAGGCTGTCGCAGACCAGCGGCGTTCCAGCGTCCATTCCGCAAGCCGCGAATTTCTTGCCCGTGCATTGCACGCACGTTCCCGCGTCGCACACCCCTTTGCCAGTGATATTCGAGCAATCCGCGTCCGCTTTGCAGGCCGTACAGGCGCCCGCAGTGCAAGTCGACGCGACCGGGTCAGAGCAATCTGACTGCTTCGAACACGCCACGCACTTCGCCGCTGCTGTATCGCAATAGGGTTTCGCGCTGTCCCTGCAGTCAGTCGCGACGAGGCATTCTACGCAGAGCTCACGCGCAGGGTCGCAAATTGGCGTCGCACCGCTGCAGTCGTCGCTACACGGCGGCTCGCCAGCGCTGCCCGCGGCACCGGCTGCGGCACCGCCCATGCCACCATCGTCTGTCCCTCCACTCGCGCCGGCGTCGCCGCCGGCTCCCCCAATCGCGCCGTTGCCGGCGCGCGCGCTGCTGCCTGCTTTACCTCCGCTCCCGCTTCCGCCGCTAGGATTGCTGCCGCCGCTCTCGGCGCAGTTTCCGTAGTCCACGCACGTGGGGTTTCCCGCGCAGGCGGGGAACAGAAGACTTGCTCCAACGCTGAGCGCGACGGCACTGGCGAAGACTGCACGCGGCGCGCGCGATTTCATCAAAATCTGCCTTTCAGACGAATGCCGCCGCTATCCGGGCCGACCCAAGCATCGAACCGAGGTGTGGTCGGCTTGGCCCAAAGAAAGTAAGAACCAACAGCGGCCACCGCGAACGCGCCGCTGATGACGAAGGAGACAGTTGCCGCAGTGTTGGAGCTCTTGCGTCGATCTTCGGCATCTTGGACGCTGTGGCAGAGCTCCGAGCCTCCGCCCTTCGCGGGCGTGCATGGATTTTCGCCAAATTGAGCCTCCGCGTCACTCAGGGCGTTCGAGCCTTTGGACTTGGCGGAGTGCGCGTCGATCGCGAAACCAGTGCCGATCGCCAAAGCAGTAACGGCGAGGCCGCCGGTAACGAGCACGGGTGCCCAATTGGGGCTAGCTCGATCATCGTGGACAGGCGGGTCAGCGTTCGAGGGGGCGGTGAACTCGGAGGCCGCTGCTGGAGCAACGGGCTTGTCCACGATCAGGCTGACTTGGTAAGATTTCCCAGCTTCCACCGCGAGCGTTTGCTCGCTCAGTCCGCCGTTGGCGAGCCGCGCTCGAAGCGAGTGCGTCCCTGGATCCAAGTAGATTTCTCGAGCCAGCGGGGACGTGCCCACGAGCTCATGGTCGACCAGGATTTCGGCTCTTTCCTCATTCACGGACACGCGCACGGTGGCGACGGCCTCTTTCATCTCGCTGAGCGCATCTCGCAAACGCTCGGCCGTCTTCGGCTTCTCTTTTGGCGGCACGTGCGCCAGCGCAAACGCCGTGTACGTTGCGCCAGCCGCGTGGTTCCCGAGCAAGAATTCTGCTTGCCCGAGTCCGGACGCGACGTCCCAAGTTTGCGCGTCGTGCCAAAGTGGAAGGAGTAGCCGCCGCGCTTCGGGCCAGTTCTTTTGGGCGAGCGCTTCGAACGCCTTTCGATACTGCGTGTTGGCGTCGTTCGCTGCATCTTGTGCGCTCGCGGGCGTTGGCACGATCACCACCGGCGACGCGAGCGCAAGCGCGGATGCGAGTGATAGAGCGTAGAGTCGGGATCTCATGAAATGATGGACCAGTGGTGGATGACTGGCGCGCACTCAGTCAACGGGCGGAGGTGCCAACACAGTGCTCAGTGCGCTGACCTTCTTGAACGTCGCCGGCGCCTTGGAAGCTCCCTGTCGAAGGCTGGTCGGGGCCTGGCGATGAGTCGTTACAGCCGCGGCACTGCTTTGAGGGGTGAGCTGCTGCGCCGGGATTGTCCGGGCCGGGCTCGGGTTCTGCGACGCATCGACGGGGGCGGCTGGTACGCGGTCGGCAGCGACTACCGCTGGGCCTCCCGGGCCTCGATCACCCGCAGGCCGCGGCCCTCGTGGCTGAGTGACTGTCTCGGGGCTATCCGACGCCTCTACCCAAAATAGGAGCGCGAATGCGAACACCACCAGTCCCACGGCGCACAGCAAGAGCTTCCGCAAGCCTCGGGTCGGGCGCTCGGGCTGGTCCGTCGGTACACCAATGCGACGTGAGCTACGCGTTTCGGCAAACGGAACGTGAGCAGCAAGCAGGTTATGCCCCACGTCTGTAGGGAGCTCGGGGATCAGGAAGCGGAATGCATGGAATTGATTTTCGGACGGAGGGCTTCGTCCGGCAGCAGGAAGAGGGGAACAAATGCTCCTCGTGCCGAAAGGCAGAGTGGGGATGTGCCCAACATCATCCGCTGCGTCGTTGGCAGCTAGCGAATCGGGCTTAGTCGCCACGAAGCACCCTTCTTCGACGCTCGATGGACGCCAGCACAGCGCCGCTGAGGCAGTTTTGGATGGGTGCTATGGCCGCCGCCCCGGCTGCCCAGCCCTGATTGGAGATCCATGCCCTATTTCCCAGCATCGATATCGTATAAGCAAGTTCGATGCTTGAGCTTGGCTGCCTCGAACAGGTCGCTCGAGCGGGGGATACTGCACGGAAAAAGCGGCGCCAGATCGCTTGCGGCGCCCGGTATCCACCCGAGCAGCGTGTCGAAATGTCGCTCGAGGGCCAACTGTCACAGTTCGCACTTGCCGCGAAGATCGCGGAAGGCCGGCTCGCCTACTTGTTCGGCAGCTCCCGCAGCGCTTGCACGATCTCGGGCTCGATGCTGGCTAGGTGTAGATCGCGTTGCGGGAAAGCGATGCCGATTTTTTCATGAACGAACCGCTTGTTGATCGCGGTGGTGAGGTCACTCCGCACGCTGGCGGAGTCGTCGAAACTCACCCACGCTTGCAGCTGAAATTGCAGCGCGCTTTCGCCGTGTTGCACGAAGATGGCGGCGGGCGCGGGTATACTCAAGACTTTGGCGTGAGCGCGACCGATCTCGGTCAGCAGGCCGATGACGACCTCGGGGTCGCTGCCATACGCCACCCCGATGTCGATTTCGAGCCTTCGTTTTTGATCGGACAAGGTCCAGTTGATCACTTGATCGGCTATCAATTTGGCGTTCGGCACGATCACTTCCGCGCCTTGCCAAGTGCGTACGGTGCTCGCGCGAAAGCCGATCGAGCGCACTTCGCCCGTGAGCTCGCCAATTTGGATCTTGTCGCCGATCTTGATCGGACCGCCGAACAGCAAGAGCAAGCCCGCGATGAAATTCTGCACCACGTTCTGCAGGCCGAAGCCGATGCCGACGCCGAGCGCGCCCGCCAGCACGGTGAACTTGCCGAGCTCGATACCCGCGGCGGCCAGCGCGAGGAAGAAGCCGAACAGCAGCACGACGTAGTACGCGGTGAGCGAGGCCACTTGGCGCGTGCTCGCGCTGACATCCAGGCGCGATACGACGTCTTCTTCGAGTAGTGAGCGAACCAGTCGAGCTAGGCCGACGGCGAGCAATGCGCCCAGTGCGATCACGACGATGCCCCCCAGCGTGACTTTCAGCGTGCCCACCTGGAGTGACGCGCCAAATAGGCGGCGTGTGAAGCGCGCCGCGCCGTCCCCGAGCGTCAGGGCGTCGAGCGACCATTTGGCCCACAGCAGCCAGCCAAGCGGGCGTAGCCAGCGCGACGTGGCGCGTACGATCTTGGTCCGGTACTTGCGCACCGAGTTCAAACGCCCGAGCAGGTTCGCCTGAGTCAACACCCAGACGGTACCGCCAGCGGCTTCGAAGGCGGCCGCCAAGATAAGCGCCAGGTACATCGAGACCAGCACGCCACCGCCGAGGATCTCCGCTACGGTGCCGTAGCCGGTGAGCGCGGCGAGTTCGCCGATCAGCGCGCCGCCGAACCACAGCCAGACCACGCCTCTTACCCAGCCGGGCGCGGTTGCCGCAAACGGCAGGGTGAGCCAGCGTTGTCTGCGCACGAGCAGTCCCAGCGCGAAAGTGGCGGCGAGCAGCTCGAGCGTCAGGATGAAGCGCTCGAGCGAGGCAATCTCGACCACGAACAGGCGTACGGTGTCCACCAGCATGAAGCCGCCCAGCAGGTAGCCGGCACGCAGCAGTTGAGGTGCCAGAATGCGCGGAAACAACAGCAGAGCGGCCGCCACGGCCACCGTACAGACGACCAGCACCGCCACGGTCGGGATTGCGTCGTAGAAGGCGACGCTGGTCACCATACCGATTAGCAGGGTTGCCGCGTACGGACGCTCGACCAAGCGTCGTGCGGTTCGGCCTTCGCGTTCATCCCCGACCCATTCATGCGTGTGCGAGCGGAGGCTTCTGACGATCGCCGCCAGCACCCCGATGAACAGCACGTGGGCCAGGAGTTGCTCGCTGTTTGCGCTCAGGAACAGCCTTCCCATGTGCAACATGTGCCGGCTCGTGTTTAGCGCCGGCGCGAGCGGATCGCGGAGCGCCGCGAGCGCACGCAGGCTGCCGAAGACCGAGACATCGTGCTCCAGCGCGTCGTGCCACAGACTCGGGCCGTCACGATTGGCATCGTGTAGGAACGAAGCGAGCATGTCCCGCATCTCCGCGAGCGTCGCTTGCAGGGGAATCATCACCGCGTCTGGCTGGGCGACGGTAAGCTCGGTGCTTTGCGCTTCTTGCACCACCTTGCTGGTCTGCTGGCGGAGCTCGGGCGGTACCTCCGGGCGCAGCGCCAGTTCGTCGGCGCGCCGCCAGAATTCGAGTATCTCGGCCGTGCGCTGGCGGCCTGCGGTGAGCTGGTTGGCGGTGTCTCGTACCTCGGCCTGCCAGCGCTCGAGCCGCGCGTCGTCCTCGTTGAACGCGAAGCGGATGTCTCGCACCCACGCGTTGCGCCGCGAACGCCCGAGATCGACTTCGGCGGCCGCGATGCGCGCCCTGAGTTCCTCGAAGCGTGCAGGCAGCTCGCCCGACAAGGCTTCGAGCGCCGGCGGCACCCGCGCTTGTGTGCGGATGCGTGCCAAGTCTCGCAGCGCTGCCTGCGCTAGGTTCACCAGCTCGGGCGCCGACTTGAGCGCGTCCTCGGGGCGCACGGCGGCTTTGCTACGCGCAGTCCCCAGCAGCGCACTGTCGAGTTTCGCTCGTGGGGTTTCAAGCCCACTATCTCCGTCGCTCTTGCCCAGAGAGCAGCTGATGCAACTCAGTAAGATGCACAGGCACAGGCTCACGGGTCCGTAGCTCAGCTTGGCTCTCGCTCGCATGACAGCAGGTTTTGCGCCCGAATTTGTCCCGTGTCGCTCGGGCTGGGTCGAACCAAGCACCCCTCGTTGGTACCACCGCCGCAGGCAGGACGATATCCACGGTTCACCCGAAGCTGGAAAATTGCGCGGTCAGACGAGCGAAAGCTCACCTTTTCCATGTCGGCCAGCGGGGCTACTAAATGGGATGGTGCATGGACGGGTGGTTCTCGATTGCGCACGGGGCGCCGATCAACCCGCGCGGCTTCAGCGAAGTCGGGGCCTTCGTGCGTCAGTAGCCTCGGAGAGAAATCGAACATGAGCAATTTGAACCGAAGAATCTTTCTCCGAGGCTTGGGCGGAGCCGTGGTTGCTGCCCCGTTCCTCGGCTCGCTCTTCGAGCGCGCCGCGAAGGCGAGCTACACCGGTCCGAAGCGAACGATCGTGATGTTCACGCACTATGGCAACATCTCGAACAAGTGGTTCCCCGCGAACCTGGACGGCGAGCTGCTCGCTGCTGATCTGCAGCCGACGACACTGGCGCCGCTCGCCCCCTTCGCCAAGAAGCTGCTCATTCCCCGCGGCATCCGCACCATGAACGAGTGGACGGCGGAAAACAAAGGCGCAGGGTATGGCCGTGGGCAGGGCAATGACAACCACACCCAGCTCGTCGGATCGGCTCTCACATGCCAGCCGGTCACGCCCAACAGCAACGATCCCTTCTCCTTCAACACCGACACGAAGTTTCGGGCCATGCCGGTTGGTCCTTCATTGGACCACGTCATTGCCCGACAGCTCAGCCCGGAGGGGATCCCGCTGCTGATGAACGTAGCGGGACAACTGAAAGAGGGTGCGCAATCGGCGGTCTCGTATTCTGCCGCGGAGAGCATCTTCGCCTCGTCGAACGCCGAACAGGCGTTCAATAGGATTACAGGCCTCTTCACGCCGGGCGCACCGACCAACGCGGACAGCTGGGCGCTCACCAAGGGCAAGGCGATCACCGACCTCGTCAAAGACGATCTGAGCACGCTGGCGAGGAAGGACATGAGCAAGGCGGACAAGGACAAGCTCGCCGCCTGGATGGCGCTCACGAACGACGTCGGAAAATCCGTGGTCGCAGCCGCATGCAACCAAGGCTTAGCGGCGAAGCTGGGCGCCTCGAACCAGGTGGCCGCGAGCAGCATGGGAGACAGCATTACGCGCAGGATCAACGATGAGATGGACAACGCCGATCTCTACTCCGCGATCGCGGTGCTGAGCGCTGCCTGCAACGCCAATCCCGTCGTCGTCCTGAAATATCCCGGCAATTTCACGTTCAGCGGCCTTGGCGTCCTCGCCGACTCGGACAACCTTGCTCACCGCCTCGATGCGGCGGGCATGCAGGGCCCCTGCGCGAAGGACGTGGTGGCGAACTTACTCAAGATCGACAGCTACTACGCCTCGAAGTTCGCTTACCTCGTCAGACTGCTGGATATGGTTCCGGAGGGCGATGGCACGGTACTGGACAACACCGTTGCGGTCTGGATGAGCGACTGTTCCGACGGCTGTGCGCGCAATCTGAACAACGCTCCCATTATCCAAGCGGGTAGCGGCGGCGGCTACTTCAAGACCGGCAAGATCATTCACCTCGACGCCAGTTCGGGCGCGACCGCGCAGGACATGCTCGGCCGAAGCCTGTCACAGTGCGTCGAAGGCACGGACATGATGGTGGACGCGGTCAGCCAAGGAACAGGCACCGATCCTCAATTCGGCAATGTGCCGGTCAACAAATACTTCTGCAACATCATGAACGCGATGGGCATGAAGGCCGACGCCGCCGGCTATCCCGCGAAGGATGGACCGGCCAGCGAAGTCACCCACTACGGCTACTCCGACAAGACGGAGGATTTTTGCGGTGGCGCAGGTGCAGTTTCGGGCGCCACCATCCACAAGCCAGGCGCCTTTACCGAACTGAAGGCCTGAGCGGCAATTGCGTTGATGTTTCGATAGTTTCGTAAAATAGTGGAATCGAATTCTCGCTCGTCACTGAGCGGCCTACATTGGCGCTGACGTTCGTCGTTCAAGGCCCCGCGCAAGGCGTTCGTCAAACGGGTATCGTTTCGAACACCATGTCGGAAGTATCCCCCTACGCGCCGCCCCGTGCTGACGAATACTCCGCTGCCCCGGTCACCGATCCGAGCATGCCGGATGCTTCGCAAGGCACGCGCGTCGCGAACTTCGTGATCGACAGCATCGGGCGGGTAATTTTCTCGGTCGCTGCGATGGCGCCGTTCTCGGCTCTGGACATGCCTGCGATGGGCGGCATCGCGCTGGTGCTTGCAATGCCTAGCTACTACTTCTTGTTCGAGGCCACCCTTGGCCGCACGCCGGCCAAGTTCCTCACCGGGACACGCGTGGTTTCTGTGGACGGCAGTCGCCCTTCCACCGGGCAGATCTTGGGCCGCTCACTGGCTCGCTTCGTGCCATTCGAACCATTCTCGTTCTTGTTCGGCGGGAACCCTCCGAACGGTTGGCACGATAAATGGTCGAACACGCGCGTCGTGAAGATCTAAAACTCGACTCAACGAGTCGAGGTCGTTACCCAAGCGAAGGTGACGGCCCAGGCTAGTTCGCGGGCGGGCGTATCAGGCCCGTCAAATCACCGCCGACGGCCTCGATCGAGTCGTACAGGATCTGCCCGGTGTAGCTTGGATTGTGAACGCCCAGGGCCGACGCTCGGGCCATCACGAAGTAGTTGTACAGGGCGCCGGCAGTCGGGCCTTGCACGGCGGGTCGGGTCGGTGCCGCTGAAGCGGGCAGTGATTCGTCCAACGCGAAGTTTGCATCGGAAAGATCGCTACTGCTGAGCGGATTGAGCCCATCACGCGTGAGTAGCAGCAGGCTGTTTAGCTTCACTCGCAAGGACTGAAGCTCCACCTTCACTTTGCTCTGTCCGCCGTTCACATCGAAGCTGGTCGCTGTGGCGTGGCAGTTTTTGCACGCCGAGAGCTGAGGGTAGAAAGAGTGATTGCCGATACCGCCGTTCTCTGCGACGGGCGGCATGTGGCAGTTGACGCAGCCCTTCTTGAGGCTCGTCGAGTGCGTTGAGGTCGAATACGCTTTGGGGATGTACTCGTAACCACCTTTGCCCGAGTAGACATCGGCGTCCGGCCCCTCATGCGGCCCCCAGGTCGTGCTCGTAATGCTGTTGGTGCCGGCCAGGATGTAGTTGGTTACGTCCTTGCGTGACTTATGGCACCAGATGCAGGCGTTTCCGGCTTGATATTGACCAGCGCTGGTGCCGTCCGAAGTTCCCACTGCCGAGCTTCGCTCGATGACGGCGTAGTCGTCAGCACCGCTCGGAACCCGCAGTGGAAACGAACCGGCCACATAGTCACCACCGGTGAGATGCGGATCGTGCGCGGGCGAGTTGTCATGGCAGGTACCGCAGCCAACAACGGCTACGTTCGTCTGACCCGCATAGGTGATCTCTTGGATCTTGCCCGAGCCCGAATCCTTGTAGTTGAGCTGTCCGTGGCTGAGAGCAACGGGCCCAACCGTTCCGGCGTGGGTCACGGTCCCCGCTAGCCGGAGTTCCGGACCATCCGAGGCGTGGCAATTCCCGCAGGCCTTGGCCCCCGTCCAAGAATCGACTTCGTCACCACCCAGATTCGAAATGTAAGTCGCGTAGTGGCGGCTGGTCTTCCACTGTTCGACGATGCCCGCGAACGTGTGGCACGGTTTCATGCAGCTTGCGTTGAGCGTCCCGACGGGCACGCTGCCGCCGCTGTCACCGCCCGCGCCTCCGGGAGGACCTTGCTCGCCTTGGGGGCCCGGCTCGCCCTGCTCGCCTTGAGGCCCCTGCTCGCCTTGTTCACCAGTCGCGCCCTTCGCGCCGGTTTCGCCCTTTGCACCGGGGGGACCTGCGGCGCCGTCTTTGCCGTCGTCACCTGAGCAGCCAAACGAAGCTAGACCGAGCACGAACACGGCAGCGCCGACAAGCAATTTCATCGCTATATCCTCCACAGTGGCTCCGCCTCGAAGGGCGCTCGAGCCGTGCACATGCTCGCAGAGCACTTCGATCGAGTCAACCGTCGAGTCCGCTGACTAAGAATCTGCGAATCGAAGACTCGCTCAGGAATCGAACTCGCGAAAATTTTGCGTCGAGCGCGGCGTGCGCGCGCGAGTGATCCGCGCGTTTCGTGTCCGTAAACGCCGCGCAAAAGGCTATGTCGAATTGCCGACGTCGCGTGCTGACGTTCGCTCGCGAAAATTTTGCGCCGGCCCCGGCGCGTCTGGCGCGTGATTGGTGCCGCGCACCACGTCCATCAGGACGGAAAGCAGATAGCAGAGGAACGCGATGATGCCGATCACTTGGCCGACGCTCATCGCAAAAATCACCGCGAGCGGGGCGGGATAAATGATCGATAGCGCCATCACCGCGAGGCCAACCAAAGCAATCCAGCAAGCCAAGCGAATCAGGCCCACGACCGACCATTTTCGCAGTCGAACGATTGCCCGGCCCCGCAGCCGCTCCAAAACACTCACCGAGCGTGCTCCGCTGCCGGATGTCCGGATGCACTCGGTGCTGCGCCCAGACCGTCAGGGCCCTTGCTGAATGGATGCGCGTAACCGTGGCAGCCGGGGCTCGCGCAGCTCACGCGATTCGCCGCCAATTGCTCCTGCATCGCTAGATGATCGGGCACCGAACGCCAGACATGAGCCGTGGTGGTATGGCACTGCCGGCAATTGGTATTGTCGTAGGGCTTGGCGATGTGAACATCGCGCCGCGATTCCTCCTTCGACATGCCGCGATAGCCCCCAAGGTAGTAATAATACACGTGTTTCATGCCCCCCATTTTAGTCAGGGCATAACCGAACATGCCGTAATCGGCATGGCAAACGTAGCAGCTCTCTTCTCCGAAAAACGGATTTCGGGTGTGGCGCGCGGCCAGCGATTGCGAGTCTGGATCCGTGGCGTTACCGAAGTGGTCGTCCATCGTGTGGCACGAGCCGCAAAACTCGCGATGGGTCGTAGCCTCCATGCCCGCGACGGTAGAGGTGGCGGCGGTGATGGTCGGAAACACTCCCAGACCGAGCAGGAGCATCAACTTGGTTCGCAAATCGAGCGCGGGCCTCCGCACCAAAAAATGCACAAGGATGACCGCGGCGATGACCGCACTCGCCAGCGCTACGTAACCGAGCCAAGGGCCTGCGTGAGGCACGAGTCATGGTGCGGGAGACTCGGCACGTAGGCAAGCGAAAAAGCGGTTAGGATGGCGGCGCTTGGAACAGCGGCAATCAGTCCTTACGTGGGTGTTGATTTCAATACTCACGCTCTCGGTCCTCGCTGCTTGCGCGGACAAGAAGGACGTGCCGCCGAGTTCGCAAACATCGACCCGTCAAAACGGAAAATGGGGTGCTGGCGTTTACGTCGATAATGCGTGGAGTTTTGCGCGTGATGTAGCGGGTCATCGGATTCACGTTCTCGGGCAAAAGATCGAATGCGTGAAATGTCATTCGCCCACTGCCGACAAGATGGGTCCCGTGACGCCGGATCGCTGCGCGTCTTGCCACCAAAAGGAGGGTCATATCGAGCATGCGTCGGCGGAAGCCGCCAAGCGCTTCGGTGCCGGCAGCAAGGCCGATTGCACGACGTGCCACGCCTTCAGCCTAGAGGGAACGCGCCGTGCCGAAGCATTGCTGAACGAGCCTCCGCGCGTTCCGATCGACGGAGGCGCGGGAAAAGCCGCGCTCGGTAAAGATCTGCTCGGTGTGGAGTCGTACGAGCCTTCGGAGTGCAAGCGTTGCCACGCGCAGCAGCAGGGCTCACTCGCGCCGGTCGGCGTGCACGGCACGCAGCCCTGTCTCAGTTGCCACCAACCGCACGAAGGCGCCCCGCAATCGGCCCCGTGCTCCAATTGCCACCAGGGCATCACGACGAGTCACGCTTCACACGGAAAATCACTGGTTGAAACCTGCTCGACTTGCCACGAGCATCGACACGCCGCGGCCAAAGAAGCGCTCGGAACGTGTGTCACGTGTCACTCAAAACAGCAGCCCGTGATTCCGGCGACGGCGCTGTTTGCAGGCGGGCACACGCAGTGCGTCGGTTGCCACAAACCGCACGAGTTCGAGAAAAAGCAAGCCGCGCCTTGTCGCGGCTGTCACGCGCAGGTCAACGTGATTGGTGCGGGAAGCGTCGCTGCGCACAACAGCTGCACCAACTGTCACGCTCCGCACAATGTCCGGGCGTCTGCGCCCGCGGCCTGCCCCACCTGCCACAAAGACGTTCACTCGGACCACCCCAACGCAGCAGGTAGTTGCGTGGGCTGCCACGATCCGCATCCGAAGTCGCCTCTCGCCGCCGGCGGCGTGCCGGTAAGCGCCTGCACGTCGTGTCACAAGTTCGCAGAATCCGATCACGGCGCGCACCAAGGCGCCGCCTGCACCGCATGCCATAAGCCGCACGCTTTCAAGCTCGCGCTCAGCAATGTCGTGACCTGTGCTGGCTGTCACGCGGTGCGCGTCCAGCAAGTGTCGCGGAACTTGGGGCACCAGGCGTGCGCGGGCTGTCACCGGGGCTTACCGCACCGCCCAGAACCGGACAAAGTTGCTTGCAGCAGCTGCCATCAGCGAGAAGCAGCCCTCGTGAAGCCAGGACACGCCCGTTGCACCGGCTGCCACGAACCGCATTCCGGAGCGCAAGCTGCGCCTTGCGGGAGCTGTCATCGCGCCGAACAGCAAACGGCTCCGAAGGGGCACCAACTCTGCACGAATTGCCATGAGCCGCACGTCGGCCTGCCGACGCAGAAGGTTTGCGCTGACTGTCATCGCGCGGAGCAACAAAGCGCGCACGGCCGGATCAACACGGGTTGTCAGACCTGCCACCGTCCCCACGGTCCAACGGGAGTCGCGAGTGTGCCGCCGTGCGCGAGCTGTCATCGGGGTGGCAACCTTCCCGGCTTGCATGCCGAGCCAAAACATCAGCCGTGCACGCTCTGTCATTCGGGTCACGAAGCCGCGGCCGTCTCCAAGCGCACGATCTGCCTGAGTTGCCACAAGGATCGCGCCGACCATTTCCCGCAAAGCCCGCGCTGTGCAGGCTGTCACTTGTTCACGAAGACGCCCTGACTCCGCGCAGCCTCACTGCAGCTGGAACGTAACGATGCCGTCCACGTGAAGCTCGGGATGCGTGAACGTCACGTCGTCTGCGGCGAGATCCGCGTGGCAGCTGTGGCAGGGATATCCGGGTGAGGGAGCGGGGTGCGGCGCTGGCGGTGGAAGCCCGTGGCAGCTTCCGCAAGCCGCTTCGGTGCCATCGACGCGCGTCCAAGTCGGCGCGGTGTTCATGCCGCCCGTGGGATAGCCATCCGGAAAGACAGCGCCGTGGCAGCTCGTGGACTGGCATGTCCCGCTTGTGTATTCGGGCTTGGCTCCTTGCGCGAGTGCCACCCCGGAGAAGCTGAGCTCCGCCGGCAGCGCTGAGTCGAGGTGCCCCGAATCGAGCACCTTTTGGGGAACCAAATGGCACTCGCGACAGGGAACGGCGCGCGAGCGCTCGGTGCCGCGCACGTGCGTTTGGTGCGCGCCAACGCCGGACGCTGTCGCAGTCGAATTGCCACTGGTGTCGAGCGGCGGTGCGGGGTTGGCTCCCCCGTGGCAATTCGTGCAGCTGTTCTCGACCGACACATCGACCACGCCATTCACGTGTCGGTTCTTGTCGATGATGGTGCGGTTGTCCGATGCGACGATGGCGCCGTGGCAGGATGCGCAATTCTCCGACTGCGGATGCGGCAGCGCCGGGGGTAGCCCGTGGCACGAGCTACAGGTGAGCGGCTTTTCCTGGTTCCACCGCGGCGAGTTACGCCGCTCGCCAGGTGAGGGCGAATGGCAGAACGTTCCGCCGCAGGTCGCCTGGGATTCGTCCCATTCGGGCTCGTGGTGCGACGCGCGGGCGATGCCGGTGAACATCACTTCCGCCGGCAGACCGTCGACGTGCGTCGGATCTTCGACCTTCCCCGGCACGACGTGGCACTCTTTGCACTCGAGCGGGCGGCTGTTCGCTCCGCCGCTCAGATGGGCCTGGTGCGCGCCGACGCCGATCGCCGAGATGCTGGCATTGCCGAGCGTATCGAGCGGTGGCGCCGCGTTCTTGTCACCGCCGTGGCAAATCTTGCAGTCGCCCGCCGCGTAGTCGACGATCCCGTCGACGTGACGTTCGGGCGCGATGAAATGCCGGTCGGCGTCGATGACCTCTGCGTGGCAGGCATAACAGCGGTCCGATTGTGGGTGAGGGGCCTTCGGTGGCAAAGAGTGGCAAGTGCCGCAGGCAGCGCTGCTGTCGCGCGGCTCTGTCCACACCGCCCAAGCTTCGCCGTGACAATAGCTACTCTGGCAGGTGCGTGTTGCAGGATCGTAAGCAGGCTTTAGGTCGCCGGTTTTGGCGAGCGGGCCGAACTTCACGTCGCCGGGGGGCCCGTCGTCGGCGTGGCCGGGTGAGTCCACCGCGGTCGGGATTACGTGGCACTCACTACAGGCAACAGCCGCATGCGTAGAGCTCGCGTTCAGATGAATGTCGTGCGCGCCGACGCCGGGATAGCCCGGTATCGATTGCTGCATGAGATCCTTGGGCGGCGCTGCGCGCCTCAAATAGTCGCCCGAACGATTGGCGTCGCCGTGGCAGCTCGCACAGCGGCCGACTTCGGCGTCGGTTTTGGGCTGGTTGCGCTGTTCGAGACAACCTGGCACCGCCAGCGCACTGAGCGCCGCTGCCAACACGACGAAGCCCAGCGATAGCGTGGCGTGGCGCTCGAAGCGGCGCCTGTGCCTCGCCGCTCGGGGCCGCTCACTCATGGCAATACCTGCACATTTCCGCGTCGACCCCGCGCGCGCTCTTCCAGCCGCGTGGGTGAGGGTTGCCACCGTAGCCGCCGACTTTGTGACAGCGAATGCAGTTGGTGGCAGGCCCGGCCTCGTGGCACCCCGCGCAGGCTACGATATCGCGCCGCGCCGCGCTGCCGTGGAAGTTGCTCGACGACGGATTGCTGCCGACCCACTCAGGCGGATGAGGGTTTGCCGGATTGGCGACGTTGGCGCTTACGCCGCGCGCGGCGTGACAAGAATCACAGCCCTGGACCGTGTGGCAAGACAGGCAGCGCGCGGGTTGCGAGCGCGCTTCGATCGCATGGCGCACCATGAAGTCTCCACGGTGAACCTGTCCCGACTCGATTTGCTCCGGTCGACGCTTCTCGACGCTGAGATCCTGCGTAACGTCGTGGCAAGCCTGACATTGTGCTTGCGTGTGGCAGGTCTGACAAAGCTGAGCTTGCGAGCGTTCGGCCATGGCACTGCCGTGGTGACGCAAGAACGCCGTGTCGTGCTTGAGGAACGTCTGGGGCATGGTGCGCCGCAACGCGGCGGGCTCGTGGCACGGTGTGCACTGCGCTTGCGCCCACTGTTCAGCGTGCTCATGACAGCCGAAGCATTGGCTCATGGGCGGCAAGGAGGGCCGCTTGGGATCCACCACCCCCGAGTGGCAGGGTACGCATTGCCCGCGGATTTCCGGCATCGCCAAGTGCTTGTCGTGGTCGATGCTGATTTCCCCGCTGGGACGTACGGGCGCGACCGCGAGCACCGCCCGCACCTGGTGCGTGTCGCGATGACAGCGCTCGCAAAGCGCCGCCTTCGGCATGCGTTGCCCCGAATCGTGGGTCGCAATGTCGTGACAGCTGACGCAGCTCAAGCACGCGGGCTTGCCGGGCGCGCCGCAGGCAATGCTCGCCAGGTGAAGCTGGTGTGGAAAACGCGCCAGCGCCGATTCACTCTGGCAGGCTACGAACGCGGCTAGAGCCATCGCTATCCAGAGAACGAGTGCGGGAAAGCGCAGCTCCATCAGCGTAGCCTCGGCTTGGCCGCCGCATCGAAATGATACGTAGCGCGCAGCATGGTCTGGGCGTCGAACGAGGCGTACGGTGATTGAGCTACGGACGCAGTCCACATGATTTCGAACGGGTCGCTGACTTGGTAAGACGCCGTGCCCGCGTACATGGAGGAGGTTTTGTAGCCGGCGACCGCCGCGTCGTAAAAGTAGCCGTACGCTTCGAGCGTCGACGAAAGACGGTGGCTGAGTTTGCGACTGAGCGAGACGCGTAGCGCTTGGTAGCCGTTCTTTGGAGCAATCACGCGGGAATAGCCCACGCGGAACAGCGTCGGGTAGGCGCTGCCCAACGCGATTCGAGCGGCAGCTTCGCCACGCGCTCCAGGACCGGTGCCTCGGTAGGCCTCGACGTAACCGTTCGTATCGAGGCGGAGCCAGCGCAAGAGCTTGGCCGAGAGCGTGCCGCCGACCTCGTCGAAGCCGTCCGTCGAGAACACCGAAAGCACGGACTGCCGCGACAGCAGCAGCGCCGGCTCGGTGTGCAGAACTTCTGCGCCCAGGTCGATCAGCCGATGCGGCGTCGCGTCCAGCCACAGGCGCGCGCTCGCGAAGCGCATACTATCAAGCTCGAGCAAAGCGCTGGCACCGACTGACGCCACGTTGAGCGGTTGCGCGCCCACGTCCAGCCCGAGGTTTCGGCGACCAACACCGCCGGTCACTTGCTCGTCGTGAAAGGAGAGGCTGCCCGAAATGCTCTGCGTCTGGTAGCCGACGCGCGCGCCCATGAGCCAGTGATCACCGCGTAGCGGAGTGGGTGGCACGTAGGTGAGGAGGGTGTCTGCGGCGGCGCCGAGGCGGTAGTACCCCGGTCGATCGTTCCAGCGTGGCAGGACGGTGAAGCCGCCGTAGCCCTCGAGGAAGAAGCCGAGGTGCCGGGCTCCGACCATTACCCCGTCGAAACGGGCGTAGCGCGCAGCACCGCCGGCCACCTGTTGGCGGCCGACGCGCGCCCAGGCTGGGCCGGCCTCGAGCCGGATATTTGCCGTCTGGACATCGCCGTCGAACGGGCGCTCGATGCTCGAATCCGTCGGCCAAACGCGGCCCCAGGCGGCAAACTCGAGACCAATACTGTCCTTTTGCCAGGGCGCGTCGACATCGCGTGCGTTCGCGAACAGGTACTCATGCACCGGTACGGCTTGCTCGGTCGGCACCATTTGCCCGCTTTGTCCTGGGACTAGCGCGCGCCGATAGAGTTGGACGTACGTTTCGCTCTGAGCGCTGACGCTGAAGCGATCGACCGTCGGAGGTTTCTGGTCCTTCGGGCCGGGACGCAACGGCTCATCTGCGGCACTCGGTCGCGCCCCGAGCAGGAGCAATACCGGCAATAGCGGCGCGATCGCCCGCAAACGCCCGGTTTTTCGCGCCATCTCGAGCCGAAGTTAGTTCCTTCGAGCCCAAGGGGCAATTGCTAGTTTGCGGCGGCAGCGTACCCGTCACAAGCCTGGCCAAATCCTATGCAACTCGCCGGTCGGCCCCTGATAGCGTGTCCGCAAATGCTTCACTTACGTTTCTGGAGAGCCACTGGCAGCGCGCTGCTGCTCCTCGCTCTCGCTAGCTGCGCTGGGAGCGCGCACTCCGCGGACTCGCCGTCTGCGCCCTCGATGAGTCCAAAAGATGCCAGCTCTTTCATCGCCGAAGTTCAGCGCGAGCGCGGCATCCCCCTCAATCGAGCGCCGGTCAGCAACATGGATGAGTTGCTCCAGGTGCTCGCAGACGACGAGGTCGGACGCTTCGAGAGCGCGACCCAGCTGGTTGCTGGCAAGCCTGGCATCGAAGCGCTGACACTCCACGCGACCATCGAGCTGGCCTGGAGTGACGACTTCACGACCTTCGCTCGCATCCTCGGTGAGCTCAAGAAACGCGCCGATTTCGAAATAAAGCGACTCAACACCAAGCGTGAATTGAGCGAAGCGCTGAGCGAAGCGGAAGCCAAAAATCTGGAGCAGAACCAAAAAAATTCGGCTTTCGACGCCAAAGCCAAGCTTGCCATGGAGGTGCTTGCCGGAGAACACCTCAAGATCGCGGGCGGCGTGGTCGATCAGGCACTTCGCCAGTTTCCGAAGGAGCTGATGACCTATCGTGTAGCCGCTTACCTGTCGTTGCTCTCGCGTGAATGGCCGAATTTCGACGCGGCCATGGCCTGGTTCGTGGACACGGAGACGAAGGACGCTGGGCTCGTCTACCTGCGCGCGTTGGAGGCCCTGAACCGTCGCCGTGTCCCAAAACAGGCAACGCTGCTGTTTCACGAGTCTCTGAGGCTCAATCCCAAGATGGTTCGAGCACAAGCCAAGCTCGTGCTCAGCGAAGACGGCATCGACGCGACGTACGGCGAGTTCGAAAATCTCCGCGCGGTCGCGCCTCAGCATCCGATGATCTCGATCCTCGGCCCGTCGATCATGAGCGACTACGAGCTCACGTCATCGTTTCGTCAAGCGCAAGCAGCACGTCAGCCACCTGCATCGCTCGACTCGGAGACTCCGCCGCAATCTCCCGACCCTGAATGACGCCCGCAGTGTCTCGTGCCTTCGCACCGCGACGGTCGTGATATGCTGCCCGTGACATGACGTCGGGAGCCATCCTCGTTCTGAATTCAGGGAGCTCGTCCCTGAAATTTGCGGTGATTGAGCCGGTTTCGGGCAAGGTGATCGCGCACGGCATCGCAGAACGCTTGGGGAACGTCGATCCTACGTTTCAGTTCGACTCGAACGCAGTGCGCACTCTCGGTCAGGGAGCCGCCCACGCGGAAGCGCTGGCCGCGCTGCTCGGTGAGCTGAAGGGCATCGCGCTCGCGGCTATCGGTCACCGCGTGGTTCACGGCGGCGAGGCTTTCTCCGACAGCGTCGTGCTGGATGACGCAGTGCTTTCGCAAATTCGCGCCTGCTCGGAGTTGGCACCGCTACACAATCCCGCCAACGTACTCGGCATCGAAGCGGCACGAAAGGCCTTCGCAGAGCTGCCGCAAGTCGCGGTGTTCGATACCGCGTTTCATCAAACGCTACCGCGCGCGGCGTACTTGTATGCCATCCCCTACGAGTACTACGAGCGCCACCAAGTGAGGCGGTACGGCTTTCACGGCACCAGTCACGGCTACGTAGCGGGTGTCGCCGCTGATCGACTCGGTAAACCGCTCGCCACGCTCGAACTCGTTACTGCGCATCTCGGCAACGGTGCCAGCGTGTGTGCCATCGCCCAGGGCCGCAGCGTCGACACCAGCATGGGTTTTACGCCGCTCGAGGGCGTGGTCATGGGCACTCGCTCCGGTGACGTCGATCCCAACCTGCACGAATTTTTGGCCAAACACGCCCAGCTCGATCTCCACCAAATCAGCGAACTGCTCAATAAAAAGAGCGGACTTTTGGGCCTCTCCGGGGTCAGCAACGACATGCGTACGCTGCTCGCGCTGCGCGCCGAGGGCAGCGATCGTGCTGCGCTCGCGATCGACGTCTTCTGCTACCGGCTCGCCAAGGCGATCCTCGCCCTGTGCGCGGGTCTTTCACGCGTGGACGCGCTGGTGTTCACGGGCGGGATTGGCGAGCACGCGGCCGAAGTGCGCGCCCAGACGCTCGGGCACTTGCGGGTGCTCGGTGCCCAGGTCGATGCCGATTTGAATCGCGTGCACGGTGCCGAAGAGAACGGCCGGATCACGAGCCAAGCGTCCGCTTTGCTTTCGTTGGTGATCCCTACCAACGAAGAGCTGGTCATTGCGCGCGAAACGGCGCGCCTCACTGTACAATCTGCCTGAACGAACGAGCATGCCTCATACCTTGTACTTGGTTCCGAGCGGCGGCGGCGTAGGGCTCACATCGATGGCGCTGGGCCTGGTGCGCGCGCTCGACAATCGCGGCACGCGCGTGGCTTTTTTCAAACCGATCGCCCAGCCCGATGGGCACGACACCGGCCCCGAACGCTCCACGCACTTCATTCGTCACACGAGCTCGCTGACGCCCACCACGCCGCTTCCGCTAGAGGAAGCGGCGCGCTTGATTTTGGCGCGGCGCGGGGACGAGCTATTCGAGCATATCTTGCGCGATTTCCACGCTTCTGCGGGCGACGCAGACGTCGTAGTAGTGGAAGGCTTGGCGCACACGCACGACGCGCTCGGGGAGGGTAGCCTCAACCGAGAGCTGGTGCGGACGTTGAGCGCCGAAGTCATCTTGGTGGGCTCGCTGGGCGCAACGCCGCTGGAAGAATTCGAGTCCCACCTCGAGATCGCTGCCCGGCAATACGGAGGTTTCGGACCGGGGCGCGTGATCGGCTGCTTCGTGAATCGCGTGCCCACCCGCGACGCCCGCGCACGGCTGAGCGCCTACGGGGAGTTTACTTCGGGCCGCTTGGTGCTGAGCAGGCCGGACTTCAACCCAATCGGTGTGATCCCCGAAAATCCAGAACTTGCCGCGTGCCGCACGATCGACATCGCTCGCCAGCTCGGTGCCGAGATCGTGCACGAGGGCGAGATCATGAGTCGCCGCGCAAAGAAGATCAGCCTGCTAGCACGCACGGTGCCCAACCTGGTGGATACGCTAGTGGCAGGCTCGATCCTCGTCACGCCGGGCGACCGCGCGGACGTGGTGTTGGCGGTGGCCTTGGCCGCTATCAACAAAGTGCCTATTTCTGGCTTGATTTTGACGGGCGGCATCGAGCTTTCTCCGGCCATCCTCGAGCTCTGCCGCCCCGGTCTAGCCACCGGCTTACCGCTATTGCAAGTGCGCTCCAACACTTGGGAGACGGCCAACAAGCTCGCGGGAATGAGCCCCGAGATCCCGATTGACGACCTCGAGCGCGTCCTGCGCGGTATGGATTTCGTTGCCAGCCACATCGATACCGATTGGATCGCGCGCCACACCCAGATCCCCGTCGAGACACGCGTCTCGCCTGCGGCATTTTGCTATCGACTGACCGAGCTCGCGCGCGCGGCGAACAAGCGTATCGTGCTGCCCGAGGGCAATGAGCCGCGCACCGTGCGCGCGGCCGCGATCTGCGCCGAGCGAGGCATCGCCCGCTGCGTGCTTTTGGGTGACGCCGCCGAAATTCGACGCGTCGCCGAGGCGCAGGAGGTCGAGCTCCCGCCCGGAGTGGAAATTCTCGACCCCGCCTCGATCCGCGAGAACTACGTCGCGCCGCTGGTCGAAATGCGCAAACACAAGGGCCTCTCACCGCAGGCAGCGGCGGATTTCCTGGAAGACAACGTGTGGCTCGGTACCATGATGCTCGCCCTGGGCGAGGTCGATGGCTTGGTCTCAGGGGCGGTCCATTCGACGGCCAACACCATTCGGCCCGCATTGCAGCTGATCAAGACGAAACCCGGGGCCAAGGTCGTGTCCTCGATTTTCTTCATGTGCTTGCCCGAGCAAGTGCTGGTTTACGGTGATTGCGCGGTGATCCCCGATCCAGACGCCGCCATGCTGGCGGACATCGCGATTCAGAGCGCAGACTCTGCCGCTCGTTTTGGCATCGTGCCTTCCGTGGCGATGATCAGCTACTCGACGGGCGAGTCGGGTTCGGGCAGTGACGTCGACAAAGTGCGCGAGGCGACTCGCATTGCCCAAGCCGCGCGACCGGATCTCGCGCTCGACGGCCCACTGCAATACGACGCAGCAGCGATTCCCGATGTAGCCGCGAGCAAAGCCCCCAATAGCCCGGTGGCTGGGCACGCGACCGTGTTCGTGTTTCCCGATCTGAACACCGGAAATACGACCTACAAGGCGGTCCAGCGCAGCGCGAACGTGATCAGCATCGGACCCATGCTCCAAGGCTTGCGGCGTCCCGTCAACGACCTATCGCGCGGCGCCCTGGTCGAAGACATCGTGTACACGATCGCACTGACCGGGATCCAAGCCGGTCAGCGCTGACGCGGCTCACTCCGCGATCAGGACCGCGTTCTCGAGCAAAATTGGGTAGCTGTAGCCGATGCCGATATCCACGTTCGCCCGCAGCGTGCCCTCGAAGATCGCAACTTGGCCGAGCTCGGGTGTCGCATCGGAGGTGACGACCAAATCCGACGCTTGCCCTGGATCGCCCGGCTTCCCATCGCGCAGGTGAAAGAACGTGTGCCCTTGAACGCCCGCGGTGACCTTGGTCACCTGACCGCGCACTCGGACACGCTGCCCGGCTAGTTGCGCGGACAATTGCGCGATGACGTGCGCGTTGCTCCCGGTTGCAGGTGCTACTGCCACTGCCGGGACTGCCGACGTCGGAGCGTTCGCCGAGGGCCCGTGGGGAGAGTTGGCTGCGCCGTTGATACTGGGGTGCCCAGCCGGCAGTGCATCGGCGCCCTGTATGGCGCCACCGCCAATGTCTGGATGGCCAGGCGGCAAGCTCGGATCGTCTTCGTTGTCGAGCGCATCGGCCGGCGAAAAGCGCGGCGCTGCCGCCTGCTTCGTCGAGCCCGTGGCAAGCGTCCCGAAATAGATGACATCGAAGGTGCGTTTGAGCGTGCTGCTCTTGAACGCGGTCATCTTGGTCGCGTTCTCGATCGTCACTTGGGCGCCGAGGGCGACCGAGGCGCTGGGCACCGCGGCCCAGATCTCGCCCGTCGAGGTGGCGAGCCGCAGGTAGGTGTACTGGCCGGCAGCCTTGGTCTCGAGTACCGACCCGCTCAGGGCGCTGCTTTCCTCATCTGCCATCGGTGCCGAAGGCTGCGCGATCGCTTCACGAGCAGGCGCCTCTGGACGCAGCGCCGTAACCGGTGCGGCATGGGCATTGAACAGCGCAAAGCCCGCACCGGTAGCGACCGCAATGCCGAGCACCGCTGTCATGCCGAGACTGGCTTTCCGAGCAGGAGATAAAGGGTTCATGATCGAGGTTCCCTGGCCAACCCGTAGTTCGTTACGTCCTCGCGCGATCGGCGACAAGGAATAAACACGTTCCGCCGGCAGCGCTGGAGTGTGGCACTCTCCGCCCCCATGGTTCAGCGCGCAAAAAACAACACGATTTTTACGTTCCTCAGCGGAGCCCTCGTTTTATCCGCGCTCGGCGGCCTCAGCGCTTGCGCGACGAGCACGGCTGCGTCGCCGGCCGTGGCTGCACCGTCCACGGAAACCGCGTCGGCGGAGGGGAGTGTAGACGACTCGCTGAGTCACGGCGGAGCGAGCTTGTTCGTGGTGCACCTGATGAGCGACTTCGACGCATTCAAGAAGTACTTCGACGAAGGCGAGGCTGCGCGCGCGAAAGCAGGCATCCACGGCCACCTCTTGACTCGACTGGACGACGGGCGCGTCGTCGTTCACTTGTTTTCCGCCGATGCGACGAAGCTGGAAGAGGCGCTGAAGTCTCCGGAGATGGAACGCTACCTCGATCGCAAGGGCGCGCCGGAGAGCTCGCTGGTCTGGGTCACCGAAAACGAGCTCGTCAAACTTCCCGCGACGCCCCCCACAGGGCCGACATTCAGCCTGTATCTGAAGCTCCGCGTCAGCGATTTTTCGGCGCTTGCCCGCGGGTTCCGAGAAAAGCTCCCGCTGTTCGCGGAGCAAGCAGTGATCGCCGAAGGCCTCCACCGCAGCGTGAGCAAGCAGGACATCGCGGTCCTGCATTTCGTCGGCACATCACGGGAGAAGCTCGAGACCCTGCCGAAGCGACCGGAGTTCCTCGCACTGTTGACCAGTGCCGGAAGTACGGACGAACTGAAGCCACTCGTCGGAGCGGACGTATCGCGTAGCCGCCCGCCGCTCAGCTCGCCGTAGCGGCGCGCATGGTAACCGGCTGCACTCGGCTCTTGAGGAAAACGATCACCTCTTCCTTGCTCCGCACCGGTGCGCCTTCTAGGTGCACGAACTTGGCCGCCAGCCAGCCCCAGCGGCCGAGCATCATGTTGATCCAGATCTCGAAATAGTCCACGCCCTCGAACACGATCGCGTCGTGCGAAGCGTACTCGGCCAGCGCTTTTTCGAACTCGATCGGGTGCTCGGTCCAGTGCGCGCGGGGCTTGATGTGATGCAGAATGTGATAACCGTCGTTGAAGCAGCGCCGGTTGTAGCGGGAGTTGATGCAGGTAATGCTCGACTGAAACGGATCTTCCGGGTGCTCTTGGCTGATGAAGCTGTGTTGCACCCAGTTGCCCATCATCATTACCGTGCGGATCAGCACCAGCGGTACGACCAAGACCGCGAGCGTTGCTTGCGGGCGTAGCCACAGGCCGAGGGCGACGACCGACCAATACACGCCCTCGCCGATCAGCACGCGCTGGAACAGCTTCCAGTTCTTGCGCTTGTAGAAGTAGAAAATGAGCTCCGGCAGCCCGATGATGAGAAAGCGCAGGTAGTAGCGTAGCCAGTGCGTGATGCGATTGCGCGTGAAGCGCATCGTCGAACTCAGGTCGTCTGGCAGGTTCTCCTCGCGGTGATGCATACCCATGTGGTGGGCAAAGTAAGTGTTCGGCGTCTGTCCGAAAAAAGGACCGATCAGCCACGGGATGACGTGGTTCAGGCTCTTGTAGTCCTTGTTGAACAGTTGCCGATGCGACGTGAAGTGAAGCATCAACGTGAAGCGATCCATCACCGTGACCACGACCAGCAGATAGTACAGCGGCGCCACGTACCAGACCGAGATGCCGGCCGCGTAGGGCCAGAAGAACAGGGAAACTCCCACGCCGACGACCAGCAGGCACTGGATCATCAACCACACTACGGAGACGTCGCGAGCGTCATTCAACATGCGCGCCGTGCCATTCAAGAACGAGGGCGCCGAGCTGGTGCGTGGATCGGTCAGGGTCATTTCGGGCGGCTACTTATTGGTCAAAGCCGCGACGCGGGGAAGTCCCTGATTTGGGGCTTGGGCGCTGAATTGGATTTGCATGGCTAACTGTCGATAACTGTAGAGGTTTTTGGCGCGGAGGGGGAGCCGTGGCGCGACCAGTTTTGGCGGGGCGCGCCGGCGGCCATGGTAGAATCGTACTCATGTCGCGACGCTCCACCACCGCGACGTTGGGCGTCGCGCTCTCGGTCGCGGGAATGGGGGCGCTGTGTGCGGGCTTCAAGCTCAGCGCACTTTCGCTTTTCGGTGCCGGCCTCGAGCTGCTGGAGAAAGATTGGCGAGCGCGTCATCCCGAGTTCGTGGGCAGCATCGGCCAGCGCTGGCAAGAGTCGCTGTCTTTCTATCGCGCGACGCATCTAAACGATACGAATCGCACTCTGCACTTGATTGGTATCCCGCTGATTCTTGGCGGCGCCGCGGGCCTGTTCGTCTCGAAGCCGCTGAGCCCGGCTCGCGGCGCGCTTTGGGCAGCCTCACTGGGTGCATTTGCGGTTGGCTGGGGGCTCAACCTGGTTGGTCACGCGGCGTTCGAGAAGCGCGCCCCCGCTTTCAGTGACGACGGCTTGTCCTTCATCGCCGGGCCAGTTTGGGATCTGCAGGAGTTGCTGAAGTACCGGCGCGCGGGCTGAGCGTCGCGGATCTTACTTTTGATTGGGCGCCGTGCGAGTCTACAGACACCTTGTCTAGGCCGAGCTCCTGGTTGCGAGTCGTCGTCGCTTTCGCGCTTGCCTTCGCCTCCGGTTTCGGTGCGAGAGGCGCGCGCGCTCAATCCGCTGGGCCGCAGCCGGTTGCAACCGCCGCGAGAGCTGCCGACGCGGCTCCGCGTCGCAGGGCCTCGCTTCGCGGGTTCGATGTGCTTGCAACCGCTGGCTGGGGAGCGCACACCGGCAAGATCGTGCACCTCGAGCTCGCTCCGTACGGTGCGAGTTTCGGCATCGACCTGGGTTACACTTGGTCGTCCGGTTTTCGTCTCGGTGGCTACTTTTTCCGCTCGCTCGGGCGCTCGGTGCATCAGCCTGGCGAAACACCTTCTGGACGAGCGTACGAGTTCACCGCCGACACCTCGAGCCTGAATGGCGGGCTCTCCCTGGGCTGGGACGTGCCGCTGGACCAGCTCGTGCTTCGCTATCAATTGGGCATGGGCGTGACGGCCATGGCTTGGGATCTGCGAGGCACCTCGCCCAGAACCGAGAATTTCGGGGACGACAGCTCGCCGAGCCTCGGTGTGCACCTCGCCCCGGGTGTCTCGCTACTCTGGCCCTATGGTTTATTCGAGGGCGGACTCGGCTTCGAGTACTTGGCTCAAATCAAGGACACGATCCCGAGCGGGTTCATCGGCACGCTGCTGGTTGGAGTGAAGCTGTGAGGTGGGCGTTCCTGCCCGCTGTGTCTGCGTTCGCGCTGGCGGCTGCTGCAGTAGCGAACGCCGCAGAGCCCGCGCAGCCTGCGGCAACCGCCGCCGCAGGCTCCAATCTGCAAAGCCCCGAACAGGTGAGCACCCGCTATTCGGCTTATACCTTGCCTGCTCGTCAGTGGAGCATGGCCGCTGGCGCGCTCGGCGTCGGGGATGGTGATGTCTATGCCGTGCTGGCCATCACCTATGGGCTTGGCGCCGGGGTGCAGCTCAACATGAATCTCGCGCACGCCAGCGTCGGGCTATTGAACGCGGGCGCCAGCTGGCATTTCATCGACACGCGCTACTTCGACCTCAAGGCCGCGCTCGGCGTTTGGTACGGTCACGGTGATTGGTTCTGGATTGCGGAGCCATTGGCGAAGAAGATTCTTTCCAAGATCGACGTCGTAAAAGTTCCGCTCGAGCTGACCGCCAGCAGCACTCCGAATCGCTGGCTGCAGTTCGACCTCGGCCTGCAGTACGACTACGCGCGGATCTTCGGCGCGTCTTCCCAGGCAGACTCTTTATTTACAGACAACCAACTCGGGCTCACGCAAGTTTTCGTGCGCCCTGGCGCGCGCCTGTTCATCGCGGACAACACCGCGTTCGAGCTGTTCGCCAGGCTGCCGTTCTACAGCGCAGTGGTGGGGGAGGGCAGCCCCCGCACGGTACCGTTCAAGCACACCTGGGCCGTGGAGGCAGGGCTCAGGTCGCGTTTTACACGCGGAGTCTTCGGCAACATCCGCCTCAACTACGCGCCGGTCTCCGACCTGTTGTACGGCGCCCGCTTCTACCCCGCGTTCGAAGTCGAATTCCGTCCCTGACGGCGGGGCGCAAGACGCGCCCCGCCGTCAGTATAGTGAAATCGTCGATCAATACGGCCAAACCCAGTTGCTTATTTCGGGCCGGTCATGGCCGTGCTCGTGGGCGTAGCTCGTGTTTTCGATGATGGCGTTGCGCATCTCTTCTTTCAGGTGCGCGGCCTTGGCTTGCAAACGTGGCACGCGATCGATGACGTCGATCACGAGATGGAAGCGCGAGGTCTCGTTCAACAGCGCCAGCTCGAGCGGCGTATTGATGTTGCCGCGCTCCATGTAGCCGCGCACATGCAAATTGTGGTGGTTCTCGAAGCGGTACGCGAGCCGATGGATCAACCACGGGTAGCCGTGGAAATTGAAGATGATTGGCTTGTTGGTGGTAAACAAGCTGTTGAACTCACGTTCGGTCGAGCCGTGCGGGTGCTCCGACGCGGGCTGCATGCGGAACAAGTCGACGACGTTTACGAAGCGCAGCTTCAAGTCTGGTGCTCGCTCGCGTAGGATGGCAGCCGCTGCCAGCGCTTCCATGGTGGCGACGTCGCCGCAGCAGGCCAGCACGACATCCGGCTCTTCGCCGGCGTCCGTACTGGCACGAGGCCAGATCCCGAGGCCTTTGGCGCAATGGGTGACGGCTTCGTCGATGGTGGTAAATTGCAGATGCTTCTGCTTGTCCGCGACGATCACGTTGACGTAATCCGTACTGCGAAAGCAATGGTCCGCTACGGACAGCAGAGTGTTGGCGTCGGGCGGAAGGTAGATGCGCACGACGGAAGAACCCTTGTTCGTCACCAGATCGATGAAGCCGGGATCCTGGTGCGAAAAGCCGTTGTGATCCTGGCGCCAGACGGTAGAGGACAGCAGGATGTTCTCGGACGCGACGGGCGCCCGCCAAGGTACGTGATTCTTCGAGATATCCAGCCATTTGGCGTGTTGGTTGAACATCGAATCGATCACGTGCGCAAAGGCTTCGTAGGTGTGAAACAGGCCGTGGCGACCGGTCAGGAGGTAGCCTTCGAGCCAACCGAGCAAGGTGTGCTCGGACAGCATCTCCATCACTCGGCCGTCACGCGCGAGCTCGCCGCCATCGGCATCCTCCGGTAGCAGATCCGCCATCCAGGTCTTCTTGCTGGCTTCGTACACGGCCTGCAGTCGGTTGGATGCGGTCTCATCCGGACCGAAGACACGGAAGTTGGTCGGGTTCGCTTTGATGATGTCGCGTAGAAACTCCCCGAGCGGCAGGGTGTTCTCGTGCTGTACGGCGCCGCGCGCAGGCACATCGACCGCATAGCGTCGAAAATCAGGTAACTTGAGTTGTTTACGTAGCACCCCGCCGTTGGCATGGGGATTGGCGCTCATCCGGCGCTTGCCTTTCGGCGCCAACGCTTTGAGCTCGGGCAATAGCCGCCCTGCCTGATCGAACAGCTCGTGTGCAGCATAGCTCTTCAACCAATCGTCGAGCAGCTTCAGCTTTTCGGGGTTGTCGCGCACGTCGGAGAAGGGCACCTGATGCGAGCGCCAGGAGCCTTCCACCTTGTGTCCTTTGACTTCCTTGGGACCCGTCCAACCCTTCGGTGAGCGGAGCACGATCACCGGCCAACGCGGGCGCTCGACATCCTTGGAGCTGCGAGCGGCGGCCTGGTAGGCGCGGATCTCGCTGATCGCCGTCTCGAGTGTGGCGGCCATCTTCTGGTGCATCAGCTCGGGGTCGCTGCCTTCGACGAAATGGGGCTTGTAGCCGTAGCCGAAGAACAACGCCTCGAGCTCTTCGTGGCTGATGCGCGAAAGGATGCTCGGGTTGGCAATCTTGTAGCCGTTCAGATTGAGAATTGGCAGGACCGCGCCGTCGCGCGCAGGATTGAGGAATTTGTTGGAATGCCACGAAGTCGCCAGCGGCCCGGTTTCCGCTTCACCGTCACCCACCACGCAGGCGACGATCAGATCCGGGTTGTCGTACGCCATGCCGTACGCGTGCGACAGGCTGTAGCCGAGCTCTCCGCCCTCGTGAATCGAACCGGGAGTCTCGGGTGTGACATGGCTACCGATATGACCGGGAAAAGAGAACTGCTTGAAGAAGCGCTGCATGCCCTCCACGTCTTCGCTCTTGTCCGGGTAAACTTCGGAGTACGTGCCCTCGAGATATGCGGGCCCGAGTACGCCGGGCGCACCATGCCCAGGGCCGGCCACGAAGATCATGTCGAGGTCCCATTTGACGATCAGGCGATTCAAATGGATCCACGTAAAAGACAGGGCAGGGCTAGACCCCCAGTGGCCGAGGAGCCGAGCCTTGACGTGCTCGGACTTCAGCGGCTCGCGCAAGAGTGGGTTATTCTGTAAGTAGATCATGCCCACCGCGAGGTAGTTACAGGCGCGCCAGTAGGCGTGCATGCGCGCCAGCTCTTCGGCGGACAGCGGCCCAACGTTGTCACTTGGGGACGTGGTCGGTTGAGTAGACGACGCGAGATCGTTCACGACAATTCTCCCTTGGAGGTTCTGCTGGCGGCTGGCTGCCGCCCGAAACTCGGATGCAACTTGCAAGTTGCGAGCCGCTGGCGCGCTCCCGCAGAAACGCGCTGGCGGACGGAGCGTACTCCCTGCAGTCGTCGCCTGCCCGTAAAAGGCGCTCGATCGTCACGCAACTTTTGCGCGCAAATCTCGGCTGTCGCGCACGAATTGGTAGCGATGCAGTGACGGCCGAGCCCACCTGTCAGCGCATCATGACGGGACGCAGTCACGGTCAAGCACAGCCGGCCTCTCGGCCTGGTCGAGCATCGCCATTCGGCGCAACGTTCTCGACGCGAGCCAGAGTCCGTGCGACACGGGCGCAAAATGAGCGCAGTCGACGCGGGACCAGGCTTGAGCGCGCCACTCGGCGCTACGGTCCGAGATGGTGGCGTCAATTTCAGCGTGTTTTCGCGCGACGCGACGCTGATCGAGCTGCTCTTGTTCGCGGATGCCGACGCCGTGCAACCCTCACGGGTGATTTCCCTCACCCCGGCCCAGCACCGCTCTCAGAACTACTGGCACGTATTCGTGCCCGGGCTCGATGCGGGGCAAGTCTACGCTTATCGCGCACACGGCCCGTTCGCTCCGCAGCAAGGGCTGCGTTTCGACCGTGAGAAGGTCTTGCTCGACCCCTACGGCCTAGCGGTCGCCGTGCCGGGGGCCTACGACCGAAGCGCCGCGCAGCAGCCTGGCGACAACGCTGCTTTCGCAATGAAAAGCGTCGTCGCGCGTCCGGACGACTACGATTGGGAGGGGGACGTGCCGCTGCGCCGACCCTTTCAAGAGACGATCATCTACGAGCTTCACGTGCGCGGCTTCACGCAGCATCCGAATTCGGGCGTGGCCGGCGACAAGCGCGGAACCTACGCCGGCTTGATCGAGAAGATCCCGTATCTGCAGGCGCTCGGCATCACCGCGGTCGAGCTCTTGCCGGTGTTTCAGTTCGATCCCCAAAACGCGCCCGAAGGTCTGGTCAACTACTGGGGTTATCAGCCGCTTTCGTTCTTCGCGCCGCACCACGCGTTCAGCTCGCGGGGCGATCCACTTGCGGTGCTCGACGAGTTCCGAGACATGGTGAAGGCCCTGCACCGCGCGGGCATCGAGCTTTTCCTCGACGTGGTTTTCAATCACACGAGCGAAGGCGGAGAGGGCGGGCCCACGCAGTGTTTTCGAGGGCTGGCCAACGCGACGTACTACATGCTGGACGAGGACCGCGCCAAGTATCGTGACGTCACGGGCTGCGGTAACACTCTGAACGCCAATCAGTCCACCGTGCGGCGCTTGATCCAAGACAGCCTGCGCTACTGGGTCGCCGAGATGCACGTGGACGGCTTTCGCTTCGACCTCGCTTCGGTGCTTTGTCGTGATGAACGCGGCGAACCGCTGCCCAATCCGCCCGTCCTCTGGGACATCGAGTCGGATCCGCTGCTTGCCGGTACCAAGCTGATCGCCGAAGCGTGGGACGCCGCCGGTCTGTATCAGGTCGGCTCCTTCATTGGTGACACGTGGCAAGAGTGGAACGGCCATTTTCGCGACGATCTGCGGGCCTTCGTCAAGGGTGACGATGGCACAGTGCCGGCGCTGGCCGAGCGGCTACTCGGTAGTCCGGACATCTACGCTCACGAGCAACGCGAGGTAGAACAAAGCGTCAATTTCGTGACCTGTCACGACGGGTTTACGCTCAATGATTTGGTCTCTTACGATCGCAAGCACAACCTCGCGAACGGCGAGGACAATCGCGACGGCGCGAACGACAATCTGAGCTGGAACTGTGGCGCAGAAGGGCCGAGCCACGACTCGGCGATCGAGACCCTGCGCAATCGTCAGGTGAAGAACCTGCTCGCGCTGCTCATGCTCGCGGCAGGTACGCCTATGCTGCTGATGGGCGACGAAGTGCGGCGAACCCAACGCGGCAACAACAATGCGTATTGCCAAGACAACGAGCTTAGCTGGTTCGATTGGGACTTACTCGAGCGCCACGCGGACGTTCATCGTTTCGTGCGGCTACTCAGCGAATTTCGCCTGCACCGGGACGTGGTCGTCGAAGGCACCCGGATGACGCTCCAAGAGCTGCTCGATCGCGCCGACATCACTTGGCACGGGGTGGCGCTCGGCTGTCCGGATTGGAGCGAAAAATCGCATTCGCTGGCCTTCACCGTGCGCAGCCTTCACGGCCGTTACTCGCTACACGTGATGATCAACGCTTTTTGGGAGCCGTTGTCGTTCGAGCTGCCGGCGCTCGCGGAAGGCGCGCTCGGCTCGTGGCGACGCTGCATCGACACCGCGCTTCCAACCCCTGACGACATCAGCCCGTGGAACGAAGCGCCGGCGTATGCAGGTACGACGTATCAGGTCGGAGCGCGCTCGCTCGTCCTTCTGGCGCTGGCCCTGGAACGAAACTGAAGGTTGCCGAGCTGTGGGCGCCGTGTGAGCATCGCTCGCCTTCGCCCTTTCGGGAGGAGGGAGCCAAGGCGCCCATGGAATCGAGAGAGAGCCAAGATTTCTTCCTGAGTCGTGTTACCGCGGGCACGATTCGCGTGGTGCTGCTCGGTGGCTGGATCGCTTGGTGCTTGCAGATCGTCCTGCCATTTTTGGTGCCCGTGCTCTGGGGCGCCATCATCGCGACCGCCATCTACCCGTTGACGCTGCGCTTGTCGCCGCGACGTCCACGCTTGGGGGCAATGGCGTTCGGGGGCGTCGCGCTGGCCGTGATTGTCATCCCGACGTACCTGTTTTTCGATTCGATCGGCGGCTTCGTCGTTCGCGTTGGTCGCCAATGGGCGCAAGGTCAGCTCAAGCTGCCCCCTCCCCGGCCCGACGTGGCCAATTGGCCAATCGTCGGCGAACGGATTTACGGGGCGTGGATGACGGCGGTGAACGCGCCCGCGTCGGTCGTCGAAGCCCACTTGCCGCAGCTGCGCGAAGTGGGTCGCTGGCTCGCTCAGTCGCTCGGCGGGCTATCGGTCGGCATTCTGCAGTCGCTGTTCGCGGTCGCGGTCGCGGTCGCCTTTTTGATGAAGGCCGAGGCGAGCCAACGGGCGCTGTTACCGGTCGCCGAACGCGTCGCTCCGCGACGGGGACAGCATTTGGTCGACCTGGCCGTTTCAACGGTGCGCGCGGTGGCCAAGGGGGTGCTGGGGGTAGCTGCCATTCAAGCCGTGCTCGCTTGGGTGGGCATGGCCGTGGCCGGCATCCCGGCCCCGGGCGCCTGGGCGCTTTTGGTGCTGATCTGCGCGGTGGCGCAGCTACCAACGCTGATCGTGCTGGGCCCGATGATTGTCTACGTGTTCGCTTATTCGAGCACGAACGTGGCCATTGGCTTCTTGGTCTGGAGCATCTTCGTCGGGCTGATCGACAATGTCCTGAAACCCATCTTGCTCGGCCGCGGCGCGCGTGTGCCCACGTTGGTGATCGTGATCGGCGCCATCGGGGGCATGATCAGCTCGGGCATCATCGGGCTCTTCGTCGGTGCCGTGGTGCTGGCCGTCGGTTTCGAGCTGTTCGCCGCGTGGGTCAAAGGAAGCGAAGGCGAAGCAGAGCCCCTTGCTGAGACCGCAGCACGGCTCGATGGCAGCACGCCGCCGTCACAAACCTGAAACGAGCGCGCGTACTTCGGTTGGCGCTTGACGCACTGGCCGCGGAGCGCCAAGAGCCCTCTTGGACGGCGGAGACACTCCAGGAAGGGCCCCATGAGCACACTAGTAGTCATTGGTTACGACAATGCGTTCGCGGCGGAAGAAGTACGGCTCAAGCTGCGCAAGCTGCAGAGCGAATACTTGATCGATTTGGAAGACGCGGTGGTGGCGGTCAAAGATCCGGCGGGCAAGGTCAAGCTGAATCAGGCCGTCAATCTGACCGCGGCAGGCGCGGTCAGCGGCGGTTTTTGGGGCTCGCTGATCGGGTTGCTGTTCTTGAACCCGCTGCTCGTTTCGCAGTCGGAGCCTCCGCGGGGGCTGCTTCAGGCGCACTCACCGACATCGGCATCAACGATGACTTCATGAAAGAGCTCGCTGCCACACTCACACCCGGAACGTCCGCGCTGTTCGTCCTGGTAAAAAAGGTGACGGCCGACAAAGTGCTCGAAGCGATCACGGGCACGGGCGGCAAGGTGCTTCAGACCTCCCTTTCCCACGAAGACGAAGATCGCCTCCAGTCTGCAATCAGCGCGGCCAAGCTTTAGGCCCGCGCCGTTCATTGCGCTGGCTCGCGTTACCCGATCAGGTGCCCCGCGCGTGACACGTCGAGCAGCGGTGGGCGTCCTCGCGCTTTCGCGCTGCGGGCGCCCGGCTTCCCAAGCGCTGGCCTTCGGCCAGCGCGGTGCGCCAACGGCCGGGAAATCACGTGGTTCGGTAGAATGAACGGGACCACTTCGTCTCAGCGTATGATGCCCGGCCTGCATGAGCTTGCTCCTACGCCTGCTGCTGCTGTCCTTGACGGCACCTTTCCGTCCGCGCTGTGGCTTGTTCGAGCCGACGCGCAGGCGCTTCATCGTCGGGCCCGCGGACTTGGACGTGCTGCTTCACGTGAACAACGGCGTCTACCTCTCGATGCTCGATGTCGCGCGGGTGGATCTGTTGCTGCGCTCCGGTTTGGCCAAGCAACTCTGGCGCGCGGGATTTTATCCGGTGGTTGCCGCCGAGACGATCCGCTTTCGGCGCTCGCTACGGCTGTTCCAAGTCTTCGAGGTCGAGACCACGGTCATCGGCTGGGATGAAAAAGCGTTCATCATCCAACACCGCTTCCTCCGGCGCGATGAGTTGGTGGCCGAGGCGGTGGTGCGCTCTCGCTTCTTGAAGCGCAAAGGGGGCACGGTGAGCTCTCGAGAGTTGCTCGATCTGGTCGGTCGCACGGATCCATCGCCGGCCCTGCCGACCTGGGTCGAGGCATGGAATCGCGAAAATTCGAGCTAGCGGATCGCGCCGTGACCCAAAATCCGCTGCCGCGCGCCCCAATACGAATCAGCCGTATTCGGCTGATTTCTCAAAACGCCGGCCAGGTCGGACGCGTGACCCAGGCCGCTCGGGCTCAGAGCTCGATTGCCTTGCTGCCTAGAGCCGCCTCGCACGTGACGCACTTGGCGGGCACTTGGTCTTTCAAATAGACCTGACCGCAGTTGGGGCAGAGGCGAGCATCACGCTCGAACGAGATTGGTTTGCCGCTGGCAGCGCAGTGGCGACCCGTGACTTGCACCCCCTCGATCACGACGAACTCGCCGTCTTTGTCTTTGGGATCGGGTAAGCCGGACAGGCTCTGGCGTTTGACATCCATCACGGCGGGAATGCGCTTCGTGCCCTCGCTCAAAACCCAAGCCACCGCCGTGCGATGGGCGGCGATGGGGATACGCAAGGTGAGCTCTTTGCCCTTGGCGACGAGCTCGCCGCGCTCGGTGAACACCCTTTCGAGATCGCACCAGGCAAGGCGAACGAGGTCGTTGCCTTTTTCGATGCCGATGCCTGCCTCCCCGACGCGTACGGGTAGCGCGCCCGCATCACCGAACCAGAGCGCTGCGCCGAGTGAGATCGCACCCACGCCGAACAGGTACGGCGCGATGGCGCGTGGGTTCTCGCTCAGCCATTGGCTGTACACGCCCGCGCCTAGGATGAGCGCGCCCAGCATGCCGCCGCCGATCGAGGCGCGGGAGGCGTAGGTGGGCTCGGGCAGAAAGCGACGCTCTTTCCGAACGCGCTTGGCTTGGGCCTGCTTTTTTACCTTTGCTTTCTTGACGTCCGCCATAGTTTCGCGGCGCAGGGTAGCATATCCGTGGAAATGACAAGCCGATGAGTCGCGCCTGGTCTTTGGCGCTGCCGCTGCTGACGGCGCTGGTCGTCAGCTATGCGCTCTTCGTGGCGGGCGCGCCGCGCAAGCTGCACGGCGCGCGCGTATACGGCGGGCCGAGCGAGGGCGTAGCGACGCTCTCGCTACGCGCGGAGAGCGTAGAGCGAGAGGGCGAACGCGAGACTGCATTCTGGAATGGTCCCATCACTGCGCGTGCACACGCACGCGGCGGGGCGGAGGTCGTGGTTACGGTGTCACGAGCGCAGCGCGGTATCGCCGATTTCGAAATGCGCTTCGAACATCCGGTGCACGGTCCGATCGAATTCGAGCTTCGGGACGCGGTTGATGCTCCGTTGGCGAGTGGTCGCTTCGAGCTCGATGTGACGCGCTGGGCGGCGCGCGCGCGTCGCCGCGGCGGCTGGATCCGCGGCCGCGCCGATCCCGGGCTAGTGCTGAGCGTGGCCGCTGAGCGCGGTGCGTTCGTGATCGGGGCTTCGGCGGCGTTGGCGATCCGCGTGGAGCACGACGGCCAACCCGTGGTCGGCGCATTGCTGACGGTCAGCGCGGAGGGCGCGCGCTTGACCGGCACGGAGCAGCTCCGCACGAACGACCAGGGCCGCGCGCGCGTGTTCTTCGAAGCGAACGAGCTCAATCCGACCGTGCGTGTCGAGGCGCACCGCGAAGACGGTCAAAGTGGCCTGATTGAGACCCCGGTAGCCGTGGTGGCGGGGGGATTTTCGGCCTCGCGCGTGGCTGACGGACTGCGCATCGAAACGGCGGTTCCGCGCAGCGAGGCGTTCTTCAGTTTGGTTTCGAATCGACAGCGCTTGGCAGGAGGTGTGACCGCTCTCGGGCCAAATGGTCGTGGTGGGTCGGTAGGCATCGTGCAACTTCCGAGCGGGCAACCGCCGACGTGGCTCGTGGTCTCGAGCGAGGTCGATCTGCGCAGCGCAGCGGCCATTGGCTGGCCGCTCGACTCCGGCCCGGAACCTGCGCAGACCTTCGACGTTCCCGACGCGCTCTTGCTCGACGGCTTGCCGGCGGCTTTTGCCCGCGAGCAGGCGCGGCGTTCGCGAGTGCGTTGGCTGACCGCGATCTTCATCGGCTTGGCCTTCGCGCTCAGTGTGGTGCTGCTGGTGCTGCGGGTGCGTGCCGCCGATCGAGACATTACTCGGCACCTACATCAGGATCTCGAGCCCGAGTTGGCCGAGCGCGTCGCGCCCCGCCGAATGCTGCCCTTGCTGGTGGCTGTCCTGGCGATTGCATTGGGTTTTGTGGCACTCGGCCTGGTTGTGCTGGCTCGCTCCCAGTAGCGCTGCGTTTTTCTCCAGATCCTCCCGCGCCCTCGGGCGTAGCCATCAGAAGCCCGTATTTTGGAGGATGGTTTGACCGCGCGCACCCTTCGCTACCTGCTAGCCGCTCTCGGCATTGGCGTCTTGTTCTTGGTCTGCTGCACTCAGGCGGAAGCTCGCAGCCCGTTTTGGCGGTCGCGCCCGGTGCCGCCTCCGCCTCCGTATGGCTTCTCGGTGGAAGACGAGAACGGCAACTCCCTTTCGACGTTCGTCAAAAATGGTCGGACGTATCTCTTGGGCGAGCCGGGTCTACGTTACAACATCCGCGTGCGAAACCCGACCGGGCAACGCGTCGAAGCCGTGGTCAGCGTAGACGGCCGCGATGCGATGAGCGGCGAGCCGGGTGATTACGTGAACCAGCGCGGCTACGTGATCCCCGCATACGGCTCCGTGCTCGTGGAAGGGTTCCGGCGCAGCATGGAAGAAGTGGCCGCGTTTCGTTTCACCAGCCCGGGAGATAGCTACTCTTCACGCATGGGCACGCCGCAAAACGTGGGCGTGATCGGCGTCGCGTTTTTCCCGGAGCGCGTGCGCCCAGCGCGGCCGGTCGTTCGCCGGCCGCGGCCGCTGCCGCGCCCAGCGCCTGTGCCGTACGACTATCGCCGAGGCAGCCGAGACATGGAGAGCGACGGTTTCGCGCCACGTGCGCCATCGAAGCCCGCATCTCGCAACGCAGCACCCGCGACCGAGGGGCGTACCGATTCGCCTGCCCGCTCGCGCGCGGAGGCCAAGGGCTCCTTCGACGACGACTACGGAGCGAGCGGCAGCGTGAACAACTTGGGCACGCAATTTGGTGAAAATCAGCAAAGCGTGGTGAGCTCGGTCTCGTTCGAGCGCTCCTCGCCGACGCATCCCGCGCTGCTGAGCACCCTGCGCTACGACGACGCGGACGGACTCAGCGCGCGCGGCATCGACGTTTCCGGCTATCGCTATGGAACACTGCCCCCTGACGAACCACAGGCGTTTCCAGTTTCCCGCTTTGCGCAGCCTCCGCCTTGAGCGCCGATTCAGGTCGAGGAATCGAGGCCGCGAAACTCGGAAAATAGCCGAGTGAGTACGCGAATCATTGGCGCGACGTCACGGCTGGCCGCCATCTCGCGGCAGGAGTGCATGCTGAGCATGGGATTGCCGACGTCTACCGCGCGGACGCCGAGCCGAGCCGCAGAGATCGGGCCGATGGTGCTGCCGCAAGGTGTGTCGTTGCGCGAGCTGAAGTGCTGCGGGATGACCTCGACGGCGCGGCAGGCCGCGCTGAAGGCGGCCACCGCGGGGCCGTCGCTGGCGTATGACTGATTGACGTTCACCTTGATTACGGGCCCCGCGCCGAGCATGGGCCGGTGCTGTTTGTCGTGCTTGTCCGGATAGTTCGGGTGCACCGCGTGGGCCATATCCGCCGAGACCAAGAGTGAGCGGGCAATGGCGCGCGGCAGCGCGCTTTCATCGGCGGGTGAGAGCCCGCGTGCCAGCCGCTCCAGAAGGTCCGACAGAAATAGCGACCGTGCACCGGAGGCGCTTTGGCTGCCCACTTCCTCGTGGTCGTAGATGGCGATCACTCGGGTGACTTCGGCATCCGGCGAAGCTCCTAGCAGCGCATGCAATGCGGCGTGGCACGAGGCAAGATTGTCGAGCCGACTGGAGAGCAAGAACTCGTTCTTGCTGCCGACGAATGCTGCGCGCTGGGTGTCGTACAGGCACAAATCGAAGCCGAGCACGTCCTCCACTCGAGCTCCGTGCGAAGCCGTGTTGCGCAGGCCCTCTGCCAAGATTTCGGAGAAGCCTCCGCTCTCGTTCTCCAAGCCGAGCACGGGCACCAGCTGCGTCTGCGCGTTGAGCAAGAGCCCCGCGCTATTGACGTCTCGATTCAGGTGAATCGCCAAGTTCGGCACGCGGCACACGGCGCGCTGCAGATCGATCAGCTCCGAGTGGCCGTCTGCAAACACCACGCGGCCGGCAACGGACAAGTCGCGATCCAACCAAGTGGAGAGCAGCACCCCGCCGTAGACCTCGACCGACAGTTGGCGGTAGCCGACGCTGGTCAGGTCCGGTACGGGCTTGAGCCGGAGGTTCGGTGAATCGCTGTGCGCGCCGATCAGCACGAAGCCGGCCTCCGCCGGGGGCTTGCTGCCGACCTCGAATGCCACGATCGAACCACCCGAGCGCACCACGAACCCGCGCGTCCCGGGCGCCACTTGCCAGGGGTCTTGCTCGCGAAATGCTCGAAAACCTGCGGCCGTCAAGCGCCGAGCCAGCTCACTGACCGCGTGGTACGGGGTGTTCGAGGCATCCAAGAAAGAGGCCAAGTCCGCGGCCTCGGGGGTTCTGTCCTGGTCAAGCATGGCCTGTGACTATACTCCCTGCGTCGTGATCACGCAGGATGTCTCGTTGGAGGGCTTTACCGCTACTGACTGGCAGCGCTTGGCGGACGTGTTTCGAGCGCCCTCCCGCGGCGTTGGCGATGAAGTCGCCCGGGAGCAGGAGAGCCGTGGCGGGGTGGTGGCAGTCACGACCGGCAACCGGTTGCGCAAGCTCGTGCACACGAAGCGCGGTCGGCTCGACCCCCGCCCCATCGAGTGGCCGATGAAGTTGCCCGAGCTCGCGGGTCGCTTCGATGCAAGCTGGGCCGTCGAACTCGCAGCGGGTGCACTCGAAGAGCTCGTGGAGCGTTTCTCCGAGCGCCTCCGCCCACGTCAAGAGTATCTGGAGCAGGCGCTCGAGCTCGCGCGCGCGCTTCGTGAACTCGAAGCCGAAGGTTTGGTTGCCATGTGGCCCAAGCGTTTCGCCGACATTCCGGTGCCCGGCTCGCGTGTGCTCAACACCGCGCTGGATATGTTCTGCGGCGAAGGTCGAGCGATCGCGCTGGGGGTGTTTCGGCATGGCGAGCTATACACCGGGCTGGTCGCGCGTCGCCGTGGCATGGGTTTCGATCGCATCGTGGGTCCAGATGAACTGCGCCCCGAGATGGGCCTCTTGTCAGGCGACTTCCGGCGGGACTATCGTCACTTTGCGGCCGCCGCGGAACGTGAGGTGGCACCGCTCTCGCTCGGTGTCTTCGGCGAGCTACTGACGTTTCAAGCGCTGGCCCGAGATCCCGCGCCGGGCGCGTTTGCGCTAGCCGTTGCGGCCCGAGATTTGCTGATCTCCCCGGTCAGCTCCGGCTTGGCGGTGCCGATCGGGCTAGACGTCGGGCGAGCGGCATTCGCAGGTTTACGCGGCCTTGCCGAGCGTTTCGGCGCAGGCGGCGCGCTGGCCCCCATGCTCGGCCGCGCCGAAGAGTTCGTGTCGCGTGATTTGTCGGCGCTCTTGGGCTTCGACCCCTGGGCTGCGCTGGTCGGCCTATTCGAGCGCGACCGTCCGCCGCGGGAGCGCGACTAGGTGGCCGGTTCCGGTCGCATTCGGCGCCGCTTGGCGCTCGCGATCGTATTGACCGCGCTGATTCCGCTGTTGGCTGCGGTCTGGTTGGCGGAGATTTCGGTGCGCACGACCTCTACGAAGTTTTTCATCCCCGAAGTCGGCGCGCACCTCGACAAATCGCTCGGGCTCTATCAAGAGCTCGCGCGCAACGCGAAAGCGCTGATGCGCCAAGAGGGAGCCGAGATCGCGCTTCGGCCCGCGCTGCGACGTGCAGCGGCGGCGGTTGATCGCGGCGCGCTCGAAGTCGAGCTGAAGCGTGCCTTCGCCGATCATCCGAGCTTGGTTTCGCTGACGGTCCGCGATCCGGACGGCCAATCGCTGGCCGAGGTAAAGCGCGACAAACCGCTCGATCCAAACCACGAGAATCAACTCGAAGTCGGCAAAGCACTTGCCGACGGTCCGGACGCCGATGACGGCCCGCAGCTCGTGGCAGTGTTCGCGGCCGACAAGGGCCATTTCGACGAACTCGTCGAAATGAGCGAATTCGTCAACACCTACAAACAAGTCGAGCGCCGTCGTGGCGCGGACGAGCGCAGTTACTTACTCTCCTTCACGGCACTCTTGTGCCTCACCATCGTGGCCGCAATCGGCGTCGGGAGCTTACTCGCGCGCGGTGTCTCGCGGCGCATTGCCGAACTCGCGCGAGCCACGCGATTGGTGGGCGAAGGTGACTTGAACATTCGCGTCCCCGAGGGGGGCGGAGACGAGATCGCGGATCTCGCGGGCGCTTTCAATCGCATGCTCGGAGAGGTCGAGTCCAGCCGGGCGCGCATCGAGTACTTGCAGCGCATCAGCGCTTGGCAAGAGATGGCGCGCCGCCTGGCCCATGAGATCAAAAATCCACTGACCCCGATCTCGCTCGCAGTGCAAGAAATCCATCGGCGCTACGCGGGTTCGGATCCCGAGTATCAACGGTTGGTCGACACCACGCTCGAAATCGTCGAAGACGAAGTGGGCACATTGCGCCGCTTGGTCGGTGAGTTCTCCGATTTTGCCCGGCTACCGCAGGCGAGTCTATTTCGCGCGGATCTCGCGGAGTTCCTACGCGAGCAGGCGCTGCGCTTCGGGGTTCGCAGCGGCGAACGCGATAGCGGCGAGACGGCCTTGGACGAACTGCTTTCGCTTCGGCAAGCTGCGGATATCAAAATGGAATTCGTCGTGCCGGAGGGCGTGTGCGAGGCCCTGATCGACGCCCAAATGCTGCGCCGCGTGCTGTTCAACCTGGTGCGCAACGCGGCTCAGGCCTTGCTGGCTAGCCCCTCCGGAGACCGGAGAGTGCGCGTGCGCTTGGCGCAAGTCGGCGACTTTTGGAACCTGGACGTGGAAGACAACGGCCCCGGGATCCCCGTCGAACTGCGCGAAACGGTGTTCGATCCGTACGTCACCACCAAAGACGATGGAACGGGCCTCGGGCTGTCGATCGTGAAGAAAATCGTGATCGAGCATGGTGGCACGATTCGCGCGGAGCAGAGTGAGCTCGGTGGGGCTCGTCTGCGAGTGCGTCTGCCCGTGCTCGGGACGCGCGCGGCGGAGCGTGCCATGGAAGAAGCACCCACTTCACTTGCCGCTCGCGCAGATCTCGAGCTACGTCCGGGGGCCCATGAGTAAAGCGCCGCACTCGAAGCGAGAGTCGCAGCAAGGCTACCTCACCGCGTTTCTGGTGGTGGTAGCGAGTGTCGGTCTAGGGCTGTTTGGCTTGCCGCGCCTCGGCCATCGCGCGGCGCACTCGAATTCGCCGCTGATCGGTCACCCTGCGCCGGACTTCATGCTGCGCGCGATCTCGGAGGCCGGCCTCGGCAAGCCCCAGCGTCTCTCGGATTTGCAGGGGAAAACGGTGGTTTTGGACTTCTTCGCCAGCTGGTGCGGTCCGTGCCGTCAGCAGGCGCCGATCGTCGAGCGCGTAGCACGCCGTTTGTCGGGGCCGAAGCTGGCCGTGTACGGCGTGAACACCAGCGATGAGTTCGCGGACGCTCGCAAGTACATCGCTGCGCAGCACCCGAGCTATCCGGTGTTGTTCGATGCAGACGCCGAAGCGGCCACCGCCTTCGATGTCTCCGGGTTGCCGACCCTGCTCGTGATCGACAAGCAGGGTATCGTGCGTGCTGTCGAAATGGGCGTGGTAGGCGAGGGCGAACTGGAAGGTTTGATTCGCGAAGCCGATAGCAGCGAGGGCGTCGCGCCAGAGAAGTCCGCGCGCGAGCGCAACGGCCCCGCTCTCTAGCGAATGGGGCCGCTGGCAATCACCGGTTGATCGCCATCCAGAGGCACGAGCCGCGGCACCATTTTGATCTCGGCCAGGGCCAGGGTGAGTCGTTGTCCGTCGAGGGTGAAGGGGATGCGTCGGGTTTCTCCCGCCGCGAACACCGTCAGCTGCCCGCGCACGATTCCCGAGTAGCCGCCCGAGCGTACGATTTCTATCGCATATTCGCCGGGTTTTGCCCCATTCAATGACAAACCCTCGCGACCGCGATCGAGCACGTCGCGCGCGCTGATCAGCTCACGGGTCGGTGCGCCCAGCCACGAAACGCGCTGACCGTCGGGGTGCAATATCGCGAGGTCCAAATCGGCGTCGTCCGACCAAGTCGCTTCTACCCTCAGATCGCCGAGCAAGCGCGTATCGTCCGTCGCTGGCGTCGCCGCCAAGCTGGTCGCTTGGCGCGCCGTCTTTTCGTCGACCAGCGCGAGCGCATCACTCGCCCAGCGGGCTCCGTTGCCGGTGCGCGCGCAGCGTAATGCGTCGGCAAGCAGCTTGGGATCGGCGGCGCGCAATTCGGCTATCGCCATCGCGTGTCGGCAACCGAGATCGGCACGACCCGACCAGCGATACAGCCGTGCCAGTCGCTTCTGACTCGCGACGTCATCGGGGCGCATGTCCACGACGCTGCCCAGCATGCGCACGGCGAGTTCGCGGTCACCACGGCGGGCCGCGAGGTCGGCGCGGGCCGTGAGCGCGTCCGGATCGAGCGGCTCTTTGCCGACCCAGCGCTCGACCAAACTCGTGGCGCGTCCCAGATCTCCGCTGATCGCGTACAGCGAATAGGCCTTTTTTACGTTGGAACGTCGATCGGGCTCCGCTCCGAGGGCACGCTCGGCGTCGGCCACCGCACTGATGCTGGCGCTGCGCGGGACTCGCTCGGCGATGTTGATCTGCCCCTTGCGATCCCAGACCCGGCGCATGGGGATCATGCGTCGCGCGACGCGGCGCGGCAGGTCCGGTTCCTCGAAGTCGGGACGAAGCATGGGTTTGGGTGCAGAAGCGGGTGGCGGTTGAGCGAACCCATCGACCGACTTGGGTGCCGCGGCCGAACGCGCGACGGGGCTCGCGGGAGGCGCCTTGGCTTTGGCGGGCGCGGCGGCTTCCGCGGCGCCCAATGAACCCGTAGCGCTGGCACTCGGCTCGTCGAACGAGTCACGAGCTCTGAACGAACCGCCACTGCCCTTCTTGTCTGCTGCTCCGAGCGGACCCGCGCTCACGTCCCTGCTGTCTTCGGGGTCGTCGACCGGCAATTCTGCTTTCGACTCGCTCTGCTCCGCCAACTCCTCGCCCGTGAACCGAGCGCCAGGTTTGGCGGCGTCCAAGCCGAATGCCCGAAACATGGCTTCGCTTTCGAGCACCAAGAGCGAGCTGTAGCGGCTAGCGACCGAGAACTGCGTCGATAGCGCGAGCGACTCTTTTTTGGCTTCTGCGCCGCCGTTTCGTTCCAGATCGGCGATCCGTGCTGCGGCATACATGCGCGGCACGAACGCGTTGCCCGGGCTATCGCTGGCGGCGACGTGGAGATCGTAGCGCTGTTCGAACGGGGTGTCGCCCAGTTTGCCACGCACGATCAGCTTGCCGTCGACCGCGTCGGAGCTCATCCGTGCGCTAATCAACGCTTCGCCGCCGGCCAAGATCGTGTCGAGCTTCTGCGGAGCGATCGCGTGCAGGCTATCCGGCAACACGACTTCCACATCGCGTAACGCGCTGCCGTAGCTCGCGCTCAGCACGCCCAGGGTCGCTTGGTTCAGCGTTTGTCCGGGTACGTAGGGCAAGACCAAGCCGCCACCCGCGCGCGCCAATGCGCCGAGGGTGTCGAGATCCGAGGCGCTGCCGACCGCGACTGCCGTGATGCGCGCCGGGGAGCCGGCAAGCGCGTCGCGCACCGCGGAGGTCACCGTCGCCGAGCGAATCGGTCCCACCGTGGGCGTGCCATCGCCGATGAACACGATGTCTTGCACGAAATTTCGCGGCGCGGCCTCCAGCGCGCGTTTGGCCGTCGCGATTGCTTGCGTGGGATCGGAGGCCCCTTCAGCGGGGATTGCGCTCAAAAAGTGCTCGATGGCTTGGGCGGTCTGCGGGCCCGGCGTGAGGAAGCCGCCCGGCAAGTCGCGGCACGTGCTGTCGCAGCCGAGCAGCGTCACCGGACCGGCAGGATCCAGTTCGCGGCCGAGCCGCACGGCCAAGCGTTTGGCGCGCTCCAACCCTTCACCGAACATCGAGCGGCTCGTGTCGACCACGATCACCGTGGCGTGCGCTTGATCGACGGTCGCACGCGGAAGCTTCGGACGCAGCGTGAGCAGCGCGTAGCGCTCGTCGCCTGCACGGTAACCGAACGCGGACAGCTCACTCTGTCGATCCGGGAGCGCCCATTCGACACTCAAATCGCCGTTGGCCGTGAAATCGTCGGCGCTGAAGGAGAAGGCTCGCGCGCCGTCGCGATCGCTGGCCGACAATGGGTAGCCGAGCGTGCGCACCGCGAACTTCGGATCTTGACCCCGCACTTCGACGTCCACGTCGAAGTGACGAATCTTCGTCGTGCCACCGGGATCGACGGGCAGCGGATAGCTATAGTGGCGAACGCCGCCCACGGGGCGCACCGCCTCGGTGTAGGCGAGCACGATGCGGCGCTGCCCGCGCTTGGGAATGGGGAAGATCTTAGCTCGAAGCGCCCGCCCCGCTGCCATTCGAGCAACGCCGGATCGCGCCAGGGGCCCGGCACCCACACGATGTCGTCCTTGATTTGCGGGCGCATTTGCGGCGCCGCGTTGACGATCGCTCCGCGCCAAATCGCCGCCGCGCGGTCGCGGTCCACGAAAGCGCCCTCTTCCAGCTTGCCGTCGACCTCCAGCGCCAAGCGTTCGATCTTGGCATCCGCGGGGATCGGGAACCGGTAAATGCCCTCCAAAACGTCGTCGCTGCTGTTCTCGAATACTTCGTCGATCTCGGTGCGCGCCATGGCCCCGGCGATGCGCACGCGCACCCGATGCGCGGCGAGCTTCACCGCGCCGCGCAGCTCTTCCGTGCTGCCCGGTTTGCGCGCCGTCAGCTCGCCGAGACCGCGAGCGCTGGAGGCTGCTTCGCTCGCGTCGAGCAAGCTGTCCGTGAAGGCGACGGCCTCCGCAAGCGTTGCGCCCGCGCTCACGTATGGCGCGGAGCCCTTGTACAAGCGCGCTTCCTCGCCGCCGCTGACGTGCAACGGGTTCGCGCCGCCTGCAGTGAGGGTCGCCCTGCCGCGCACCACGTCCAAAATCGCGAAATCGCTGCCTGCACGCAGCGCAACCTTGCCGGCTCTGACATCGAGTGCGCCCTCGTTCACGTCCAATTGTGCGCGTGCGCCGGGTTTGTTGCCGACGTCGAGAACGAGCGCGCCGTGACTCAGACGCGCTCGGCGGGTGCTACCCGCCAGCTGCAGCTCGGTGTCATGATCGAGTGCCAGCGCGGTGCCGTCGGCGAGGGAAATTTGTGCACTACTGCGCGGACCGGTACGAAGCACCGAGCCGGCGGGGACCGCCGTCCCGACCGCGGCCTGCGCGCACGCCGCCCCTTGCGGGTCGCAGATCTGAAGGCCTATCCCGGTGTTTGCCGCGACCAGGCGCATGACCGTTCCGCGCTGGGCGGTTGCTTGGCCCGGTTTTGGCTTGCTGTGGCAACCGGCCAACGTGAGCAGCAGCGCGCTGGACAGCAAGAGCGGCAGGCGAACGAAGAAACGTCGATCGTGGTTCATGTCAGATCCCGTGCTCTCGGAACGCGACCCGGCGCTGCGAGCTTTCACTGGATACGCACAACCCCGACAATTGATTTGCTGATTTGCGGGACCCCGCAAATTCCTCGGAGAAAGGGCAGGGTAGGCCCAGGTAGGTGTGCGACGCCCCGAGCCTGGCTAAAGTAAGCAGAGATGCCCGAACTTCCGGACGTGGCGATCTACATCGAGCGCCTGAATGCGCTCTTCTGCGGTCAGGTGCTGGAGCAGACTCGGCTGAAGAGCCCGTTTCTGGTGCGCAGCTTCGAACCTCCGCTTTTGGCCGCCCACGGTCAGCGCGTCACCGGCTTTCAGCGAATCGGTAAGCGCATCGTGTTCGAGCTGTCGGACGACCTCTTCTTGGTCTTCCACTTGATGATCGCGGGGCGATTTCATCTCAAGGCCAAAGGCGACAAGTTGGCGGGCAAGGCTGCACTGTTGGGGCTCGATTTCGCCGAGCACACGTTGCTCTTGACCGAGCAAGGCACAAAGCGTCGCGCCAGCCTGCACGTGGTGCGCGGCGCGGAGAACCTGAGCGAGTTTTCGCGCGGCGGGCTGGAAGTGCTCGGCTCGAGCCGCGCGGAATTTCAGGAGGCGTTGCTGCTCGAGAACCGCACGTTGAAGCGGGCCCTGACCGACCCCCGCCTGTTCAGCGGCATCGGCAACGCCTACTCGGACGAAATCTTGCACGCCGCTCGCCTGTCACCGGTGAAGCTGACGCGCAACTTGTCCGAGGCCGAAGTCACCGATCTGCACGCCGCTACCGAACAGGTGCTGAGCGCGTGGATCGCCCGGCTGCGCCTCGAGGCGGGCGCGGGCTTTCCGGAAAAGGTGACCGCATTTCGACCGGAAATGGCGGTACACGGCCGCTTCCAAAAGCCATGCCCGGTGTGCGGCACACCGGTACAGCGCATATCGTACGCCGCCAACGAGCTGAACTACTGCCCCACCTGCCAAACCAACGGCAAGCTCCTCGCCGATCGCGGTCTCTCCCGCCTCCTCAAAACCGATTGGCCCAAAAGCCTCGAAGAACTCGAGGAGTACAAGGCATCGCGTTCCCTCCCAAAGCCGTCATGACTCTCCCCCCCGTAAACGTGCCCGTGCCCTCTCACGATCTTTTTCTACGAAGCAGGGACATCCGAGAGTGAGCGCTCGCGATCCAGCAGCGGAGCTCACGGTGCGTCGCGCGCCATTGACGGCTCCCAGAGTTGAACGCCAAAACGCCAGAAGAAGAGAGCAAGAAGGATTGGGGTCGCGATGCGAGTTGAGTACGCTTATTCACGACTCTGCCGTTCCTGCGACTAATGGTCCACTTACGGTGTAGACCATCGCGCGAACTGATCGGTCAGGTTCTCCACCCGGGACGGGCACGATGCGACAGCCGAGTGACTTCGCCAGGTGGAGCTGTCTGAACGAACTTGCGCTAGGTAGCTCCGCACTTGAACGAAGAGAATGCGGCGGCGTTGTTCGAGGCGTGTAGAGTCAAGACTCGGCGGCAAATCGAGCATCTGCTCGCGGCGCGCGTTCCGCGGCCGGACGTACGCGGACAGATTCGCCGGCTGCCGGCGCCGAGTCAGGTGCGAGTCGAGGCCATTTCGCAACCGTTGCCACCGCCTCACGTGTTCAAGGCGCCCCGCGTGCTCGTCGTGTCCCGCTTCGTCAAAGCGGAGGAGAAGGACGCTTCTGCATTGGCACTCGTCCGCGTCCGGCTCGCTCTGGAGCGAAGCGGGCAGGCCGCGCGGAGCCGGCGTCCCCACCAGGCGGAGTTCCAGCCACGCCACGCACAAACGATGCGCCAACTCGTGCGGCGCGTCCCGAACAACTCGAGAAGCGCACGCGCCATGTTTCCGCGCAGGTTCGGCGAGAAATCCATGCTCGAGACGGCACTCAATGCGCATTCGTCTCGCCCGATGGCCGGCGCTGCAACGCGACGCCCGTTGCTGGAGTTTGATCGCGTGAAACCCTTTGCCTGAGAAACTGCTTCGGCGCCATGCACCTGGCGGCCTTCATCCGGTGTAAAGATTCTAAGTGACGTTTTGGTGGTTAATCCCTCCGGCGGCTCTCTCTCGGCGTGCCCCTAAACGTGCCCGTGCCCGCTCTTCCCTCTCGATAATCACCCACAGGCCTGCTTGATTGATGGTCACGCTCCGCCCCGTGTTCGTCCCAGCCTTCGGCGTCCAATTGCGGCTACCCTGCGCAGACACGGGCTGCGATGCAGGGTCGCGATCGCCCACCTGATCTCAGGCGCTAGCCGCCAAACGGATGCGGCTCGCGGCGCGCCTTCACGACCTTCAACGCCGCGTCCAAGTCTTTGCCGTCGCGCAGGCAGGCGTAGCAATCTTGGCGCTTGTTCGGGCCACAGCCGTACTTGCGCGTCAGCTTGTTCAACAAGTGAAACGAGCGGCGATCACCATCGCTGCTGACGCGATCGAGCAGGTCGCGATTCTTTTCGCAGGTATCGGCGTCGCGTAGGTCGAGCGCGATGGCCAACGCTTTCGAGGCCTTGGCCCGCACTTCCTTGCTGTAGATGAGCGAGCGAGCCAAGTCGGTGGCGGTGCTGCGCGCTGCCGTGGCTGTCCACACCTCGTAGATCAGATCGGCGCTGATCGGTCCGGGCACGTTCGCCATCGCGGCCAATGCATCACGCGCGGTCTCCGGGTTGTCGCTGTTGCGTCGGAGCTGCGCGAGGACCTCCGGATCTTTGATCAGACCCGGATCGTGCTCCACGCGATCGCGCAGCGCGCGGGCAGAGCGCACGTCTTGCGCGCTTTGTCCGAGCGACAGCGAGATCGCCTCTTCAACGCGTAAATCCGCGACCGGTTTTGCGCTCAGCTCCTTGACCGCCGCGTCATCGCCGAGTGACACACGCTCCAACAAAGTGAGCGGTTTCGGCTTCTCGTCAGGGCTGGCGCTGACCACCGGAGGCGAGACCACGGGCGTTGGTACAGGGGGCGGCGAGGCGACGGCAACCGACGCAGACGGCTCCGGGACCACCTTCTGCGCGGCGCCTGGATCGGCGGGAGAGGTGACGGCCGCCGCGGCGAACGCCGCGCCCAGAGCGACCAGCAGCACGAGCGGTGTGACCAAGGTCCAGAGCGGCACTTCACCGCCCGCGAAGCGCACGCGCTGCGCGAGCGCGCCCGCAAACGAAGGTAACGGCTGAGGACTGAATGACGAGCGCGGCCGCACCAAGGTCGCAGCACTGCGAGCGGCAGCGATGCTCCCGCCATCGATCGGAGTGGCCGTCGACGACATGGGCATTGGAGCTGCGGGCAAAGGCGCTGCAGGCAGGGGCGCCACGGGTGCAGCGGGCGGAAACACCGAGCGCTCGGCGGTTGGCGGCGGTGGTGGTGCAGGCCGAACACTAGGCGGAGGGGGACGGACGCTCGACGGCCTCGACGGCGGTGGTGCGGGCGGGCGCACTTGTGCGGCGGATGCCGTCGATTGAGGAAACCCCGAGCTCCGCCGGGGCGGAGGCAAAGTATCCTTTTCGCGCATGGCGCGGGCGCGCGATTGAATCTCGCGATCGACCAGCGTTACGTCGCGAACTCCGGCCGATTCCGGGGCATCGTAGCTCGGCAAGGGTCGGGTCGGCGGTGGCGGCAGACCAGGCGGCTCACTCGCTGCCGGCGGGAGTTCCGACCACCCGGAGTCGACGATCGACGGACGGATGGCTTTCGGGTCGGGTCGTGGCGGCGCCCCGTCATTCATTCGAAAATCACCCTAGCACCGCTCGGCGGGACGCAGCTAGTGCAGCGCACATGTCGCAACATGCCGCCTAGCGCGCTGCTGCTGCTGCCTTCACTTCTGGGAAGACGTCTGAATTGAGTTCGGGGCCGCGCAGGATGGCATCGGCGTTCGGCGGAATGCGACGCGGGATGTGATTGTCGTCCACGCAAGCGAGCAGAGTGAAACCTTCCGCTACGAGTTCATCCGGCTTGACCAAGCCGCCACGCAGCAGGCGATAGTCGAAGCGCACCTTCACGCGGGTCAACTCGGTGAGACGCGACTCGACGCACAGCACCTCGTCGAAGCGGGCGCTCTTCCGGTACCGGACGTGTGCCTCCACGACCGGCAGATGGATCCCGAGTTCGGTCCACGAATTGTAGTCGAGCCCGCGGCGGCGCATGTACTCGACCCGTCCCACCTCGAAATACGAGATGTACGTTCCGTGGTGGACGATACCCATCAAGTCCGTTTCACCAAATCGCACGCGGACGACGTGGCGCGACACGCAATGGGCTGGAAGGTCGTTTGTCACAGGGGGGCGCGGGACAATACTAGCGAGCCGCGCGCCAAGCAATCGTCACCGTGTTGCCTCCTTCCAGGTACGGACAAGACCCGAGTTCCCCAGCTTCCGGGAGCGGATCGCGCCACCCTCGGCGCCCCCCGGGGGGCGCGCGGGTGCCGAACCGCGCCCGGCGTGCGTGTCAGCTAACCTCGGCCGTGGATGGGTACGGTCAGGACCGGAATTGGCGACAAGCGCACCAGCTTTTCGGCGATGCTGCCTAGGAGCAGGTGGGCGAGGCCGGTGCGGCCGTGGGTGCTGAGGACCACCAAATCGTGCTCACCCTTTTTCAGTTCGGCGAGCAGCGCGGAGGCGGGCTCGCCGGCAATCAAGCGGCTGCTCGTGGACAACCCCGCAGGTAGACTGAGCTCTTTCAGAAACTCGGCCATGTCGTGCTGCGCGTTCTCTCGGATCAGCTCACCGATCGGCTTGTGTGCTTCACCGGGGCGCTGCACCATCACCGCGTCCGTCAGATACGTCGGCCGGTCCCAGACGTGCACGATGTCGAGCGAGGCGCCGAAGCCCAAGGCGAGCTCCGCCCCGTACGCCAGGGCCGCCTTGGAATTTTCGGAATAATCGATCGGAATCATGATGCGCCGTATGCCCATGGCGCTCATCCTACTCGGTTGCGCGCGGCGCTCAAGCCCGCTGAAGCCACTTCTGCCGCCGCGGAACGAGCAGTATTGGCTTCGGCGCGGCGCTTCAATGCTTCGTTCATGTAGTCGAAGCCGCGCGCGACCTGGGTCAAGGTTCGGCCCGAGAAGCGTAGCAGCACGCCGCTGAAGTTCTCCCCCTGCACGAAGCGAGTGCGCCGTGGATCTAGCTCGATTACCCGCAAAAAATGCTCGCCATCGAATAGGCCGGGGAGCAGCAAGTGCGCGCGCCAGCGGAGCTCGAAGTTCTCTTCGATGCGTAGCAGGGTCGACTTCAAGCGGTAGTCTCGCCCTTCCGGCAAGCTGAGCAAGAGCTCTAGTGGGCCGCCGACGACGCCCTCGCTTTTGATCTCGGTGATGAAGGGGTTCCACTCTTGGTAGCGCGGAAAGTCCGTCAGAATGCCCCAGACCTCTGCCGCGGGTGCCGCGATCTCCAGCTCGCTTCGGATTTCCATCTGCCTCGACCTTATATCCGAATCAGACCCCCGGTCGCGCCTGGGCATTGGCCGCTTTGAACGCGGTGCCGAAAAACGCTACACTCGTCAGGCTCGCATGAAGCTCCTGCAGGCGGTGCTGGTTGGCGTTGGGCCGTTCGAGAAGCTCGTGCTGCCGTTTGCGGATGAAGCCGGTGAGGCCCGAGCCCTGACCGTGATTCACGGTGCCGGTGGCGTCGGCAAGAGCAGCGTGCTCGCCGCTCTCGCCAGCACGCGCCCCGGACATTGCGTCGTGCAACCGACGCGCACCGATCCGGCCGAGTCGGCTCCGTCGCCATTCGCCGCTTGCGATTGGGCATTGGGCCAAGACGAACCGCTGCGTCCGCACGCCCTTTCCGTGGTCAGCCCCAACGCCCGTTTGAGCCAAAACGACGAGCAAGAAGCGCTCCGTCGCCGTGAACAGGCGCTCTTCGATCGCCTGGCGAACGAGGGCGGTTTCGCCTTTCTATCCATCCCCAGCACGCGCTGGTTTTCGCGTCAGCCGATCGCGCTGAGCGCACCGGCCCGAACCGTCGCCCGCTACGACGTGCGCGCTAGCGCCAGCCCGGAGGACGCGACTCGGTCGGACCTAGCACGCGAGACCAAGCAGGCCTTGGCCTACGCTGCAATCTCGAGCGCGCTCGCCCTGCCCAGACCTCGCAGCGAACGCAGCTTCGAGCTGCTCGGTGCCGCCATGCAAAGTACGGTCGACACCCTGCTGCAGCTGGTCGGGTGCTCGTACCGAGGCATCGATCCGTTCTCGTTCGAGCCCATGTTCTCAGTTCAAGGCAGCACGCGGGAGTTGCCCTTCGATGCGCTGCCCACCCGAGCCCGCCACCTGGCTGGCTTCGCGGCGTTGTCCGTGCGCACATTGTGGGCAGCTTACCCAGATCGTGACCCACGAGAATCCGAGGGGGTGATCGCCGTCGACGATGTAGACCTACATCAGGACTCTCGTGTTCAGGAGCAGCTGCTGCGGGCATTTCGCGAGGCTTTACCGGGGGTGCAGTGGATTTTGACGACCACCTCGTCGGTGCTCGCGAGCTCCGCGGACGCTCGTGCAGTGCTGGCGTTACGCCCGTTGCCCCCGGCCGAAGGGGCTGGTGAGGCAGTCCGCGTATTTGCGGGGGATCAGGCGCGAACCCACTAATCGCCGATAAATCGCGACGGATTTGCGCTGCCGGGGAAGCGACCACCGGCAACGAGAGCTATGGTAGTGTCAGAGTCCCGCGGACACGCATGCTCGACGACCTCACTGCCGGCCAGGTGCTCGGGCGCTACGAGCTACTGCTTCCCATCGCTAAGGGCGGGATGGCGAGTGTGTGGGCTGCGCGGCTCAGGGGCACGCGCGGCTTTCAAAAGATGGTCGCGATCAAGACCATGCTGCCCGGCCTGGTCGACGACTTGCATTTCGAGCGGATGTTTCTAGACGAGGCGTCACTCGCCTCGCAGGTGCGCCATCCGCACGTGATCGAAATCCTCGACCTCGGGGAGGTCGATCGAATCCTGTACCTGGTGATGGAGTGGGTGGACGGCGAACCGCTCAACATCATCATGAAATACGCCGCGACCCGCGGGGGGATCCCTCTGGCGATCGCGGTCAGTATCACCGCGCAAGCGTGCCGAGGCCTACACGCCGCTCACGAACTTCGCGACGAGAACGGCACGCTGGTTGGCCTAGTGCACCGGGACGTGTCTCCGCAGAACGTATTGTTGACCTACGAGGGCGTGGTCAAGGTGGTGGATTTCGGCGTGGCCAAGGCAACTGGCCGGGCCGCGAGCGACACCGAGGCCGGGCAGTTGAAGGGCAAGATTGCCTACATGTCGCCCGAGCAGCTGCGCGGCGAACGCATCGATCGCCGCACGGACGTCTTCGCCATGGGCATCCTGCTGTACATGATGACCACGGGTACGCACCCTTTTCGCGGTGACGATCAGAGCCAAACGATTCGCCGCATCAGCGATGACGAGCCGGTCACGCCGCCCAGCGCGATTGTCCCTGGTTACCCGGCGGGGCTCGAAGCGGTGGTGTTGCAATCACTCGCCAAGGACGCTTCCAAACGCTACCCGACCGCGAACGACATGCTGATCGGCCTGACGCGCGCGCTGCCACCGTCGATGCGACCGAGCACCGACGAAGAGGTGGCCGAGTTTCTGCGCGCGCTCTTGCCCGATCGCCTAGAGAAGCGAAAAAGCCTGATCAAGGCCGCGCTCGAAGCGGCCGATCGCCGCGAAGCGGGCAAATCCGCGCCACGCCTCGGCGAAAGTGAATCGCCAGACGAAGCGCCGACCGTTTTGGAAGGCCTGGTTTCGAGTCGCGAAGTGACGCCCAGCGCGGAGGGGCAGGAGTCGCTGCCAGGCGCCAGTAACCGCGAGCCGCAGCCGGTCGCTCGCGACAGCCGGCGCAGCGCAGAACGCAGCAACCGCATGCGCACGGCGCTCTCCGCGGCGCTGGTCGCGGCGCTGGGTATCATCGTTGCTCTCTTGATCAGTCGTCGCCCTGGTCCACCAGTGGTCGCTGCGGTCGATCCGCCCGCGGTGGCGCCCACACTCGCGGTGGCCCGCGATCCTGCTCCGCCGTTGGACGAACCCGCGGTCAAGCCGATGGAACCGTTGCCGCTAACGCCGGCAGAGTCCGCCGCGCCCGCCAAATCGGCCGCGCCCGTCAAGCGTTGGACCGTGCCGCCCAAAAAGCAGGAGCCGACGGTCGCCAAGCCGCAATCGAGCAGCGGCACGTTCGTCTCGCCGATCCGTACGCCGGGGTTCTGAGCAGCGCGCTCAGAATCTTCCGATCAACGTCGCGCCGCCCGCGTTCGCTCCCACCGCGCCGGGCGCGATGCCGACGTTCGAGCGGCTACTCGAGCGTCCGCCGACGATGACCAGTGTCGCGCCCACCCCGAGGCCCAGCGCGCCGACCGCGAGCGTCACGTTGCCCAGCGTCGTGTACAATTTGCCGCGGTCGATCGTGCTCTGCGCGTTGTCGGGGCAGCTGTTGCGATCAGGCCCGCATTGTTCGTCGAGATCGCTGATCGCGGTGTGGCGCAGATAGAACATGGTGCCAGAAGCCAGCAAGCTGGCGATGCCCGCGCCACCGACGATGAAACCCGCGGTGCGCATGGTCTGGGGTGGGGGCAGCGGGGGAGGGGGCGGCGGCGGATCGGGTTTGACGGGTGCCAGCTCGAGCTTCACCTCGATCGTCGCGGTCTGCTGCTCGGCGACGCGAAACGATTGCTTGAACGGTAGAAAACCGGCTCCCGCGCCCTCGACCACGTGCGGCCCCGGATCGACGGGCAGTGGGCTATTGAGCACCGAATCACCGAGCGAAACGCCATCTAGCGAGATCGTCGCCGAGTCAGCGCCTTCACCGCGCTTCACGACCACACGCGGCACGCGCGCCTTGAGCGACTCGAGCCGCGCGTCCACCTCTTGTCGAACCTGATCGGCTTTTTGGGCCTGCGCATCCGTGCCCGCCAGCTCGTAGTCGCCTAGCGCGGCGACGAGCAAGCCGAGACGTTCTTCGCACAACGCAATGTTGAAGCGCACCTGGGGGGTGGGCTTCACGGCGGCGACTTCTTTCAAGAGCGCGAGCGCTCCCGCCCAATCACCGCCGGTTTGCAGCGCCAGCGCTTGGGAAAATTGCTCTCGGGCGCGCTTCAGCCCGTCCCCGTCGCTGCTGGGGCCTTGCGCCCAAGCCGTATCCGGCGCGATGCACAGACCGCCAAGCGAGCCCAGCACCAAGCTGGAACCAACTAGCCAACGCTTGAGTGACCTTAGCTGCATGCAAATCTGTCTGTCGAGTCTTGCCGTGGCGCCGAACGACCAGTCTACTGCCCGCCCTCGCGCCACACAAACGGCTGAATTTCTGGGCGGTTTTCGTGCTGTCGAAGCGTGTCCTACATCGTGCGCGGCGCGGGGCCGCCGCAGGCGACCTCAGTCTCCGGTTCGCACGGTGAGGACCGCGCACGGGGCGCGCCGGACGACTTTCTCGGCCACGCTGCCCATCAGCGCGTGCGATAGCCCGGTACGCCCATGCGTGCCCATGACCAACAAATCGTAGCTGCCGCTCGCCGCGCGCTCGATGATGGCGGTGGCCGGATCGCCGAGCTCACAGTAGCTGTTCGTCAGGGTGATGCCTGCCACGCGCGCTTGGCCCTCGAATTGAGTCAAGTGTTCGCGCGCGGTGTTGCCCAACCACTCCAAGAACGGCTGCGCGGTAGCGCCCACCCCGGTTATCAGAGCCTCCGGTGCGAGCATTGCCGGTGGGGTCCAGACATGGAGTAGGTCGATGGTGGCGGCAAACTTCGCGGCAAAGTCGCGCGCCTGTTCGAGCACGCGGATGCTCGCGGGCGACAGATCGATCGGGACTAAAATCTTGCGCAGCGACAGCATGGAAGTGCTCCTTTCGACGGCCTACACCGAAGCGGACCACGACTCTACGCCCGGTGCCAACCGGCGCGGGCTCAGCGGCGTGTTTTCGGGCCGCCGCCGTCAAAACGCCCCACCTCACTCCCGAATCGGCCAGCAGCGGCGCTCGGGTTCTCGCGATGGGTGGGTTTTGTCGGGCAATCCCGGCCTTGGTCGCGGCACGCGAAATCGTGCCTAGAAAGCCCTTTCGTCGGGCCACGACTTCCGGCAGGATTTTTCCCGTATGGCCAAACGCCCTCACGTGCTCGGAGTGGTTCTTGCTGGTGGCGAAGGAAAGCGGCTCTGGCCGCTGACCCGCGATCGCGCAAAGCCCGCCGTCCCCTTCGGTGCGAACTATCGCATCATCGACTTCGCGCTCAGCAACTTGGTGAACGGCCGCTACCTGCGGATTGCGGTTCTCACCCAATACAAGAGCCACAGCCTCGACCGGCACATCGCCCAGACGTGGCGCATGTCTCCGTTGTTCAACAACTTCGTGATGACGGTGCCGGCCCAGATGCGGCTCGGCCCGCGTTGGTTCGAGGGGTCTGCGGACGCGATCTTCCAGAACTTGAATCTGATTCAAGACGAGAACCCGGACTACATCTGCGTGTTCGGTGCGGATCACATCTACCGCATGGATCCGGAGCAGATCATCGATGCCCACATCCAGTCGGGCGCGAGCGTCACGGTCGCGGCGATTCGCGTGCCCAAAGACGAGGCCTCGCGCTTCGGCGTGATCACGCCGGGGGCCAACAACAAGATCGCGAGCTTCGTCGAAAAACCGCAGAATGCCGTGGGGTTACCCGACGACCCGAAGCACGTGTTCGCTTCCATGGGCAACTACGTGTTCAACACCAAGGCCTTGATCGACGCGGTGCATACGGACGCTGCAAACAAGGACAGCGCGCACGACATGGGCGGGAACATCATCACTGCGATGGTCGATGCGGGCCAAGCCGCGGTCTATGATTTCCATTCCAACAAGGTGCCGGGCGCGACGGAGCGCGATGCAGGCTACTGGCGCGACGTGGGTACGCTCGACGCGTACTACGAAGCGCAGATGGATCTGATCAGCGTTCATCCGATCTTCAATTTGTACAATCACGAATGGCCGATTCACTCGTCGTTGGGCGCCCTGCCGCCCGCGAAGTTCGTGTTCGACGAAGAGCAGCGACGCGGCATGGCCATCGACTCGATGGTGGCGGCGGGCGTGATCGTCTCGGGCGCTGCGGTGCGTCGCTCGATTCTATCTCCCGGCGTTTCGATTCACTCGCGCGCGAACGTGGAAGACTCGGTGTTGATGCACGGTGTCGACGTGGGCCGCGGCGCGATCATTCGCCGCGCCATCTTGGACAAGAACGTGAAGGTTCCGCCCGGCGCTCGCATCGGCGTGGACCCCGAAGAAGACCGCGCGCGCGGCTTCACCTTCAGCGACAATGGCATCGTAGTGCTCGGTAAAGACGACGTTGTCCGCCTGTGATTCGTCGGTGAGAGAGCTTCAGTCATGAAAATCGCGCTCTTGAGCCGCGAGTATCCGCCCGAGGTGTATGGCGGAGCTGGCGTGCATGTCGAATATTTGGCTCGCGAGCTCGCGCCGTTGGTCGACCTCGCCGTGCATTGCTTCGGGGGCGCCCGCGCGATGCCGGAAGTTGCCGGTGCCTATCAGCCTTGGGCGGCTTTGGATGGCGATGCTCCGGAGTTGGCCGCGCTCCGCACGTTGTCGGTGGATTTGCTGATGGCCAAAGCGGTGCGCGGCACGGAGCTCGTGCACACCCACACGTGGTACGCAAACTTCGCCGGGCACTTGGCCAAGTTGATGTACGGCGTGCCGCACGTGATGACCTCACACAGTCTGGAACCGCTGCGCCCCTGGAAAGCGGAGCAGCTCGGCGGAGGCTACGCGCTCTCTAGTTATTGCGAGAAAACCTCGATCGAGGCGGCAGATGCGATAATCGCCGTCTCCGCCGGCATGCGCAAAGACATCTTGGCTGCTTATCCGGCGGTCGATCCCGCGCGCGTCCACATCATCTACAATGGCATCGATCCCCAGCAATTTCAGCCGGATCCCAAGACAAACGTGCTCGAGCGCGAAGGCATCGATCCGAAGCGCCCTTACGTGGTGTTCGTAGGTCGCGTGACCCGTCAAAAGGGCATCGTGCATCTGCTGGAAGCGGCGCGCTATTTTGCGCCGGAGGTCGAGCTCGTGCTGTGCGCGGGCGATGCCGACACCAAAGAGATGGGCGCGGAAGTGCGGGCATTGGTCGCGGAGCTCGAGCGCTCGCGCGGTCCCGTGCGTTGGATCGAGAAGATGATGCCGCGCCCGGAGTTGATTCAAATTTTGAGTCACGCGCGCGCGTTCGTCTGTCCGTCGATCTACGAACCGTTCGGGATCGTGAACCTCGAAGCCATGGCTTGTGGTGCTCCGGTGGTTGCTTCGGCGGTGGGTGGTATTCCGGAGGTGGTCGAAGACGGTAAGACCGGCTACCTGGTGCACTTCGAGACCGACGGCACGCCGCTCGGTGCACCCAAAGATCGCGACGCCTTCGCGCGCGCGTTCGCGGCCCGCGTCAACGAGCTCGTTTCGGATCCGGCACGCGCCGCTGCCTTCGGCAAAGCGGGCCGCGCGCGTGTGGAGGCGATGTTCAGCTGGTCGGCGATCGCCAGACAAACCGCGGACTTGTACCGCAGTCTGCGCCGCCCCGTCGTTTAGCGACAATGCCTCAACGTGCCAATTTGCCCCCGCAAAAATCCCGCTGAAATGCGCGAATTCGGCGGCGGGCGTCGCGGCCCGGCTCGTGCATTGCCGGGGGAGTGACACGGCTCAGGAGTGCTTGGAACCGATGGCGCAGCGGCGACGCTGGCCGCGAGGGCCGGCGCTTGCCGCGTTGGTTGCGCGTGGTGCTTTGGAGCTTGGCGGGGCTCGAGTTCGTTTACCTGGTCGGCGCAAACGTGTTTTTGAACTTCGGTTTGTTGCCGCTCGCCTTCAACAGCACCGATCAGGTGAAGGTGACCATCTCCGGGGGCTGGAGCGTGCTGCCGGGGCGCGTGCACGTTCGAAATGTGCGCTTCATCTTTCGGGACCACAACGTTCAGTTCTCCGTAGACATGACGAGCGCGTTCTTGGTGCTGCATCTGACCGAGCTCGCGCAGCGTACCTTCCATGCATCGCACCTGCGCGGGGAGGGCGTGGCCTATCGCATGCGTCAGAGAATCGAGCCGTGGTCAAAGAACGAGCCGTTCGTGGGCACGCTCCCGCCCATTCCCGAGTATCCGTCGCCGCCAGTGTTCGAGGCCCGGGTGCCGGAGCGACCGATCACCGATGCGGAATACAACCTGTGGACGATACACATCGATGATGTCGATGCGAATGTCTCCGAGGTTTGGGTGCAGACCTTTCGCTATCTCGGAAAAGGCCGCGTGCGCGGGGCGTTCAAATTGAAGCCGGCGCGCACGCTCTGGGTGGAGCCGGGCAAGTTGGAGCTCGAGCCGGGGCTGCTGACGGCCGGCGGGTATCGCGTTGCATCCGGCATACATGGGCAGATCGACTGCATCGTGCATCCGTTCGATGTGCGCCCGTATCAGGGCTTCCAGCCGCTGCAGTTCATCTCCGCGCACGTGCGCCTGGACTCGCCTACCCTCGACCCGCAGTTCTACGCGTTGTTCGCCGGCGAGCCGGCGCCGCGCATTTCTTCGGCCACTGGATCGTTGCATCTAGACGTGGAAACTCGGCGTGGTGTGCTCACGCCGCAGAGTCGCGTGGAGATCGTGCAGCGTGGCTTCGAGCTGAGGGTGGCCCAGGGTGAGCTCGACGCGGAGCGGCTCGAAGTGCACGCCGGAGTCGAGGGGCAGCTAGGGAGCCAAGCGACCCTCACGATCGACAGGGGCGTGCTGCGCGAGCCGATCGCGCCCGGTCACGCGCCCAGCATCGAGCACTTGTCGGCCACCATAGTCAGCGGCAATCGCGACACGTCGCGGGATTTTGGCTTCGAAGAGGCGCGCCTGAACGAAGCTCGAGTGCAGGTTGGCGATGCGAGTTGGCTGAATCGCTGGCTGCTCGGCAACGGCGTCGCGCTCTCTCACGGTGCCCTTTCGCTGCAGGCCCACGGCCGCTACGCCGACTCCTTGCTCGACGGCCAGGCGCAGCTCGAGAGCGACGGTGTGAGCGCCAGCTTCGGCGCGAAAAACTCCCAGCGTCTGCACTACGCGGGCGCACTCGCCGTTCGGCTCGAGCGGGGGGATCTCGCGCAGCTCACGGGCAAGCTGAGCGCCGATCTCAGCGGCCGCTCGCTTCACGCGGATCTGGGCAAGGAATCCGGGCAATTCGTCTTGGCTGGGTTGCAGGCGCACGTCGAGGCAGAGCGCGACGCGCGGGGCAACGCCCTCTCGGGACAGGCTAAGCTCTGGAATTTGAGCGCCTCGAGCGACGGTTTCGTGGTTCGGGCGCCCGGGGTGATCGCCACCGCGCACTCGGAGCAGGCGGCCGACGGCCTGCAATTGACGCACTTCAAAGCCGACATCCCCATGCTTCAGGGCGAAGGTCGTGGCGTGAGGTTAACGACCGCCGCGCAGGCACGTGGCACGTTCGCCCAACAAAAAAACAAACCCGAGAAGAGCGTCGAACTCTGGGCCACGCTGCATCGGCCGCGCGCGGTGCTTGGCTCGAAGCCGACCAAAACCGCCGCGACCCCGCGTGTAGAGGTGCACGCAGCGTTACGCACCGATGCGCTCGGCGCCCTGCACGGAAAGCTAGCCTCTGCGCCCGCGGCTTGGGTGGTCGAGGCGGGCAACATGCGCTTCTCGGGCAAGTCGACCCTGGCCGCCGAATTCGCTGCGCTGGATCTCGCGCGACACAGCGGTGAGCTGAGCGCGCACTTGATGTCCACCGGGGTTACGCTCGGCGACACCACGCAGAATGCGGATTGCCCCTGGTCGCGTGCCGAGTCGCTGCAGCTTTCCGGCACCGCGAAGCTGCTCCCGCGCGGTTCGACGTCGTTCTCCATGACCGGCAAGTCTCGACAAACGGAGCTGAATTGGGGCGATTTCTTGACGCGCGGCGACGTCGGCTTGAGCGCAAACTTCGACCAGGGCCTGTTGGCGAGCGACGGTGATGGTCGGGTCGACGTGGAGCTTCGCAACGCGAGTTTGCAAAGCGGTGTCGGGGACGGCAACGGTTGGGCCGCGAACGTGCCTGCGCTCGAAGTGCGCGCGCTCTTGGCTCGCAAGGCGGGCAAGCTTTCCGGCAACGCGCACTTGGCTGCAGTGGCCGCGCGCGGCCGAATCGGCGCCACCCGTGTAAGCACCGATTTGGCCGCAGACTTCAAGATGGACACCTTGGATTTGGTGGCGAGCACCGTGCACGGATCGGGCGCGGTGCACGTGCGGAACGCGGCGCTGCCGAACGCGCCCGACCCCATCTCGAACTGGTGGGCGGACGTGAAGCTGGATTCGCTCTTCGCGCGCGCCCAGACAAACCTCGAGCTGGGCGGGAGCTTTCGGGCAGACCTGCGTGACGCCACGCCGGGGCTGGCCGTTCTCTCCGCGCAGGGCTCACTACCCAAGTGGGTTGCAAGCGCTTTTCCGCTGCGTGATTTGTCCGTCACCGGCTCGCTCGCACGACGCTGCCGTTTGACCGACATTCACTTGGTACAGCTCGCGGGCGGGCCGGCCGTGGCCCGGGGCCGGCTGCAGAGCTTGCCGGACGGCTTTCAGGGCGCGCTGCTCTTGCGCGTGGCAGGCTTTCAGGCGCTCTCGGCCGGGCTCGATTTCGACGCGGAACACACCCATATCGGGATGTTCCACGGGGATGACTGGCTTCAGCGCTTCAATCAGAGCTTCGACCAGAAATCGGAGAATGCGGTGAGGTTGGTGTGCCCGCCCGATCCCAACACCTGCACCGAACCAGAAGCGGTCAGCGTGGTTGCGAGCGACGCGCGCTAGTCAAAAAAGGGCGGCTTCGCTAGAGTCCCCGCCGAACATGCCTGGCTCGCAAGCTTCAGCACAGGTTCGTCGAGGCTGCCGACCGCTCTCCATCATGCTCGGTCTGCTGCTGGGCGGCGTACCCGCCATTGCTCGCGCGGAGCCGCCGGCAGATCCTGGGCCGCGCGTCGAGGCAGTCACTCAACCGCCGCCGCCCCCGCCGGCGAGCGAGCCGGCTCCGCTCTTCCCGTATCTGGTTGGTGCGCTTGGGGTGTCCGCTCTGTCCGTGGCAGCGGTGACCGGGTTCTTCGCCATGAATCAGCGCGGCGTCGTCGAGGACCATTGCAGTCCGACGTTGCGGTTGTGTGACGGCGCGGGCAAGCAGGCGAGCGAGACCGGACGCGCCCTGCGCGACGTGAGCACCGCCGCCGCGATCGTGGGCGCCGTTGGCGTCGGGCTGAGCGCGTACTTGCTCTTGACCGCTCCCTCGCAGCAAAACCAAATCGCGATCTCGGTTTCGGTCGATGGGGCCAGCCCCAAAGCGGCCTTCGTGGCCCATTTCTGAGATGCGCACGGTGGTTCGAGGCAAGGCACTCAAGTGGCTGTCGGGCGCGTGCTTGACGGCCAGTCTACTTTGCCTGAAGGGTTGCGTGCTTTCATTCCCCGACGATCCCGAGGGCGATCTGTGCGCCGCCAGCGCGGATGCCGGGTTTCAGCCGAGCACGGCACCTGACCCCGCGCTGCGCGGTTGTGAAGCGGGTCCACCGCCGAATGAAGACTCGAGCCCAGAGACCGCTGGTGCGCCAGGCATGGAGGCTGCCGAGTGAACGAACGGCTACGAGGGTTCGGGCAAAAGCTCGCGTTTGGGATATTTTTGCTGCTCTTGTCGGCGAGCAGTGCCTGCGCCATCGTGCCGCAAAATCGCCGCCAATTCCTGGCCGATCCGACCATGCCGGCTCAAGACGATGCGCTCGAACGCCGTGCGGCGCGTAAGTTTCACACCTCACGCGAAGGCGCCGCCGGTGCGGATGGGAAGCCCGCGGGCGGTGGCTGTGGCTGCGGGAATTGAGCCGATGAGGCGTCCCCGCGCGTCGACGCTGCGGACCCTCGTGCTGGTCTGCGCAAGCCTGGCGATCGCCGCGGTGTGTCACGCCGAGCCTGCGAGTGATGCGGCGATTCTGGGACAATCGAAGGCGCGCATCGATGAATTTCGACTGCGGCTGACCAGCTTCTACCAAGACGGCCACGGCTATCAATCCAAGGCCGGAACCCTCGCCGGCCCCGGCAGTGAACGCGCGCTGATCGTGCAACCGCTGATGCTGGTGGGGATTCGCCAAACTCCGCGCATTCATCACGAAGTGGTGATCCCGATCGATATCGTGAGCGCTGCCTCCGTCAACGCACTCGACGTCGTGTCTCACGCTTCAGCCGTGAACGAAGCGGTCGGCATCGAAGTGACCAGCCGCTTCGACCTGACCGACGACGACCAACTGATCTCGAACTTGGCTTGGCATGAGGAAGAACCGTTCGGCTCCGGCTCTTTCGGCCTCGGCTACAGCCACGCCATGGCCGACGACAATGCGACGCTCGGGATCAATGGACAAGCGACCTTCGATCGCTTCGACTACCTGCAGCCGAACGGCGATCGCTATGGCCGGCGCAATCGAACGGCGTTGAACGGCAATTTGAATTTCTCTCAGCTCTTGTCTCCCACCACGATCTTCGATGTAAACTACGGCTTGACCTTTCAGCAAGGCACGCTCGAGACGAGCTACAACTCCGTGCCCGTCGAAGGTGGCACGAGCCGCACGAAAGAGCTGTTTCCGCGCTCGCGCACGCGTCAGGCCGCGCAAGCGCGCATCGCCCAGCACCTGCCCGATAGCCACACCACCCTGCGCGCGGCGTATCGCTACTACACGGACACGTTTCAGCTCAGCGCGCATACCGCCGATTTCGAACTGCACCAATACTTGCTGCCGCGCCTGATCGCTCGCGGCTCGTTCCGCTACTACACGCAAACCGGCGTGGATTTCTTTACGACCGCATTTTCGGGCCAGGAGAGCCTGCGGCCCCCGCGCACGGCCGACTCGGATCTGGCCCAGTTTCACGCCCAAGAATACGGCCTGAAGTTGCTTTGGCTAGCGCGCGGCCAAAGCGCGTTGGATATCGGCTACGTTCACTACTTCCGCGACAACGGTTTGTTCGCCAATATCTTCTCGCTCGGTTACTCGGGTGGCTTTTGATGCATCGTTTCATCTGGCTTACACTTGGTTTGTTCGGCTGCGCCTCGGCCAGCTCACCCGCGCCGCGCGCCGTGACGCTGCCCGCCGTGGAACTCAGCCGCAGCGACGGCCACGCGGAGTCGCTGAAGGCGGCGCTCGGTGGGTCCGTCGCGGTGATCGATCTGTGGGCCACCTGGTGCACGGCTTGCGAGCAGGAGCGCCCCAAGCTGGAGCGGCTCCACGCCGCCTACCGCGCGCGCGGGCTCCGCGTGATCGGCCTCAACGTGGGCGAGACGCCCAGTGTGGTCAGCGCATATTTGGCCGAAAGTCGCATTTCGTATCCGATCTTTCTCGACCCTGATTTCCGAATGGCCGACGCACTCGGCGAAAAACGACTCCCCACGATCTTAGTCGTCGACCGCGACGGTCGTATCGTTCAGCGCTCCTCGACCCTCGATGCCGAAACGCTCGCCACCATCAAATCACACCTGACGCCAACACCATGAAGCTCCTCATCTGCTCATTTGCTTTCTCGCTCGCGGCCTGTGGCGGAGCGCAGGCCACTCCGCCCGTAGAGGCCAAAAGCCCCGCGCCCGCCGGCGAAGAGTCAGCGGCGGCTTCGGCCGAGCCCAGTTCGGAGGCGAAGGCGAGCCCCGCTGCCGAGCCGATCAGCGTGCCCACGGCGTGCGTGAAGTCGGGCCGCTTCTGTCTGCCCGATCAGAAATTCAGCAAGCGCATGTGCAATGCCGGTTCGCCCTCCCTCGCGCTGTATTTGTTCGGCAACGGCTTTGGCTACACCCGCGGTTACCTCACGCGCAAGACTCAGGCTTGGAACGCCGCCGGTGGCGCCTCCGACAATTCGTTCCTCGAGTTCGACGAAGAGGTGCTCTTGCTCGTCGAGCGCGGTGGGGATGCCGGCGGTATGCAAGTCAGCGGGGCAGGTGGCGGCTACGAGGCGCTGCGCTGGAATGGCTTGTGTGTCACGCTCGCCAAAGAGGAGGTGACGCTCGACAAGCCTCCGGCGCCCAAGACCGCCAAGGTGGAGTGGCGCTTTCTGGACGACAACGTGCAGGCCGCGCTTCGCGAAGATTCGACGATCAACGCCGCGGTTACCAAGCGCCGCCAAGAGTGCAAGGGTGCCGTCAGTGGTGACGTCAGCCTGACTTGCGTCAAGGCCGACGATCGCTTGACCCAAGTCCTCGTGGATTATCTGCGAAAAGGCGGCAAAGTGCCGGTTCCGAGCAAGCTGCCCCAGTGAAGCGGGACAGCGGCGAGGCGGTCAGCGCTTTTCTGGATTGAGCCAAACGCTGCCGAGTTGCCACGTGTCCAAGCCCACGAACTCTGGGCTATGTGCGCCCGCGACTCGTACGTCACCGACGATTCCGAGCGAGAGCGTGCGCGTCGCATCCAAGACCGAACTCAGGTTCTTGGGTGGACGCCGCGCCAACGCAGGATCGACCGCTGCCAAGAGCGTTTGCGCGGACTGAGTCACGTCAGCGCTCTCGGCGCGCACGAAGTCCAAGAGCAGGCCGTAGCGTCTCGAGCGCCGTGCCTCGAGCCAGGTGGCGCGGGGGATTGGCGTGGCGCGGATCTCGTTGCCACTCGAGCTCAGCAGCGGTTCGAGCGCGCGTGCCAGCTCGACGGAGTGCGGGGCGTCTTCGCTGACCAGGAGCGATGTTGGTCCACCGCCCCAGCGCACTCCCGCGACGGCAGCGGGCAGCGCGCGCACACCAAAGCGCGCGAGTGCCGACCCGGGCAGAGCCGCCGTGAGCTGTGCGGCGATGCCGGGCGCGCCCCAGGTCTTCGCGTCCAGGCCTGTCCTGAGCACGATCCAGCCAAAAACAGGGCCCTCCAGCGGAATGGCACCGGCCTTGGGGCGATACAGTCCGTTGCCGAGCCAGCCGACGTCGACTTGCCCGGCCTCGAATGCGCGCAACGCATCGGCCAAATCCGAGGCCCGGCTGAGCTCGATGCGCTCGAGGAATGCCGCTCCGCGTGCCGCGTTCTCGTTGCGTATCAGGCTGAGCCCCCCGTTCGCGAAGGTTGCCTTGAAGGCACCCGTGCCATCGGGCGCGAGCGCCGAAAAGCCGCGCGGCACGAGCGCCGTCAGTGGGCTCGCCAGGGCACGCGCGAGCGCATCGGGGCTCGCCTCCGGTACGAACAATGCGAGTCGATCTTTGGGGTCTGCGCTGGGCGGACGAAACGCGCCCAGCACTGCGGCGCCGCCCAAGCCCTGCGCGCGCTTCAATGAGAAGACTGCGTCGGCCGCGGACAGCGCTTTGCCGCGCGCACTGATCAACTCGGGGCGCAACGTGATGCGAGAGCCGCCCGCGCTGCGTTCGGGCAGTGAGCTTGCTAGGGAAGGGTAGGGTTTGCCGCTGCCGTCCAAAGAAAATAGCGGGTCGGTGATCGCGCCGGCGAACAATGCCGACAGCGGATCATCGAGCGAGTGGGGGTCGAGTCCGCCGAAATAGAGCGGTAAACGCAGGCGCAAAGCGCCACCGCTCGGCGTCCGGCCCAGCGCGCTCGCGGAAGCCGTCGCGCCCAGGGCCGAAAGGAACGTGCGCCGTCCCAGGCGATTCACCGGATCAGCCAAATCCCGTCGCCCGTAGCGAGCGCCACCGGCGCCATCGCCCGACCGTCTCCGGGGCAGATTGCCAGCGCATCGATGCCGCTCGGCACGGGAATGCGCAGCCGCTCGCGCAACTGACCATTGTCCGTCAGGGTGCGCACCAGCAGTTGATCGGCACGCCGGTCCAGGCTCGGTGACGAGCTCACGATTTCTGGCACTCCGTCTTCGTCCAAGTCACCGACGGCCACTTGTGCCCCGACGTTCGGCACAATCACTTCCGGATGCAGTGAATCGAGCGCGCGCGCGAAATCAGCGCCGACCGCACGCGCCACGCGCACGGTGTGAATCCGCCCGCTGTGATCGGTCAGTGCGCGGCTGTCGAACGCGTCGACCGGCGCGCCAAAGTCAACGCTCGGCATCGGACTGGAACCGGGGCACGCTCGCGCTTTGCCGTCGTAGCCGAGGCCCGCGCGTCGCGTGCAACCGGCGCCCGGCCAGGGCATCACGGCGTGCCATTTGTGGGCGACTTGCAGCGTGCCGGACAAGTCGAGGGTATCGGCTCTATCGCTCAGGCCGACCCACAACCGGCCCGGCTCTGGAACCGTCGAAGCGGCAATCGGCTCGCGCAGTGGGCTCGGGGCAATCGCAGAGCTATCAGCCCAATTGAGGCTGGCCCGGGGTGCAAAGCGGCCATGTTCGAGGCGTCCAATCTGCACTCGTCGCCGGCCCACTGTGGCAATTTCGCTCGAACCGTCGCCGCGCAAGTCCCCGCAAGCCAGCGCGAGAATATCGCGCTCGACGGTCTGTGCCTTGTCTACCCGTGAAACCACCAGCGGGATCGCGGGGAACAGCGCACGCAGTTCCGGATCGAGCGTGCTGGTGGCAAAGGCGTGCGCTTTCAACTTCAGCCCAGGGCTCTTCACACGTTGCCAAAATCGACCAGCGCCGGTGAAGACATCGGCGCTGACGTCCAAGCGATCTCGGTACAACGACACGGTGAGATAAATCAGTCCGCGTGCCGAGCTGGCGGCTTGCTGTGCTTGCGCGAGCGCGAGCGGCTGCTTGCTGGGCTGCGCAGCGCTTCCGAGCTTGGCGGCCACGAGCTGCGCGAGCCGCTGGCTGACCGCGGCTGGCAGCGCGACGCGGTCGTCACCTGCGGCGGCGGCGGCGACGACGAGCGCCGCGTCGGCTTGTCCGGAGAGCGACGCGGCGAGCCGGCACGCGCTGCGACCAATCGCGGTCGACTCGAGATCGCAGGACGCATTCGGTGCCGACTTGAGGGGCTCTGGTTCAGCGTGAACGCGACTCGTTGCGAGCGTCGCAACGAGCATCAAAAATCCGAAAGTGCGGCGGGACATCGACCAAAGGTGAGGTTAGCGCGGGTCGAGTGCGAGCGGGTCGTACTCGCAATTCATTCGACAAAACGAGGCGTGTTGCGTGCTTGCCGGGCAATCGGCCGGTCGTTCGCGATCATCTCACGGAGGTTTCGCCGAAAGCGCGCCTTCTATGATATCCGGTGTAACGACTTGCTGTTCCGTCGTACCCCCCAATCCCTGATCGCGCCCTTGTTGTGCGCCGTGGTGTTGCTCGGCAAGCCATCCCGAGCATCGGCGCAGTGTGTGGACGAAGCGCTCAAGCAACAATTGATTGGTGAGCGTGCCTATCGCGGAGTCGTGCCGCGGCTGATCAAGAAGTCGCTTCGCCATGAGTTGTCGGCGATGGGCGGTTGGTTCGCGGGCGACATTACGGATGGCGCGCCGACCTACGGCGGCGCGTACACTTTCCACTTCACCGAAGACCTGGGGCTCGAGGCGAGCTACCTGCGCACGCGTGAGCACTACGAGATTTTGGACGCGATCGCCGAGCGCCAGCAAGGTCTGGTCGGTATCACCGGCTCGCCCAACGAAACGATGCAGTTTTTCATGGGGCACCTGATCTGGTCCATGGCCTACGGCAAAGTGCGCTGGATGGGCGGGGGCATCAGTCGCTACGATTTCTATTTGTCGGCCGGCGCTGGTGCCACCGTGCAACCCTCGGCGACCGGAATGACCGGTTCCGCCGGGCTTGGCATGAAATTCTATCTGACCGAGTGGCTCGCCTTCCGTTGGGACGTACGCGATGCCATCCACCAGCAGAAGCGTGTCGCACTGGGTCTGGAAAAGATCGTGAACGACATCACCGTCACCGGCGGTCTCAGTCTGTTCATTCCCTTTCACAGCTGAGCCGACGCCTGCGCGTGTTCAGGCGTACTCAGACGTACTCGAGCGCATGTACCGAACGGTGCGCGCGGCTCGAAAACCGCACTATCTCGCGGGAAATTTCGCGCTTCCGGCTCGCGCCCGTGCGCTTCTTTCCGGCCCGGGCGCGTGATAGCGTCGAGAGTTGCCATGCGCATTCGCTACGCGTTCCTCGGGGCCCCGCTGCTCTTGCTGTCCTTCGTGGCCTTGGCACAACCCAAGCGTGCCGCCAAAGAGCCCGAAGAAAAGGCCGCGCCTGCCAAGGTTGATAAGGCGGACAAGGCCGAGTCCAAGTCCGACTCCGCGCCCGCCGCTGGCAGTGACGATCTGGGCGGTCCACCGCCAGCGAAGGCGGCCGGGGCCAGCGAGGCGAGCAAGCCTTCGCCACTGAACCCCGAGGCCAACGAGTTTGCTGACGGGGGTACTCAGGCACCGCCCGCCGAGTACGACAAGCTACTTGGTGACATTGCGACTCTGCGCAGCCGAGTCTCCGCACTCACCACCACGCTTTTTGCCAGCAAGGTACGAGTCGTGGTGGAAACGCGTGGCACCGACGCGCGAGTTTCGAACTTCACGGTCACCCTCGACGACGGCGTGGTGTTTACGGCGCCCGAGCGCTTCTCCGCCGAAGACGAGCGCATCGTGTACGAGCACTCCGTGGCGCCCGGTCACCACGTATTGGGCGTGGACATCGAGCGCTTCGACACGCGCAACAAGGAGTACCGCACCTGGCAGAGCTCGCGCTTCTCGGTGGTGATCCCGGAGAGCAAGCTGGTCGATGCGCACTTGATCATCCAAGACAGCTCCGACATGGGTAAGGACTTTCCGGACGATCAAGACGGTGAGTACGATCTGCGGGTTCGGCTGCGCGCGCGGGTCAGCAAATGAGGCGCCTCGCGCAGCACTTCGCGGCGCTCAGCCTGGCTCTGGTTTGGAACGTGACGGCATACGCACAGCCGTCGAAGCCGCCTACCCCCGGGACTCCGGAACCAGCTCCGGACGGCGCGCCCAAAGCGGCGTCCGTCGATTCGACGGAAACGCGCGGGGCTTCCATGCGGGCGTATCAAGCCGCGCTCGACAAGCAAAAGCTGGCCCCCAGCGTGCCGCTGAGCCTATCGCGAATTCGCGACGAACTGGGGGCGATCGAAGAGAAGATCGCGTCTGGGAGAAGAGACGAAGCGATTGGCGATTTGGTGTACATCGTCGAATCGCCACGCTTCGATCCGTTCAAGAACTCGGACGAGGGTCGAGCCGCTATCTATTGGCTGGGCGACGCGCTGGGTCGTGGCGGCGCCTATCAGCCGGCGCGCGGCTACCTGACGCAGCTGCTCAGCGCTTCGCCCAGCGACATCTGGTACCGCCGCGCGGTGCACAGCTTGGTGGACTTGGCGCTGGAGAGCGATGAGCCGCAGCTGATGCTGAGCGATTTGAAGGGCGTAGGTCCCGGCGCGCCAGACGAAGTGCGCGGCGACGTCGCGTACCTGACGGGCCGCGTGGCGGAGCTCGATCATCGGCCGGAAGACGCGCGCGCCGTGTATGCAACCGTCTCGGAAAAATCCCGCTTCTGGGCGCAGGCGACGTACCTGTCGGGTGTGATTGCCGTCGAAAAGCAGGACTACAAGCAGGGCGAAGCGCTGTTCTGCAAAGTCGCCGATCCCAAGCAAACACCGAAGAAGGCCGCGCTTTTCGGCGGTACGGATTTCTTCCGCGTGCGCGATTTGGCGCGTCTCGGCTTGGGCCGCGTCGCCCACGAGCAGTATCGCTTCGATGACGCGCGCTACTACTATTACTTGGTCCCGCACGACTCGGATAACCTGCCCGAGGCCTTGTACGAGACCGCGACCACTCGCTACGAGGCCAAGGACTACGATGGCGCGCGCGATTCGATCGACGAACTGAAGCGCCTCAAGCTCGAGCACGGCTATCAGGACGAGACGTACATCCTGGACGCGTACATCGACCTGGCGACGTGTCGCTTCCCACAAGCCGACGCCAAGCTGAACGCTTTTCTCAAACGCTACGACCCGGTGCGAGACGCTGCTCGCCAACTGAGCACCGACGACACCGCGATTCAGAAGCTGGTCGCCGCCGTTCGCACCAGCATCGATCCGGCCAGCGCAGGGCTCGGCGTGTCGGAGGAGACGGCTCGCTCGCTCGGAGCCCTGGTGCGCATGGACGCCGCTTACGGTCGAGCTGCACGCCGGCTCGCTGAGCTCGATCACCAGCAAAGCGGGCTGCGCCGCGCCATGGGCGATCTTGACAACGCCAGCGAACGGCTGGCTTCGCCGAAGTCGATTCGCCCCCAATCGAGCCAAGCCCTCGGCCAGACCGAGCTCGACAAAGTCGAGCGCATCGAGAGCCAAATTGCCGAGCTCAAGCGGCTCCTGCGCGAAGCGGAGCGCGCCTCGAGCGGCAAATCATCCAGCGATCTCGATGGGCTCGAGAAAGAGCTCGAAGCGCTGCAAATTCGAGCCCGCGCTGCGCGCGCCGCGCTGCCTTCCAAGATCGGCCCCGTGGGCCAAAAGGGCGAAGACCTCTCGGGGTTGCTGGCCGCCGATCGCGAGCGTGCCACGCTGCTCTACAACGACGCCCAGAAGCTACGCGTCGCGGTCGAGGCTCAGGAGCTCACGCTCGCCAAAGATACGCTGACCCGCCTCGATCGCCGCCTCTCGCGCCTGCTGCGTCGCGCGCGCCTCGGTCGCATCGAGACCGTCCTCGGCAAGAAGCGCTCGCTCGAAATCGAGGTCGAAGCGCTGTCCCAGGGCCTGCTGCCCCAAACCATCATCGACTCTCTCGACGCCGCCCGCTACCTCGGTGACGACGAAGAGTACTGGCCGTTCGAAGGCGAAGACTGGTCGGACGAGTACGTCGGCGGCGAGAACCTCAAGTAGCCGACAAGCGCGCGAGCAAAGCTGCTTTCTTGCGCCGCGCCAAAAGGCGAATTACCCAAATCAGCGAGCCGCCCGGCAGCACGATCAGCAGCATCAGCGGCGCCAAGAAGCCGAGCAGGCGGATGGCGCCACTGATCATGTCGGTGCTCAAGCTCAGCGCGTCTGACCAGGCGCGTCGGAAAGTGCCCGAGAAGTCGCGGCCTGCGACCGCGATTTGGGGCACGGCTGCCCTCAAGCGGACGGTGAGCGTGGAAAACGCGCTCTCTTTCTCCAGAAGTTTTTGCCGACCCTCCATCCGTTCGATTTCGATGCGGACTTCGGCGAGTGCTCGCTGAACTTCCATGGCGTCTTTGACGGTCGCTGCCCGCTTCAAGATTTCCAGGTATTGCTGTTCGAGTTGCTTTTGACTGGCGCTGCGTGCGGCGAGGTCGATGTATTCGTCGGTTACGTCGTCGCTGGTGATGCGCTCCGAGCCGACCCCGCGCCCGAAATGTTTGAGCTCGGCGATCGTGCTCGTGAGCTCGGCTTGCGGAACACGAACCGTGACCGTGACACTCACGTCGACGGCGGAGCCGATTTCGGTGTTGCGCGCGGCGCTGACCACGTAGCCCCCGTGTTGCTCGGCGAGCCGCTCGATTCGGGTTTGCGTCGTGCCCGGCGCGTCCACTTCGAGCTCGAGCTCCGCTTGGCGGATGATTTTGCGGTTCGTCACGCTGGTTCGTTGGGCAGCGCCAGAGGTGGCGAGGGGCGGGGCGGGAGCGCCGGCAGAAACACTGTCCGTTGCGCTGGCCGGCACGGACGGTGCTTCTTCTTGTTTGCAGCCGCCGAGGGCGCCCGCGGCGAGTAATGTCAGGACCGTGAGCCAACGTTCTCCGTGGGTCATGGCCGAAGAACGCCGTAGACCCGCCCGCCCTTACAGTTGGCGTATCGTCATCGACGAAATGCGCGTATGCCGGCCTCACGTGGAGTCTCGGCCAGAGCAGATTGTTCGGCGATTTCAGCGGCTTCTCGGCCTGCTCCTGATCTCGTTCGCGTGCTCCGGCTGCCTGTTTGGGCGCATCCTCTATTACAACAAGCCGACCTTGCGGAGTGCGAGCGTCTTCGCCAGCCGAAGCGTGCGGGCGTCCAGCGCACCGCTGCCGCTCGCGCGCAGCGATCGAGAGGCTCAATTCCCGTTGGCCGGCACCGAACACGCCGCCGCAGGTTCACTCGAGGCGTTGCTCGAGAGCCATGAAACTCGAGCATTTCTCGCGATTCACCGAGACCAGCTGGTCTACGAGCGCTATTTTCACGGCGTCTCCGCGACCACGCAGCTGCCAGGGTTTTCGATGAGCAAGACGTTCGCGGCCACGCTCGTGGGGCGCGCGCTCAGCCAAGGCCTGCTCGACTCCTTGGATCGCTCGGTCACCGATTACATTCCGGAGCTCGCGTCGGAGCCGGGATATCGCGGAGTAACGCTCGACCAACTGTTACGCATGACTTCGGGCATCGATTTCAACGAGGAATCCGTAGCCGGCGCGGCGTTTTACTACAGCACTGATCTGCGGAGCCATATGTACTCGTACGACGTCAAGTGGCGGCCTGGGAGCCACTACCTGTACGGTAGCGTGAACATCCAGCTGCTCTGGGACGTGCTCCGTCGCAGGCTCGGAGGTGAAACCGTTACCCACTATTTCGAGCGCGAACTCTGGCGGCCGCTTGGCGCCGAGCAGCCGGCTTCGTGGTCACTCGATAGTGAATCGAAAGGGATCGAAAAGTTTTTTGGCGGCTTCAACGCCACGGCTCGTGACCAAGCGCGTTTGGGCCTTTTGTTCCTGAACGGGGGCTCGATCAACGGGCGACAGATCCTGCCGCGCGCTTGGGTCGATCGCGCGCTCACCCCCGACCCGATCGCGGGTTGGCTACACACTACCGATGGCTGGGTGCGACGCGGCGCCTACCAATGGTTCTTGACGCGTGACGGCCGCGGCTATTTCGCCAAGGGCTACAATGGTCAATACGTATTCGTGGTCCCGGCCCGGCACGCGGTCTTCGTGCGCTTCGGTGAAGGCTACGCCGACCTGGATTGGCCCGCGTTATTTCTCAGGCTCGCCGATACCTTTCACGACTGATCGATGTGAAAGCACGAACACTCCCCGCTTTTGCGGGCGAGTGCCGATGTAGGAGTTCTGCGGACGTTGCTTCATGCGCGCGTGAGCGGCTATTGTCATGAGTCGGGGCCTCCGGCTCTTCGACCGATGACGCACATGATCCATCGTCCGAGCTTCCGACGCGTGTGCCGCTGCGCGGCAGGAGCTCTGTTGCTTTCGTTTGCGTCGGCTTCTGCCTACGGGCTCGAGGCGGGCGAAGCGCCGACCATGGCCAGTGAGAGTGCTCACATCAAGCCGGCTGGCGAGCGCGCGATCGGTACGCAAGAGCGACCGACGATCAAGAAGAAGGCTGCCGAGCAGGCGCGGGAGCAACGCGGGTATCGGGTCAGCTTGCAAATCCCGGAAGCGCTCCGCAAAATCCTGGCCAAGAAGATCGATAGCCGCATTCAGCGCAATCTGGTTCAGGAGAAGAAGCTGCGCGGTGAGGCCATGGGCCTGCTCACGAAGTTCATCGACGAATCTCCCGAGGGTTCGCACGAAATTCCAGAGGCTCTGCTCCGTATGGGCGAGCTCGAATGGGAAGACGCGCGCGATACCTTTTTGGAAGCCTTCCAGAAGTGGGAAGCACTGCCACCCGAGCAACGGGCCGACAAAGACCCGCCCACTCCGAACTACGGTAAGGCCCGCGCGCGCTTCTTACGGGTGCTGAAGAACTACAAGAGCTTCAGTCAATACGATCTGGCGCTGTACGTCGATGGCTTCTTGGCCAACGAGGAAGCCAAGTTCGATGAATCCCTCGGGCGCTTCAACAAGATCATCGAATGGTTCCCGAAGAGCCGCTTCATTCCCGATGCGCATATGGTGCGTGCCGAATACGAGTTCACCAAAGAAGCGCCGAACTACGAGACCGCATTCAACGAGTACGAACAGGTCCTGAAGTACAAGGACAGCGAACTCTACGATTTGGCGATGTTCAAGAGCGCCTGGACGCTTTGGCGGCTCGGAAAGCCCGAAGAAGCGGCCAAGCGCTTCTTGATCGTGTTTCAGGCGACGGACAGCAAAAACGCCAAGGTCTCTTCCAAGCGCAAAGACGAGCTGGACGAACTACAGAACGAAGCGCTCAAGAACTTGGTCGCGGTGTTCGTCGAAGACGAAAACAACCGCGCCGAGGACATGTATCGCTTTCTGACCAAAGCGGGCGGCGACAAGTTCGCGGGCAAGATCGTGCGCGCCTTGGCCGATGCGTTCTACGACCAAGCCCAGTACGAGCGCGGGATCGAAGCTTACCGTCTGCTGCTCAAGCTCGAGCCCACCAGCCCCGAAGCCTACCGCTTTCAGCTGCAGATCGCGCAAGGGCACTCGACGCTCGAAAATTGGGCGGCGCTCGAGGAAGACTACAAGCTCAGCGTGCGTGACTACGTGGCGCCCGAAACGGTCCAGGGTAAGCCCAAGACTCCGCCCTCCGCCTGGGCTCGTGCACAACGCGCCGATGCCCTGGCCAGCGCCGAAAAAGCCACCGAGAAGCAGCTCCGCGAAGACGCGGTTGGGTTGCACGCCAAAGCGCAAGCCGACAAAGTGAGCAAGGCCGAGTTCCAGGGCGCGGCGAACCTGTACAAGGTTTATCTCAGCCGCTTCGGTTCGCGTCCCGAGGCCTACGACGTCAACTACAACTTGGCGGAGATCTACTTCTATCGCCTGGAGAACGCGACGGGCGCCGCCGAGGCGTACATGGCCGCGGTGCGCTTGAACCCGAAGGGCCAGTACTCGCGCACTGCGTTGTACAACGCGCTGGCCGCGCTGGAGGTAGCGCGCGCTGCCGAGTTCGACGCGGCCAAGGCCGCCGGCAAGAAGCCCGAAGAATCGCCCACGGACAAGCAGCTGACCGAGGCGATGGAGCTCTACATCAAGAACTATCCCGACGATAAGCAGATCCCCGAGCTGCTATTTCGCCAGGGCAAGCTTTACTACGACTACCAAGTGTACGACCCCGCCGTGCGTCAGTGGGGCCTTTTGCTGGAGAAGTATCCCAACAGCAAGTACACGGTCGGCGCGGGTGAGCTCATCCTCGACTCCTTCAACAAGAGCAAGGACTACAGCAATATCGAGACTTGGGCGCGACGCTTGAAGACCGCGCCCGCGTTTCAGGCGCCCGCCCAGCAAACCCGCCTGAACGCGCTGATCGTCGTCGCCGTTTTCAAGCAGGGCGAGCAGCTGAGCGAGCAGGGCGACCACGCCAAGTCGGCGGCCGCGTACCTGCGCGCGGCCTCGGAGTTCCCGAAGGAACCGCGCGCCGCCCAGGCGGCGGTCAACGCCGAGGTCGAGGCCAAGAAAGCGGGCGATTTGGAGACGATGTCGGCCGCGACCGCGATCCTGATCAAAGACCACCCGCAGCGCGACGAAGCCGCGCAAGGGGTTTGGATCGCCGCCACCACTTTCCAAGAAGTCGGACTATTCAGCAAGTCTGCGGACTATCACGCGACGATCGCGGACAACTGGCCCAAGAGTGAGCACCACAAAGACGCGGCGTACAACGCGGTGCTCTTGCGCACCACCGTCGGCGAGCACGACAAGGCCATCGATAGTGGCCAGAAGTTCCGAAAGTACTACCCGCGTGACGAATCCGCGGACGAAGTCATTTTCTTGATGGGCAAAGCCCACGAGAAGGCGGGCAAGAAGAAGGAAGCGGAGGCGCTCTACGACCAGTATTCGAAGAACGCCCGCAGCGTGAACGGTCAGATCGAAGCCTTGGTGCGGCTAGCCGCCGTGAAGGCCGACGACGAACGCGGCGCTTCTGCCGCGCTCGATCGCGCGATTCACATCTACGCTCAGCGCAAGAATCAGCTCAGCGATCGCGGCAAGTATTACGCGGCCAAAGCCCGCTACATGCAGGGTGAGGCCGTGCTGGCTCGGTACGAGGCCGTGAAAATCGAAGGTGACGTGAAGCAGCTCAAGCAGCGCTTGAAGCAAAAGGCCGAGCTTCTGAAGAAAGCCGCTGAAACTTTCCTGAGCACCGCAGAAATGGGCGTCGCCGAGTGGACGACGGCCGCGCTTTACCAGATCGGCTTCACCTACGAGTCCTTCTCCAAGGCGCTGCTCGGTTCACCGCCGCCGGACAAGCTGAGCGACCAAGAGAAGGAGATCTACAAGCAATCGATCGACGAGTTCGTGGTGCCGATCGAAGAGCGCAGCTTGGAGGCGTACGAGAGCGGTTGGCAGAAAGCGATCGAACTCGGCATTTTCAACTCTTGGACCGCCAAAATGCGCGATGCATTGGGTCGCCTGAACTCCGAGCTGTATCCGCCGCTCAAGGAGACCGGCTTCAAGTTGCGCTCGCGCGGCAACGCGGCCATGCCTGCGTTGATCGACGGCACGCGCCGCACCCCTGCGGGCGGCAGCGAGAAGTTCTTGATCGCGAGCGGCGCGAAGGGATCCAAGCCGGACAAACCGAACGAGAAGGCCGAAGCGCCGGCGAAGGCAGGCAAGAAGTGACACGCCTGATCGCATTGGTCGCGTTGGCGGTCTCTTTGGGCGCCTGCGCGGCGAGCCAAAAGAAGGTGGACGTGCCCGCGTTGCCACCCGCCAATCCGCAAGCCGTCGGCAAGATGGTGCAAGGCGTTCAGTCCGCGAAGGACGCGACCGGCAAGGACCGCGCGATTCAACTGTTGCGAGATGCGGTCGCGGGCGACCCGGGCCTCTGGGAAGCACACTACAATTTGGGCGTCTTGCTGGCGGACAAAGGTGATCTCAAAGCCGCCGAGCGCGAGCTAGCGCAGAGCGCCAAACTCGCGCCAAATGCCGAGGACGTCGCGGTCGGGCTGGCCGAGGTACGTCGGCGACAGGGAGACGCGAGTGGCGCCATCGATGCCCTCCAGCCGTTCGTCAAGCAATACCCGGACGCCAAGGTCGCGCCGATCGCGCTCGTGACTGCGCTGCGCGAGGGCGGAAAAGTGAAGGAAGCGATCGAGCAGGGCCAGCGTGTGCTGGTCTACCATTCGAGCGATCCCCTTGCGCTGAGCGAACTCGCGTTGTCCAACGTGGAGCAGGGCGAGATCGACACCGCCGAGCTCTTGATCGAAGAAGCGCTGAAGGCCGACGAGAAATCCGCCGTGGCGGAGCGCACTGCCGGTTTGATCTCGCTCCGAAAAGGTGACGACGCCGTTGCCTTCAAGCATTTTCAGCGCGCGAGCGAACTCGATCCCAAAGACACCACCGCGCGGCTCAACATCGGGACGGTGCTCCTGCAAGCGGGCGTGTACGACAAGGCCGCGCAAGAGTTTCGAGCCGTGCTCGCGGTCGAACCGGAGAGCACCGACGCCATGCTGGGTCTGGCCGCCGCGCGCCGTGGGCAATCCAAAAAAGACGATCAATCGGGCTATCTCGAAGCGGAGAAGCTGCTCAAGGGCGTGCTCGAACGCGAGCCCAAGAACGTGGACGCGACCTTCAATCTCGCCATCCTGTACACGGACTATCTGAAGCGACCGAGCGACGCGACTCCACTCTTGCAGCGCTTTCTCGATGACGCGCCCAACAATCATCCCGGACGTGCCGAGGCGGAGCGCTTGATTTCGGGCGTGCAAGCCGTCAAAAAGTAAGACCCGCGCAGTCATGCGGTCGCTCGGGTGGGCTGGCGAGGCAGCGCGGCGATTGAAACACGGCCGGAATCCGCGGAGGCCGGGCTCATAAACCTTGCAATCCACGCCCCGATGTTGACAACGTCGCGGCCGATGCCCGGGTACAAATCAAAACTCCCAGCGATACTCGCGCTGGTGGCCGCGCTGCTCGGCCTGCTTTTCGCTTCGAATTCGACGCTCGACTACGCAAAACACCTCGACCGCAGGCTGCACGACGTCCATTGCAGCTTCATTCCAGGCGCGCCCGCCACTTCGGAGGCAGAGGCATGCCGCGTCGCGATGTACAGCCCGTACTCGGCCCTGTTCAAGGAGCACTATTGGGGCGGCATCCCGATTTCGCTCTTTGCGCTCGGTGCGTTCGCCTTTTATGCGGCGTTTGCCGTCTATTTGCTGGTGTACGGCTCGCGTGCACCCAAGCGTGCGTTGCGCTTCTTCGGCGCGGTCAGCTTGGGGCCGCTGCTCGTGTCGTTGATCATGTTCACCATTTCGGTGACCAAGCTCGGTACCGTGTGCAAGACCTGCGCAGGGATCTACCTCTCCTCGATCTTGCTCGCCGTGGCCGGGGTCATGGCATTTCTTGCCAGCAAGGAAGAAGCTCCCGATGAGCCGCGAGCCGTCATCGGCCCCGCATTGCCGCTGATCTGGTTGATCGCGCTGGGCGCTATCTCGCTCATGCCGGCGCTGGTCTACGCGGCCAGCGCACCCGATGAACGCCCTTACCTCACGAAGTGTGGCGAGCTGAAGGTACCCAAGATAAAGAACGATGAATTCGTGAAGGTGACGACCTCACGCCCGATTCAGCCCACGTTGCTGTTCGAGGACCCATTGTGCCCGACCTGCAAAGCATTTCACGAGCGCCTAGTGGGCGAGAACGTGATCGAGAAGCTGGGCATCGATTTGGTGCTCTTCCCCTTGGACAACGAGTGCAATTGGATGCTCGATCAGGCGCTCCATCCCGGTGCGTGCATCGTTTCCAAGGCGGTGCTGTGCGGCGGCTTGCAAGCCCGCGCAGTGCTGGAGTGGGCGTACGACGAGCAAGAGTTCCTATCGCGTGCCGGCAAGCAGGGTCCGAACGTGCTGCGCGCCGCGATCAAGCAGCGCTGGGGTGATGTGATGCTCAAGTGCGTGGATGACCGCAAGACCGAGACGCGCCTGAACAACCACCTGCACTACGCCTCCGACAACAACATCCCGGTCTCGACCCCGCAGATGTACCTCGGTACCCGCCGCGTGTGCGATGAAGATACCGACTTGGGCTTGCGCTTCACGCTCGGCCAACTGGCTCCAGAGGTGCTCAAATGACACAGCCGTTCAACCCGCCGCCGGTCGCCGGTGCAGCCGCATCCAAAGTTCCGCTCGCTGGTCTCGCGGGCCTGGCCAGTGGCGCGGTGTTCGTGCTCGGCGCCGTCTTGGCCGTGCGCATCTGGGTGGCCAGTGCCGCCGAGCGCCTGAGCACTCCGGAAGCAGAGAAGCCCAAGGTCGCCGTCGCCGATCAATCCGAGGTCGGCTACTGTACTCCGCAGTTCAAGCAAGTGCTGGAGCGCGTGCTGCACTCCTGCGGCCTCGGCGGTGACACGCGCCGCGGTTGCCAACCCGCGGACGTGAAAACCTTTGCGTCGATCAGCGATGAAGACTTCAACGCTCTGTTCACCCCGCTGAAAGACCGGGGCGCGGTGGTGATGTTCGACGAGGGTGAAGACAAGCTCGACGAACAGGCCAAGAAGTTGCTGGAGGACAAGTGGTTCGCTCGCCGCGGCGCGCGCTACTTCTTCGTCGTGGCGCGCGCCTCGAAGAGCGGCAATCAAGCCAAGAATCGCGCGCTCTCCCACCGGCGCGCCAACTCGGTCATGTTCCATCTGAACGAGGTGGCAAATGACCCCGAAATCGAGTCCAAAGTCGGGCTGTTGTGGCTCGGCAACGAGTTCGCCCAGCTGTCCAAGGACTATTGCTCGTGGCCCAGCTCGCGCGGCGATCTCAAGTGTGACGAAGAGGCCATCAACCGGAGCGCGTTCGTATCATGGGTAGACTGCCGTCTCTGAGTTTAGCGCGGGGCTTCGCCCTCGCGGGCGTTACGTTTTCTTGTCTGAGCGCCTGCGATACGGTGTCCCAAAAGGACGCGCCGATGGCTACCAACGAGCGCAGCCAAGCGATCACCCAAAAAGGGCCAGCGCCGCTCAGCGCGCCCGCTACGATCGCCGTCAAGACGACCGAGAGCGCGGTTCCGAAGAAGCCGCGCTCGCTGTGCGCTGCCAAGCTCCCGGAAGCGGGTCACGCGGTGCCGAAGAAGCACGTCTCGCGCGCCGCCGCCAAGAGCGTGCCCGAGCTACCCGAGGCTCTGCCGATCGGCGGCGGCAAATGGACGTGGCTCAACTTTTGGGCCGCCTGGTGCGCGCCCTGCAAAGAAGAGATCCCGCGCCTGCTCGGCTTCGAACAAAAGCTTCAGGCGTCCGGCGCCGCGTTCCGTCTTTCCTTCGTATCGCTCGACGACGACGAGCGACAGTTGCATGACTTCTTGGAGGGCCAGCCGAGCGCCGGCCTGCACGCCAGCTACTGGCTCAAGGAGGGCAACGAGCGTGAGGACTGGCTCAAAGCAGCGGGGCAGAACCCGGACGCGCCGCTGCCGTTCCACCTGCTGGTCGACCCCAAAGGCAAGATCCGCTGCGCCATTCAGGGTGCGGTGGAAGATGGGGATTACGCGGAGATTTCTAGTCTCGTTTCAGCGCACTAGAGCCCGGTTCCCCGTAAACTTGCCTGTGCCCGCGCCCAATTTTCGGCGTCTTCTCGATTGATGGTCACGCTGGCCCCCGCGTCGCACTCAGCCTTCGGCGTCCAAGTCCGGCACCCAGCCGGATGCGAGGTGCGAGGCTGGATCGCGAGCGCCCCCAATCCCGGGTCATCGACCTGGAATCGAGTCCCACATTTCTGGGACTGTGTGTCACAGTCCTGGAAATCCGTCCCACAATTCTGGAAATTGGTCCCACATTTTCTGGTAGCGGTTTCACACGGGCGGGGGCTTCCTTGTTCGAAAACGACCAATTGAGCGCATCCGGCCGCCTTTGTTCGTGCCGGCAAGCGGGGACTTGTCTACGCTGCGAGCCACATGGCTGGACGCACTGATATCGCTGAAGTGGCTCGGCACGCTCGTGTTTCGAAGAGCACCGTATCCCGGGTCATCAATGGCGGTTACGCCAGCGCGGAGGTCAAAGCGCGCGTGGCCAAGGTGATCGCCAAGCTCGGCTACACGCCCTGGACTACGGCTCGAAACTTCTCTCTGGGCCGGGCGGGCTGCTTCGGGCTGGTGATGGAGTCTAGCCAGAGCGAGTGGATCACGCAGATCTTGGGCGGCATCGAAGAAGAGCTCACCGCCAAGCACATCTCGCTGCTCGTGGGCAGCTTGGTGCTCAAGGGCACGTACGACGCGACGACCGTGCTGTCTTGGATCCGCGAGCGCCGCGTCGACGGTTTGATCTTCGCCAGGCCCGGCCGTCGTGAACGAACGGTGGTCGAAGCTGCGCGCAAAGCCAAGGTGTCGTTGTCTTTGATCACTCCGGACGAGAGCTTCAAGTCCGGCGCGGTGCTACGCAGCAACAACGTGGAGGCAGGCCGCGAGATTGCCGACCACTTGTACGATCTCGGGCACCGCCGGATCGCGTTCTTGGGCGGGCCCAAAGAATCACTCGATAGTCAGCAGCGCTTCGAAGGCCTGGAAAGTGGCTTGAAAGCAAAGAAGGTCAAGCTGCTGCCGAGCAACGTGACTTTCGCTCCCCGCTACCACCCAGAAGAGGGCAAGGCATACGCCGAACGCTGGCTGAAGATCGCGCGTGGCCGCGCACCCACCGCGGTGGTGCTCGCCAACGACACGATGGCGCTCGGCTTCATGCGCACGCTGCACGCGCAAAGCGTGGGGATCCCGAGCGAGGTGTCGGTGGTCGGGTTCGATGACATTCCGGCCGCGAGCTTGTTCTGGCCCGGGCTGACCACGGTGCGTCAGCAAATGCGCGCCATGGGCGCCGCCGCTTGTCGCACGCTACTCACCGCCTTGCTCGAAGAACAACCCGAACGATCCGTGCTCGATTTCCCGATGGACCTGGTCGTTCGGCAGAGCACGGGGCCGGCGCCACGCGCCGCTTTGCCGTGAACGCCACGTTCAGCGGCCCGACCCTCGAGCTGCCCGCGCAGCTCAAACGCGGTCTGCAAGCTGGGCACCCTTGGATTTACCGAGATCACGTGCCGCGTGGCTTTCAGGCCGCCTCGGGTACCTGGGTCAAGGTTCGGGCCGGCGGCTATGCGGGGTTCGCGCTCTGGGATGAAACGTCCAAGATCGCGCTGCGGCTATTCTCGGAGCGCGGCGTACCCGACGCGGATTGGGTGCGCGAGCGTGTTGCGGCGGCACTCGCGCTCAGGCGCTCCTTGCTCGACGATCAGACCTCGGCGTATCGCTTGCTGTACGGGGAAGGGGACGGCATCCCCGGCCTGACCGTCGATGTGTACGGTGCTTTCGCGGTGATCATCACCTATGCCGATTCACTCGAGACGCTCGTGCCGTGGGTCGTGCGAGCTTTGACCGAGCTGCTCAAGTTGCACGGTGTCGTGCGCCGCGCGCGCGTGCGCGACGGAGAACCGCCGCGGCTCGAGGTGCTTCACGGTCGCTTGCCGCCGCGTGATCTGATCATCGCCGAGCATGGCTTGCGCATGCAGGTGGACTTGTTCTTGGGCCAAAAGACCGGGCTGTTCCTGGATCATCGCGCGAACCGGCGCTTTCTCGGTGAGCTCTGCGCAGGCAAGCGCGTGCTGAACTTGTTCTCCTATACCGGCGCGTTTTCGCTGTATGCGGCGCGCGCCGGGGCCACGAGCGTCACGAGCGTGGATATCTCGCAACCCGCGGCGCGTGCGGCGCGCGCGAACTTCGCGCTGAACGGCCTCGATCCCGAGCAACACGAATTCTTGGCGGAGGATGTGTTCGAATTCTTGGAACGGACGCGGCAGGCCGGCACCAGCTACGACGTCGTGATCTGCGATCCGCCCAGCTTTGCCAACTCTCGCGAACAGCAGAAGAATGCGCTGCGCGCGTACGTCAGCGTGAACAGCTCGGGCCTTCGCGTGCTCGAGCCGAACGGCATCTATGCGGCGGCCAGCTGCACCGCGCAGGTGAGCAGCGAGGCATTTCGCGGAGTCTTGGCCGAAGCCGCCGTCAACGCCAAGCGTCGGCTACAGGTCTTTCACGACGCGGGTCACGCCCCGGATCACCCCATTTTCGTAGGGCATCCGGAGGGGCGCTACCTGAAATTCGTGGTTGCGCGCGCGCTGCCGATCGCCTGAGCGGCTCACGCCCAGGCGCGGCGGGTGTCGTTGAAGCTCGATACCAGCTCGTGAGCGCCGCTTTGGCGCGCAACCGCGATCGCCTGCTCGATGTAGCCGATGGCTTCGGTCTCGCGGTGACGGCCATGGGCCACATGCGCCAGTGCCGAAAGCACCCGGGCGCGATCGGTTCCGCTGGGCCCCGCGACGTCCAGGGCTTCACGCAGCACGCCTTCGGCGTCTGCGAAATTCCCGGCTCGCGTGAGCGATGCGCCCAGCTTACGGCCGAAGATCAGCACCGCGCGCAGAGGATCATCGAGCTCTCCGCGTGAGATCTCCTGGCGCGCGATTTCGAGTCCCCGGCGCAGGGCCAGCACCTCGGTGGCGGCATCGCCGCGGGCCGTGGCGCGATCCGCGACTTGCTCGAGCAAGAGCAGCGCCTGGAACGAATCTCCCGCGTAGTATGCGTGCTGGGCGCGCGCTTCGATCGGCGCGCCGATGCGCTCACAGGCGCGCAAGGCTTTGGCGTGAAGCTCCTTGCGCGCGGTCGCCGGAATGCCGGAAAGCACGATTTCGCGCAGCAACGGGTGCGAAGTCGAAACCCGACCGGCTTCGAGCTCGACCATCCCGGCGCGCTGCAAGTCCGAGAGCATGCCTTCCAAGTTGTCCGTCTTGGGCAACAGCTCGAGCATCGTGTCCGGCTTCATTTCGTCGCCAATCACGGACAGCGCCTGCAAGGTGCGGCGCGCGCTGGGCTCCAGCGTGTCGACACGGAGCGCAATCAAGTCAGCGAGCCGGCTCGGCGGATCGCTGCCGCCTTCTTGCGAATAGCGCAGCACTTGCTCGATGTACATCGGCAGCACACCCTTACTATCGTCGCTCACTGCTCGCGGCCCAGTGCGACCAGGACGCAGCAGCCGCGATACGGCGGGCGGCGGTAGGCCCCCCAAGATGCGCGCTGCGGCGTCCGCACCCCAGCCCGCTTCGAAGCCGGGGATGTGAGTCGCGATCAAAAGCGCCGAGCATGCCGGCGGTTCACCCACGACATCGGCGAACGCATTCCGGCTCGGGCCATCGATGCGATAGATGTCATCGATGGCCAGGATCACGCGCTGCTTGCCGGCGCGGCGTGACGCCGACAAGAGTGCCCAACGCAGCGCCTCGGCGAGCGCGTGCCGGCGTTCTGCCGGTGAGCGGACGTCTTGGCGGGTCGGAGCGCCTGAGAATACTTCGTTCAAGCCCGAAGTTGCGTCGGCCGCCGCGCCTTCGAAGCGGCGATCGTCGACGGCGTCAGGGCCGAGCAGCGAGAGCTTTCGGATCGCTTCGCGCAACGCATAGTACGCGACCTCGGCGTAAAACGGATCGGGCCCCGTGAGCACGGTCAGATCGCCCTCGGCGCGAGCCCGTCCGAGTAGCTCGCGCAGGAGGCGCGTCTTGCCTGCGCCGGGCTCGCCCACCAAGCGCGCTCCCACCAGACTTCCGCGCACTCTTTGGCGACGATCTTCGAGCCAGTTCAAATCTTCTTCGCGCGCAACCAGCGGCAGCGGCAGCTGCGGCAGAGTCGGATTTTCCGGGATGCCGCTGCGCAGCGGCAAACGCGCGCCGCACTCGAGGCAGAACTTGGCCATCGGCACGAGCGAACCGCAGGAGCCGCACGTGATGCCGCCCAAGAGCGAGTTCGGGGGCAGGGTCGCCCGCTGCTCTGGGCGCACGCTCTCCGCCATGATCAGCGCGTTCTTCAGGGCATCGGCGAATTCGGCCGCATCTTGGAAACGCTTCTTCGCATCCTTCGCGAGTGCCTTGAGCACCACATCCACGAGCGGCTCCGGGATATTGCGCTCGGGCGCCACCTGGCGCGGATCGGGCACGGGGATCGTGAGGTGCATCATCACGACCTGCGTTGGGCTATCGGCCTCGAATGGCAGACGCCCGGTCAACAATTGAAACAACACCACGCCGACCGAGTACAAGTCGCTGCGCCCGTCGATCGCGTCGCCGCGCCCTTGCTCGGGGGCCATGTAGTCCGGCGTGCCGCAGACGATGCCCGGGCTGGTGACGCTCGGGCTCTGCGCGTCGGCGCGCAGCTTGGCGAGGCCGAAATCCACGACTTTGACGAAATCTCCCCCCCGGCGTAACGGCTCGAGGATGATGTTTTCCGGCTTCAGATCGCGATGCACGATACCAAGCTCGTGCGCTTCACTCAGGGCAGCCAGGGCTTGCCTCAGCACTTCGACGATGCGCGAGAAGGGCAGCGGTCCTTCTTCGTAGGCGACGCGGGCGAGATCCTTGCCGCGCAGAAACTCCATTACCAGGTACGGCTGCCCGTCGTCGGTTCGCCCGAAGTCGAACACGGCGATCGAGTTGGGGTGGTTCAGCTGGCTGGCCGCGCGCGCTTCGGTCATGAAGCGGAGCGCAGAATTTTCATCGGAAAGCAGATGGGGGTGGATGATCTTGACCGCAACGGTGCGTCCCAGCGCGGCCTGCTCCGCGCGATACACACGCCCCATGCCGCCGACGCTGATCAGATCCAGGATGTAGTAGCCGCCGGGCAGCGACTTACCGACGAACTTGTCGTCGGTCGTCGAGCCCATGGTTCCAACGGGAAAACCACACGCTGGGCAGTACTGATGCTCGGCGTTGCAGGTTGACCCACAGTGCGGACAAATACGACTAGAGGCTTGTGCTGCTGACAACCAATGACTCCGGAGGTGGCTCGCGCTGTGCGCTCGCGACCCGGCCGAACTTATCTGACAGTCCGCTATTCTAAGCCAGCGTTGCCCTCGCAAACTAGCCCCACCCCAACGAGAATTCGGAAATCGGCCTTCCTGGCTGGCGGACCTGACCGGATGGGAACCAGCCGCGGGTGCGAGCAGCCCCGACCTTTCGGCAGGCTTCCCCGCATGGGAGCCGCGGGCGCGCCCTGGCGGCGCCAAATGTCTTTTGAGGAAGAGCGCGAGAAACTGCCCGTCTTCATACGACTGAGCTAGGATTTCCGCTCGATGGTTCCCGCACGCGTCCGGCTGGGCGATCTCCTAGTCGAGGCTCAGATTGTCAGCCGAACTCAGCTCGAGGAGATCCTGGTCGCGCAAAAGCGCGACGGGCGACGCATCGGCACGATGCTCGTCGAAGCGGGGCTCGTTACCGAGACGCAGGTGACACAGATTCTCAGCCAGCAGCTCAGCGTGCCCTGGGTATCCCTCTATCACATCGATTTCTCGCGCCAGCTCCTGAACTTGGTCTCCCACGAACTCGCCGAGAAGTATTGTTTGGTACCGATCTTCGTGCGCCGCGTTCGCAGCCTCGGTGAAACCTTGTACGTCGCCATGGACGACCCGAGTGACGAAGCCGCGCAGCGCGAAGTCGGGCAATGGGCAGGGCTACCGGTGCGCGCCATGATCGCGCCGCCGACCGACATTCGCTCTGCGATTCGCGTTTACTATGGGGTCGGCAAAGACACCGCCTCGCTCTCGGAAGCGGTCGCCGAGGTCGCTGCCGAAAACGCCGCCGGAACTCGCTCGCAGCGGAGCTCGTCGCCCGTGCCGCAAGTTCAGTCGGCCGAAGCCACGCCGATCCCTGGGTCGCTGCACGTCGTGAGGCCCGAGGATGCACCACCCGTGACCGTCGCGTCCGTACGGCCTGCGCCGATTCAGACGCCAGCAGATGCGGAGGCTCGAGCGCAACCGATCTCGGAGCCGCCGGATTCGGGACCGCAAATCGAAGCCCGAGAGATCTCGATGCCGGTGCCCAAGCGGGGCGGGGGGCGCATGGTCACCCTGACTTTGCTCGATGGCACCAAGGTCAATCTGCCTGCGCGGGAGCCTGCCACGCCGCAGCCAGCGCCGAAGGTCCCTTCATTGGCGCCCGCGGCCCCGCCCGAAGGCAATGCGCTGACCGCGCGGGATTTGATCGCCGCCTTACGCGCGGTTTCACACGGCGCAGATGCCAGCGAGATCCTCGGTAACGACGTGCATTGGGAGGCGCTGTTCGCCGCGCTGCTCTCGGTAATGCTGAAGAAGCAACTGATTGCAGATTGGGAATTCGTCGAAGAGTTCAAAAAGGTGTAGCCGAGCGCGACGCTCACCATTTCAGCGAGCTGCGCTGGGCACGGATCCAAGCCGATGGTTGCGACTCGCTGGGTGCCCGCTTTGCGGATTGGACATCGTCCACGATGCGCGCAGCGGTGGCAGCCGCAACCGCGAGCAGCCACCCGGTCTCGGGATCGGCTTTCGGTTGCGCCACGAGCTCGCTCAGATTTTTGGCGATGAAGCCGATGTCGTAGTTGCCGGCAACGAAGTCCGGGTGCGCCAGGACGCGGGCCAAGAACGAAAGGTTGCTTCGAATGCCCCCGATTGCATACTCGCCGAGCGCCCGCCGCATGCGCGCTAGCGCTTGACCGCGATCTTCACCCCAGACCGAGAGCTTGGCCAGTAGCGGATCGTAGCTCGAGCTTACCTGCGCGCCCTCGAAGATCCCCGAATCGTCCCGTACCCCGGGGCCGCTCGCCGGGCGTAAGAGCGAGATCCTGCCCGGGCTGGGTAGAAAACCGATGGCCGGATCTTCGGCGTACAAGCGGACCTCGATGGCCGCACCGCGGCGCGTCACTTGCTCGAAAGAGAGCGGCTTACCCTCCGCGATCAGCACCATCTCCTTCACCAAATCGAGACCGGTGACGAGCTCGGTGATGGGGTGCTCGACCTGCAGCCGGGTGTTCATCTCCAGAAAGTAGAAGCTGCCATCTGGCGCGAGCAGAAACTCGAAAGTTCCTGCAGAAAAATAGCCAATTGCCGCTGCGCCCCGCACGCTGACGTCGGCCATTCGCGCGAGCGTTTCGGGGCTCAGTACGGGGCAGGGCGTCTCTTCGACGACCTTTTGGTGCCGGCGCTGAAGCGAGCAGTCACGCTCGAACAACGACACGATCCTTCCGTGCTGATCGCCCAGCACTTGGATCTCGACGTGGCGAGCGTTCTCGATCGCCTTTTCGATGTACACCGCGTCGCTGCCGAACGCGCTCTTGGCCTCGCTTCGGGTGCGCTCGAGCGCCGAGGCGAGCTCGCCCTCGTTTTGCACGAGGCGCATGCCTTTACCCCCGCCGCCATCGGTGGCCTTCACCAACACGGGGTAGCCGACGCGCAGCGCGGTCGCGCTGGCCTCGAACAGCGTGCGCGCGTCGCCGCCCGGGATCAACGGCACGCCCGAAGCCTCCATGCGCGCGCGGGCGCGCTGCTTCGAACCCATGGCCGCGATGGCGCTCGCGGGCGGTCCAATGAAGCAAAGCCCTGCGGTCTGGCAGGCGGCGGCGAACTCGGCATTTTCCGAGAGGAAGCCGTAACCAGGGTGCAGCGCATCGCAACCTGCGGCGCGTGCCACTTGGATCAAGTTCTCCCCGTCCAGATAGCCGCGCGGGGAGCGCAGCTCGAGCGCGCGATCCGCGCTCCGGGCGTGGAGCGCGGAGCGATCTTCGGCGCTGTACACCGCCACCGACTCCAATTCGAGCTCACGCAGAGTGCGCGCGATTCGCACCGAAATTTCGCCGCGATTTGCGATCAGTACACGCTTCATCGAAAACCGTGCACAGGATGCCCGAAATCTCGCCTTGCCGCGAGCCTAGCTAGGCCGTTCGTGGTTCAGGCCTGGTACATGAAGCGCCGACTCGAAACCGGCGCTTCTATCTCGCCGGAAGCGGGCTCCGAGTCGCCGTGGCGACTCAGATTGCGGATCACGCGGGCAGGGACGCCCGCGGCCAGCGTGTTGGGGGGCACGTCGCGAGTGACGACGGAGGCGGCGGCGACGATCGCGCCCGCACCGATGCTGACCCCCGGCAGAACCACGACGCGCGAGGCCAACCAAGCGCCGTCACCGATCTCGATCGCTCCGAACTTGCGATCGCCGGAGCGCATTTCTTCCGGGCCGACCCGATGGTCTACGGTGAGCAGCGATACGTCGTGGCCGATGCGTACACGACTGCCGATCTCGAGCGGTGCGCCGATGTCGCAATGCAGGGCCCCGCTGATCAAGGTAAAAACCCCAATGCTGATACTCGCGCACGGATTCCCCTCGCCGGTGATGCGCATCGGGCCTTGCACGAGCGAGCTGCTACCGATCTTCACCCCCGCCTTGCGCAGCAACGCGGTGCGCGTACGGCTGAAGGATTGCGTCGGAAAGCCCACGGCAACTTCCGCCAGAATGCGGCGAGTGAGCAGCCACTCGACTTCTTCGAAGGCGACCCGCTTCAGGTGCGGCCAGAAGATACTGTGCGATTTCATCGTGTGCTCACTCGGAGTGGGTTGAGTTCGCCTGGCGCTCGCAAGCAACCTGCACACTGCAAATAGTCAGCCATGGTACCCCCCCGAAGAGATCGTGGCTGATCCGCCGGTTTGCTCGACGGCCATGCGCACTCTCTGCTGGGGCATGGTGCCACGGTGAGACATTGTGGTCGCAACTATCACACGCCAGCGCCCTCTGGAGCAAGACGCGGCCGCGCGGTCGATTCGATTTCGAAGTGAAGCATCACCATAAAAGCAAGTGCGTTCGTGGCGAGTTCCGACACCCGCAACGCCGACATGTTGCTTGCAAATTGCGCCACCGAGTTTCGTTGCAATCGAGCGAGCTCTGCGAACGCGTCGACGAAGTATCCGAGTTCGTACACGAGAGCCTTGCTTGATCGTGAGTCGCCGAGTTCGTAACCGCGGTTTCTCGAACGTGTGAAAGCGCGTGAGCACGTGGAGCAGATTGAAGGCGAAGGTGCGTGCTTTACGCCATTTGCTGGCCGTCGATACAAATCGAGGAGCATGTTATCGTCCGGTGCATCTTGGGTTCGTATCGTCATTTCGTTGCGCTGTTGTTCGCTGGGGTGTGTGCCGTCTCAGGCTGTGGGAACTTGATCGGCCTCGGCGGTTACAGCGTCGCTGACGACACGTCGGGCGCTGGAACTGGAACCGGCGGCAACGGTGTCGCAGGCAGAGGCGTCGCCGGCATGGAAATCATCGGCGAAGGCGGGACGAGCGGCGCGCCCGAAGACAGCGCAGGATCGGCGGGTGAAAGCGGTACATCGGACAGCGGCGGCTCATCCGGAACGAGCGGTTCCTCGGGAACCAGCGGTTCATCTGGCACGGTCGGAACGAGCGGTTCATCCGGAACCAGCGGGTCTGCTGGTGGCGGCGGTGCACCACCGGCCTGCCCCAGCGGCTGCGATGACGCCAATGACTGCACCAGCGACAGCTGCGTGATGGGCTCATGCGCGCACAGCGCGCTGCAAGTCGGTTCTACCTGCGGAGTCGCCCGAACGTGCGACGCACAAGCGCTATGCGTGCGCTGTCGCGACACCGCCGCAGGCACCGCTCAAGACCTCGGTTGCTCGCCTGCTGCATCGGTGTGCATCGGCACCGGGCTCGATGCTGCGTGCGGCGGCTGCACGATGGCTGCTGACTGCAACGATGGCAACGAGTGCACGACGGAGACCTGCAGCGCCGGGAAGTGCGTCTTCAGCACGGTTGCGGCCGGCAGCATGTGCGCGGCGGGCGTGTGCAACGGCACTGCCTCGATGGAGAAGTGCGTTGCCTGCGCCGACACCGCGTCCGGCGTGACTCAAGACTCGGGCTGCAGCTCTGCCAAGCCGCTCTGCGATGTGAGCGGCGGTACGCCGACTTGCTACGAGTGCCTCAGCGGCGCCGATTGCGCGGCGGACAGCCTGAGCTGCACCGTCGAGACGTGCACGAACCACGTTTGCTCGCACGTGGCAACAGACAGCGTGTGTGGACCGACCGGCGACGTGTGCAAGGTCAACAAGTGCGATCTAGCGACGGCCGGCCCCACCGGTTGCAAACAAGTCGATATCAGCACGACGAAGGTCGTCATTGGTACGAGTTCGGCGCAAGGAAACGGTGGCTTCGAGCAGATCACGGGAACCGGCACCGACATCAGTGCCGTCGGCTGGGCGGACGTTGGTACGTTCACGATGATCTACAACTGCACCCCATCTGGCTCGGGTTGCACAGGCTCCAACGGCAAGACTACTACCGGAGCTGGTGGACAAGACTACCTCGCGTGGCTAGGCGGCACCTCCACGGCCAGCATTGGCGGAGTCGATCATCTGATTAGCCTCCCGCTCGGGACAGTGAAGCTACAGGTCTTGGCCGACACGAATTTCCAGACCAAGAGCACGGCGACGACGAACAAGGATCTGTTCGAGGTTCGCCTGCTAAACTCTGCGAAGGTTCAGCAAGGGGCGGCATTGTTTGCCGCTTCGAACGTGAATGCTCAAACTGGCATGGCGCGGGCCTGGACCGCGAATGGCATCAACGTAACCGTCGACGTCTCGGCGTACGCTTCGGCGCATCCCGCAGAAGATTCTTACATCTCGCTCTGGGCGAGCGTCGATGCAACGCTCATCACGGACTTCTTCATCGACAACGTCCGCGTTACCGCCACGGTCTGCCAGTAGGGACCGCGAATAATCCGCGCTAGCCGCGGGGCCGGACACAATTGCCGGGCTCGTCTGGCCTCGCGTGGTATACGCGGCCCGATGCGCGGACCGGAAGAGGTCATCAGTGTGTCCGAGCTGGATCGGCGGTTATCCCGCTCGGTCGAGGACGCGTCGAGGCGAGCCTGGGTGGAGGGCGAGGTGAGCTCGCTGAAGCGTGCGCCCAGCGGGCACGTGTACTTTAGCCTCAAGGATGAAGCGGAAGACGCGATCATCGAGTGCGTGATGTATCGCTTCAACGCCCAGCGCGCGCGCCGGCATTTGAACGAGGGCGCGCGCTTGCAGTTACTCGGGCAGGCGACGGTTTGGGCGCCGCGCGGGCGCTTGCAGTTCGTGGCCAATGAAGTTCGGCCTGCCGGACGCGGGGCGCTGTTGGAGGCCCTGGAGCAACTCAAAGAGCGTCTGGCTGCCGAGGGGCTATTTGCGGCGGAGCGCAAGCGCGCTCTGCCGAGCGATCCCCACGTCGTCGGAGTCGTGACGAGCGGCTCGGGCGCGGCGTTTCACGATATCGTCAGTGTTGCGTTTCGGCGTGGTGATTTGAAGATCGTGCTCGCGCCGGCGTTGGTGCAGGGCGATGGCGCGCCGGAGAGTCTGGTGCGCGCGCTGGATATGATTGAGCGCTATCCCGGCCTGGATGTAGTGGTGATCGGGCGCGGTGGGGGTTCGGGCGAAGATCTGATGGCGTTCAACGACGAGCGCGTGGTGCGCCGCGTGGCTCGCATGCGTGTGCCGGTGGTGAGCGCGGTAGGGCACGAGGTCGATTTTTCGCTCACTGATTTGGCCGCTGATGTGCGCGCTGCGACGCCTTCACAAGCGGCGGAGCTCGTCGTGCCCGAGGGGCGAGCGCGCGCGGCCGCTTGGCAGCGCGCGCATGCTGCGCTGCAGCGCGCGACGTTGGCTCGCGTTCTGCGCTGGCGCGCGCAAATCGAGCGCGCGCGTGCGCGCTTGTCCGATCCCCGTTTTACGATTGCCGAGCGTCAGCAAGAGCTCGATGAGCTGACGACGGCGCTGCGCCGTCGCGCCACTGAAACCATCGCCGAGCGCCGCGCGGCGCTCGAGCTGTTGACGCGACGCCTGTACACGCGCCACCCGCGGGCGGTCTTGGCCGGTGGGCGCGCAGAGCTCGGGCCGCTCGACGTGCGTTTGCAGCACGCGGCGCGCCGTCGCTTGGCCCGCTCCGAAGCGCGCTTGGCGGATGCCGCGACGCGCCTGAACGGTTTATCGCCGCTGACCATCTTGGGCCGCGGCTATGCGATTGCCACGCGTGCGGACGGCCGGGCGGTTCGGGGGGAGCATGAGGTCGATGTCGGTGATGAACTGACACTACGTCTGGGGCGCGGGCGCTTGCGAACTCGGGTAGAAGGAAAAGAACCGTGAAAGCAGCTTCCGACAGCCGGCGTTTCGTTTTGATTGGCCATCCAGTGGCTCACTCGCTGTCGCCGGTGATTCATCACGCTGCGTATCGAGAGCTCGATCTCCCGCACCGCTACGAACTCGTGGATTGCCCGGACGAAGCCTCGGTGGTCAAGGTCGTCGATGCGCTGCGCAGCGGCGAGATCGCAGGCGCCAACGTGACCATTCCTTGGAAGCGCTTGGCGCTCTCGCTGGCCGATATGGTGGCGCCATCGGTGCAGCGGGTCGGAGTGGCCAATGTCTTGGCGCGTGGTGCTGACGGCGCGATCGTCGCGCACAACACGGACGTGCCGGCGTTGGCGGAGGAGTTCCAACGCTTGTCGGGCTCGGTACGTCGCGTGCTCGTGATCGGAAACGGTGGCTCCGCCCCGGCAGTGGTGGCTGCAGCCCAAGACGCCGGCGCAGATCGAGTTGCGCTGACCGCTCGAAAATTCGTGACCACGTTGCCCGAGGCGGAGTGGCCCCACGCGGCCGAGTTCATCGCCCAAGGCGTCTCGTTGTTGGCTTGGCCGGAGAGTGATGCGCGCGCCAAATCTAGATTGCGCGAAGCGGTGGCGCGTATCGACTTGATCGTGAATTGCACGAGCGCGGGCATGTCGGGCGCAGATGATGGGCAAAAGCTCGCGGAAATCGTGCCCTGGGAGCATCTCCCGCAGAGCGCGCTGGCCTACGATCTGATTTATAACCCCGCCGCCACGCCGTTCCTGCAACGTGCCAAAAGTTGCGGTCTCGGCGCCGAAAATGGTCTCGGAATGCTGGTCGCACAAGCAGCGTTGGCGATCGAGCTTTGGTTGTCCGTCTCGCCGACCCGTGCCGTGCTTTTGGCAGCCGCGAAGGCCGAGCTGGCGGCGCGAGGGCTACAGTGAAGTCGCGCGAGGGCAAGCGAGGCGCGCTCGAGGGCCCGTGGCCATTCGTCGAGACGCACTCGGACTTGCTGCCTGCCGAGCGCGAGTGGTTGCACACCAATGGTGCCGGCGCGTACTCGATGAGCACGATCGCGATGATGCACACGCGTCGCCATCACGGCGCGTTCATCGCCGCGTTGGCGCCCCCTCTGGGGCGGCACGTGATCCTGAGCCACGCCGAGACGAACGTCACGGTCGACGATGATCGCCGACGCGTGTACCGCTTGGCGACCCACCAATTCCCCAACGTGGCGCCCACGCCGGGCTATCGCCTGCTGCAGAGCTTTTCGCAAGATCCGTTGCCGCGCTGGGTATTTCGGCTGGGCGCGCACACGCTGGAGCGCACCATGTGCCTCGCCCGTGGCCGCAACGCGCTGATCATCGGCTACACCTGGCGTGGTCGAGTCCCCGCCCGGATCAGCACGCGCCCGCTAATGCCGTTGCGGCCGGTCGCGGGGTTGATGGTCGAGCACGGTGCCATGAATCAGGTGGTACTCCTGCGCGGTGGGTCGGTCGAAGTCCAACCGATTTCCGAGCTGCCGCCGATCGCGTTCAAGCATGAAGGGGTGTTCATGGGCTCCCCGGATTGGTGGCGCCGCTTCGAGTACCTGGAAGACCGCCGCCTGGGCAACTCGTTCCAGGAGGACATGTGGACGCCGGGCGTCTTCGAAGTCACGCTCGAACCGAATCGCACGGCCTATTTGCTGACCGCCGTCGGCACGTTGCCCACCGAATCACCCGCGGACTTGCAGGCCGAGGTACGTGAAGCGTTGCTCGCGCAAGATCCCGGGCCTTCGCGCCCGGCGCGCGTGCGCCAGATGTTCGTTGCGGCCGAGCAGTTCTGCGCGGACGCGGTGCACCAGCCAGTAATCCTTGCGGGTTACCCTTGGCACTCGGTTTATACGCGAGATTTGCTGCTGTCCGTGGTCGGGCTGCATTTGGTGCGCGGTCGCCTGGATCTCGCTCGTCGAGCGCTCGGTACCGTGCTCTCCACGTTGCACGCCGGTCTCTTGCCGGAAACGTTGCTGGCGGTCGGCAAGAAGCGACCCAAGCCCGTGCCGGATGCCACGCTCTGGCTGTTCGACGTCGCGCGTGAGCTCCGATTGCGGCTGCCGGCCAGTGACCCGCTGTTGAAGGACCAGCTTTACCCGGCGTTGGTGCGCGCCTTTCTGCGCGTGCGTTCACGCCGCAAGCGCTTCGTCTGGTTGACGAGCGAGGGCCTCGTAGCAAACGGCGCGCCGAGCGTCGCGCTGACTTGGATGGATGCCCACGTGGGGCCAGAGCTGGTCACGCCACGCCGCGGCGTGGCCATCGAGCTCCAGGCGCTCTGGACCAAAGGCGCAGAGACGCTGGCTGGCATGGCGCGCGAGTATGGGCACGAGCGGCTCGCGGAGTTGGCTGAACGCACCATGCTTCGCGCGCGGGCCGCCTTTCGCGCTCGCTTTTGGTGCCACGAAACCGACTATCCGTACGACGTGGTGAGCGAGGCGCGAGACACGGCCGAAGCATGGGCCGATGCCAGCGTCCGCCCCAACGCGCTGATCGCGCTCGCCATCGACCCGGAGTTGTTCGATTCCATTCAAACCCGCGCGATTCTCGATCGCGTGCAGAGCGATTTGCTCACGCCGAGGGGGATTCGTAGCCTTTCGCCGAGTGACAACCGTTACATCGGCTTCTTCTCTGGCACGAGCGAGGAACGCGAATTTTCCTACCATCAGGGCAGCGCGTGGGCGCACTTGCTCGGCTTCTACGTGCGCGCCTCATTGCGCTTTTCGCCCGATGACGAGGATTTGCCTGCGGAATTGCGGGCACTCGTCGAGGGCGCCGCCGACAGCAATCTATTGCTCGGTCAAGTGGCGCAGCTCACGGACGGCGAGAGTCCGTTTCGCTCACGTGGCTGTCCCGCCCAGGCGGCGAGCGTCGCCGAGGTACTGCGGGCGTTGGTCGTCGACCTGCACTTGTGAAACGGTCAGAATTTCACGTCCAAGCTGGCCATGAAGCTTCGCCCGTCTTGAACGATGCTGCGTTGCGTGAACTCGGTGCTGACCGGCACGCTGTAGCGCCAGTCTAGCGCGTTGTAGACGCCGAAAGCGTAGCGCACGCCGTAGCGTGACTCCTCACCGCTGAACACCAGATCTGCGATCACCGCCGTGCCAGTCTTGCCTTGGGAGGGGTCGCTGGTGTTCTCGTAGCGATCGAAACGGGGACCGGTGATTGTCAGTCGCGAAGCCAAGTTCAAAGCGCGGTTGATGATCGGAATGACGGCTTTTGCCGAGGCCAGGTGGACCGGCGCGTTGGCGACGGAGCGCTTGTCGGTGGCTTTCGCGAACGAGAACAGATCGCCCGCGCCGTTCGACTGCAAAAAGCGCGAGACTGCGAAGCCATAGCTCAGCGCGAACATCGCTCCCTGGCGAAATTCGCGACGCAACCCGACCTCACCACCCAACACGACCAGAGGTGAGTTCTCGTTCTGATAGTGTAGTGGTTCGGCTTCGGTGCTGAGCCCCATCGGCGAAATCAGGTGCGCCGCGTAGTTGGCGTAGCCATTCGCGGTCGCGACGAGGCTTGCCGAGATGCGATGAGCGTGCTCGAGCTCCACGGAATACAGCGACTCTGGGCGCAAATATGGGCTCTGCACCTGCGTGTGACCGTTGTCGTTGTAATACAGCTCGTAGATGCTCGGGGCGCGAAAGGCTTTGCCGACAATCAGCTTGGAATTGCCGGCTGCGTACGGTTTGACGATCAGTGCGGCGCGCGGGTTCAAGGACGAACCAAACGTGGAGTAAGCATCCAAACGCGCGCCGACCGAGAGCTGAGCGCGCGAGCTCAACGTGGCATCGGCCAGCGCATACAGCGCACCCACCTGAAATGGCCGGCCATTGCTGCCTGTGTCGTCCAAGAACGTACCGCCGTCGTCGCTGCCGTGTTGTTCGACTTGGTAGTGGAGCTGGCCTTCGCCGCCCAGTGTTAGACGCAAGTAGGGAAGCGGAGTGAATTCCAGCCGTTCTTCGATCCCCAACCAAGAACCGCGGTAGGTGTCCACTTCGACGCCACCCTCTGCGGGGTCGCGCGCGTATTGACCGCGAAAGGTGTAGTGGTTCCAATGCAAACGAGAGAGCATCGTCACCTTGTCGGAGAGGCGCGGCTCGGCGCGCAGCTCGACGTAGCTACGCGCATCCTTCTGTTTGGTGCGCGAATCGTTGAACAGGGTGGCGAACTCTGCGGTCGGCAAATGCTTTTCGTAGGAGTGCGCAGACCATTGCAGGGACACGAACTTCCAAAATGCGCGACCTCGGAAGGTGCCCGCTTGAAAGCCATCGACATCGCGCGCGATGCCGTCTGCCGCGCCGGGGCTGCCGACGTACTCCGGGAAGTAGAATTCTCTGCCGTTGCCGCGGCCAATAGCGACCGATGCCCAGGCGCCCGCCTCTTTGCCGAACTTTACGTCGCCGCGCACCCGTGCCCGCGCGACACCGCTCTGGTTGGTGGAAATACCGGCCGAAACCCCGGGCTCGGCGTTGTTCTGGCTGACCACGTTGATCACCCCGGACAGCGCGTTCGTGCCGTAAAGCACGGAGCCCGGGCCGCGCACGACCTCGATCCGCTGTACGTCGCCCAAATCGGTGAGTCCGTCGTAGCCGACGTACGAGGAGCCAATCCAATTGTCGTTCATGGGCTGCCCGTCGTACGTGACCAATAGGCGATTTCCGTAGCTCCCGAGTCGACCCAACCCGCGCATGCCGAGCGTGACGTAGCTGCGATCATCGGAGAGGTAGATGCCGGGAACACCGCGCACGGCTTCCGCGATCGTCGGCGAAGCGAACGTCGAGAGCTCTCGTTCACCGATTAGACTCACCGAGCTCGGTGCGTCTTCGACTTGCTCGCTGACGCGCGAGGCTGCCACGACTTCTTCCGACTCGACGAGGACCACGTCGAGGCGTGTTTCGCCGTTCAGCGCTACGCCGATCTGACGATCTTCGGGCCGAAACCCCTTGAGCTCGAGACGAATGCGATGCATCCCCACCGGCAGGCTGATGATCGCCGGCGTGAACCCGCTCGCGCGACCGTCGACTTGCACCAGCGCGCCCGGTTCGTCGGTGCTGATCAGGGCACTGCCCAAGAGTGGCTCCAGGCGGACCAGCACTTTTTCGTGTTCGTGCGCGCGTACGACGAATGCTTGTTGTGCGGCGTGGAAGCCGGTGTGCCAGAAAATCGCGGTGTGGCTGCCCGCGGCCAAGGATCGCGTGCACGGCACCGTACACGCCGTCGCCTCCGGCTCCCCGTCGATGGTCACCCGCGTGCCCGCCTCGCCGCTGAACGACACCTCGCCGAGGATCGGCTTCAGCTCCAAATTCAGCGCCACTTCTTGGCCAGGCGCGCTCGCCGGGACGGCCACCGAGGCCGACTCGTAGCCCGGGTATTCCGCGATCAGTTGGTAGGCGTGCGGGGCCAACCCGAGCAGCAGGGGACTCGAACCGCGTGCTCCGAGATCTTTGCGATCGATGTATAGTACAGCCCCCGCCGGGCGCGTCGTGACTCGTAGCACCATCACGTATTGTCTGATTTGCTCCAGCGCGGTGTTGATCCTGAGCCGCGCCTCGGGGTCGCTTTCGCTTTCGAGCGCCTGAGAATAGTAGCGAAAGGAGGAGGGGTAGCTCTTCAACTGCTCGTAGCTGCGCGCGATGTTGAAGAGCACGTTCTTGTTCGCAACCAGCCGGTTCGAGATCAAGAAGTGCTCGAGCGCGACCTTGTAGTCTTTGCGTTGATAAGCATCGGCGCCGAGCGAAAATTCGAGCTCGGCCTGGTCCGCCAAATCATCCGCGTGTGCCGGCTTCGGCGCCAGCAAGAACAGGCCGAGCAGCAGCGCGATTCGGGACAGTGAACGCGTCACGAGTCCAGCTTAGTCGGGTTTCTCCGCGCCTGCTCAACGCTGCATGAAAATGTCGCTGCCGGCCTTGGCTCCCGTACTGGGCGGTTTGGTCGCGGGCGGCTTTTTGGCGCTGGGCCGGGGCGCGGCGAGCAACGGCTCGGCCGCGAGCTCGGCGAGCACGCGAGCGTCTTTCGTCGAGGCCCCTTGCACGATGGTGTACGGCAGATAGCCGGCCTTTCGCACGGAGAAGCTGCGCGGGGCCTGGGCGACGGTCGCGCTGTCGACGCTGACTTGAAGCGGCGTCGTGCCGAGCAAGCGTTCGCCGTCGAAGACTTCCGCCGCGGCAGGCTTCGAATCGATCTGCAACGTGAATACGACGCTCGTCGGTGTGGGCGCGGCGAGAGTGGCGGGCGTCGCGATGGGAACGGGTGATCCGGGGGAGGCTAGCGGTGCAGTCGCGGGCTCGCGCGTTGCTGGACGCTGCACTGCCCAGTACGAGAGGGTCAATAGCAGCGCGCTGCCGATGCCGAGCGCGGCCTTTCGGCGTGCGGTCAGGCTGGCGAGAGAGGGGGACGCCGTGGAGCTGGGCGAGAGTGGCGGCTCCGCCAGAGTCGCATCGTGTTTGGAGTGGCCGGTGCTCGCCGAGGCAACCCGGCGCGGCCCCGAGCGAGTGAACACGGCGCTGGCAAGCGTGCCCGTGTCGCGCGTCGGCGTGAGCGCGAGCGTGGACCCAGTCCGCAGTTCCTCCAGCTCGAAACCGAGTGGCGACGAGGAACGCATGGTCGCGTCGCTCAAGGCTGCGCTTTCGGTGCGGCCCGTCCAAGGGCCGAGGCTGGCGGCCAGTTCGCGCGCGGTCTGAAAGCGCTTGGCCTGGTCTTTTTCCAGACATTTGAGCACGATCGCCTCCACTTCGAGCGGCACCTCGGAGCGCTTGAGGCGAAGCGCGGCGGGCGGATCGGCGGCGATCGAAGCGCACACCCCGGGCAGAGTCGTGCCCTCGAAGGCCGGCGAACCCGACAAGAGCTCGTGCAAGATCAGCCCCAGTGACCAGATGTCGGTGCGATGATCGACCGCTTTCGCGTCTCGCACTTGTTCCGGTGACATGTAGAACGGCGTGCCCAGTACGCTGCGCTCGGCAGTGAGGTTGCTCGGTACCCGCTCCGACTCCGAGCCGGTGGTCTTCGAAATTCCGAAATCCAGAACCTTGACCAGCGGCGTGCCGTCGCTGCGTTGGGTCAGAAACAAGTTCGAGGGCTTCAAGTCGCGATGCACGATGCCGTTCGCGTGCGCGCACGCGATCGCCTCGGCGGCTTGTCGCACGCAATCACAGGCGCGCTCGATGCTCAGCGGGCCCTGCTGCTGCAACGTGCGCGCGAGATCCTGACCGCGCAGCAGCTCCATCACCATGAACGGCGCGCCGTTGGCCAGCGTGCCCACGTCGTACACGCGGACCACGTGGTCGGAGACCAGCGTCGCGGTCGCGCGCCCTTCGCGCAGGAAGCGCTCGCGCGCTTCGTCTCGCCGCTCGTCCTCGTCGGAAACGGTGAGCACTTTGATCGCCACGCGCTGGCCCAGATCGAGGTGCGTCGCGCCCAGCACGATGCCCATGCCGCCCGAGCCGAGCACCGAATCGACGCGGTATTTCCCGACGATGACTTCCCCAATGGCGGGAATCGAGGCGGCTCCTTCGAGCTCGGCGGTGTCGGTTTGCTTGGTCATCTTCCGGGCGCGCGCGGGGCGCTGAGCTGCGAGCTCCGAAATGTAACCTGGATGCCCTCCGCGCGGAAAGCCCAGCATGGTGAAAACGTGACGCGCTGTCTTCGTTCGGTTCCATTCGAGCCCTTCCCGCTTGCAGCTTTCCGCCTATAGTGCTGACGCGCATGGCTTCTCGAGGCACGACCCCGCTCGGCTATCGACGGATCGTCATTCTGTTGGTTTCGTTGGTCGTCGTTCCGTCGTCACTGCTTCTTACTTCGGGAGTCGTGCTGATTTTCTTGGGTGAGGCGCGCCTCAACTTATTGATGGGGATCTTGGTGATGGCGCTCAGTGGCGCCGCTGTCACCGGCGTGGTGTTGGTGTGGGTTTTCGTCCGCCGCGAGGCGAATTTGTCGCTGCTTCAAAGCGACTTCGTGTCCAAGGTTTCGCACGAGCTGCGCACACCCCTGACTTCGATACGGTTGTTTACCGAGACCTTGGAGCTTCGCCGTGGCGACGCGGTCGCGGAACAGAAATGTATCGATGGTTTGGCTCGCGAGAGCACTCGCCTTCAAGAGCTCATCGACCGCTTGCTGGATTGGGGGCGCATGGAGAGCGGTCGGCGCGAATTTACGTTTCGCGAAACCGATCTCAAATCGGTGATCTCCACCGCGTTGGAGGCCTTCGAGACCGTGCGACAGCGGCGTTCGATCGAGCTGAACGTCGAGCTGCCGCCCGAATCTTTGCTGGTGAGTGCCGACCGCGGCGCAGTTTCCGATGCGCTCTTCAACTTGCTGACCAACGCTGACAAGTACGGCGGAGATCCGGTCAAGATAGATGTCTTCGTCACCTTCGACGAGCGTGAGGCTCGGCTTACCGTTCGCGACAACGGCGCGGGTATTCCCGTCGCAGAGCACAAGCGTATCTTCCAAAAGTTCTACCGGTTGGACGATCGTCTGTCCCGTCAACGCGAAGGCTCCGGGCTCGGGCTGGCGATCGTGAAGCACGTGATGAAGGCGCACCGCGGGCGTGTGGAGTTGGTCAGTCACCCCGGCAAGGGCAGTGAATTTTCGCTCGTCTTGCGCGTGGTCAAGCATTAGGTGTGGGCGGAGACCCGAAATGGCGATGAACGGCAAGCGGCACATATTGGTGGTGGAGGACGACCCCAGCATCACGCTCGGATTGCAGATGAATCTGGAGGCCGAGGGCTACGAGGTGAGCATCGCGATCGACGGGGAAGACGGCCTGACTCGCGCGGTGTCCGCCAATGTCGACCTCGTCATTTTGGACGTCATGCTACCGAAGATGAACGGCCTCGAGGTGGTGAAGGCCATTCGTAGCCAGGGCAATCATGTTCCGGTGGTGATGCTCAGCGCTCGTGGCGCCGAGATGGACAAGGTGATGGGGCTCGAGCTGGGCGCGGAGGACTACATCACCAAGCCCTTCAGCTTGGCTGAGCTCCTCGCGCGCGTGAAGGCGGTCTTGCGCCGTGATGGCATCGCACGTCAGGCTCCCGAACAAGTCGTCCGTGCCGGCGATTTGCAGATTGATTCCGGGGTGCGACAAGTGCTCAAAGCGGGCGAGCTCGTGCCGCTCACTGCGACCGAATTCGACGTGCTCTGGTGCCTAGTCGAGGCATCCAACCGCGTGCTGACCCGGGAGGATATTCTGACGCGCGTTTGGGGCGCCGGTCACCACGGGACACTACGCACGATCGACAATTTCCTGCTGCAATTGCGGACCAAGCTGGAGTCCGATCCCGCCGAACCCGAGCACCTACTGACCGTGCGCGGCGTGGGCTATCGCTTCAAGCGTTAGTTGCGTGATCGAGCTCTCCGTAAACGTGCCCGTGCCCGTGCCCGTCTCACGATCCGTCATCTCTTTCCGCGAGCAGGCACAGAGCTGTCGAGAGTGGGCGCTCGCCTGATGATTCTACAGATCGTGCGGGCTCATCGGTCTGGTTCTCCAGTTTGAAACGGGCACGACGCGACAGCGAGTGACTTCGCCAGGTGGAGCAGTCTGAACGCAGTTGGCGGCAA